>SMVA01437891.1_pt1 | contig 10948 bp, 11 predicted proteins | sample 2456451 | NCBI WGS metagenome assembly SMVA01 (sample SAMN11095933, study PRJNA526329) | marine sediment metagenome | biome: Marine sediment; feature: Surficial sediment; material: Deep marine sediment; isolation source: Hadal surficial sediment | place: Pacific Ocean | collected 2014-05 | depth...
ATATCCGTAGATGTCGCTCTTCAAGCGGGCACCGAACGAAAAACGCCGTGGTGCCGATACGAAACTAGTCGCCACCGGAATCTCGTCGGAACGTGTGGCGGCCCCCGAAATCTGCAGGCTGGGTGTAAACGTGGTGGTTCCGATCAGACGCTGCTGGTAGTTGAGGCTCGTGCTCCACGTAAGGTTGGCAGTTGCTAGATCGACGTTGCCGGTGGGTAGTTCACCGAGAGTGTCGCCCGGAAACGCGATGGGGGCCGGAACGCCGAGGTCGGCCGACTCTGTGACGCTTAATGCCTGCGACCACGACAACGCCCCCAGGTTGATACCGCTGCTTATACTGGCCGACGACCGAACCTGGTCGGCCAAACTCCGAGTGTACAGGGCGAGGAGCTGAGGGGCCCGATCGACCGTGTTCCGTCGGTAACTCGCGCTTCCCGACCAGGTCAGGTTGTTGTAGAACCGGGCGCGGTTGGTCGGGGCCTGGAACAACGTGATCGTCTTCAGAGACAAGTTTGCACTGGGAAGTGTCATCTCCACACGGTCATCGCTCAGATACTGACGGCGGTTCGCGCTGACCGACAGGTTTCCCCAATCGAATCTGCGGCTCAGGCCACCATCCGAGTTTATGGACTGTGTCACCTCCCTCGGATCGAACGAGTTCCGCGTTACGAATCTGGAGCTGGACGCATATCGCGCCGAAACACGCACGTCCATGCGTTCGTCGACGGTCCAGTTGTGTCGGGTGTCGAAGGAGAGTTCTCGACCGCCATCAACTCTCCAGAAGCGCCTCACGTTCGCCGATCCGTTGAGGAACTGCTGTGTCACCCGATAGCGGAAAGCACCCGTGAGCGCCGTATAGTTGTCGCTCCACCAGTCCCCGGCGAAGGTGGCGTCGGCGTACTCGTTGATGGCCCAGAAGAACCCTATGTTGGACACGCGCCGTGTATGTCCTCGAGACGTTCGTACGATGTCGTTGACGCCGAAGCGGGGCGTGAGAATGCCGCTATGCCTCCCCGACTCCGTACTCTGAAGGATGAAGGGCAGCCAGAACACAGGCACGTCGTCGAAGTTGAGCGTCACGTTCCGGGCGACGAACCAACTGCCTCCGATGGCCTTGAATTCTCGTGCCGCAAAGTGGTAGTGGGGCTCCGTCTCCTCACAGGACGTGAAGTTGATGTCATGGCCGAAGACCGTGTCCGGGAGGATGGCTGGAAGATCGCCATCCATGATCCAGGTCGCGCCCTGAGACATGGTCGTGTGAGCGTCGAAGGCCGTCCCACGGTCGGCCCGGCGGTCGTAGATGATGCTCGAGCTCCGCACGGACGGCTCACCAGGTCGCTCCGTCAACGTCTCGCCTGCCGTCCAGAGGAGCGAATCGGCGAGGTTGATCGTGTCCGACGCCGTTACGGTCATCCCGTTCTGGCTCACCTCGGCGGGTCTGTTTTCGGCGCCGACGAGCGTCATGCGCTGAGTCTCCACATCAAATTGGGCTCCCCCACCCGAGTATCGGACCACCGAATAGCCAGGCAACGCAAACAGGGCGGCCATAAACGAGTCGACCGCTTGTGGCTGGAGCGGTGGTGCCACACCGGGGGGTCTGGCTATTGAGTCAATCACGAAAAGTGTGGAGTCCACGCCCGGCGGTCTGGAGAGGTTGCTCAGCCGCTCGAGCACCCGAATTCGAGCCGAATCGACCTCCTCCGCGGGCTGGTCCTCGACCTGAGCGGCCGCGGGAGCGGACCATCCGACCGCAACGGCAGCCAGACCGCACCCGACTACCCACGGTCCGAGGCGACGGTGGGGCAAGGCCCCGGCCTTCATTCGGCCTCTACCGATCCGTCCGGCGGATCACCGCCGATCTTTCGGGCCCGGCGCCGTCTGGTGATCACAACCGAAAGGAGAATGCTGAATTCATACAGAAAAACCATCGGAATCATCATCATGGCCGTCACCGTGACGACGTCGCCCGGGCTGAGAAGGCTGGCCAGAATTGTGATGATGACGATCGCATGACGCCTCTTCTCACGCAGAAACGCAGGGGTGACCAGCCCCAGCGCGGACAGAATCATGATGACCACCGGCAACTCGAACAGGACGCCGAACGCCATGAGCAGCTTGGTGACGAACCCGAAGTAGTCCCCCGCCCGCAGCATCGGGTCGAAGTAGTCCGTTCCGAAAAACAGTAGGAAGCGGAGTGTGACCGGAAGTGCCATGTAGTACGCCATCAGCACACCGGCGGCGAAGAGAACTACTCCCAGGTAGAGGGCTGGGATGATGGCCCTCTTCTCATGCCGCTCGAGTGCCGGAGACAAGAACGACCAGATCTGGTGGACGATGATCGGCGAAGAGAGAACCAACCCACCCAGGATCCCGATCCGCAGGAGGAGGAAGAACGGCTCGGTCGGAGAAAGGAACACGAGCTTCGTCTCGTCTTCCATCACCTCGTAGAAGGGACCGATGAGAATGTCGAGCACCCCGAACCTCAACACCAGAATGTAGCCCACTACACTCGCGACTACGATCGCCAGAAGACTCCACAGGATCCGCCAGCGGAGCTCCTCGAGGTGGTCGAGGAACGGCATCTCGCCGCGGTAATTTCGGGTCAATATTGCCATTCCGAGTGAGCCGGCGCCCTACGCGAGCCCGGCACAAGTGGGATGTAGCTCGGCAAAGGTATGATATGGCGCGTCACGGGCGCCACGCTGCCGCACGACGGCGTTCTGTGGGAAGAAGATCAGAGTGGGAGCTCCTCTTGGTTCCTGGCCGAGCCCTGACGCCGCTCTTCCGCGTTCAGGTCGTGTACCATGTCTTGGAACTCACCGATGTCCTGGAAGTTCCGGTAGACGGAGGCGAAACGCACGTAGGCCACCCGGTCCAATGGGCCGAGATGCTCCATGACGATTTCGCCGATGACGGAACTGGAAACCTCGAAGCTGGCGGTCCTTGTCAGGTTCTCTTCGACCGCGTCCACGACCGCGTCGATGTCGGCTTCAGTGACCGGCCTCTTCGCACACGCGATCGCAACACTTCGTAGTAGCTTGGTCCGGTCGAAGTCCTCTCCTGACCCGTCCCGTTTGGCAACACGTAGGGGTCGCTCTTCGACGTGTTCGTAGGTCGTGAAACGGCCCCCGCACACGGCACATTCCCTGCGGCGCCGGACCGCACGCCCACCCCGGCTACCGCGGGTGTCGACGACGCGGTTCTCCGTCGCGTCACACTTTGGACAACGCATCAGACACGGCGGGCGTCAGCGGGTGTCTTCCAGCAGGTCCCGGGCAAGGTCCGCCACGCCACTGTCAGGGTAGGTGTTGACCACACGCTGGAGATAGGTCCTGGCCGTTTGGACGTTTTCCTGGAGTACGTAGATGAGGCCGACTCGGTACAGGGCCACCGGAACCTGGTCCGCCGTCGGATACAACTGCGCAACCCGGAGAAATTCCTCGATCGCCTCGTCAAGTCGATTTTCCTGAAAGAGGATGTCCCCGAGATTGAACTGAGCCGAGGGGGCCAGACGATGTTCTGGATAGTCCCCAAGGAATCTGCTGAAGGCCATCCGTGCAGTGTTGAGAGAACCGCGATTGAACTGCGTCACCGCCGCCTCGTACGTCTCGTCGGCGGCTGCTGGATCCCCACCACGGCCAAGTAGAGCACGAAGCGAATCGGGATCGGCACGCCGTGTCGAGGTCGTCACCTGCCCCCCGTCGGCCTGAAGTCGCTGAGACAACAGCACCACGGAACGCTGGATCTGTCCCGTCAACTGGGTCAGTTGGGACAACTGCGTTTGGATATCCCGAAGCTCCCGCGCAATCCCCCCACGGGTGTCCACCACCATCTCGTTCGCAAGCGCGGACTGGACTTCCAGAGAATCCTGGAGGGCCTGAACGTCGGCGGACAGCTCTCGTAATTGGGCTTCCTGGCGAGCCGCCTGCCCGACCACCTCATCTTGGAGACGCTTCACGTCCCCCTTCATGGCGCATCCTGCGGACAGCACCACCATCGTGGCAACGAGAAAGACCCCTCCCCCACGGCCCCAACCACGCCGGAGCGCGACTGACGGGCCAAAGGGAGGGGTCATACTCATTCTGTCCCCAACCGAAGGTTGGCGCTGTTCTTAATTGTCCTCGCTGGTCACGATCTGACCGCCCGTGATCACGAACTCGACCCGACGGTTCTGAGCCCAGGCCGCCTCGTCGCTCCGGTTGACCGCAGGCCGCTCCTCCCCGAACGAGGTCGTCGTGAACCGATCCTCCGAAATCCCGAAGCCCGAGAGAAACTCTCGCACACTCTCGGCACGCCGGCTTCCCAGCGCGAGGTTGTACTCCGTCGAGCCCCGTTCGTCGGCGTGGCCCTCCAGGCGGAGGCGCACCGTGGGGCTGCTACGCAGGATCGGCAGCTTCGCACGTAGGAGCCGCTCCGTCGCCGCGGTAATAACCGCTTCATCGTAGTCGAACTGGACCACCGCTTCGATCGTGCTCCGTGCCTGGTCCGCTTCCCGGGTCATACGCTCCTGCTCACGACGCTGAGCATCCCGCTCTGCTTGCGCGCGCGCCTCCTCCGCAGCCCTGGCCGCTGCAATCGAATCATTGCGCGCGTCGATCTCGGCCTGCGTGTCTCCGGTGGGCGCGGGCGGCGGCGGCGGGTCCGCGCCCCCACATGCACTGAGAATAAGCGTGGTGGCGATAGCTGGTATAAAAAGATGTTTGATCCGCATCCTCAATCCTGTCGGTGTGTGGTCATGTCAGGAGGCTTACCCGACTCGGCAAGCCCATTGGCGAAAACGCTTGTTCCCAGTACGAACGGGGCCAGCATAAGGGTGGAACCCAACATAAGGCATATACTCGATTGAGCACCATCGCGCAATAACTTGGGCCCCGCATTCTAGAGGCTGTCCCATCCCAAAGACGGCGACCAATCGGGTAACCGGACGTCGATCCCCCGTAGGAGCATCCGATAGGTGCCCGTGGCCGTATCGACCACCATTAGGCCGGTACCCCAGTCCCGGCGTCCGACGAACACGAGATGGCGTCCGTCGGGAGCCCAACTCGGATCCTCATTGTTCCCCTCCCAGGTAAGCTGCCTCAGGCGCCGCCCACGGTCGGAAACATCCGCAACCAGGATGTTGTATTGCCCTCTCCGGCCGACGCGTCCGTGAAAGGCCACGTGATCACCCACGGGCGCCCAATCAGGAGACGTGTAGTATCCCTCCTGGCCGTGCAGATAGGGGGAAACGAGGTCCGCCTCTCCTCCCGTGGAGGGCATCACGTAGATCTGTGGAAACGGAGTGCCCAGACGGTTGGAGTTGAACGCGATCCAGCGCCCATCGGGCGAATAGGTCGGCGAGATGTCATCCCACCGTCCGCCGCTCAGATGAGTGAGACAGCAGCTTCGCCCCCAATCGTAGAAGAAAATTCCGCTCCGCCTGCCACCGGTGATCGAAAAAGCCAAATCACGGCCATTTGGGCTATATGTCGGCGTGTTATGGTCGCCGGTTCGCCCCGCGTCGAGCGGCTTTTCGACCAAGGTCTCGAGGTCCAACTCGTAGATTCGAGGCAACCCGGTCCCCTTGCGGGACGAGTAGGCGATGTGTGTCCCGTCCGGAGACCAGGTGGGAGACATCGTAAGATCATTGTAGTGGGTGAGCCGCCTGAAGTTCTCACCGTCCGAGTCGATCACGTACAAGTCCTGATTGAAGTCCGCCGTCCTGCGTGAAAAGACGATCCGGCTCGCCGCCATCCCGGGCTCGTTGTAGATCCACTCGATGATCGCATCCGCGGCGGTATGTACGGCCATTCGGAAGTTGTCGTCACCGGAGTCCGGGATCGGAAAGCGGCCCCGTTCACGGATTTCGCCATAGACCACATCGTGGAGTTCCAGCACCAAAACAAATCCCGAACCAGCCCCCTCCAGGGAGCCCGACACCAACCATACGGCTCCGAGCTGATCCCAAAGTTGATAGTCGATCTCATCGGCGACCAAGGAGGCCGGGAGGGAATCCATGACCTCGAACCGGTCGCTGTAGCGGAGATCCCTGGCGATTATCGCCTCGACCCGGGAGGCCAACGTCTCTCCTCCCAGACGGCCCAAGAAAGGCTGGACCGCCAGGGCGGGCTGAAACTCCGCCTCGTACAGCAACCCCAACGTTACACCCGGAATCGAGTCCTGCTGCGCCGTCAGGGGGCTCGTCCACAACATGGGGACCAACACCAACATGGGGACCAATGCCGTTCCCAAAAGCGATCTCAGCATGCGCATACTCTTTCTCCCGATTTTGAGCATCCCTGATCCGTCCCGCATCCCTGGTCCATCTCGCATCCCTGATCCGTCCCGCATCCTTGATTCACTCCGCATCCCCGATGCGTTCCTCATTCCTCGGAGTCGCGCCGGGCTCGAGGGGTGAATGTGAAGTTGACCGGAAGTCGATCAAAGGGAAGGGCCTCCGGAAGCGGACCCAGGCGGTCCCGACTCCCCGCACACTCCGCCGCCCCCATGGCTTCGATATCGAAAGCAATGCTCCGCGACGATTCCACGACATCGATCCCGGACACAGAGCCGTCCCGATTGATCACGAAATAGACCCTCGCGCGCAAATCCTCTTCCCCTCGCCACCGGAAGCACCGCTGCATCTGTCGAATGATGTTCTCGTAATACACCGGATAATCTCTTCGAAGGCCTTCCAGCCGAACGTTCAGGTCCTCTCCCGGCGTCTCCACATCCGGATCCGGATTCGGGCTGGTCGGAGGCTGCGGCTCGTCCACCAGTTCAACGTCGGGTGGAGCGGAGGTCTCTTCGGGCGATGGGGGCTCGTCGGCGGGAGCCTCCTCTTCGATGACCGCGGGAGGTGTCTCCTCCTGCGGCTCGGGTACCGGGTCGAGGGGCGTTTCGATGACCAACTCCTCGGGAGGGGGCGTCGTCCGCTCACCGAGCTCAGCCGCCGGAGGCGAGATCAACTCGATCTCGAACGCGACGAAGTCGGGTACCTGGGCAGGCGCTGCCGAGGCCCACCACGCCAGTAAAATCGCGGACGTGTGCACGAAAACGGACCCGGCGACGGGGCCCTTCCCGACCGTCTGGCGCGCCGCACCTGGCGCGCGCGGTTCACGCGTCGGAGCCGCTTCGGGCGCTTCGGGGCCGGTCATTCCCGGACTACCTCGCCTGCCTCTGCTCTGCGATCACCGCGAAGGGGATCCCGCTCGCCCTGATGGTGGACATCACGTCGACGCCCGCACCCCACGTGGCCAATGAGTCGCCCTTGAACCACACCTTGTCGACCGTTCCACCCGACACGATCTGTCCGAAGGACGCTTCGAATTCGGTCCGGTCCATAGGTGTCTCCCCCACGTACACTATGCCGTCGCGGTCCAGGGTGATGATGAGCGTGTTGTCGTCTGCGGTAAGCGAAGATACGTCCGTTTCGGGAACCGCAACCTCGATGCCTCCCTGGAGGATCGGTGCGGTGATGATGAAGATGATGAGCAGGGTAAACGCCACGTCGACCATGCTCGTGACGTTGATTTCGGCGACCGGCTGGAGGTCCCGCCCTCCCCCGCGCGACCCCATCATCGGACGGTCGAACCCGCCCGCCGAACCATGCCGGAGAGACCGATCATACCGGAGGGGCCAATCATACGCGTCCCTCCCGAGCCAGCGTGCCGATGAACTCGCTCGAGAAACCCTCGAGTTCGCCGCTGATCAGGTTCAGCTTCGCGAGAAAGTGGTTATAGGCGACGATCGCGGGCATCGCCACGATGAGCCCGCCGACCGTGGTGACAAGAGCCGCAGCGACGCCAGGGGCCACCGCAGTGATGTTCGTCGAGCCGGACGCCGCGATCCCAAGGAACGTGTTCGTGATGCCAAGGACGGTCCCCATGAGACCCATGAGCGGCGCGACCGAACCCACAACGGCCAACCAAATCAGCCCTTCCGCGAGTTCGTCACGCTCCTCGGCTTCCTCCTTCTCCAGAACCAGTTTGAGCACCTGCAGCTGGGTCAGGGAGAGCCCTTCGCTCGGAGGGGCCCCTTCACGGAGCGCGCCTGGTCGCAGCTCGCTGAAAAAGTTCATCCCCCCGCGGAAAACACGCCCGTACGGAGATTCCGGGAGCAACAGAACGGCTTTGTAGGCGTCCGCCAGGCCGGTCGCCCGCTCCATTTTCTCTAGGAATCGGTCCCCCTGACGCCGAACGGCACTGAACTGCTTGGCCTTCCAGAAAATCAGAACCCATGAAGTGACCGACGAAGCGGCCAGGATCACGAGAACGATCCTGGTCGCAAGCGTCCCTCCGAAAAGCATGTCCCACCCGCTCATCGGCGCACCGGTCTGGGCAAGAAGCGTCGAAAGCCCCATTCAAGCTCCGATCTTCTGATCTGCGATGAAGTGAAACGTCTCCCGGAGACCATCCTTGAGGGTATGCCGGGCCGCCCATCCACGCTCGGCGAACCGAGACACATCAAGCGTACTGTGTCGCAGCTCTCCCGCGCGTGCTTCGCGGTAGACCCGGCCCGGGTGTTCCTCAGCAATGCTCTCCAGGACATCCGCAAGCCGGTTCACGCTGGTCCCCGTCCCCGTGCCGACGTTGAAGGCCACCGCATCGATATTCGGTGCGGGCTTCAGCACCATCTCGGATGCGAGAAGGTTCGCAACAACCACATCCTTCACGTACACGTAGTCTCGGGTCTGTTCGCCGTCGCCGAAGATAGTGAGTTCTTCTCCCGACTGCAGCCGCTCGCAAAAAATCGCCACGACGCCGGCCTCCCCATGGGGATCCTGCCGCGGTCCAAAAACGTTGGCATACCGTAGCGCCACGTACTCGAGGCCATGGACCGCCCGGTAGTAGTGCAGATAGTATTCCCCGGAGAGCTTGGTGACCCCGTACGGAGAGAGCGGCAGTTTGGTCGCGCCCTCCGGCGTGGGAACTTCCTCTGGCTCGCCGTAGACGACCCCGCCGCTCGAGACGTATACGATCCTCCGCGTGCCGGTCTCCCGGGCACCCTCGATAACGTTGAGCATTCCGAGGACGTTGATCGACGCATCCCGGGCGGGATCCGCAACGGATGCACGAACGTCGATCTGGGCCGCATGTAGGCTCACCAAATCGAACCCCACGTCCCGGAACAGGCCACGCAAGGCGGGATCCTCGATCCCCATCTCGACGAACTCCGCTTTCGAGTTGACGTTCGCCAGACAGCCACTCGACAGGTCGTCGACGACCCAGACGCGTTCGCCACGCTCCAGGTACGCGTCGACCACGTGGCTACCGATGAATCCAGCGCCCCCCGTTACGAGAACGTTTCGAGTGGTATCACTCATGCATTTCGATGTCTTCGACCTCATCGTCATCGTCCGGCTCCGATCCCTCGGAGCGGTCTGCTTCAACCGTCTCGAGGTCATGCAAGTACCGGACCGCATCGATGAACTCGACGCCCCGGCCGTTGCCGGCGCCCTGCTTCAAGCGCTTTGTCGGGTCGTGCAGAAGCTTGTTGAGAAGTTGCTTCGAAAAGGCCTCGACAAGATCTCGATCGTCTTCGGGGAGGTGCGAGAGCTTTTGCCACAGGCGGTCCAGCTCACCCCGGCGCACGTCGTCCCAGCGCCCCCGCAGACTACGAATCACTGGGACTACGCCCCTGGCTCCGTACCATTGGAGAAAGTCCCGGGCGTATTGCTCGACGATAGCCTCGGCCTCGGGAACGGACCTCCGGCGCTTGAGCAGGTTGTCGTCCAGGATCTCGTGAAGGTGGTCCACATTGTACAGGAATACGTTCGGCTCATTGCCGACCTCAGGCTCCACATCACGCGGAATCGCCAGGTCGAGAATGAGTAGCGGACCACTTTGACTGCTCTGCCTGGCATGGCGAAAGCCGTCTCCGGTCACCAAGGGGTGGGGAGCGGCAGTGGAGGCGATCAGGATGTCGGTCTTGGCCAACTCGAACGGCATCTGGTCGAAGTGCACCGCACGCCCTGAAAGTTTGCTCGCGAGTTCAGAAGCCCGCTCGTACGTCCGGTTGGAAACGACGAGCCCCCGGACGCCGTCACGCCCGAGCGCCTCCACCACCAACTCCGCGGTGGAGCCGGCTCCGAGAATCATCACCTGACGGCCCTCGAGGCCTCCGAAGATCTTGCGTGCCAACCCCACGGCCACGGACGCCACGGACGCCGCGCCTTCTCCGATCGGCGTCGCGGAACGGATACGTCCTCCCACGGACAGGGCCGATTGGAAGAGTCTGTGCAAAATGGGTCCCGCCAGCGCCGGCGTAGCCGGAGTCCGTCCCGCCAACTCGTACGCGTCCTTGACCTGTCCTTGGATCTCGGCCTCACCGAGGACCAGGGAGTCCAATCCCCCGGCTACGCGATAGAGGTGGCGAACCGATGCCTCGCCATCGTGGCGGTAGAGGTATTGTTTCGTTCCGCCAACCACCTCGCCCGCTTTCTCAGAAAGAACTCGCTCCGCCGCCTCCTGTACGCGCTCACTTCCCCCTGGGCACACGTAGATCTCTGTACGGTTGCAGGTGGAGAGGAGTACGGCCTCTTTAACTTCGGATCCAACACGGAGCCCGCTGAGTGCAGCCTCGGCCTCCGCCGGGGCGAACGCGAAACGCTCCCGGATTTCGACAGGCGCCGTGAGGTGGCTCACGCCAACGACGGAGACCGGGCTCACAGGAAGAACCCTCCCTGAGAACTCACCAGGCGAAGGCCGAGGTAGGAAACGACGATCAACGAAAACCCGACCACACTCGCCAGAGCGCTCCTTCGCTCCTTCACCCCACCGCCGGCTCGAACTCCGAGGGCGGCGACAAAAATGAGCCAGGACATGACCGCCCAGAAAACCTTCGCGTTCCACAGGTCGGACGATTGCCCAAAGTTGATGGTCCACAACCACGCGAGGACGAGGCCGAGTGTAAAGGTGATGAACCCCGCCACCAACCCGGTCCGGCCCAAACGGTCGAGCGTAGCGAG
>SMVA01421663.1_pt1 | contig 10947 bp, 9 predicted proteins | sample 2456451 | NCBI WGS metagenome assembly SMVA01 (sample SAMN11095933, study PRJNA526329) | marine sediment metagenome | biome: Marine sediment; feature: Surficial sediment; material: Deep marine sediment; isolation source: Hadal surficial sediment | place: Pacific Ocean | collected 2014-05 | depth 0-1...
CGTGCGCCGGTTGCGGAGGCTGGCGAAGCGCGGGGATACGGATCGTTTGGCAAGCCTGGTTGAACTTTCTCGAAATGAACTCCTCGAGCGCCGTGGTAGGCCACTCACGTACAACTATCCGGAAACGTTACCCATCAGCGCACACGCCGCCGAGATCGAAAGGCTGATCAAGCAGCACCCGGTAATTGTCGTTGCAGGTGAGACAGGCTCGGGTAAAACCACCCAGCTTCCCAAGATGTGCCTGGCAGCCGGATACGGCCAGCGCGCCATGATTGGTCATACCCAACCGCGGCGGCTCGCAGCGAGGACGGTCGCACAGCGGATTGCCGAAGAGTTGAAAGTGAACGTGGGGGACGAAGTAGGTTACGCGGTGCGCTTCAGCGATCGCACAAGCGCTAAGACACGGATCAAGCTGGTAACGGATGGACTGCTCCTTACCGAAATTCGAAGTGACCGATTTCTCGATCGCTACGATGTCATTATCCTGGATGAGGCTCACGAACGAAGCCTGAACGTTGACTTTCTCATTGGCTACCTCAAACAACTTCTCGTCAAACGCCAGGACCTCAAGCTCATCATCACCAGCGCAACCATCGACGTAGCTGCCTTCTCAAAACATTTCTGGGATGCACCCGTGGTTGAGGTAAGTGGCCGTAGCTACCCCGTCGAAGTCCGGTACTGTCCTGGGGAGCTGCCCGAAGAGACGCTAATCGCGTGCCTCGAGGAAATCGACGGTGGTCCTCGGGTCGGTGCGAGAGATGTGCTGATTTTCCAGTCAGGAGAACGGGAGATATTTGAAACTGCGCGAACTTTACGGGCTAAGTTTCTCGACCGATTCGACATTTTGCCGCTGTACGCGCGTTTGTCCGTGCGTGATCAACAGCGGGTATTCTCACCAGGGAAACAACGTCGAATCGTTTTGGCCACCAATGTTGCCGAGACATCGCTCACGGTCCCCAACATCGGTTACGTCATCGATCCCGGGGTTGCTCGAGTGAGTCGGTATTCCTACCGCTCGAAGTTGCAGCGTCTGCCGATCGAACCCATCTCTCAGGCAAGCGCTAACCAGCGCATGGGCCGATGTGGACGAATCGCTCCGGGTGTGTGTTTTCGCCTCTATGACGAAACCGATTTTCTATCGAGACCAGAATATACGGACCCGGAGATACACCGCACCAACCTCGCATCCGTGGTATTGCAGTTGCGGGCATTCGGACTCGGAGACGAACACTCCTTTCCCTTCCTGGATCCACCGGATCCGCGCGCAATCCGCGATGCTCACAAACTTCTCGATGAGCTGGGCGCTCTCGTTGAGAACAGGTTGACCAAGGTGGGCCGTACCATGGCGAGACTCCCGGTCGATCCGCGCCTGGCCCGTATGTTGATTGCGGCGGATCACCATCGCTCACTCACCGAGACACTCATCATCGTCAGTGCACTGGCCATTGCCGATCCGCGGGAGCGCCCACTGGAAAAACAAGGGTCGGCGGATCAAGCGCACGCCCGGTTTGCCGATTCTCGTTCCGACTTCCTCGCCTATGTGAAGCTGTGGAATTGGCACGAACAGGTTCGCCAGGAGATGACGCGCACGGCTCTGAGAAGTGAACTGGCAAAGCGGTTCTTGTCTTATACCAGGATGCGGGAATGGCGTGAGCTCCACCGCCAACTGCTGCTGGCATGCCGCGATCTGGGTTTGAGAACCAACACCTCGCCCGCCAAGTTCTCGAGTATTCACCGGGCCCTGCTCGCCGGGTCGCTCAGCTTGATAGGTCTGCATGACGAAAAAGGCAACTACACCGGTGCGCGGGACCTCAGGTTTCGTATTTTTCCGGGTTCAGCGCTTGCCGGGCGCACGCCTAAGTGGTTGATGGCTGCCGAAATCACTGAAACGCGGAGAGTTTATGCACGTAACGCGGCATCGGTTGAGGCACGATGGATAGAAGAAGCGGGAGCCCACCTCCTGAAACGCCAACATACCGAGCCCCATTGGAGTGCTCGTCGTGGTGAGGTGATGGTTTACGAGAATGTTTCGCTCTACGGATTGAAACTCGCCGAGCGTCGCCGAATCAGCTATGGGAAGATCGATCCGGCATTGTGTCGGGAACTCTTCATCCGCGATGGGTTGGTGCGCGGTGCGATTGTTTCCCGGTTCGACTTCCTCGAACACAATCAACGATTGATAGCCGAAATAGTCGAGACCGAGGCCAAGGGTCGGCGACGTGATCTGCTCATCGATGAGCACAAACAAGCCATCCTCTACGCCGAGCGGATTCCCGACGATGTCTGCTCTGTCGCACAATTACAGCGTTGGTTGCGACGCCGGCCCGAAGCAGCAAGGAAGTTATTTTTTACTGCGGCAGAACTGAACAGTTCGCTGCAAGCGCGTTATGAGGAGATCGATTATCCAAGCGAGTTGGTTCACGCAGGTGTCCGGCTCGCGGTGAAGTACAAATTTGCGCCCGGTGAACTGGATGACGGCGTATCCATCCAGGTACCCCTCGGGGTACTCGGGTCGCTCATCGAAGGGTTGTTGCAGTGGTCTGTGCCAGGTTTTTTCCCGGCACTTTGCGAACAGTGGGTGAGAACGTTGCCGAAACAGAAGCGACGTCTGCTGGCCCCGGTACCAGACAAAATGGCTGAAATCATGCCGATTCTACTCAGCCCCAATTGTTACCGACAGGGGCGAATGTTGCCTGCACTCGCACGCTGCATTGCAGATCATTTTGGTGTGCAGATAGATGCGAGCGACTGGGATCAAGACCGGGTAGATGTCCATTTGCTTGTGAATGTTCAGGTTTTGGACACCCAGGGTCGATTGCTGGACCAGAGTCGCGACATAGAAACACTCAAAACCCGATTTGCCGAACAGCTCGAACGTCGTATGACCGATGGTCTGCGAGCCGACTATGAACAGATCGACCTCACTGAATTTCCTGATCTGGAACTTGCTTCCAGGGTATTGCTCGATGACGGATCGGGACAGGTGGCCGCGTATCCGGCCCTGGTCGACCGGCTTGATCATGTGGACTTAACCTTGTTCACATCCCTGTCCGAGCAGGCGAAGTTCAATCGCGACGGTTACGCACGGCTCGCGCTGTTGTCTGTGCGCCAAACAACACGTTTCCTCAAAAAGGAGCTTGGTAAAGACCGGGAGATTGGATTGCACTTCGCCATGCTTGGCGGTGCGGAGCAATTGCGGGACGAACTGTTGCGCGCCGCTTCATGGTACGCTTTTTTCGAAGGTCGACCGCTGCCGTTAGATCGGCAGTCGTTTGAGAAGTGCATAGCCGAACATCGCGGTCAGCTTGCGGAGGTCTTTGCGTCCACCGTGACCCAGTTGAAAGACATTCTGATTTTGCGCTCCAAGCTGGTGAGCTATCTCGACGAACTCACCTCACCCGCCTATGAAGATGCTCGCAAGGACGTTCGCGACCAACTCGCGACGCTGATCCCGGCCGACGTGTTAGCGGTGACTCCCCAACGATACCTCGCTGAGTTGCCTCGCTACCTCGAAGCCTCGCACTATCGCCTGGTGAACCTGCAAGGGAAAGTTGGCAAGGATCGTAATCATTGCGCGACGATCCGGGCGCTGGAAAATCGGCTGGAGCGGCTCACCAGCCAGATGATCGATCACACGGAGGTGCTCACCGTCATGAAATTTTCCCTCCAGGAACTCCGAATTGCGCTCTTTGCTGAACCTAAGCGGGCCAAAGGCAAGGTATCGGCCAAACGAATCGATGGTGAATTGCGAGCCTTGGAGCGTAATCAGGGTCTTATATGATGTTTCTTTTGCGGATGCATCGGTATACTTAACGGGCGTCTTATGGCCGGTTGTGCCTTTAGAGAGGGGAACCAACGAAGTGTGTATGAGTCATAGTCGATAAGAACGTTCGTAGAACGAGGGCGTTCACTAACCAGATAACATGAGCCATTAAAGCGGCGTGGCTGGATGGTCCGCCATAATAGGAGAATCTGAATATGCTGAATCGGAAACTGAAACCCATTGCTGCCGCAGTTGGAACTGCCTTCATAGCCTCTATGGCGTCGGTCAACATCGCCAACGCAGATGAGAGTCTGTTCGTGGCCCAGGACCTGGATGCCGGGTACGAGTTGCTTGCTCGGGGTGAAACCGAAGGCAAGTGCGGCGAAGGCAAGTGCGGCGAAGATAAAGACAAGGACGGCGAAGGCAAATGCGGCGAAGATAAAGACAAGGACGGCGAAGGCAAATGCGGTGAAGATAAAGACAAGGATGGCGAAGGCAAATGCGGCGAAGATAAAGACAAGGATGGCGAAGGCAAATGCGGCGAAGATAAGTAGCTAGCCGTACCCATCGCTTAAGGCAAATGGGTTTTCCGGTTCACGGTGCCGGGTTGGGATTACGCAGAGGGCTGTTACCCGACCTTACCGGCATCGATGATGAAGCGGTCGACTTTCTCGAGTTCGCACCGGAAAACTGGATAGGAGTTGGCGGTCGTTTCGGCCGCCAATTTCGTATTCTGGCTGAGAGGTTTCCACTAGTCTGCCATGGTCTTTCCCTTTCTCTTGGCAGCCCCGCGCCACTAGACACCCAATTCCTGAAAGAAGTCAAAGCCTTCCTCGATCGCAACAATGTTCTTTGTTACACGGAACATTTGAGTTACTGCAGCGACGATGTTGGTCACCTGTACGACCTCATGCCAATCCCATTTACCGCGGAAGCGGTCGCCTATGTAGCCGAACGAATTCGCCTTACCCAGGATATTCTCGAACGCCGTATAGCTGTTGAGAATGTCTCCTACTACGCAGCGCCCGGCCAAGAGATGTCTGAAATAGATTTTGTCAATGCAGTGTTGCGCGAAGCAGACTGCGATTTTCTGCTCGACGTAAACAACATATACGTAAACAGCATCAATCATTCCTACGACCCTTACGAATACCTCGACGCCATCGACGGCGGTCGTAGCGCATACATACATGTGGCTGGCCACTACGTGGAGGCCGAGGATCTGCGTATCGACACACATGCTGCGGACGTTATCGATCCGGTGTGGGATTTGCTGGCGGCTGCATACCGTCGTTATGGGGTCATGCCAACGCTACTCGAAAGAGATTTCAACTATCCCCCCTTACACCTGCTGTTGGCAGAGGTAGGCAAGATTCGCGCGATCCAGGCTGAGGTAGAAAGTGGCAACGTCGAAACGGGGTAGCAACCTGCCGGGATTTCGAGCCACACAAATCGATTTTGCCGCTCACATCAGAAACCCGGAAGTTCATCCGCGACCAGCCGATGTGGAACCGCGGCGCATGCGCATCTATCTGAGGCTGTTCTACAACAATATCGAGAGCTTTTTAGCCAGTGCGTTTCCCGTCGCCAAACGTGTGTTGGGCGACAAGACGTGGCATAGGGTAGTGAGGAATTTCGTTCATCGACATCCGAGTTCGTCTCCATACTTTCTCGAAATATCCCAGGAATTCCTCGGCTTTCTGGATGAACGCATGCCGGAGGGGTTGCCCGGTTTTCTGCTGGAGTTGTGTCACTACGAATGGGTGGAACTATACTTGAGCATGTCTGAAGATGAGATTGCCTCTTCCGGGATCGACCCGGCAGGTGATCTGCTGAAGGACGAAGTGGTGCTTTCATCGCTTTTGAAGATTCTGAGTTACCGCTACCCGGTCCACCGAATTGGTCCGAAATACCAGCCTCTGGAACCACCAGCCGACCAGACTCATCTTGTCGTTTATCGCAAGCGCAACGACAAGGTGCACTTTCTGGAGTCGAATCCGGTGACCCATCGTCTGTTGGAGATCTTGGATGACCCCATGAGTGGAAGTGACGCGCTCGAACGTTTGGCGAATGAACTTTCCGCAGTGGACGGACGAATGGTGACGGAGCAAGGCACTGCAATTCTGGAACAGTTGCGTGACACGGAGATCATCCTCGGAACTCGGTTTGACCAGGCAGACGCATGACAGACTATCTGTGCCTGTTTAGGTTCGCTAAAGGGAAGCGTCATACTCAGACCCGCTTGTTGCTTATCTTGTTAACCTCATTTTGCCTGAGCTCGGGCGCGCTATACGCTGAAGCCAATGTTGATTCCTGGGAGTCCATGAATCGCAAGACCCACAAGTTCAATGACCGGATTGATCGCTGGGTGCTCAAACCAATCGCCAAAACCTACGATCGGGTATTGCCGGATCTGGCTAAGCGGGGGGTACGTAACATATTTCGCAACATTGGCACGCCGGCCGTCGCACTGAACCAGTTGTTGCAAGGTAAACCCAGGGACTGCGTTGGAGATGTCTCGCGGTTTCTGTTGAATTCAACGATTGGTATCGGTGGTATCTTCGACGTTGCGTCGTCTATAGGACTCGAGCGTCATCAGGAGGATTTCGGGCAAACGTTTTCCGTTTGGGGAATCGGCAACGGACCTTACCTCGTCATACCGTTTCGGGGCCCGTCATCGACCACCCATGCAGTGGGTATGGTGTTGGACGCTTTTATCAATCCGCTTCGGCTCATCACACCGGCGAGCGCCCGCTACGCGACCTTGAGTCTGTACTACGTGGACGTGCGGGCGCAACTACTCACAGCGGAAGCTTTCGTTTCCGGAGACGAGTACCTGTTTCTCCGCGATGCCTACCTGCAGCGGCATGAATTTCTGGTGCTCGATGGGGAGATCGAAGACGATCCATTCCTGGACGATTTCGACGAGTAACCGGTTTGTCCTCGACAAGCAACCGTCTCGTCTGTGACGAGCAACCGTCTCGTCTGTGACAAGCAATCGTCTCGTCTTCGACAAGCAATCGTCTTGTCTTCGAGTGTCTATAGGAGTAGGGTCCGCATCCGTCGATGCTGTGTAGTTTGGTATGAGCCTCGTCGTTGTAGATTCTGATGAAGAGGCGTCCGCTTACTTCCGGGAGCAGCTAAGGCAACTCGGATTCGACCCCGTCCCTGCGACGAATCTGAAACTGGCGCTGGAGATGTGTGCAAACGCCCCTCCCGAGTTGGTCATCACCACTCGAGTGGACTGGGCGAAGAAGTTGACGGTTGAGTTGCGGCGACTTCCGGTGGTGTTGGCGAACGATCAGGAACAAGATAGCGATTCGTTGCTGGCGATACTCCGTGCCGGCATTGTCGACGTTTGGCAGCTTCCAGCGTCGAAGGAGTTTCTTAAAGAACGTATCGACAGCATCCTGTCCAGGATTCACTCGACCGCCACCCATGCGGAAAACCAACTTCGCCAGCATGTGGCTGATTTGCAGCGCGATCAGCGAGCCGGTCGTTACATTCAGATGGGCATGCTGCCGCCGAACCCAATGGCCATCGATCGCTACCGCTTTCACCACCGCATCATCCCGTCGATGATCTTGAGTGGCGATTTTGTGGACTATTTTCGCATCACCGATCGACACTTTGCATTTTACATCGCGGACGTATCCGGACACGGAGCCTCGTCTGCTTTCGTGACGGTGTTGTTGAAAAATTTCTCACGAAGACTGAGGCGGGAATATCGACCTTCCATGCTCACCAATCCGGGTGAGATTCTCGAGTGGTTCAATCGGGAACTTCTAGAACAGAAGATAGACAAACACGTCGCGATGCTCATGGCCATTGGTGATCTCGATAACGATTCTGTGTGTTTGGTCAATGCCGGGCACTTTCCGCCGGCTATACTTGTTAGAGACGGTAGTGCTCATTTCATTGAGCAGAAAGGCAAACCGGTGGGTTTGTTCGACGAAGTGAACTACACGCCGAAGTGCATCGATCTCCGCGCCGGTGATCGACTGGTGATTTTCTCTGACGGCGTATTGGATGCGCTGGACGAGCCGGATTTGAGCGCGAAGGAAGCGCGCCTGCTGAAAGCCGCGGCCCTCGGAGGCGAGGAGCGCAAAGGGCGTAACAACGCCAGAGTAGGTTACATGGACAGTATCTGGCAGTCTCTGGATCTCGGACCAGGAAGGTCCGTCCCCGACGACATGACGTGCCTGACGGTGCAGCGGGGGAGCTAGTGTCCTGTCCCGGAGATACTTTGCCGAGCCGCGTAGGATTTTTCGCGCGCGGCAAGGGCGCGACCAAACGGCCGCGCAGCGGACGCCGTGTGGTAAACCCCACACAAGGACGAGCAACGTAGGCATGAGCGAAAGAGACCATCGAACTGGTGAAGTTGTTTTCGGGACAGGCCACTAATGGCTGGCCGTATCCTCGTAGCTGCTCGCAACGGGATATACGTCCTGTTGTTCGAAGGCGACGTTCGCCTGACGTTGTGTACGGCGGTAGACGGTTTTCTCGAGAAAATGTTTCACGATCAGGAATTCAAATCCGTCCTGGTTGATCTTTCCAGAACCGACAGCATCGACAGTACCTCGCTGGGGTTGCTCGCCAAGCTCTCCATTAAGGCCGATAAGCTGTTCAGTTACCGACCGACCCTGCTGTCTCCTCGCCATGACATCAGCCGTATTCTCTTTTCCATGGGCTTCGAAGATGTCTTCAGCATCGTCGAGGAACCCCTGGAGTACGCAGACCAACTCGAGGAGTTACCCCCCTCGAAGATCTCGAGGGAAGAATTACGCAAGCAGGTGCTTGAAGCCCACCGAACGCTCATGTCTATGAACGAAAGCAACCGACAAACTTTTCAGGATCTGGTTGAAACTCTCGAATCGGAAGGGCCGCTCGCCATACCTCGTCGCTGCGCTTGACTTTGTTGTCGCTACGGTTGGTTTTTTTTGTCGCCGTATTCGACTCTCTATTTGCTGCGCTTGGCCCGGAGTTTCGCCTCGATAAACCGTTGGTGGCTCAAATAGAGTAGATCCGCGATCCTCCGGATGGTGTGCTCTTCGTACCGGTTCAGTTCCTCGTTGGACAGGGCCAGTTGCCAGAGTTGCTCCACCAGGTCGAAACGTTTTTGTTCATCCCAGGCTTCGGTGATCGCACGAGTGAAGGGGAACACGCCAACGCTTTCGTCGTGTTGTTTATGGGATTCGACGACGATGTCGTCCACAACCTCGCTCGACAAGCCGAACTGCGACATGATCCCCGCGCGTATAAGTTCCAGCTCGTGATCGGTAATCTTATGATCCGCCCAGGCTACTTCGAAAAAAAGCGCAGCCGCGGCCATCGGCAGCGTCTGGTCTTCCTTTTGCTCTTCAGGTTCAGACCCCCTGATCTTTGCGAGCAGTTGGTTTAGCATAATGCTCTCCGTTATCAGGCTGCCTTGACGGTCAACATTTGTAAGGCTTCGCGAACTAAATCTGAGTTGTTTTGTTTAAGACGGGTGGTGTCACTCAAACACCGTCGGTAGCGGCGAGCGCCGGGCATGCCATTGAACAGACCCAATGTGTGCCGGGTCATTTCGCTGAGCCGCGTGCCCTGGGAAAGCTCTGTATCGATGTAGTCGAGATAGCCCTCCATGATCTCGAATGGATTACGTCGTGGTGCACCGAAAACGCGTTCCGACAACTCGGTCAAGAAATTTGGATCCTGATAAGCACTGCGTCCGACCATTACCCCATCCACATGGGCCAGGTGCTTTAGCGCGGTATCAACGTCGTTGATGCCGCCGTTCAGCACGATGTTCAGGTTGGGGAAACGGGCTTTCAATTTGTACACTCGTTCTGGCTGCAGAGGAGGAACTTCGCGATTCTGCGCGGGCGAAAGCCCTCCGAGGATCGCTTTGCGGGCATGTACATAGAAACGTTCACAGCCCGATTCGGCTACGCGTCCGACGAAAGCGCTGAGCAAAGCATCGGTATCGTATGTGTCGACCCCGAGCCGACACTTTACTGTCACCGGCACGTCGACGGCGTCTTTCATCGCGCTCACACACTGTGCAACCAATTCGGGATTAAGCATCAAGGCGGCACCAAATGCACCTTGCTGGACGCGGGAAGAAGGGCAACCGACGTTTAGATTTACTTCCGCGTATCCTGCCGCCGCCGCAAGCTGCGCGGCCCGGGCCAGGGCTGAGGGATCTGCGCCACCGAGTTGCACGACAAGTGGTTGTTCGTGAGGGTTGTAGGCGAGCAACCGCTCACGAGGGCCATGCAGTAATGCGCCTGCGGTAATCATCTCGGTAAACAATCGTGCCCCGGGGCTCGCCAGTCGATGCAGGTAGCGACAGTGTCTATTGGTCCACGCCATCATGGGCGCAACGCAGAGGGTCCAGCTCGGTGGTGAATTGCCGATTTGAATTTTTTCAGTCAATGATATCTTCCAGAGCCAGTTGTCCAGCCAACCAGAAACACTAGGGTGTAGTAAAACGATGTGCGATCATTTTCGTGCCTTCAAACACAGCTTTATCGAGCACGTTAATTTCGTCAACGAAGACAAAGTCGAATTCCTGATTTTCGTTGACATCGCGGTGCAGCATGACGATGAACAAATCACCGCTGGCGGGCTCCGAATCGACCGTGATCTGCACGTTACGATTTTCGCCTTTGTGCAGATAGGTGGCGCCGACGTATTCGGTGCCAACCGGATTTCCATCCTTGAAACCGTGCATCACCAGCCAGCTGTTGTTTTCGACCTGTACCTCAGAGAACGTAAAAGTAGCGCCATCCCGTGTGGCAGCTTCGGTGATGATCCAGTTGACCTCACCATTGCCCAAGGTGATTTGGGGTTCGGCATCACCTTGTGCTGCCGAAACAGTTGCCGTTAGTGCAAGCAGTATTGTAACGCTCAAGCGTCGCATGAGTCGCATGGAACTTACTCCGTATCAAGGCCGCACATTGTATAGGCTGAAGACCCGTTTGGCCGCTGCCTATCAGGAATCAGGAAACCTGCCGGTCCTGGTCAGTCCAGTAGGGCTTTCTCAACTCGGTTTTCAGAATTTTACCTGACGGGTTGCGGGGGATCGTATCCATCCAGTCGATCGATGTCGGGCATTTGAACCCTGCAAGGCTTTCGCGACAGAATTCGATGACGCTCTGTTCGCTTAGATCTTGCGTCGAGCGGGTGATGATGGCTTTGAC
>SMVA01147896.1_pt1 | contig 10946 bp, 8 predicted proteins | sample 2456451 | NCBI WGS metagenome assembly SMVA01 (sample SAMN11095933, study PRJNA526329) | marine sediment metagenome | biome: Marine sediment; feature: Surficial sediment; material: Deep marine sediment; isolation source: Hadal surficial sediment | place: Pacific Ocean | collected 2014-05 | depth 0-1...
CACCGAAAACCGGGTCGTAGCCTTCACTCGCCAAAAAGTCCTTTGCACGGTCGGTAAGCTCCAAATCGATGTCGTTGCTTCGCTTGGCCAGCAGTCGGACACGTTCGAACTGAATCTCGGCGATTTCTCTGATTTCGCTCCTGCCCAGTTGATGAAATACAACGACCTCATCGATGCGATTGAGGAATTCAGGTCTCATACGTTCTTTCAATAGGGAAATCAAATCGTCGCGGAGTTTTGCCTCCGATTCGCTGTCCATTTCACCATCGTTCACATTCAGGCGTCTCTGGATCAGCTCAGAACCCAGGTTACTGGTCATGATGATAATCGAATTCTTGAAGTCGATTGTTCGACCCTGACTATCCGTAAGTCGTCCATCGTCCAACACCTGAAGCAGAATATTGAAGACCTCGGGATGCGCCTTCTCGATTTCATCGAGCAATACCACGCAGTACGGACGCCTACGGACCAATTCAGTAAGCTGGCCGCCCTCTTCGTAGCCGACATATCCGGGCGGTGCTCCTACCAGGCGGCTGACCGTATGTCTTTCCTGGTACTCGCTCATGTCGATTCGAACCATCGCGTTCTCATCGTTAAACAGAAACTCTGCAAGAGCTTTCGCTAATTCGGTTTTTCCGACTCCTGTAGATCCCAGGAAAATGAATGAGCCGATAGGTCGATTTTCTTCCTGCAGACCGGCTCGCCCCCGCCGAACGGCGTTCGAGACGGCCTCAATGGCTTCGCGCTGCCCCACAATTCTCTTTGCCAGCTCCTCGTCCATGCGGAGAAGTTTACTGCGCTCGCCCTCGAGCATGCGTGAAACAGGAATCCCTGTCCATCTGGAGAGAATGTCGGCGATATCCTCCGCATCGATTTCCTCTTTAAGAAGCGCACCGGCTTTCTGAATTTCCTGGAGTCGGGCCTTGCTCTCCTCAGCAATTCGCTCGAGCTCAGGGATCCGTCCGTATCGGATTTCAGCGACCTCTCCGTACTTTCCGTCACGCTCCATTTTCTCGGCATCGATTCTGAGTTTTTCAACCTGCTCTTTCGCATCGCGAAGTGTCTGAATCGTTTCTTTTTCTTGATCCCACCTTGCCCTGAGGGCCAGTTGCTCTTCTTCAAGATTAGCCAATTGCTTGGCGATTTGATGGAGTTTGGCTTTATCCTTTTCGCGCTTCATGGCCTCTCGTTCAATCTCGAGCTGACGGATTTGCCTTTCCAGCTGATCCAATTCTTCGGGCACTGAATCTATCTCGATCCGAAGCTTGGCTGCGGCTTCATCGATCAGATCGATGGCCTTGTCCGGGAGGAATCGGTCGGCGATGTATCGATTGCTCAGCTCGGCGGCCGAGACCAGCGCCCCGTCCGTAATGCGGACTCCGTGATGAACTTCATAGCGCTCCTTGATGCCTCGAAGAATCGAAATGGTGTCCTCGACCGAGGGTTCTGCGACCAAAACGGTCTGAAAACGGCGCTCCAGGGCCTTGTCTTTCTCGAGATATTTTCGATACTCATCCAGCGTGGTGGCTCCGATCGCCCGGAGTTCGCCTCGCGCCAAGGCGGGCTTCAGGATGTTGGCCGCGTCCATTGCCCCTTCTCCGCTTCCGGCGCCCACCAGCGTATGAATCTCGTCGATGAACAGGACGATGCGTCCTTCTGCGTCCGAGATCTCTTTAACTACCGCTTTGAGTCGATCCTCGAATTCCCCCCTGAACTTTGCGCCTGCGATGAGGGCGCCCATATCGAGGGCCAATATTTTCTTGTTCTTCAGTCCTTCGGGAACGTCGCCCTGAACGATTCGAATAGCCAGTCCTTCGGCGATCGCTGTTTTACCCACGCCCGGCTCTCCGATCAGAACCGGATTGTTTTTGGTGCGTCGAGAAAGGATTTGAAGAACGCGGCGGATTTCGTCGTCTCGTCCGATAACCGGATCAATTTTTCCTTTTTCCGCAAGTTGGTTGAGATCCCTCGTGAAACGCTCGAGCGCCTGATAGCGCGATTCGGCGTGCTTGTCGGTGACGCTACCGCTGCCACGCACACTCGCGAGGACGGATAGAATATTTTCCTTCGTGACTCCTTGGTCACGAAGCGCCTCACCAATTTCTTCCTTCGACGTGGCGAGCGCGATAAGAAGGTGTTCTGAGGCTACGAACTCGTCCTGCAGTAACTCCGCTTCAGCAAGGGCCCGGTCGAATACTTTTTTGGCTCCTTCTCCGATGTACTGCCCCGTCACACTCGACCCGGTTACCACGGGCAACTTTTCGAGCGCTTGTTCGATTCGCGTCTCAAAAATCGCTGGATTCGCCCCCAGTTTCGACAACAGCGCCTGGATCACTCCCGCCTCGTCGACTAGAAACGCTTTCAGTATATGCGCGGGCTCCAGATGCTGGTGATTGCGCGCAGCAGCCATTTCGGTGGCCTTCTGAATCGCTTCCTGAGCCTTAACAGTGAACTTCTGAAGATTCATAATTCGTAGCGGATTTATGCCATTGATCCCTCGGATGAACCCACAGCCCGCCGTTATGACAGGAATATCGGGGTTCTAACCCGCCGAAGAGGGCTACGAAAAGCATACCAACCCTTCAATTCGTGTCAGTATGGCAGAAAATTAGACAGAAGATGCGATTTCTGTTATCGGAGGACCTCTACCCTCACGTAATCAAGAAGTACGGTTCCTGTCCCGTTCATTCGAAAACCGGACGGCCCGGCGGCAGGAATGGGTCCGTGGCCGTGCGCTACGAGAGCCTCATCCGCATAGGCCCTGGCATGTTCACCGTCGGAAACCACCCGGAACGCGACCCATCCGCTCGGTACGTACGGTTTAGCATCCAGCAGGTGAATATCTCCGTTTTCACTTCGACCCTGTCGCATTTCTCCGTTCCCGATCGAAGTAAAATGATAGTTACCGGCATCTTCGACGTGATGAACGAACATGAGCACGCCGTCGAACCGGTCGAGATTGGCTGTAAAATCTACCTGGATGTCATCGACAGGCTGGTCGTAAACAAACATGGCGACGGTTCCGTCGGTCGAAAGTGCCAATACTTCTCCGCGCTCTCCACCGTCCATGATGGAGGTTTGGGAGAAATCTCCGCCTCCTTCCGGAAAGGTCATCGAGGACTTCCATGCCGATGAATGAGTGGGTTTCCATGTCCAACCTCCACTTTCCGATAAAATGGGAGCAGATTGCAATTCAATTGATAAATCACTCGGTGCGGCGACAACGCTCTGAAGGGTATGGTCTATGGTTTGCACACCCGCGCCATATCGAAATACCAGTTGCGCGCCGTGTTCAGCGGTCTGAAAGAGAAGAACCAGGCCGGCTGCCGGAATGACGACCATGGCTACCCAGACAGCCGTTTTCTTTCCGAACGCCGTCAGGTCGATCAGGGGTCTGACGATGGCAAAAACGCCGAAAAACCAGACCGTCCACAGGGCCAGGTCAGCATGTTCAGTCAAGGCCGCGTTTCCCTCGGTCGAAAGAAAGACGAGATCGGCGGCTTGCCTTCCTGCAAAATAAGTTGCAAGGACCGCTATACCCCCCAGGATATACATCGTCACGGCAGCCTGGCGCCAGAACGGTCTTGATCGAAGAATCAGCCCCACACCGTCGAATAGGACTGCTACAAATAGGAAAGCGATCGGGAAGTGAACGAGTAGCGGGTGAATGTTGGGTGCCCAATCCGGGAGAAAGAAATCCATAGAAAGAAAAAATTTGTCAGTCTAAAATACCCATGAACGAGTTCAGCAGGAGGATGTTACGAGTAATTGGAACACTGTTTTCAATTAAGCTTAAATGATGCCTCATTGCGAACAACGTGGTTCTAGCCAGTAGAAATGCCAACCAATACACCGAAAAAGCCGGGTGACAGCGCTGCTTCAGAAGAATGGTGGACGAATTTTCGACAGTTGCTCGCGGACCAGTCGGAGTGGCCTACCGAATATCTTTATAAGTTTATCGTTCCTAAAGCCGGGTTGGAAGCGCTGGAGCGCGTGTTCGGTGATGCCAAGATCATTGTTCGGGCATCGAAACGAGGAAAATATCTGAGTATAACATCTCGGATGTTCACCGATTCACCAGACGATGTAATTGCCGTCTACAGGGAAGTCGGCAAGATTGATGGAGTCATTTCGCTTTGATGTACAAGGCTGATATTTCATACTCTAGTGTTTCGCATTTTGGAGCTTTACACGCTGGCGTGTCAGAGGACCGATGTGGACGACCCTGTTGAATTGTGTTCTTCATTTCGCTCCTCTCGACCCCGCCCAGACTTGACGCTTCTCCGACTTAACTCCCACGTTTCCGATGAAAAAGCTCCTGCCGGTTCTCCTCCTACTAATCAACGTCCAGGTAGCCCGAGGTCAGGATTACGTATTGAAACCGGATCGTGTATTCGACGGGCACGTGACGCACGATGGCTGGCAAGTGACGGTAACGGGGCATCGGATCACGTATGCGGGTCCAACCCGGGACGTTGACCCAGGAGCCTCTCCCGAGATTATTGAGCTTCCAGGAATGACCTTGTCGCCAGGACTGATCGAGGGGCATTCCCATGTATTGCTTCATCCTTACGACGAAGCTTCCTGGAACGATCAGGTACTCAAGGAATCCAGAACCGAGCGGGTCGCCCGCGCCACAAATCATGTGCGAAATACAGTGATGGCTGGGTTCACGACCATTCGCGACCTTGGCTCGGAGGGAGCCGGCTACGCCGATGTGGGGATAAAACGATCCATCGAAAAGGGAATCATTGTAGGTCCGAGGATGCTCGTTGCCGGACGGGCCATGGTTGCGACAGGAAGTTATGGACCAAAGGGGTTTCGTCCCGATTTCGATGTTCCACTCGGCGCCGAAACCGCTGACGGGTTGGATGCCCTGATTCGAGTCACCCGAGATCAGATCGGTAAGGGAGCTGATCTGATCAAGATATATGCGGATTATCGATGGGGTCCAAACGGTGAAGCCATGCCGACGTATTCGGTCAGTGAAATCAAACGAATTGTAGAAACGGCAACTGCCAGCGGACGCCCGGTGGTGGCTCATGCCGCCACGGCCGACGGAATGATGAATGCAATTCTCGGCGGCGTGGAAACCATTGAGCATGGCGACGGCGCAACCGATGAAGTACTCGCTCTCATGGTGGCACGTGGTGTGGTCTGGTATCCCACGCTTGCAGCCGCGGAAGCCATCTCTTCCTACGGCGGGTGGCGCAAAGGCCAAGATCCTGATCCGTCTCGTATCGCTCAGAAAAAGAAACTGTTTCGCAAAGCGCTCGATTCAGGAGTTGTCATCGGTCTGGGTAGCGACGTGGGCGTCTTCACGCACGGAGAGAACGCGTGGGAACTTGAGCTTCTCGTGGAATACGGGATGACCGCTCTGGAGGCCATGCGCGCTGCGACCTCGGTCAACGCAGAAACGTTTCATCTGACGGATCGAGGCGTTGTGCGATCGGGATTCCTGGCCGATCTGATAGCTACCCTCGGCGATCCGACGACAGACATAACGGCTTCGCGAAACGTCGTACTGGTCATGAAAGGCGGTCGAATCCTAAAGCGACCGCACTAGACGCTGGACCGCCTAGAGCTCCTTCAAAATGCGGAGTTCGAGCCAATTGACGGTACCACCACTTGGGACATCCATCTTCGACGTTTTTAACTCTACGTCGAGATGCTGGCGCTCAGCCTGGATGAACAGGTGGTTCAATTCGTCGATTTTGTGCTTCAGTTCTTTCGCAAGGAGGTAGTCCTCGTCGCGAAGCAACTGGTCAACGAGTTTGTCTATGTCCCCGATTCCAGATTCCTGCACTATATACGCCTTATTTACCCTTGAAGGCAGTTTCGAATGATGGTTCGACTCTCCTCTTATAACGAAAGAATACGTCTAATTCGCTCTAATACTGAATGGAGAGGCCAGCGAATTAACCTATCATACTAATCCTATCACACGGCCTAGAGCGAAGCAAATTGGGAGTCTGGCCCGATCGATAAATAAAAAGCCCAGTGCACGTTGAGCACACCGAGCTTTTTAAAGTTGCCTGTTAAAAAGTCTTTTTAGTCGTTCGCTATTTGAGTTTGAACGTAACCGGAAGCGACATTTTCACTTTGACCGCTTTGCCACGCTGTTTTCCAGGTGTAAACTTGGCCATGAGGATTCCCTTTATGGCTTCCTCATCACAACCTGCTCCTATGCCTCGGGTAACGACAGCATCGGTGACATTTCCGTTCTCATCTACAATGAATTGGACGAACACGCGTCCTTCAACCCCAGCCTTCTTGGCAATTTCGGGGTACTTGATGCTGGCCTGAAGCCCTGAAAGTCCACCGATCAGTTGCGGAGGTTCTTCCACAATAACGAAAATTTCAGGCTCTGGCTCCTCTTCGACGGCGGGAGGGGGCGGAGGCAATTCCACCGCTTCATCCAAGTCAAGGAACACGTCCAGATCTAGTTCATCGTCTTCGAGGACCGCGTCATTGGGTACTTCGACAGGAACAGGCGGGCGCGGTGGAGGCGGTGGCTTCTCAATCTGCTCAGTCTGTAGAATTTCTTCCATCTGGACCACTTCCTGTTCTACGAGAGTGACTTTAAATGAGTCGTCTACCGTCATATCCAGACGGAAGGCAATAATGAGGATTGCCAGCGTCAGAACCATTCCAATTTCTACAAAGAGCGGATATCGCTGCCGTAAATCCGCCTTATCGGTTTTTCGTAATGCCATGACAGTTTAGTATGGAACCGGGTGAATGGGAGGGCCGAGAAAGTACGGTGAACTGCGTGAAAACACCAGCCCGAATACCGTATCTAAGCCTGTCTCTGGGTTGAAGACCCTGGAAGGGTACCAAAGTTTCTCGAGTGCCGATTGTCAACTAATTAAGGCGAAATGAGACGGGGAGGGACATCTTCACTCGTACAGGTACTCCATCGTTGGTACCCGCAACGAACGTGGTTTCACCGAGGGCTCGAACCGCCTCTTCGTCGCACCCGCCACCAATTCCTCGCGTCACCCTTATGTTCGAAACTCCTCCGTCTTTTTCCACGGCGAATTGCAGGAATACGCGCCCCTCGATGCCAGCCATTCTGGCAATTTCCGGGTACCGGATTTTTCTCTGAAGAGCTTCAAGTCCGCCGATCACTCGAGGCGGTGAATCGACATGTATGAAGATCCTGGAATCGTCTGCCTGAGCGGGTTGATTTTCCTCGTATAAATGGATGGCCGATTGATGATGCATCCGTTGATGAACGAAGTCCCATACATTTCCGAACCAGCCAAAACCCAGTGAAAGCGTAAGAACAAGCACACCAATGGCCGCAGCCATGATTGCAGGAGGTGAGAATCGGTGTGAAAATTTTTCTGAGCCGGGCTGTGACTCAGGATGGGGAATGTCGGACATGACTCTATCAGGATTGGGATGAAACAGGAACTATCGGGCGAACCCCGATACGCTCACCAAATAGACAGACCAGAATCCTTAAAGTTGCTCCCTGTTACGGGGCCGAATTTTGTCCCAGTAAATCCAGACGAGTGTTCCCAGGCCGAAGCCCACCGCATCGGCGACCGCATCATAGAACGTCATGTGTCTTTCGAACGGAAGGATGCTCTGATACAATTCTGTGAGGGGAGCAAAAGCCAGTCCCGATAACAGTATTAGAACAATCATCCGGGTACTGTGGGCCGATAGCGCCCGCATCCAAAGAAGAGCCAGACCAAAGAAGAGTCCAGCATGGCCCAATTTATCGAAGTCCCAGGCTCGACTCGACGGAAGACGATTTGACGGGATCGTCAGAAGGACAAGAATGAACAACGTCCATGCCAAAGCCATTGCAAGAGGCTTCCATCCGGAAGTGGACATGGATTAATCGAGATTGGTTAGAAAATCCGGCATCATGGCTATGATATCGCCGGCCATCAATGAGTTCATGGACCTGTCGAGAGTATACTTGTCGGCCAGGGCACCTCCAATGTGAATGCCAGCGGCGGCGGCGTTCATTGGCGAGAGACCTTGTGCCAGAAGCCCTGCCACGATACCGGATAACACGTCTCCGGATCCCGCAGTTGCGGCAGCCGGATTCCCCGTGTCATTCACGATGACCTCACCATTCGGTGCGGCCGTAACCGACGGCATTCCTTTCAACAATACGATGACATTCCATTCTTTAGCGAATCTCCTTGCCAACTGAATCGGCGATGGCATGGGTTGAATGGGTGACGGATTCGTATTCGGATCTGAAGTTTCATCCGTTTCCGGATCGCTTGCCGCCTGCTCATTCTCATCCAACAGAGTGAATTCTCCGGAATGCGGAGTGAACACCCACTTCCCGTCTGAGTGACTTCGGACAAATTCCTTCTCCCCGATGAGCGCAAACAATCCGTCTGCGTCTATCACCACGGGCATCGAAACCTTCTCGAGAACCTCTATTACGAGCTTTTTTGCCTCGGGTTCACGCCCAAGCCCCGGACCGATCAGCAGCGATTTAGCTTTGACCCATCTGTTTCCAAGATCGGAAATCATCCGGTCGACATTCCACGCATGGCCGTCCAAATGCAGCGCTGTCACCGGGATTTCGGTCAGCTTCTCCGAAAGGATCGGGGCAATCTCTTCGGGGCAAACCACGCCGACATATCCACTTCCAATCCTTGCCGCAGCTGTGGCTGCGAGTACGGGAGCTCCTGAAAAATTCTTGGATCCTCCAATGACAACGGTCGGACCCGTGGCGTATTTATGGTCACTTCTAGATCGGGTGGGGAGCAGGGAACGAACGAAATCCGGTTGAGAGTATCGTGTGGGACCCTGTTCTGCCGAAACTTCTTCCAGAATATGATGGGGAATCCCGATATCCACGACAAGAACGGTTCCGGCATAATCTGGCCCTTCCCCGACCAGCAAGCCAGATTTGATCGCGGCCATCGAAACGGTAACGTCGGCCCGAACGGCCTTGCCGAGTACACGACCCGTATCCGCGTCAAGTCCGCTGGGGAGGTCAATGGACAGGACCGGTGCGTTCTGTTCATTGAGCCAGTCAATGATCCCGGCAAAGGGTTCTCGAACCGCGCTGGAAATTCCAGTCCCGAGAAGCGCGTCAATGTAGAGATCGCCTCCAGACAGGGAATCCAAGGTCTCCATCTCGTCGAATCGAAGGATTCGGAGACCTTCCACTTTGGCTCGAATCTGGTCTAACAAATCAAAATGTGCCCTAGCGTCACCGGTCAAGTGTTTCGGGTCGGTAATCAAACACACATCTACTTCAATTCCCGCATGATGAAGAACACGGGCTGCAACGAATCCATCGCCACCATTATTTCCCTTACCGCAGAGGCAAACGGTTTTCCCCGGGAATTCCTCATCCAGCATGAAAAGCGCCTCCTCAGCCACTGCACGTCCGGCCACCTCCATGAGCGTGAATCCGGGGATGCCAAGCTCCTCAATCGTGCGACGATCCGCTGTGCGCATTGCCTCTGCGCTTAAGACGGGAGGAAGGAAATGACTAAGCTTACTCAACGATTACTCTCACAGTGTCCGGTATAACGGTATCCCAACGGGCGCGAACAGCTTCTTCAACGGTTTTCCAGGCGATCGGCTCCGGCTCTTCATAAGGATCGTGGCTGCCCGGATTCCACTTCTGATCTCCATTGCGATCCACAAATGCTCGAACGAGATATTTTGACTGTCCAGGTAAGCCAGAAAATCGGAAATTTCCATCCGAATCTGCCACGGTCGTGTACATCATTGTCCCTTCATCGTCTCGGATTAACTGCAAAATGATGGGGTGCAAGGCGCCTTCGGCAATTACGATACCCGTTAATTCTCCAATACTCGAATTATCCACTCGAACGAAAATGCGAGAATGTGTGGTATCGGATCCCGTAATAAATATCTCTGTCGGAACTCGAAAATCCGGCTCCGTCAGCCTCAGCGTGACCCCGTTCCGCGTCACACTCTGATAAGGGGCGGGTGCTCCGGTCGTATCTCGGACTTCTATGATCCAGTCGTCTTCCGGTGGTTTTAAAAACTCGAGGGAAGGCTGCATTCCGGGCCACAGTCTAAAATGTCCGTCAGCGTTCGTGGTCAGTGAATCTGGTTGAAAACCGAGAAAAGAGAGAGTTCTTTCGAAGGGTTCGGCGGACGGAGAAAAGTAAAAAGTGTCCGAAACCATCGGATTTCCGGTCGAATCCTTAATGGCCCCGTAGCCGGTCAAACGATGAGGTGTTCTGATGATTGCGTCGTGACTGAGAATGATCTCTCGCGGGTTGGCTCCCGCGTACATCCTTCGAATGTTGCCAAGTGTCGTCGATGCTGAATCGGCTAGCTGCCAGTTTACCGAAACTGTGTCGTGCAGCACGACGGGTTCTGTGAACCGCAGTTGTAACTCCTGAACCGAGAGGGCCCTGATTTCCTGGATTCGCGGTCTCTCGGTATCCATGGTAGCCAACACCCATGCTCGAGGAAGCGCGCGACCGATGGAGTCGGCAATCAGAATGCCCACCGGAGGGACGGCAGATTTCTCTCCGCGATCAAGGCTCCGATTTCGATTTCTGTCTTGCAGGGCGATGACGCGATAGGGACCTTCTCGAAGATATGTAAGCGAAAAATTTCCCTCGATATCGGTTTGGGTTCGGTAGGCAGGTGTGGTTCCAACTTGATCTACCGACGTAGTATCAACAGCGAACGCGAAAACGTCGGTTGAAACAGCCGGTGCACCGTCGGAAAAGAACAGGACTCGACCTCTCAACTTGCCTCGATTTATAGATGGACCCGTACCAAAGGCCACGGTTATGGGTTGGTTGAGCGCCACGTTGTGTGCATCGCGAAGGCCCGAATCGAGTGTGACTATATAGGTCGTATTGGGTCGAAGCGGTTCCGGGAAAATGACTTCCAGTCGATCACCACGAACACGAATCTCCAGGGGTTGGTCGAAATCGGGAATGACCGAAACCGCCTGCGTAGCAGAA
>SMVA01313985.1_pt1 | contig 10945 bp, 8 predicted proteins | sample 2456451 | NCBI WGS metagenome assembly SMVA01 (sample SAMN11095933, study PRJNA526329) | marine sediment metagenome | biome: Marine sediment; feature: Surficial sediment; material: Deep marine sediment; isolation source: Hadal surficial sediment | place: Pacific Ocean | collected 2014-05 | depth 0-1...
GAGCCGGCCGTCGGCGTCTTCGAGAGCGCTGCCGGCGGAACCGTGCACGGCACGTTCCTGACCACGACCGGAGACTACCGCTACCTGGCGGGCGACTTCCAGGCGGGCCGGCTGCGCCTGTCGTGCTTCGACGGCGCGCACGCCTTCCTGTTCGACGCGATCCTCAACGATGACCGGACCCTTTCCGGAGAATTCTGGTCGCGCGACAGCTGGCACGAGAGCTGGACGGCGCGCAAGGATCCGCAGGCGGAGCTGCCCGACGCGTTCCAGCTGACGCAGTGGACGGGCGGGAAGGATCTGAGCGAGATCGTCTTTCCGGACCCCGCCGGCCGGCTCTACTCGCTGGCCGACCCGCGGCTGGCCGGTCGCGCCCGGATCATCGAGATCTTCGGCTCGTGGTGTCCGAACTGCAACGACGCAACGCGTTTCCTGGTCGAGCTGGACGCCAGGTACCGCGAGCGCGGCCTGAGCATCGTCGGTCTGGCCTTCGAGATGACCGGGGAGTTCGAGCGCGACGCGCAGCAGGTCCGCGACTACGCCGAGCACCACGGGGTGGAGTTTCCACTGCTCGTCGCCGGACTGTACGAGAAGGATAGAGCGTCGGAGAAGTTCCCGCTGCTGGATCGCATCCGCGCCTTTCCGACCACGATCTTCCTGCACGCGGACGGTCGCGTTCGCGCGGTGCACCAGGGCTACGCGGGCCCCGCGACGCGCGAGGCGAATGCCGAGCTGCGCGAGCGCTTCGAGACACTGGTCCAGGAGTTGCTGGGCGAATCCGCCGCAGAGCCCTGACGATGCCGACCTGGGTCATCGCTCACCGCGGCGCATCCGCGGACTGCCCGGAGAACACACTTGCGGCGTTCGACGAGGCGCTGCGTCAGGGCTGCGACGGGATCGAGCTGGATCTCCAACTGTCGCGCGACGGTCTGCCGGTCGTCTATCACGACAGGACGCTGGGACCGGCCGACCCCGGAAAGCGGCGGGTGGGCCAGGTCGATTTCACCGAGCTGGCGCAGCTCGACGTCGGCGGCCAGCACATTCCCTCGCTGGACGAGGTGCTGGAGCGCTATGGACAGCGCACTCGACTGCTGCTGGAGATCAAGACGCGCGAGGGCCGCGCGGGCGGCGAGCGACACCGGCAGCTGGCGCGAACGGCCGTGCGCATGGTGCTGCAGAGGGGACTCGAAGAGAACGTGATGATGCTCTGTTTCGACCGTGAGATCCTCGCGGTCTGTGCCGCGGAGGCCCCCGGCATCCGCCGGGTGCAGAATCTCAAGCCGCCGCCGCTGTTGACCCGCGGGCTGCGCGAGCGCGCCGCCTCGCTCTGGGCGCTGTCGGTGGATCTGCGCACACTGACCTCGAGGTTCGCGGCCGCGGCGCGGCGGGACGGCGTGACCCTGCTCGCGTTCACCTGCAACACCGAGAAGAGTCTGGCGTCGGCGCTCGCCGCCGGTGCCGTCGGCGTGATGACCGACCGGCCCGCCTGGCTTGCCGAGCAGCTCCGTCGCAGGGCCCCGTCCGATGGAACGTAACTTCGGTCGTCTGCAGCAGGGTGCTTTCGATCTGCTGGTCGTCGGCGGCGGGATCTACGGCGCGTGGACGGCCTACGATGCGACGCTGCGCGGCCTGCGCGTGGCGCTGGTCGAACAGGGGGACTGGGCCGGCGCCACCTCGTCGGCATCCTCGAAGTTGATCCACGGGGGCCTGCGCTACCTCGAGTACGGACACCTGGGACTCGTGCGCAAGACGCTGGACGAACGCCGTCGTCTGGCCCGCCTGGCTCCGCACCGTGTGCAGCCGCTGCGCTTCCTGCTCCCCGTCTACCGCGGGGACCGGGTCGGGCTGACGCGGCTGAGCGTCGGGATGTGGATCTACGACCGGCTCGCCGGAAGCCGCCAGCCGGTGGCGCCGCACCGCCGTCTCGGGCGCGACGAGGTATTGCGGCTGGCCGGCCTCAGGCCGGACGGGCTCAAGGGTGGCTTCGTGTTCGGCGACTGTCTCACCGACGACGCCCGATTCACGCTGGAGATCGTCGACGGGGCGCAGCGGGCGGGCGCCGTGGCCGTGAACCGCGCGGCAGCGCGGGAGCTCGTGGCCCAGGGCCGGCGCGTGGTCGGGGCACGCATCGAGGACCTCGACGGCGGCGCGGGGACGATCGAGGTGCGCGCCGCCATGGTCGTGAGCGCCACGGGTGCCTGGAAGTTGAAGCTGCCGGCGGGGGTCGAACCGTCGCGAACGGTGGCGACGCGCCTGACCAAGGGGGTTCACCTGGTGCTGCCCGCGCGCGAACACGACGACGCGCTGGTGATCAGCTCCAACGACGACGCGCGGATCGTTTTTCTGATTCCCTGGTACGGACGCACGCTACTCGGAACGACCGACACGGACTACCGCGGCGATCCGGCAGAGGTTCGCGTCGAACGCGCGGACGTGGACTACCTGCTCGAGCGGGCCAACGGCGTGCTGCGCACGGGCTGGACGCGGGCCGACATCGTCGGAACCTTTGCCGGTCTGAGGACGCTGCCCGACACCGCCGGCGCGCCGTCGCGAGCCACTCGCGAGTGGAGCTCGAGCGAGCCGCTCGACGGGCTGCTGCTCTCGGTCGGCGGCAAGTTCACGTCGGCGCGTGCCGATGCCGCCTCGCTGGTCGACCGCGTGCTGCGCTACCTGGGCCGTTCCGCGCTGCCGGCGCCCACCGCCGATCGGCCGTTCCCCTGGTGCCCGGAGGGAGCATTCGACGAGTGGCGCGACACGACGGTGCGCGAAGCGGTCGGCCTGGGCCTCGACGGCGAGACCGCGGCGAGCTGCGCCATGCGCTACGGCTCACGTACCGTGCGCCTGTTCGAGCAGCTGCGGAGCGCACCGGAGCTGGCCCGGCGAATCGTTTCCACGGCACCGTTCTGCCTCGCCGAGGCGCTCCACGCGGTGCGCGAGGAGATGGCGACGACCCTGGAGGACGTGCTGCGCCGACGGATCCCGCTGCTCCTGCTGTGCCGACTCCGTGAGGCCGACCTGCAGGAGGTCTCGCGCCTCGTCGCGGGTGAGCTCGGCTGGACCGAGGAGCGGCGCCGGCAGGAGCTGCAGCAGCTGGTCTCGGAGCCGCCGTGACGGATTCGACCTCGGCACTGGCGATCGGCGTCGATCTCGGCAGCACCGCGATCAAGGCCGCCATTCTCGATCGCGACGGCCGCCTGACCGGCGTCGAGTCGGTCGCGGCACCTGCCCTGCGGGGCCCGGGCGCCCTCCGCGAAGGCGATGCCGAGGCGTATGTGAACGCGGTGCGCGGAGTGTTGCGTTCCGTCCGTGGATCGGTGGCCGCGGGAACGCCGCTGGGCATCGCGACGCAGCGCTCGACCTTTGTCCTCTGGGATCGGCACGACGGTCGGCCGCGAGGTCCGATGATCTCCTGGCAGGACCGACGGGCTGCGGCATGGTGCGACCGTCATCGCGCGATCGAGCCGGAGGTCGTTCGGCGCACGGGCCTGCCGCTCTCCACGCACTACGTCGGCCCCAAGCTCGCCGCGATGCAGGAGGCCGACGACGAATTTCGAACCGCGCTGCACGGCGGGGGCCTGGCCTTCGGCACACTCGAGACGTATCTGCTCTGGCGCTGGAGCGCAGGACGACGGCACGAGACCGATCTGACCGTCGGGGCCCGCACGCTGCTGCTCGACCTCGAGCACACGGACTGGTCACCGGATCTGCTGACGCACTTTCACGTGCCGCCCGCGGTCCTGCCGTGCGTGACCCCCAGCTGCGGGCGGGACCTCGTGCTCGACGACGGGGCTCGGGTGACCGCGACGCTCTCGGATCAGGCGGCCGCCGCGCTCGCGGTCTTCGACGATGGGCAGCGCACGGTGCTCGTCAACCTGGGCACCGGTGCGTTCGTCCTGCGTGAGGCCTCGCGCGACGGGCCGCGGAAGCCGGGTTACCTGTTCGGTCCGCTGCTGGCCGCGGAGGGTTGCACGACGCGCTACGCGCTGGAGGGCACGATCAACGGCTCGGGCCCGGCCCTCGATCGCTTCGGAACGGCTCCCACCGACTGGCCGGAGCGGGACCCGTGCCCCGAGGCGTTTGCCGTCCCGGACTCGACCGGACTCGGTTCCCCGTACTGGCGACCGGACGTGGGCTTGACCTTCTCGCCCGCGGCCGGGACGCTGTCCGATGCGGCGCGCAGACGGATCGTGCTCGAGGGCCTGCTGTTCCGGATCCGTGAGATCCTCGACGACCTGTGCGATGGCGCAGCCGCGCAGCGCGTGATCCTCGCGGGAGGCGTGATGCGCGATCCGGCGGTCGGCACGGGACTGGCAACCCTGCTGGGGCGTGGCGTGGAGCGCCTGCTGGAACGGGAGAGCGGTCTGCTCGGCGCCGCGCGACTCGCCGCGGGACTCCCGCCCTACGCGAACCCACAGACCGCCGGCATCGAGCCCGGTCCGAGCGGCGCCTATCTCCCGGAAAAGTTTCGGCGCTGGCAGGCGTGGCTGCGGGGGGTCACGGACTGACGGCTTCGTACAGGAACGGCAGGGATCGATCCATGCGGTAGTCGACGGAGGAGTGATTGTCGTCGAACTCCTCGTAGCGGTGCGGGATCCCCAGCCCTTCCAGCCTCCGGGCCAGGGTCCGCGCGCCGTAGTGGATGAAGTACTGGTCCCGGGAACCGCAGTCGATGTACAGCCCCTTCAGCGAGCGCAGGCTCTCCTGGCATTCCGGGCGCTCGACCAGTGTGAGCGGATCGTGCGCCAGCCAGTGGCTCCAGCGCTCCTCGTCCAGCTCGCCGGTGTACAGATCCACGGGGAGGCGAATCCCCTGGGGCGCCTCGGGATCCGGATCGTAGCTCGCGGCCATGGCCAGCAGCATCAGCAGGTGCAGCTCGCCGGGGCGGATCTTGTCCGCCGCGCGCAGGTGCTCGAGGAAGCGCGGGATGTCGCGGTCGTGCTTGGCCAGCTCGTCCAGCACCGTCGGGAGGTCCCGGCGGTATACGATGTCGAAGCCGATATCGCCGGAATGGCAGGCGGCGGCGGCCCAGCGATCGCCGTGGCGCAGAGCCTGGACCAGTGCGCCGTAGCCGCCGCTGGACTTGCCGAAGACCGCGCGGTTCGCGGCGCCGCGTCGCACCCGGAATCGCGACTCGATGAGCGGGATCATCTCGTCGAGGAGGAACTCCTCCCACCGACCCATCGCGATCGAATTGATGTACTGGTTGCCGCCCAACGACGTGAAGCAATCGGGAAACGCCGTGACGACCGGCCCCATGCGGCCGGAGTCGACCAGCCGGTCGAGACGCTGCGGCAGGCTGTCGCCGAAGAGCTGCCATCCGAGATGCTTGAGCCCGCTGCCCAGGAAGCCCGCGAGGTCGACGAACAGCGGATAGTCGGCCTGCGAGTCGTCGTAGCCCGCGGGCAGGTAGATCGCCACCCGGCGCTCGGTGGGATCGCCGAGCAGGTTTCCGGCGAGCGCCGCGGATTCGACGACGATCGTCTCGATGCGGCCACGGGGCGGATGGAACGGGTGGACGGGCACGCGTCGCTCAGCCGCACGGCAAGAGGCGCACCGGCGTGTCGTAGTAGACGGCACCGCCCCCATGGTCGGTGGAGCTGGCGCGCACCAACGCGTTGGCGCAGCGGCCGCGATCCAACCAGCCGCCCTTGTCCATCAGCGCGACGTCCGCGCGCTGCGTCTCGTCGAACCGCAGGCGAACCTCCATCGAGCCCAGCTCGGATTCGAGCAGGACGCGATCGCCGGCTTGCAAGCCGTGGGCCACCGCGGGGTGCACGGTCACGCTGGCGATCCCCTCCTGTTTGCGCGCCGGCCACTGCGAAGCCTGGGATCTCTCGGTGGCCAGCGCCATCAGCAGCAGCGGTCGCTCGGCGGTCGGCCGCGACGGCTCGGGATCGACGCGGTGGATCAGATTGACCTTGCCGCTGGGGGTCGGGAACTTGCGATCGGCGAACAGCACCCTGGGCACCAACGGGTTGAGCACCGCGCCGCGTTGCAGATCCTCGAGCGAAGCTCCGAGGCCCGCCACGCGGCCCAGGATCCGGCGCTTCCAGTCCTCGACGCTGCCGGCAAACTCGCGCTCCAGACCGACTCGCCGGGCCAGCTCGACCAGGATCTCGTGGTCGGTCTTGACGCCTCGCGGCGGCGGCACGACCGGCCGCACGTTGCCGATGTAGTGATGGCCGAAGGCGCCGACGAGATCGTCGTCCTCGAGCATCGTGGTCGTGGGCAGCACCAGGTGGGCTTCACGAGCCGTGTCGGTCAGGAAGGCGTCGACCACGACGGTCAGCTCGCGCGTGCGCAGCGCCCGCGCAACCGTGCGCGACTCGGGCAACATCGCCACCGGATTGGAGTTGGTGATCCAGGCCACGCGGATCGGCGGCGCCTGGGCCGCGAGGATCCCGGGTCCGAGCAGCGACTCCGGGATCGCGCGGGGCGCGATCTCGAGACCGCGACTGAACGACAGATCGAATGCGCCTCGGCGCTTGAAGTAGAAGGACACTCCCCCACCGGGCACGCCGAGATTTCCCGACACCGCTCCGAGGGCGTCGATCGCGCGCACGGTCGCCGAGCCGTTGCGCCGCCGCTGCAGGCCCCAGCCGACCAGGATGCACGACGGGCCGTCGGCCACCATCTCGGCCAGCCGCTCGATCTCGACCGGCCGCAGGTCGGCAAGCGCGGCCCAATCCTCGATCGAGCGCGAGTAGGTGGCAGCCCGCAGCTCGTCGAGATGATCGCAATAGTCGGCTGCCTGCGGGTCCGTCTTGCCGCGTTCGAAGAGCACGCGCATCGCGCCCATGGCGACCGCGATGTCACCGCCCGGTCGAGGCTGCAGGTACAGCTCGGCCAGATCGGCGCCGCGGTGCCGCACGGGGTCGATCTGCACCAGCCGCGCTCCGCGCTTGCGAGCCTCGCGCAGCAGCGGCAACAGATGGACGTTGCTGACGTAGGGATTCTTGCCCCACAGCAAGATCGTGCGACTGTTCCGCAAGTCGAAGATGTCGTGCGAGTCCTCCTCTCCGAAATCCGTTTGCTGGGCCGCGTCGCCGGCACCGGAGCAGATGTCGCCCGACTTGATCGTCACGGGGCCGAAGCGCTCGAAGAAGAAATCGATGACGTGCTTCATCATGCCCATCGAGCCGCCGCTGCGATAGTTGAGAATCGCGGCGGCGCCGGACTCCTTGCGCACCTGCAGCAGCTTCTCGGCGACGAGGTCGAGCGCCTGCTCCCACGGAATCGGCTCGTGCGTCCCGTTGCGGCGCAGCATCGGCGAGGTCAGACGGCGGGGATCGTACTGCCGTTCGAGAAACCGACTGGTGCGGTAGCACAGGAACCCGCGGGTCACCGGATGCTCCGGATCGCCCTGGATCTTCGTCACCCGGCCGTCCTCGACCGTGACCAGCATCCCGCAGGCGTCCGGACAATCCCGGTTGCAGGTGGTCTTGATCTGCATGCAACTCAGCATACTCGATCTGGTTAATAATGATGTCATGGGCGCGCTCAATCTGGTCTCGCTGCTGGGCTGCGTGGCACTGGCCGCGTTGGCCTGGCTGGTCGGCGGCTGTCGCCGGCCGCTCCCCTGGCGCACGCTGCGCGGCGCCGGCGTCATGCTCGCGGCCATGGGCATCGTCATCTTCTGGTTTCCGCCGACACGCGTCGTGCTGCTCGGCCTGAACAACATCGTCCTGGGCGTGCTGCGCAGCGGCAATGCCGGCGCGGTGTTTCTATTCGGGCCGCTGGCGTTTGGACCGGGAGAGACGACGGCCGCGGGTGAGCGCTCCGTCGGCTTCATCCTCGCAGCGCAGGTCCTGCCGGCGGTGATCTTCTTCGCCGCGCTGATGGCGGTGGGCTACCACATCGGGCTGATCCAGCCGCTGGTCCGCGGGTTCGGGCGGCTGTTCCGGCGCACGCTCGAGCTCTCGGGCGCGGAGGCGCTCGCGGGCTCGGCCAACATCTTCTTCGGCGTGGAGTCGGCGGCGACCGTGCGCCCGTACCTCGCGAGCATGACACGCTCCGAGCTGTTGACCGTGCTGACGTGCGGCATGTCCACGGTGGCCTCGACGACGCTGGCGATGTACGTACTGTTCCTGCACGACGCCTTCCCGCAGATCGCCGGCCACCTGATCTCCGCCTCGATCCTCTCGATCCCCGCGGCCGTCATGGTCTCGAAACTGATCCTGCCGGAAACCGAACAGCCGCGGACCGCAGGCGAGCTTCCGCCGCTCGCGGAAGCCGACCGGCACGGCAACGCGATGGCCGCACTGGCGGCGGGCGCCTGGGACGGCCTGCGCCTGGCCGCGGGGATCGCCACGCTCCTGATCGCAGTCCTCGGCGTGGTAGCCCTGCTGGACCTTGCGCTCTCCACGGCCACCCCGCTGGACCTGAAACAAGTGCTGGGCTGGCTGTTCACGCCGCTGGCCTGGCTGTTGGGAATCGAGGTCGGCGACGTAGGCGAAGCGGGCCGCATACTGGGCGGCCGCATGGTGCTGACCGAAGTGGTCGCGTACCAACAACTGGCCGGACTGGCCGCCGAGAAAGCCATCTCACCGCGAACCCTGCTGATCCTCTCCTACGCCCTGTGCGGCTTCGCCCACGTGGCATCGATGGGCATCTTCGTCGGCGGCATATCGGGCCTGGCCCCCTCCCGCCGGGACGACGCGGCGGCACTCGGCCTACGGGCCCTGGCCGGCGCAACCCTGGCGACGCTGATGACGGGAGCCCTGGCCGGCCTCTTCTACCACGGCCAGACCGGCCTCCTGGGCCTGTGACTGCTCTGAACGGGGACGTTTCCCAAAAGGGGGTTTCGGGGACAGGAATGGGTTCTTTCCGAAACGCATAGCTGTCCCCGAAACCCCCTTTTGGGAAACGTCCCCGTTCGAAATTCAGATGACGGTGCCGTCTGGGATTATGGTGTTGTGCGGCACGACTACGATGCCCTCGCGCACGACGTGATACGGGCCCTGCGCCTCCGTGGCGCCCGACTCGTTGACGATGCGAACGTTGCGGCCGATGCGCACGTTCTTGTCGATGATGGCGTTCTCGATCACGGTGCCCCGGCCGATACCGATCGGCGGCGCGTCCGCGGGCGCGTCGTCGTGAAACGGATCGCTGCCCATGATCACCGAGCGCCGGATCTTGGCCTCGCGCATCACGGCACGAACTCCGATGACCGACTCCTCGACGTCGCAATCGCTGATGATCGCACCGCCGGCGAGCACCGTCCGGTGAAAACGGCACTCGGTGAGCCGCGAGCCCGGGAGATAACGCGGGTGCGTGAAGAACAGCCAATCCTTGTCGTAGAAGTCGAACGGAGCATCCGGCTTGACCAGGTCGAGGTGGGCCTCGTAGAACGAACGGATCGTGCCGATGTCACGCCAGTAGTGGTCGAAGAAATGGGCCTGCACGTGGCAACGATCGACCGCATGGGGCATGACGTGGTGACCGAAGTCGCTGAAGTCGTTGTCCAGAAACTTTCGCAGCGCGTCCATACTGAACAGATAGATGCCCATCGACGCCAGGTAGGGCTTGCTCAGGGAAACGCCCTGTTTTTCGAGGAGCGCGGGCGAGGTCTCCATTCCGGCGCGAGCCTCGGCATTTTTCGGTTTCTCCCGGAACTCGACGATGCGTCCCGTCTCGTCGACGCGGGTCGCGCCGAACTCGGCGATCTCCGCCGAGGAACAGGGCTGCACGGCGAGCGTGACGTCGGCTTTGCTCTCGAGGTGGTCGCGGAGCATGTTGCGGAAGTCCATGCGATACAGGTGGTCGCCGGACAGGATCAACACGAGATCGCCGCGCAGATCGGAGATGATCGGCAGGTTGCGGCGCACCGCATCGGCGGTCCCCTGGAACCAGTATTCGCCCTCGATGGTCTGTTGCGCCGCGAGGATCTGCACGAAGCCCCTGGAGAAGGCGTCAAAACGGTAAGTCCTGGCGATGTGCCGGTGCAGCGACACGGAGTTGTACTGGGTCAGGACGTACATGCGCTCCATGCCGGAGTGAATCGCGTTGCTGATCGGGATGTCGATCAAGCGGTATTTTCCGGCGAACGGTACGGCCGGCTTGCTGCGCAGGCGGGTCAGCGGGTCCAGCCGCTTGCCGCGGCCGCCGCCGAGAATCAGCACGATGACGTCCTTGGACCGTTCGGCCACCTCGCTCATCTGAATCCTCTCCCTCCGAATGGACCGTTCGCGATCAGATCTGCATTCGGCCTTCGAAGAACTTCTGCTCGCAGGCGCGGCAGTACCGTTCTTCCTTCGCGTCGATGTCCAGCAGGTGGCGCGACGGCGCGAGCACGCAGGTCGGGTCCTGACATTCCCGCAAACCGGCCAATCGCCCCGTCATCCGCAGAATCTCCTTGCTCAGTCGCATGCGTTGGCGGATCGGATCCGCCTTGCGCCGATAGAACGCCTCGCGCAGGCGGCGCACCGAGATCAGGGCCCTGTGCTTGGCCGAGATCAACGCCCCGAACACGCCCTCGGTGTTGGCCGTGTACAGATCCACGTCGGTGAGGAACAGGTAGCCGTTGGGCGAAAAAGGCGTCGGGGTGTCGGGGTCGGAAGCGCCGACCAGCCTGCCCGGCTTCAGCTTGAGCACCTCCTGGCCCAGGTAGTTCATCATCGAGGCCGCACGGTGCTGTCCGCGCTCCGGATCCTCCGTCCCCCGCGGAACCGGCAGCGGTTCGCGCAACTCCACGGGCTGCCGCAGAACCTTGGCGGCCCGCGCCAGCGCGGCCTCCAGCTCGTCCACCTTCAGCCGCCCGATCGGGACCACCGCCAAGTGAAACCCGGCCACAAGCTCTCCTCCCGAACCGCCGTCGGCGACCGGTTCGCCGTGCCGCCTCTATAATCATCCTGTTTCGCCTCGCGAATCAAGGGGCAGAGTGTGAAACAGGTATCCGGAAGCGATTCGACGCATGAGCTGTTGGACCGACTGGATCGGTTGGCCGAGC
>SMVA01254531.1_pt1 | contig 10943 bp, 12 predicted proteins | sample 2456451 | NCBI WGS metagenome assembly SMVA01 (sample SAMN11095933, study PRJNA526329) | marine sediment metagenome | biome: Marine sediment; feature: Surficial sediment; material: Deep marine sediment; isolation source: Hadal surficial sediment | place: Pacific Ocean | collected 2014-05 | depth...
CATGAGGCGGGAGGGCTGTGCCGGATGCCCGTCTGTGTTGTCCCTGGTGACCCCCTCGACCCTACCGGGGTCCGTCTGGCCCTCGACCCTACCAACCGCGGTGCTAGATCGTCCCGGACGCCCGGTAACGCTCAATCTCGTCCCAATCGATGCCGAGCTCGAGCAGGATCTCTTCGGTATGGGCTGCCGTTTCGGGTGCTGGCGTGAGGTCCGGGACCTGTTCGTCGAACTGACAGGGATTGCCGACGAGATCGTAAGTGGTTCCGTCGGCGGCCTCGACCGTGCGCAGATACTGGTTTGCGCGAACCTGTCGGTCGTCGTGGAGCTCGCGAACGCTTTGGACGGGGGCCCAAGCTGCGTCGAGATTCTCGAACTGGTCGAGCCAATGGTCCAGGTCATGCTTCTCGAAGGTGGTGCTGATCTCCTGTATGCAAATCTCGGCGTGTTGGGCGCGGGTCGGTGCATCGATGAAGCGGGGATCGTCGATCAGGTCTTCGCGCGATAGACAGCGACAGAACTCGGCCCAGTGACGGTCGGCCTGCAGCATCACGAGGTCAATGTGGCGGCCGTCGCGCGTACGGTAGGTCCGGGTGACGGGATTCGTCGGGGTCGCGGAGTACAGGGCGTGCGGGTCGTATTCGGGATTGCCGGCGTACACGACGTCCGACGAGAGGACCCACATGGCCGTCGACAGCAGGGAGACGTCGACGACCGAAGCTTCGCCCGTGCGCTCACGATGGAAGAGTGCCGAGGCGATCCCGAAGGCGAGATTCAGCGCGCTCGTGTGATCACCGAATCCCGGGCGTTGTCCCACCAGCCGTTCGGCGCCTGGCATCGTGAGGGCATGGGCCACCCCGCCGCGGGACCAGAAGGCCGACATGTCGTAGCTGGCTCGATCGGCATCGGGGCCGCGGGTGCCGAGACCGTGTCCACGGGCGTAGATGAGCTTCGGATTCCGCTCACGCAGCGTCTCGACATCGAGACCGAGCTTTCTGAGCGCCTTCGGTCGGAAGCTCGTCATGAAGACGTCGCATTGTTCGACCATCCGCAGCAGCAGATCTCGCCCGCCCGGCGCCTTCAAGTCGATCCCGAGGCTGCGCTTGCCGCGATTGTTCTGCTCGACGGTCAGGTTCACGCTCCCACCCAGCCCCTGGGTGCGTAGACCGCGCACGGGGTCGCCGAATTTCGGATGTTCGACCTTGAGGACGTCGGCACCGAGGTCCGCGAGCAGTGCCGCAGTGGACGGGACGAAGATCCACTGGGCGAGTTCGAGGATCCGAATGCCAGAGAAGATTCCGGTCATGACTTAGACCTATAGATCGACCTACAGAAGGGCCAACAGTTCGGCCTAGAGATTGTAGAGGCGTTGGGCATTTTCGAAGAGGATCTTCCTGCGCTCGTCTTCGGGGAAGGAGGTCATCCATTCGTCCGTGAGCTTCTTGCTATTGGGCCAGGTCGTCTCCGAGTGCGGGTAGTCGCTCGACCACATGATGTTGTCGATGCCGATATGTGCGCGTTCGCGCAGGCCGACCGGATCCTCCATGAAGGTGGCATAGACCTGCCGCCGAAAGTAGAAGCTAGGCGGATTCGGCAGCTGATTCTTCGTCCAGTGACGATGCTTCTCCCAGAGGTGGTCGAGGTAGTAGTTCACGAAGGGAAGCCAGCCGAGCTGCCCCTCCACGGACACGATCTTGAGGTCGGGATATTTCTCGAGCAGACCCGAGAGTACGATTCGGGAACAGGCCTCGGCCATGGCGAATTTGCTCATCAGCAGGTCACTCATGAAGCCGATGGGATCGATGGAGGGTTGCGGCCGGGTGCGGCCCGTCCCGCCGACGTGGATCCCGCCGGGCCAGCCCACGTCGAGCAGCGTCCGCCAGAATGGATCCCATTGCTCGTCGTACCATTCGCCGCTCGAGTCCACACCCGGAAAGCGTGGGAGGACGCAGCCGAGCAGGCCCCGCGCCGCGCAGCGCTTCACCTCCGCGATGGCGAGCTCGGGTGTGAGGCACGGGATGTAGGCCATTCCAAGCAGCCGATCGGGTGCCACGGAGCAGAAATCGGCGAGCCAGTCGTTGTAGGCGGCGTAGCTCGCCGCGCGCATCTCCGGATCCTGGCAGGGCAGGGGGCCGCCGCCGTAGAGCACCTCGGCCTTCACGTGGTCGGCGTCCATGTCGATCAGACGTGCGTTGGGATCGAAGCCGCCAGCCCGCTGGTCGTCGAGACGGCGGATATTCCAGCTGTAGTCCTCGGGCTTTTTGCCCGCCATTGCGGCGATCCCGACGATCGGCATACGCCTTCCTTCCAATATCTGGAAGTCGCCTTCGTCGGTGGACTCGATTCGGGGCGCACGGTCCTTGAACACCGCGGGCAGATAGTCGACCCACATGGTGGGCGGCGGGTTGACGTGTGAGTCGGCCGAGATCAGTTCAGCGCTCATGCTAGTTTCTCCCTTCGCGCGGCTCCACTCGATTTCTGGCGTTGCGACGGGGCCGGAAATAGGGAAGGTTCACGCCGTCCTGCGTTCGCTGGAAGACGAGTTCGACGGACATGCCGACGCGAATATCCTCGCTGGCACAGTCTAAGAGATTCGAGTGGAAGAGGGGACCCTCTTCGAGCTCGACGACCACAACGTTGTAGGGGACACGATCCGCCCACTCCTCTCGGTAGGCCTTGTGTATCACGGTGAAGGTGTGGATCGTGCCACGTCCACTGGCGGCAACCCACTCGAGTCCGCTGCCGGTCTCGGGATCCGCGCCGGCGGGCCAGTGCCATCGTCCGCTTCGTGGACAGCGCTGAAGCAGGAACTCGCCCCGTTCGCATGCCTCCCAGAAGGGACGGTCGAGATCGTCCGGGGCGAATCGCATCGGAATCTCGAGCGGATCCTCGATCGGTCTCTGGCTCATCGCGCCCTTCCGAGGAGAGCCGTGCCATGGGCCCAGGTATTCTGGACGCCCCCGTTGCCACCGTGGCCGCTGACGAGGGCGACCTCCGCGTCGGGGATCTGGGTTGCACCGCCCTCGCGGCGCAGCTGCCAGATGGCTTCGGCGAGCGGCGTGAATCCGGTCGCATACCAGGCGGAGAGCTGACCCCCGCCCGTATTGGTCGGGATTGTACCGTCGGGTCCCGTCGCACCGGAGGCAACGAAGGGTCCGCCCTCGCCGGGTTTGCAGAAGCCGTAGTGCTCGAGCTGCATCACGACGGAGATTGTAAAGGGGTCGTAGAGCTGAGCGATGTCTACGCTATCGAGTCCGATTCCAGCTTCTTCGAAGGCTCGCGCCCTCGCGGGCTCGATGTCATCGTGCTTGCCGAAGACCGTGTTGTCGTACCAATTCCGGACGTTATGTCCCGTTCCCAGGCCGAGTACCTGGACAGGTGTGGTGCGCAGGTCGCGCGCGCGTTCGAGCGAGGTCACGAGGACGCAGACGCCCCCGTCGGTGTCGCGCGTGCAATCGAGCAGGCGCAGTGGCTCGGCCACCATGCGTGAGCTTTGGTGGTCCGCGAGTCCGAAGGGCTTTTCGAATCCGAGCGCACCCGGACGCGCGCTCGCGTACGCGCGCTGCTGGACTGCGACGGCGCCGAGCTGCTCCGAGGTCGTTCCGTAGAGGGCCATGTGTCGGGTTGCGTGCAGGGCATGCGACGACGCTGGACCAAACATGCCGAAGAGCTGTGGGTAGCCGTAGGAGTGGCCGCCTACGCCACCGCGGAACTGGGACGGTGCGAAGCCGTAGTTGAGTGCCACGCACGTAGCCTGGCCGGTCGCGATCACGCCACGCGCGACGATGAGTGCCGAGATGGCGGTTGCCCCGCCGCTCGACAGGTTCCATGAGAAGGTCGGGCCCAGACCCAGAAAGCGCAGGTCCTCGAAGCCTGGGAGACCGTGGCAGGCGATGTATCCGTCCACGTCGGCCCGACGAAGCCCAGCGTCGTCGAGCGCGGCCTCGAGTGCCTGGAGACGCAGGAGTCGTTCGGGAACACCGAGCCGCACGCCCTGGGTTGTCACCCCGAGCCCGACGATCGCGACGTCGCCCGAATCGCTCACCGGTCGGACTCCTCGATTTCGATCGCTTGGGTCGGACATCCCTCCGCGGCGTTCCGGATGGCTTGGAGTGTGTCGCCAGCTGGATCGATCACGATGGCTCTACATTCGTCGTCGAGATCGAAGACCTGCGGCGCATGGGACTGGCAACTCCCCGATCCCATGCAGCGATCCCGATCGATCTTGATTCGGATCACGCGTCGAAGATCACGGGCACCGCGGTGGGCATCCGGAATAGCAAACCCGTGATCCAGGGATCGGGCTGGTCGGGATCGAGCCGGAGCTCGGGCAGGCGATCGAGGACACCCTCCATCGCCGCGCGGATTTCCGTGCGGGCGAGGTGCATGCCAATACACAGGTGCGGGCCGATGCCGAATGTCGAGTGAGGCTTCTTCTCGCGATCGATGTCGAAGCGGTCGGGATCCTGGTAGCGAGCCGGGTCGTGGTTCGCGGCTCCCAGGCAGGCGTGCACGACACTGCCTTCCGGAATCTTGACCCCCGCGAGTTCGGTGTCGCGAGTCGCCAGCCGCATCGCCGTCGTGAGAGGCTGTTCCCAGCGCATACACTCTTCGATGGCGGGATCGAGCAAGCTGCGATCCGACCGCACTCGATCGATCTGGTCGTTCTTGAGTAGCGCGAAGAGCAGACACCCCAACATGCGATAGGTGGTGCCGGAACCGGCCGGCAGCATCAGCCGCGCGAACGCCAGGATCTCGGCATCCGACAAGCGCTGGAGCGAGCCATCCTCGGGATCCTTCAGCTCGACATTACAGAGTACACCGATCAGATCGTCACCGCCCTCCCGTCGGCGCAACTCGATCACGTTCGTCAGGTAGTCTGCGATTTCCTGGGCGGCTCGTAGCCGGTCCTGCGGAGAATTAGTCGCCCCCGTCTGGGTCACGGCGAGCTCGTGGAATCGATCGACATCTTCCGGTGCAACCCCGAAGGAGCTCGCAATGGTGAACACCGGCAGCTTGGCACACAAGGTTGCGTAGAGGTCTACAGGTTCAGCCTGCTCGATGATCTCGTCGAGAATTCGATCGACGGTCGGCTGCACCCAGCGTGTTCTCCAGCCTGCTATTTCCTTACGCGTGAAAAAGGGCTGAATCAGCGCGCGGTAGCGTCGGTGTTCGGGGCCGCCCATCTGGATCATACTGCGCCCGATCACGGCTCCGAGGCTGAACTCGTACGTTTCGGAGGAGTAGGTCTCCGCGTCTCGAAGGACCGCGTCTACGGTTTCCCAGTCGTAACAGGCGAACTGGGGCCGATCTCTCCAGCCGAAGCCTGCGATCGCGTCCTCGATGCCGAAGGCTTCGGAAATGGATCCAGCGTGCACGGGTCCTGACGCTCGCAGCTCGTCGTAACGGGGGTAGGGGTCGTCGATCTTCCCGGCGCCGAGCGCTCGATTGCGCTCGATGTCGGCCGGATTTGCGCCGACCTCGACTAGTTCATTCTCCGACATGTTCTACCCCTCCGTATCCTGGCCTATCATGGATTCTATCCACTCTCGCCACCGCCACCGCCACCGCCACCGCCAACGATCTCGGCCCGCGGGACCGAATCGCGCAAAGGGCTTTCAGCCGTCTGGGCGAGGCGTTCGAGGTGGCACGTCTTGATACTACCTGCTCATACGAATGTCGCAGCCCGTCGGGGGTGAGCTTCGTGCGCCTCCTCGGACGCGAGTCGTACCCCGACAATCTTGTTACGGCTCCGAATCGGTCGTTAGCGACGACAGGATGTGAGACACCGTGTCCGCTGCGATCTGACGGATCTCGTCGTCGGTCTTGTCCTGCACGGGATGGGGGACGGTCGCACGCCGCATCGCCGACTGCCCCAGCCGCGTCGCCTGCATCGCGGCGCCCTCGCCGAACAGATCGGTGTGGATGAGCATCGCCGGTCGGCCCTTCGCCTCGAGATTGGCCACGTCACGCAGACCGCATGACACGCAACTCCCTCAATCCGCGAGCGCGACGACCGCCGCGTCGCAAGTCCCCGCGATCTCGTTCACCACCTCGGCCACGGCGGGACGCGTCATCGTAGGCTTGCGATAGCGCGACACTGCGTACCCGCGCCCCTGCAGCAGTCGTTCGATCTCGTCCAGAAAGAGGTCGCCCTTCGGTTTACTGATGTCGAGTAGGCCGATATGCATGCCGGGCCGAGGGCCGATCGGCGGCGTCAGCACCCAGGCCTCCGGTTCCTGCTCCGCCGTCGGATCCAGAATTTCGAATTCGTTCACTGCCAGTCCTCCGCGCAGCGCAGGACCGGTGGCGATCCGCGCTCGAGGTTCGGGAAATAGGCCATCGCCATCGCCATCGAGCCGACGTCCCCACCCGCATGTACGATCACGATATCATCGGGGCTCGCAACCTTGGGCACGCCGCTGCCATCGTCGTCGAGCAGCTCCTCGTCCTGGCCCACTTCGCAACCCCGCGCGCCGGGCAGGAGATCCGTGATCGGGCGTTTCGAGCGCTCGAGGATCTCCTCCTTGACACGAGCCTTACTCCAACCCTCGCGGCCGAAGACCTTCGCGATCGAGGGCGGCAGCACGAGCAACGGCGCGAGTTGGTTGCGCAGCTTGGGGTGCGCCATCGCATCGACGACCATGCCGAGGCTGGCCGCCAGGCTCCCGGCGGTGCGGCTCGTTGCATCGGACATGACGCGTGGTCCCTCGGCGGCGAAAACATGGACGCCGGTCTTGTCCGCCGCCAGGCCGCGCTCGGCCGAAAGCGACTCCCAGGGCGAGTCCTCGATTCGCTCGGCGAAGCAGGCGCCGACCTTGCCCATCTGGCCGATGGTGGCGCGATCATCGCGCCCGGGTCGGCCGCCGCCGACATTGCGCAATGTGAGTTGCAGCGCACGCCCGATGCCGAGGTTGGCGCGGTTGCCCTGACCCAGACAATTGCCACCCGAATTCATCTCGACTTTCGCGGCCAGCGGCCCGCTCACGACCACGAGCGGACCCATCGGGTTGGTCGTCGCAATCACGCCTTGCAACGAGAACGACTCCTGGCAGGTGGCGTCGAGCGCGGCAAGCACGATGGGCAGCGCCGGCCCCGGGCAGCCCGCCATCACGGCGTTGATCGCGACCTTTTCAACGGTGGCTTCGCCGCCGTAGGGTGGGATCACGCCGACGACTTGCTGGGGATCTCGACTGGTGTGATCGAGCATCGCAACGACCCGCTCGGGGGTGGGCGGAACCACCGGCAGACCGTCCGTCCAACCGCGCCGATACAGCGATTCATGTACGTCCTCGATCCCGCCGACGCGAACGCTCCTCGAGCGAATCCTGCCCTCGCGGCGTGCACGACGCGCACGGAGTCGATCTTCGACATCGGGGTCCCGCGTGCGACTCGCGCATCCGGGCCGCATCGTGGGCAGTTCGTCCAGCTCGAGCCGGACATCGGCCGCCGCCGCGAGCGCCTCATATCGATTGCGGTCGAATCCCTCGACCCGATCGAGTTCAACATCATCGTCGAGTAGCAGCAGCATGGGCACGGCCTCGGGGTCGAATCGCTCCGAGACTTCGTAGTCCGTGTCGAGTTCGAGCGGCCGCAGATCGAGGCGGGCTGCCATGGCGTCACTCTCGGTTCGAGTCGACTGCGAAAGCAGACGGATGCGCTTTCCCGCACGGACTGCCGCGTCGAGGGCCGGTAGGACGAGGGCGCAAGTCTCGCAGTCGTGCTTGATCAGGACCAACAGCTCACGCGTCACGACCTCCTCCTCACTTGGTTCATGCTAACCGCAGCCCATTCGATCGACCACGGGTGTCGTCGGTGTTTTCCAGGAAGCCGTAATACGCCCGATTGGGTCGATTCGCGAGCTAGAAAGTCGCCGGGGGCACTCGTATACTTCGCCGCATGCCTATATCCGCCCGCGTCGCCGTCGTTCCCGAGGAAGCCGGACTCATCCGCATCGAAAACGTTTCTCTCCCCGATCCCGCACCCGAACAGGTGGTGATCAAACTCTTCTCGAGTGGCATCTGTCATAGTCAGCTGCATGAGATTCATGGGCCGAGAGCGGGCGATATCGTGCTCGGGCACGAAGCGACCGGAGAGGTCGTCGCGATCGGCTCGGCAGTCGAACACGTCGCCCCCGGTGACCGCGTCCTGGTGACCTGGATACCGCGAACGATCGGGCCTCCGCCTCGAGTGCCGCGAGCGGTTACCCTAACGCAGGCGAACGGTCGGGTGGCGACGAGTCAGGCGATCTTCACCTGGGCGGACCACACGATCGCCGATGAACTCTACGTCGTGAAGCTTCCCGACGACGCGCGAACCGACGTGACCTGCATCATCGGCTGTGCCGTGATGACGGGTTCGGGGGCCGTGATCAATACCGCCGGCGTTAGTGCGGGCCAGAGCGTGGCCATCTTTGGCGCCGGAGGCGTCGGACTCTGCGCGATCGCCGCGGCCAAGGTCGTCGGGGCGAATCCGATCATCGCGGTCGATCTGGACGAGGCGAAGCTCGCGACCGCGCGGCGTCACGGCGCGACGGAGACAGTCAATGCCTCGAAGGTCGACCCCGTCGAACGAATCCGTGAGCTGACCCCGGTCGAGGGCGGCGTCGACATGATGGGTCAGCCGGTCGCCGGGGTGGACTTCGCCTTCGACTGCATCGGCGCCCCTGAGACTGCGCGCCAGATCCTGCCCGCAGCACGCAACAAGATCCTGGGGAGCGACGAGCGGAGTACCGCCGTTCTGGTCGGTATCCCTCGCGAACCCTTGACGGTCGATGCCCTCGACCTCCTCGCCCATGAGAAACACTTGACTGGCAGTATCGGGGGCACGAGTCAGCCCGAACGCGACGTGCCCATTTACCTCGAATGGTTTGCCCGTGGCGATCTCGATCTCGATTCGATGGTCACGCGACGTTATTCGCTGGATGAGATCAACGACGCCGTCAGCGCCCTCGAGAAGGGTGAAATAGAAGGTCGCGCGATCCTCGAGTTTTAGCTGCGTTTTTGCACCATAACGGTTGGTGCGGTGTGCGTCCGATTGCCATCTGGGTTCCAGATTGGCCGCAGCACGAGCGCCGACGGCTCAGCCGAAGTCGACCGGGAGGTTGACCGGGCGCCGCATGAGGCCGATCGACTCCCATTCGAGTTCCTTGTCGACCAGGCGAGCGCCCTCCGGAAGGAATTCGAGGGCGCCCTCGAGCATGCAATCCAGCTCCTGGAGGGCCAGGTTCGCGCCAAGGCAGTAGTGCGTCCCGCTTCCGAAGGTAAGGATCTCGCCGGTGTCGCGGGTGATGTCGAATCGATCCGGGGCGTCGAAGACCGTTTCGTCTCGGTTCGCACTGGCCACGCTGCCCATCAGCATGTCGCCCCGACGGATCGTGATGCCGCCGATCTCGAGATCCTCCATCGCGATGAGCGGCATGCTGCCGGCGCCCCCGAAATCGAAACGGAGCATCTCGCGCACGGCGTTGCGAGTCAGCGAGGGGTCGGCGCGCAGCAGGGCCAGCTGATCCGGGTGCTCGAGTAGAAGCCGGATCGTATTCGTGCCTCCCAGCGTGGTCGTCTCGGAGCCCGCGGCGACGAGCACGACGATCTGCATGATGATTTCTTCGTTGCTCATGGCGTCCTCGCCCTGATTGCCCAGGATGAGGTCCGACAACAAATCGTCTCGTGGCTCCTGGCGTCGCTCGTCGGCAAGCTTGCCGATCCACTCCGCAAGCTCTTCCATCGCCTGCTCGCCGCGTCGCTTGTTCTCCGCGTCTGCCATCGGAAAGAACTGGCGGATCACGTCCTGTCCGAGCTGGCGGAAGCGATTCTCCTCGCCCGGATAAGGCGGGATACCCGTGATCCGGCTGATCACCGTGTTCGGGATCGGGTTGGTGAACAAGTCGACCAGATCGACCGTGCCGCGCCGACCGATCAGCGGCCTCGCGAACTGGGACACGACGGTGCGGACCTGTTCCTCCATGCGACGCACGGCGCGCGGAGTGAAGCCGGCCGAGAGCTGCTTGCGCCAGCGACGGTGCTGCGCCTCGTCCGCGACATTCATTGTGTATTCGTCGTGGCGGGCCGCCCAGGTTCCCGGCTCCGGCGGCGTGTAGAACTTGGTGAGCCGTCGGTCGCGCGAGAAGCGCGGATCGGCGAGCACCGCCTTTACGTCCTCGTGCCGCGTGACCAGCCATGTTTCGATTTCTGGGTCCCAGACTACGGGTGATGTCCTCCGCAGTTCGGACAGGATCGGGTGGGGATCGCGGAGGACGTCCGGATCAAGGATCGTCGTGAAGCGTTTGGCCATGGCGGTTCCCAAATCTCCCGGGACGACGGGGAGCTGACTGATTCCGTCCCTGGGAGAGAAGAATACCGGCGTGTGCGCCCCGCGAAAGTCCTCGGAGATCTGTGGATTCTCGCGCGCTCAATCGGGTGGTGTGCCAGAACTTGGCCGAACAAAAACATGTACAGCTTCAGCTGCTTAGGCGAGGGCCGGATCTGCGGTTTCGGTCGATTCCTGCCAGATTTTCTGGCCTTAACAGGAGCAGATGAACGCTCTGCCGCTGCAATTTCTGATGCTGATCTTCACTGGCTGGGTCTATCGGCACCAGCAGGACGTAATCGAATATCTGGAGGAGGAGGAAGCGTAGCTTCCGAGTGACCGAGTCCTGCGCGAGCAGCTCGGCGGGAAGCGACTCCGCTTCACGGATCAGTAGCGTCGACGGCTCGCGGCGAAAGCCCAGAAAATCGGCCGAAAAGGGCTCTTTCAAATAGAGACCCTGGTGCCCCGCACACCCTGTTCCGATCGTATCGCCAGCTGATCGCGAGAAAGAAGGGGACGTCGTGGAAGACTTTCCTGAAGGCCGAGTGCGGGGGAGGAAATATCGTTTCCGAGTATCGCGGCAACTTAACTCTTTAGCGTCGAAGTGCTCACGGGGTCGGCCTGGGTTCGGTATTTCG
>SMVA01329746.1_pt1 | contig 10942 bp, 8 predicted proteins | sample 2456451 | NCBI WGS metagenome assembly SMVA01 (sample SAMN11095933, study PRJNA526329) | marine sediment metagenome | biome: Marine sediment; feature: Surficial sediment; material: Deep marine sediment; isolation source: Hadal surficial sediment | place: Pacific Ocean | collected 2014-05 | depth 0-1...
CGAAGCGCGGATGTCGAAGGCGGCGGGCGCGCTATTGGATGATATCGACAAGGAAACCGTTGATTTTCAAGCCAACTACGATGAATCCGAGAGCGAACCCAAAGTGCTGCCGGCACGCTTTCCTAACTTGCTTGCCAATGGTGCCAGCGGCATTGCGGTTGGTATGGCGACCAACATCCCGCCCCATAACCTCGGCGAGGTAATCGATGCGACGCTGGCGCTGATCGACAATCCCGATCTGGACAATATGGACCTGATGGAATGGATCAAAGGCCCCGATTTTCCCACCGGGGCGACAATCCTGGGCTCTACCGGCATTCGCTCGGCGTTCGAGACCGGGCGCGGGTCGATCACCATCCGCTCTAAATCCCACATTGAGGAGGTCAGGAAAGACCGCCAGGCGATTGTGGTCAGCGAAATTCCCTTCCAGGTCAACAAATCCAACCTGATCGAGAAAATCGCCGAGTGCGTCCGCGACCAGAGAATTGTCGGAATTTCAGACCTGCGCGATGAATCCGACCGTGATGGTGTGCGCATCGTGATCGAATTGAAGCGCGATGCCATGGAAGATGTTGTTCTCAACCAGCTTTACCGCTTCACCGGGCTGCAAACCTCGTTTGGCATCAATACCCTGGCGCTGACCGGGGGCAAGCCCGTGCAGATGGACCTGAAGACCATTCTGCAACATTTCATCGACTTCCGCCGCGAGGTTATCACCCGGCGCACTAAATACCTGCTTCGCAAGGCCCGCGACCGCGCCCACCTGCTGGTCGGTCTGGTCATTGCGGTTTCCAACATTGATGAAGTGGTGGCGATTATCCGCAGCGCCAAAAGCCCGGCCGAGGCGCGCGAAAAATTGCAGAAAAAAACCTGGAACGCCAAAGAAGTCATTCCCTACCTGAAGCTTCTCGATGAAGCCACCCAACAGCTCAAGGGCACCAAATATACCCTGTCCGAAGACCAGGTGAAAGCGATCCTGGAGTTGCGCCTGCACCGCCTGACCGCCCTGGGGCGCGGTGAAATTGGTGAGGAACTTGAGGAATTAGCGGATAAAATCCGTGGTTTCCTGAAAATCCTGACCGACCGCGACCATCTGTTCGGGTTGTTGTCGGAGGATCTCAAAGCCGGGCGCGAAGAGTTTGCCACCCCCAGGAAGACCGTGATTGTCGAGGGCGATTTTGGCCAATTTGAAGATGAAGACCTGATCAAGCGCGAGGAAATGGTCGTGACCGTCACCCATTCCGGCTATATCAAGCGGGTGCCGCTGTCGACCTACCGGGCCCAGCACCGCGGCGGCAAGGGCCGCGCCGGGATGACCACCAAGGAAGAGGATTTCCTGACCACGGTGTTTGTCGCCAACACCCACACCCCGGTCCTGTTTTTCTCGTCGGCCGGCATTGTCTACAAGCTGAAGGTCTGGAAGCTGCCGCTGACGACCCCGCAAGCCAAGGGCAAGGCGATCATCAACCTGCTGCCGCTTTCCACCGGCGATACCATTGAAACCATCCTGCCGCTGCCTGAAGATGAAGAAACCTGGGGTGATCTCAGGGTCATGTTCGCGACCCAAAAGGGCATGGTGCGCCAGAACCTGCTGTCTGATTTTACCAATGTGATGGCCAACGGCAAAATCGCCATCCGCATGCCCGAAGACGATAGCCTGGTTTCGGTCCAGGTCTGTGCCGAGGGGGATGACGTGCTGCTCGCCGCCCGGCGCGGAAAATGTATCCGCTTTTCAACCAAGGCCGTGCGCGTCTTCAAGGGCCGCACTGCCTATGGCGTCAAGGGCATGAAGCTGGTGGCCAAGGACGACCGCATTATTTCGATGGCAATCCTTGAAGGCCAGGACGTGACCGTGGAAGAGCGTAATGAATATCTTCGGGCGGCGCCCTGGAAGGCCGAGCCCGGGAAGCCGACGCTCACGAAAGAGCGCATGGAAGAGTTGTTCAAAAAAGAACAGTTTATCCTTTCGGTCACCGTCAACGGCTATGGCAAGCGCACTTCAGCCTACGAATACCGCACCTCTGGGCGCGCCGGGCAGGGCATTGTCAATATCGTGACTTCCGAGCGCAACGGCCCGGTGGTGGCCTCGTTCCCGGTCGAGACCGAGGACCAGATCATGATGGTCACCGACCACGGCAAGATCATTCGCACCCCGATCCACAATGTTCGCATCGCTGGCCGTTCAACCCAGGGCGTGACCCTGTTTAATGTTGGTGAGGACGAGCGCATCGTCTCTGCCGCATTCCTGCCCGAAGAAGAGGACGACGGTGAAGTGGAAAATGGCGAGAAAGAGAATGGTGCCGAGGAAAAAGAGACGGAATAACCTTCCCCCCCCGGCACTTTTCCTCTAAAACCCCAAACCTGACGAAATCAGGAGACAAAACCCTTGGCGACCGAGGCAAAACACTTGACCGCGATTTATCCCGGAACCTTTGACCCCATCACCCTGGGGCACCTGGATATAGTTCGCCGCGGCCTGAAACTGGTTGATAAGCTGGTGATCGGGGTTACCACCAACCCTGATAAGAAACCCTTGTTCAGCGCTGAAGAACGGCTTTCCCAAATCGTTCGTGAAACCAGTGGTCTGGCCGAAGCTTCGGGCACCGTCATTGAAGTCGTGACCTTTGATACCCTGCTGATGGATTTCGCAGTGGCCTCAAACGCGGATATTATTATCCGCGGGCTTCGGGCGGTTTCAGACTTTGAATACGAATTCCAGATGGCCGGCATGAACTCCGCCATAAATTCCGATATAGAGACCGTATTCCTGATGGCGGATGCCCGGCTGCAATCGATTGCCTCGCGCCTGGTCAAGGAAATTGCGGCCTTTGGCGGGGATATTACCCCATTCGTTCCAAGCGCTGTGGCCGTCGAGGTAATGAAAAAACAAAAGACCTGAAGGAAGATTACTTTTATGGCTACCATCATGAAAAAACCGCTGATTTTTGGCATTCTGATCGCTTTTGCCGGGACAGCAATCTATTTAGGAACCAGAGACATGCCCCCAAACAGCTGTGATGAGGTAAATATTGCCAGCTTGAGTGACCCTGAAAACACCATCCTCCTGGCACCCAGCTCGGGCGGCTGTGTCGTGATCGAAACCTATCCCGGCAAGGCGCCAAACCATGTCGCCCGCTTTAAGGAATTGGTGCGCGATGGGTTTTATACCGACGTGGTTTTCCATCGGGTGATCGAGGGCTTCATGGCCCAGACCGGCGATCCCACCGGCACCGGCACCGGCGGCTCTGGCCAAAATATCGACGCCGAATTTAATGACATTTCCCACGAACGCGGGGTGGTGTCCACGGCCAGGTCTGAAGAGCCCAATTCTGCGGATAGCCAGTTTTTCATCATGCTTGAGGCCGCCCCGCATCTGGATGGTATGTACACCGCCTGGGGCCGGGTGATATCGGGCATGGAAAATATCGATGCGATCCAGAAAGGCCCCAAGGAGCAAAACGGGATCGTGCCCGAAGACCTGCGTGACAAGATCGTCTCGATGCGCGTCGCCGCCGACGTTAAGCCAGCGGATTAGGTCCTTTCAATGGAAGTTGAATTATTTGATTTTCACCTTCCAGATTCCAGTATTGCGCTCAGGCCGGTGGTACCGCGCGATGCCGCGAGGATGCTGGTGGTGCGGCCTGATGCGGCCCTGGATCGCATTTTCAATGAGCTCCCCGGTTTTCTGACCAATAAAGACATCCTGGTTTTGAACAACACCAGGGTGCTTCCCGCCCGCCTTTCGGGAAAGATCGGCGAGGCCAGAGTCGAGGTGACCCTCCTGAAGCCCGTGGGGATAGGCAAATGGACCGCGTTGGCCAAGCCGGGCAAGAAATTCAAACCCGGAACCGGGGTTGATTTCATGGGGCTGAAAGCAGTGGTTTATTCCAAGGGCGAGGCAGGGGAAATTACCCTCAAATTCGACATCAATAATATTTTACAAGCCATTGATAAAAAAGGAAAAATGCCACTTCCGCCTTACATCGCTAAAAAGCGCGAAGTTGATGACCGCGACCGGGTCGATTACCAGACCAAATACGCCAAGATCGACGGTGCCGTGGCGGCACCAACGGCGGGATTGCATTTCACTGAAGGGCTGTTGAACTCGCTCACCGAAAAAGGGGTAAAAACGGCTTTTGTCACCCTCCATGTCGGTGCCGGAACGTTTCTCCCGATCAAGGTTGATGATACCGACGATCATATCATGCATCCCGAGTGGGGCGAGATTACCCCGCAGACGGCAAATGCCATTAATGAAACGCGCGAAAATGGCGGCCGGGTGGTTGCGGTTGGCACCACATCGCTGCGCCTGCTGGAAAGCGCTGCCAATCCAGGTGGAAAAATCCACCGGTTTAAGGGCGAGACCGACATTTTCATCACCCCGGGGTATGAATTCAAGGCAGTCGATGTTTTGATGACCAACTTCCACTTGCCGAAATCGACCCTTTTTATGCTGGTTTCAGCGTTTTCGGGCTTGGAAGTTATGAAATCTGCCTATAAACACGCGGTTGACGCGGGCTACAGGTTTTATTCCTACGGCGATGCCTGCCTGTTATTTCCGGCCAGTAAATTACAGAGAGGGCCATGACCAGGTTTGAATTTGATATAACAGCAAAAGACGATGCCGCGCGCACCGGGGTGATCAAAATGGCCCGGGGCGAGATCCGTACCCCGGCCTTCATGCCGGTCGGGACTGCAGCCACCGTTAAGGCGATGTACCCGGGCCACGTCCGCGAGACCGGAGCCGATATCGTGCTTGCCAACACCTACCACCTGATGCTGCGGCCCGGCGCCGAGCGCATCGCCAAGCTGGGCGGCCTGCACCGGTTCATGAACTGGAACTGGCCGATCCTGACTGACAGCGGCGGCTACCAGGTGATGTCGCTGTCAAAAATGAGGAAAATCAGCGAAGAGGGGGTCGAATTCCAGTCCCACATCGACGGCGAGACGATAATGCTTACCCCGGAACGGGCGATGGAGGTGCAGGCGCTGCTGGGGGCCGACATCGTTATGGCATTCGACGAATGCACCCCGTATCCGGCCACCCATGGGGAAGCCAAGGAAAGCATGGAGCTGTCGATGCGTTGGGCCGGGAGGTCCAGGAAAGCGTTTGACGCCAATAAAGACCACGCCAGGGCGGCCGCGGTTTTCGGCATCACCCAGGGTGGGGTGTATGAAGATTTACGCATTGCCTCTGCGAAAGCCCTGAAGGCGATTGGCTTTGATGGCTACGCCATCGGCGGCCTCGCGGTCGGAGAAGGCCAGGATGAGATGTTCCGGGCGCTCGATTTCACCGTGCCCCACCTGCCCGGTGACGCCCCGCGGTACCTGATGGGGGTCGGCAAGCCGGCCGACCTGATCGGCGCGGTCAGACGCGGCATCGATATGTTTGATTGCGTACTGCCGACCCGCTCGGGGCGCATGGGCGAGGCATTCACCCGCGAAGGCGAGTTGAACCTGAAAAACGCGCGCTTCAGGGAAGATACCGGCTCACTGGATGAAAAGTGCGGGTGCCCGGCGTGCCTCGATTATTCACGGGCCTATATCCACCATCTGGTCCGGGCCGGTGAAATGCTCGGGTCGATGCTGCTGACCTGGCACAACCTGCACTTCTACCAGGACCTGATGCGCGCCATGCGAAAATCAATCAGCGAAGGCACGTTTTCAGATTTCGAGGGGCTTTAAGATTTTGATTGGTTATTGATGAAGGGTTTGCTATTTCGCCGCGTATATATTAGAAAGATATATAGCAATTATATATAAAGACAGCGAAATGGCCAAAAAAACCCAACCCGGAAAAACCGTTCCCATAAAAACCGTTTTGATTGTGACCGGAGTGCTTCTGGTGCTGGTGTTCTTTGTCGGGCAGGGGGTCTTGAAGGATTTACTGTTTTATCCACCAGCCCCGTCGGCGAATTATCCGACCCCGGCCAACGAAACCGAGGCGCGGATCCAGGACCTGGATTATCTCGAGTTGTATGTCCGCGGCTATGACCGCAGTTTTTCCTTCCGGGCGCGGGGCAGGGGTTTGCAATTAATCAAAGAGACCCAGGCGCGGGCCGGCGACCTTAGTCTGGCGGAATTTGAGCTGGCGGTCAGCCGGATCGTCGCGCTTGGCGAAAACGGTCATTCCAATGCCTGGTCGGGGTCGCGCTCGCGCCGCCATCCGGCTCTGCCGTTCCATGGCTATTGGTTTGACGATGGCTATTTTATTGTCGGCGCCAAGGGCGAATTTTCCAGCCTTCTTGGGGCCCAGTTGACCCATATCGGCACAACCCCGGTTGAGGAAATTTATACACTATTCCGTCCCTACTACGGTGGCGAGGATACCGGTTTCAAGGCATATGCCCTGCCGTTTTTGATGGAAAATGCCGCCTTCCTCCAAACCCTTGGCATTGTTGAAAACCCTGAGCTGGTTGAGGTTTCCCTGGTGCTGCCAAACGGTGAGGCGACCACGGTTTCGCTCAAGACGCTCCCGGCCAACCCGGACCGGCCACTCTTTTGGGCCAGAGGGTGGCTTTTGCCCGAAGGGTCGCTTCCCGGGGCGGGGGATTGGACGGCACTTTCAGACAGCGGCGCGGGCCAGCCGCTTTACCTGCAGCAGGGCGACCAGCCGTTTCATTTAAAACCACTGCCGGAAGTGAACGGTCTCTACGTCCAGTACCGGCAAAATAATGATGGCGACGGTTTCTCCATCAGTACATTTAATAGTCAAATCCGGGCCGCGATCCGCGATCTTTCCCCCGATGTTCTGGTGATAGATGCGCGCCACAACGGCGGTGGCGATTACACCATGACCGCCAAATTGATGTTTGACCTGCCCGGGCTTTTGCCCGAGGGCGCCCGGATTTATGCCATCACCGGCCATGACACTTTTTCTGCCGGGATCAGCTCGCTCGGGTTTCTTAAGGAAGCGGCCGGGGACCAGCTGACCATCGTCGGCCGGCGTATCGGCGATAGCCCCCTAAGCTGGGGCGAGACCAACGATTTTGTCCTGCCCAATTCCGGCATTGGCATGACCGCTGCGCGCGGGCTGCACGATCAGCTCAATGGCTGCTACGACTGGATCCAGTGTTATTGGACCGATTTTGATTACCCTAGCGCCGTTGGCTCGCTCGACCCCGATATTCCGGTGCCGTTTACCTTTGCCGACTATATCGCCAAGCGCGACGCCGCCCTGGAAAAAATCCTGGAAATTGAGGGGGTCAAATAAGCGGGTTCTTGATGAAATCTTCGCTTGACGATTTCGGGGTGCGGCCTTATGTTGCGCGCGCATTCACTTGCAGCGTGGGCCCGTAGCTCAGTTGGTAGAGCAACTGACTTTTAATCAGTAGGTCACAGGTTCGATCCCTGTCGGGCTCACCACTTTTTTCCAAATAAATTGAGAGTCTAGGCGGCGCGGGCGGCTTTTTTGCGCTCGTGCTCTTTCAGGAATTTTTTCCGGAGACGGATCGATTTTGGTGTCACCTCGACCAGCTCATCATCATTGATAAACTCCAGCCCGTATTCAAGGGTGGTCTGGATCGGGGTGGTCAAAACAATATTTTCATCGGTGCCGGCGGCACGAATGTTGGTCAATTGCTTGCCCTTCAGGGGGTTGACGGCCAGGTCATTACTGCGCGAATGGATGCCGACCAGCATACCTTCATAAACCTCTGTGGCATGGCCGATAAACAATTGGCCGCGTTCTTGCAGGTTAAAAAGCGCATAGGCCAGCGCCTTGCCGGTGGCCATCGCCACCAGAACGCCTTTGTTCCTTCCACCCAGCGCCCCCGGGACCCGGCGCCCATAATGATCGAAGGCGTGGTACATCAACCCGGTGCCCGATGTGGCGGTCAAAAATTCCGAGCGAAACCCGATCAAACCCCGGCTCGGGACCATATAATCGAGGCGCACCCGGCCTTTATTATCCAGCACCATGTCTTTCAGGTCGGCCTTGCGTTCGCCCAATTTTTCCATGATTGCGCCCTGGTGTTCAACCTCGACATCAACGGTGAGGCTTTCCCACGGCTCGCAAATTGCCCCGTCAACCTCTTTCAAAATCACCCGCGGCCGCGAGATCGCCATTTCATAGCCTTCGCGGCGCATATTTTCGATCAGGATTGCAAGATGCAATTCGCCGCGCCCGGAGACGACAAATTTGTCGGCGTCTTCGCCTTCCTCGACGCGCAGCGCGACATTATGGATCAATTCCTGCTTGAGGCGTTCACGCAGGTTGCGGCTGGTAACGTATTTACCTTCGCGCCCGGCAAAGGGGCTGTCGTTGACCTGGAAGGTCATGGTGATGGTCGGTTCATCGACAATGAGCGGCGGCAGCGCCTCAACCGCATCGGGCGGGCAAATGGTATCGGAAATATTTAATTTTTCCAGCCCGGTAAAGGCAATGATCTGGCCGGCCCCGGCCTCCTGCCATTCGATCTTCTCGAGGCCGTGAAAGCCAAAAATTTGAAGTATCCGACCTTTGCGGATTTTTCCCTCGGGATCGACCACACTGACCGGGGTGTTGCGTTCCAATTTACCGCGCTGGATGCGGCCAATGCCAATGATGCCGACATAAGACGAATACGACAGCGCGCTGACCTGCAATTGCAAAGGCCCTTCTAAATCCACATCAGGGGCCGGGACGTGATCAACAATAAGCTGGAACAACGGGTCCATATTTTCACTTGGGTCTGATAATTCCTTTTTGGCCCAGCCCTGGATCGCCGAGGCATAGATCACCGGAAAATCAAGTTGCTCGTCGCTGGCCCCGAGCCGGTCGAACAAATCAAAGGTTTGGTCAATCGCCCAATCGGGGCGCGCACTGGGGCGGTCGGTCTTGTTGATGACCACGATCGGGCACAGGCCCTGGGCCAGTGCCTTGGCGGTAACAAAGCGGGTTTGCGGCATCGGGCCTTCGACCGCATCGACCAGCAAAAGGACCGAGTCTACCATCGAAAGCACCCGTTCAACTTCGCCGCCAAAATCCGCGTGGCCCGGGGTGTCAACAATGTTGATGTGCCAATCGTGCCACCTGATCGCGGTATTCTTGGCGAGGATAGTGATGCCCCGTTCTTTCTCAAGTTCATTCGAGTCCATCACCCGTTCCTCGATCTTGCCAAAAGATTTGAGCGAGCCGGACTGGCGCAAAAGTTGATCAACCAGGGTGGTTTTGCCGTGATCAACGTGGGCAATAATGGCAATATTGCGAAGGCCTTGGGGTGCGGTTTGCATGAGCGTACGGGTGCCTGTGTTATCCAAAGGGGTTCCCCCCTTGGGTTGGGCAGGACAAGTGGTCTAATTGGAAGGGTTTGTCAAGGCCTGACGCCCAAAACAAAAACCCCGGTTCGGGAGCCGGGGTTTTGAAGTTTCTTTAAAGTGATTATTCGACCTTGGTGGTAATATAAAGGCTTGAGGATTCACAGTCGCTGGTAGCTGCCTCCCAGGCGTCCCGGACATCCTTGTTGACATCCGTATCCCACAAATCGTTGATCGCGCCGATAGTTGCAACATCGGGCGCATGGCCAACCCAATAAAATGTTCCGCGTTTGATGTCGGAAGCAAAAAGCGGGCTCATAAAAGAAACCCAAAAGCCTTCAATCCCTGCTTCGGCGAGAACCGCGTGAAAGTCTGACCCGATGGTCACCAGGTCGTCCATGGTTTTGCCTTCGGCCAGCGAACATTTGAAATATTCGTCGGCCCCGGCTACTGCCGGCTGGGTGGAAAAAACCACCCCGGCAATCCCCAGCGCCAGTGCAGTGGTCATTAATGTAAATTTGGTAAACATAGCCCCTCCTCAATTGATGTTTTGGTTTCACCAACAGAAAAAAGAACAAACCTCTATTTAAGGACTACAACCCCGAAACCACGCTGGTAGCACAAAAACGAAACGGCATAAAGGCAGGGGCTGTCTGTTGCCCTTCCTTGGCGAAACGCCTGGGTTGTGTTAGGGTGTAACCTGCATGGGAGAGAGCAATGTTTTCTGATACTAATCATGGTACCAGCCGTGAGGTTGTGTCGACGTTGGTTAAATCAGCGTTAGGAGTTTTGGGTGCTGTGCTGGCTGGACAGGCGTTGGTTTATTTGTTGATTCAAAACCTACCCTAGAGTTAAACCGACAGCCCCGGTTGCCGGGTCTAAAGGGTTCCAAGGAATTCCAGCACCGCGTCTATTCCACCCTCATCCGCCAAGTCATTGTGGCCGGTATTTTCAATCATTTTCAAAGTTTTGGGCTCATTGGCGGCCTCAAACAGAGCCACCGATAAATCGGGGGGAATAATCCGGTCGGCCGTGGCGTACACCACCAGCACCGGGGCGCTCACATTTTGGATAGGCGCCAGGGAATCGAACCTGTCCTTGATCAGAAACTTGACCGGCATGTACCAGTAATGGTGCTGTCCGGCGGCGGCAATCGAAGTGTATGGGGATTGCAGCACCAGCGCGTGGGGCGAATATTCCGCTGCCAGGGCAACTGCGATGCCGGTGCCCAGCGACATCCCGAAGAACACCAGATCCCCCTCGGGAATTCCCAACCCCTTCAAAAATTCGGTGGCGCCCCGGCCATCGGCCTTGAGGCCGGCTTCGGATGGCGCCCCAGGGTTGCCGCCAAAGCCCCGGTATTCAACCAGCAAAACCCCATACCCGGCCTCAATCAGGGGCCGGGCGATCCAGGAATGATTGAGAAGGTTGCCGGCGTTGCCGTGAAAATAAACGATTGTCGCCTTCCCGGTTGCCGCTGGCTTATACCAGCCGTAAATCTCCAGCCCATCACTTGCCGCAAAGCTGACTACTTCCATGTCGGGGAAGCCCGCCACAGCCGGGGCCGGTTTTGAAGTGTCGGGAAAGTACAACAGATTGCTTTGGTAAAAATAAAGCCACGCCACCATAATCGAATACACCAGGGCGCCGATCAATACGCTTGAGAACAGAAATTGTTTCATGCGCCAATCTCAAGGGTTTGAAA
>SMVA01092728.1_pt1 | contig 10940 bp, 11 predicted proteins | sample 2456451 | NCBI WGS metagenome assembly SMVA01 (sample SAMN11095933, study PRJNA526329) | marine sediment metagenome | biome: Marine sediment; feature: Surficial sediment; material: Deep marine sediment; isolation source: Hadal surficial sediment | place: Pacific Ocean | collected 2014-05 | depth...
AGTATTGAATGCAAGATTAAAGATAAACTTTCAATTTCAGTTGCAGGCTTTAGTAAAAAAACCATAAAAGTTAAGAGCCTAAAAGATTTTATAAATATTGACCTTATCATAACTGGCGATGAAAGTGACATTGAATTAGCTGCAACTAATGGACATATTAACTGGAGTGCTGTAAACACTTAGCAATAAAACATTTCAATACCAAACCACTCTATAGTTTGGGTTATCCAAATACTGTAGCATTGATTACTGGTAAATTCCCACAAGTTGAACTAAGGGGAAACGAATTCATCATAAGAGGAATTAATTCAATTACTGAAGGTGCTAATAACGGTGCATTAATTGTTATCAATGGAATTCTTTCTGATGTGAGCACACTTAATAGTATTGTTGTGGTTAGTATAAAAAATATTGAAATACTTACTGGAAGTGCAGCTACCAAATATGGACCGGGCAGCGGGAATGGGGTTATATTGGTTGAACTTTATTCATTTTAATAAAGTGTGATAATAGGTTATCTCCATTTTTTTAAGGCATCTCATTTAAATACATGAAACCCTTATTTTAATTAGAGTTAAAGTCAGGTATTTATATCCTGACCTTTAATAATTAATAGCAAATCATTTTTCCATTGATGTTTTTTTTCAACATCAAATCAGTTAATATTTTTTTTAATTATTTAAATTGAATCGCAACCTGTAAGCCCCAGATAGGTTTATTCGAAGCAAAATCATAATCAATGGGAGCTATGGTTGAATAAGTTTGCATTTTGTTTTTTGTTTTATAACCCATAAAACCTAACAATTCATTAAACGGATCCATGATTATTAACGATGATATTCCAAGAAATTTTGAATTTAAAACTCTTTTTTCATTTCTTACAATTTTGCCTTTCCAAACGAAAAAACATTCTCCCAGAGCTGAACCGATAATAGGAGTAATTAACAGATCTTGCCAGGAAGGAATTTCAGCAAAGGATTCAACACCATATTCCCAAAAAAGAGTCGACATTAATGTAGAATACATGAATGATTCCCACCATTTGAAACCACTTCCCCTGGCACTCATATAATAAACCGCTCCTGCCCACGGATGAGTAACCCAATTTAACACCCAATTATCTTCATCCCAAACCGGACCCGCCTGAACATTTTCTCTCCATTTCTTAAAAAAACCTTCTTCCCTAATTTCATCTTTATCCCAATTTGAAAAACTTTCCGGAGAAACCCATAAAATCCCAAAGGAAACCAATGCTGCACCACAAAACAATCCTGTATTTAATAATAACCTTTTAGGGTCTCTAACCGGGTCATAGACTAAATATTTTTGAGCGTAATCTATAGAAAATTGAGTTGTATTTGCATCGTTAGGAATATCATTCGACATTCCTGTTTTATACACATTAAGATATTCATTACCGAATTGAAGCGATTTGATTTGTGTATGAATAGGGCTTTTTGCAACAGAATCTCGTTGTCCGAAAATTAAATGACAATTCATTAACACACAAATTACCACAAAAGTATTAAAAATAAAAAAATTATTTTTCATCGTGTGCAAAGATAAAAAGATTCCTTAGTGAGCAACATTTATTTTAATAGAATCATATTTTTTACCCTGTTATTATCTATTTGACAAGTCAATTTATAAAAATATAATTTCCATTTTAAATAACGAATATTACTATTTCTTATTATAGGATATGAAACATATATTCGATATTCCCGTTAAATAAAAAACTTATATTTGTCAAAATTATTTGAATGAATTATATTTTATTTGATGGAAGTTCAAGAAATAATTTACTTCCATTAACATATACAAAACCTGTAGCTGAAATTAGAATAGGTATTTTAACCATTAAAGAAAAATGGGAAAAATGGTTGGGCTCAACTACAACCACTTTAACAGAATCTTATCTGGAGACTAAGTACCCATTGGTTGAAATGGAAGAAAATATAATGATTAATGCTTCCTGTTTACCTACAGAATATTTGGTTGAATTAATTTGCGATTTAAAAGAGAATCAGGCCATTTTAAAAGATGATGAAATTATTGCTTTTTTCACAACAGATACGCAGAAAGAAGTTGATTTTAACTCTTATCACATTATAAATTATTCGGATAACATCATCCAAATTAAGCATACATGGGATATTTTTGTTTATAATGGAGAAGCTTTAATATCTGATTTTAAGCTAATTACCAAAGGGAGGGAATCTGCTCCAATTCCTGACTCAGTTTATTGTATCAACAAGGATCAAATTTTTTTAGAAGAAGGTGTTGACATTGAAATAGGTGTTTTGAATGCTTCAAAAGGTCCTATTTATATTGGTAAAAACGCTGAGATTATGGAAGGAAGTATGATTCGGGGTCCTTTTGCTATGGGAGAATATTCAGTAGTTAAAATGGGAACCAAAGTATATGGCCCAACAACATTAGGACCAAAATGTAAAATTGGCGGTGAAGTTAATAATGTAGTTTTATCGGGATATTGCAGCAAAGGCCATGAGGGTTATTTAGGAAATGCAGTGATAGGCGAATGGTGTAATATTGGAGCTGATACGAATAACTCTAACCTTAAGAACAATTACTCTGAAGTAAGAATGTGGGATTATGTAAAAGAAAGTTTTGTAAAAACCGGATTGCAATTTTGTGGTTTGATCATGGGCGATCATTCAAAAAGTGCTATTAATACAATGTTTAATACAGGAACAATTGTTGGTGTAAGTTCAAATATTTACGGTGGTAATTTTCAACGAAATTTTATCCCTTCCTTTTCATGGGGCGGATCAGGAGGTTTTAAAACCTACCAAATTGATAAAGCCGAGGATACTGCCGAATTGGTAATGAACAGAAAAAATGAAGATTTTACCAAAGAAGATCGACAAATTTTAAAGCATGTTTTTGAAATCACTAAAAAGTATAGAAATTTTAAATAAACTACTCTAAAACAAGGTTTCAAGTCATTAAAATAGGTAATCATTTATATTTCTAAACAATATTCGGAATAATAAAAGATACTGGTGGGAATAAAAAAGAGGGTTATAATAACCCTCTTTTTTATGATTAGACAATTTTTTTATTTAAAGGCATAAAAATTATTAGGCAGATATTGCTCCCTATCGAAATCGAAAGGTGCATCTTCTTCTTCGTTTAATAATTCATATGATGCATTTATGGCTTCGTTCTCATTATAGGCATCAAAACCTACTGGTAAATATACTGCTGTATCAAAATCAAAAGCTTCATCTTCTTCTTCATTCAAAGCAATATAATCTTTATTTATAGATGCATCTGCGTAAGGATTGAAGTCTTCAGGCAAATATTCTCTGGTATCAAAATCAAAGGCTTCATCTTCATCATCAAAGAAATAATTAAAGACATTAACATATGAATTGTACACTATTTTAAAAGGACTAAAACCTTCAGGTAAATAACTTTGAATATCAAAATCAAAAGCTTCATCTGCTTCTTCCTCTTCTACTTCAAAAATGTTTTCAAATAGAGAATTTGTTAATTGACTTGATACATTGTTAAAACTTGAACTAAATATGTTGCCAAAATCAATGGTTCTAATTTCACTAAACTGAGCTGAGACTGTTAGACTTACAATCAAAAAGCAAGGAATGATAAATTTTTTCATGGTATTATATATTTTTAATTTTTTTTGTTTTTATAGTACTATGCTTTGCATATTACCATCTATATAATACTAGACGACATTATTAAAATAATGTTACAATATTTTTAAAATATATTTTTGATTATACTGTTTTTCAATATTTATGATACCTTAATATATATAGCGCAATTCTAAAAATATTTATCCCATAGTATATACCTGTATTTTAATACTTTATATATACTTGACAAAAATTTAAACTCAAATTGAAAAAATAAAAAATATTCCATTTTAAACATACTCATTAGAAAAATGATTGGTTTTACTATTATAATTACATTTACCATATAATCCTTATCATGAAAAAAATAGTAGTCTTAACCGGAGCGGGAATCAGCGCAGAAAGTGGAATCAAAACATTTAGAGGTGCCGATGGTTTGTGGGAAGGACATGATATAATGGAAGTTGCTTCGCCTGAAGGTTGGTTTCAAAACAAAGAATTGGTGCTGGATTTTTATAACCAACGAAGAAAACAACTATTACTAGTTCAACCCAATAAAGCGCATCATTTATTGGCAAAATTAGAAAGCGATTTTGATGTTGAAATAATAACGCAAAATGTAGATGATTTGCATGAAAGAGCCGGAAGTACAAAAATTATTCATCTTCATGGTGAATTATTAAAAGTAAGAAGTACAACTGAAGAAAATTTAGTTTATCATTGGGAGAAAGATTTGCACCTAGGTGATAAATGTGAACGAGGCAATCAACTAAGGCCACATATTGTTTGGTTTGGTGAAGAAGTACCTATGCTAGACAAGTCCATTGAAATTGTACAGAAATCAGATATTTTAGTTATCATTGGAACCTCAATGCAAGTATATTCTGCAGCTGGTTTGATAAACTATATAAAACCTAATAATCCTATTTATTTTATAGATCCAAAACCAAACATTTCAAAAAATTATTATAACAACCTTTCGATTATATCTGAAAAAGCAAGTACAGGAATGGAAAAATTAATTAGAATTCTAAATTCATAAATTCAAGAAAACAAATCCAGGATCCAAATGACAAATTCCAAAGAACAATCCCGATAATTGTCGGGACCAAATAACAAAAATATAGATGTTCATCCCTGATATTAGTTCGTCGAATTATCAATGCCTGCTATCAATTTACTGTTGAGAAATAATCTTCAGAATGGCTTCGAATAATTCGCCATTTGATACGACACTCCCTTGTTGAATCAATTCAAAAATTTCGGTATTTTTTTCTTTAGTATAAGATTTCTGTCCTTTAAAATAAGCCAAAGATTCATCTTGTGAATTGTCTAAAAACCAATCGAAATTTTCTTTAACTAAAAAATCAAAATCGCTTTTACTCGTCTTTACAACAATTCTCAGCATGTCACTTTCATTACATTTAAAAAGATTGATAGAATTTTTAGAAAAATGTTCTAAATATGCTGCTTTTCCCAGTACTTTTTCCCAAACCAAATCGCTGAACAAATTTAATTCCTCATCCGCCACTTTTGGCTTATTGCGTTTAATAGCTTCCCATTCTTTAACATCAATTTTTTGGGTGGCTAAAAATAATCCAAATTCTTCATGTAATTCTTCAAATTGTTCCTTGGTAAGTTGTGTATACTTCATAAAAACCAGATTAAATAGGCAAAATAAATTTAAATTGCAAAAGTAATAAAATTCAATAATTTTACAGTAATAATCTATTTTAAAAATCAAATTAATATTGTATATTTGCACGCTTAAAAATTAACAATAAATAAACAATTATGAATCATTACGAAACTGTTTTCATTTTGAATCCCGTTTTATCTGATGTTCAGGTAAAGGAAACAGTAAAGAAGTTTAACGACTACTTGGTTTCTAAAGGTGCCGAAATGAATTCAAAAGAGGATTGGGGCTTAAAAAAATTAGCTTATCCAATTCAAAAGAAAAAAACCGGATTTTATCATTTATTTGATTTCAATATTGCAGGTGAAGAGATTTCTGCATTTGAATTAGAATTCAGAAGGGATGACAGCGTTATGCGTTATTTAACCGTAAAATTAGATAAACATGCTGCTGCCTGGGCTGAAAAAAGAAGAGAAAGAAACAAATCTACCAATCCTAAAAAATAATTATGGCATCTATAGAACAACAAGCAAAAGGTGGCAGTAAAGGTGAGATTAGATATCTTACACCTTTAGAAATTGACACTAAAGTAAAAATAAAATATTGTCGTTTTAAAAAAAACGGTATCAAATATATTGATTATAAAGATGCTGATTTTTTAATGTATTTGGTCAATGAGCAAGGTAAAATTTTACCTCGTCGTTTAACTGGAACTTCGTTAAAATTCCAACGTAAAGTATCTCAAGCAATAAAAAGAGCTCGTCATTTGGCTTTAATGCCGTATGTAGGTGATTTGTTAAAATAATAATCTAGAAAATATTATGGAACTTATATTAAAACAAGACGTAGCTAATTTAGGATTTAAAGATGATTTAGTGGCAGTAAAAAATGGTTACGGACGTAACTATTTAATACCTCAAGGATTTGCTGTTTTGGCTACCAGCTCTGCTAAAAAAGTTTTGACAGAAAATTTAAAGCAAAGAGCACATAAAGAAAAAAGTATCGTAAATGATGCGAATAAAGTAGCTGATGCAATAAAAGCTTTGGAATTAACAATAACTGCAAAGACTGGAGAAGGAGATAAATTATTTGGTTCAATTAGTAATGCAAACTTATCTGAAGCTTTGGCTAAAGAAGGTAACGAAATTGAAAAGAAATTTATAACGATCGCTGGTGGGTTGATTAAAAGACTTGGTAAATATTCCGCCAAAGTCAGATTACACAGAGATGTTATTGTTGACTTAGCGTTTGAAGTTGTTTCGGATAAAAAATAAACAATAATTAATAAATTAATGAGAAGAGATTATCTGAAAAGATAGTCTCTTTTTTTTTGTAATTTTATTGTGTGATTATTGAACTGCTTAATCTTTATTAATAAGTTGTATTTATTATGGAAGTACCAGTGATACCTGACTTGATTCTTTATGCGATTCCTTTTTTTATCGTTACGCTAATTATTGAAATAATTGTTGACACACGTGAAAAATCAAAATCATATGAAACTAAAGATGCAATAACTTCCATTATTATGGGTTTTGGCAATGTGTTTTTAGGATTTCTCAGCAAAATAATGATCTTTGCCATCCTTATTTATATCTACGATCATTTTAGATTATTTAGTATTCCGTTTTCCTGGTGGGCCTGGATATTGATATTATTTGTTGAAGATTTTGTTTATTATTGGTTTCACAGAACCAGTCATTTAAGCCGTTTTTTCTGGGCATCTCACATCGTACATCATTCTTCAAAAAAATACAATTTAAGTACGGCTTTAAGACAAACATGGACAGGTAGTTTTATATCATTTGTATTTTGGTTGCCGTTGCCCTTACTTGGCTTTCATCCGGTAATGATTTTGGCCCAGATGTCTATTAGCTTAATTTATCAATATTGGATTCATACAGAACTGATCAAAAAAATGCCAAGCTGGTTTGAAGCAATTTTTAACACCCCTTCTCATCACAGGGTTCATCACGCAACAAATCCTCAATATTTAGACAGAAATCATGCGGGAATTTTTATCATTTGGGATAAATGGTTTGGTTCTTTCGAAGCTGAAGTTGAAAAACCAATCTACGGATTGGTAAAAAATATTTCTTCGTTTAACCCTTTATATGTAGCTTTTCATGAATGGATTGATATGAGTAAAGATTTTTTTACCACTAAGACCCATATTATGAATAGGTTCAAATATTTATACAAACCTCCAGGATGGAAACATGATGGTTCTGGGACATTGTCAAAGGATATTCGTAAGGAATGGGAAAAGAAAAAGTAGTTGTCTGGCTATTTGTTGATAGTTAATTGATGCTTTGTGTTATGATCATTGTTTTATTTTTAATACCTCTGTTTATCAACTTTTAAATTAGGTTTCACTAATAATTATCTACATCAATATTCAATCGTATAGATCTAAAATGTGAAATCGACTGAAAACTATTTTTTATTTTTTGAATCATATCCTTGGATTGTTTGATTGGCTTATCATTAGGAAGCTTGATCAATAGAGTTTTAATAAACTGATTTCTAATTCGAGAAATCGCCGGGCTTGTAGGCCCTAAAACACAATTGTGAAAATTGTTTTTTAGAGATGTGCCTAACCAATCTGCCCCAGTTTTAACTTTTTGAAAATCTTTGTGTTTCAAAGTAATCTTTACCAAACGAACGATAGGAGGATATAAAAATTGATGTCGCTCATTCAACTGATCCTTAAACATATTATTATAATCATTTGTAGTTACCTGTTGCAAAATTTGATGAAAGGGGTTGAATGTCTGAATCGCTACTTTCCCTCTTTTTTTGTTTCTTCCTGCCCTACCCGATACCTGAACCATCAATTGATAACTACGTTCATAGGCCCGAAAATCAGGGAAATTCAACATATTATCCGCGTTTAAAACTCCCACCAATATAACATTTTTAAAATCTAATCCTTTGGTTAACATCTGTGTACCCACCAATATATCGATTTCCTGATCCTGAAAGGCTGAAATTATTTTTTGGTAACCGTATTTACCTCTTGTTGTATCCAAATCCATTCTTCCTATCTTCGCTTCAGGAAATAAATCATATAGTTCCATCTCTATTTGTTCCGTTCCAAAACCTTTGGTATCCAAAGATGGGTTTTCACAAGCCGGACAAGTTTTAGGCAATGTTCGATGGAATCCACAATAGTGACATCGCAATTCGTTTCTGAATTTATGAAAAGTCAAACTCACATCACAATTAGGACATTGAGGCGAAACACCGCATGATGTACATTCGACAATTGGCGAGTAACCTCGTCTGTTTTGAAATAAAATAACCTGTTCTTTTTCATTCAATGCATCTTGAATTAAGGAAATCAACCGTTCAGAAAAATGACCATTCATCTTTTTCTTCCGATGCTCCTCTTTGATATCAACCAATTCAATTTTAGGTAGTAAAATATCACCAAACCGCCTGTCCAAGGTTACATATCCATACTTTCTGTTTTTTGCATTGTAAAAACTCTCCACCGATGGAGTTGCACTCCCCAATAGTATTTTTGCCTGATGTTGTTTCGCTAAAACAATTGCTGTATCACGGGCGTGATATCGTGGTGAAGGATCAAATTGTTTAAAGGATGTTTCATGTTCTTCGTCAACAATAATCAATCCTAAGTTACTATAGGGCAATAAAACAGATGATCTTGCCCCTAATATTATTTGTGCTTTATTTTCTTGATGCAACAAATTATACCAAACTTCAACCCTTTCATTTATAGAATATTTTGAATGAAAAACAGAAATCTTATCCCCAAAAAATTGTTGTAATCTGGTAATTATCTGAGTTGTTAAGGCAATTTCAGGCAACAAATACAAAACCTGTTTTCCAGCATTGATGACTTCTTGAATCAGATGTGCGTAAATTTCAGTTTTTCCACTTGAAGTAATGCCGTGAAATAGAGTCACATCTTGTTCTTGAAATGATTTCTTGATTTTTTCAAGGGCATCCTTTTGTTCCATGCTCAATTTCTTGAGCTCTTTTGTTTTTTTGTCAAAAGAAATTCTATCCGTTTGAATGGTATAAATTTCAAATATTTCCTTGTCAACCAAAACATTGATGATTCCTCCGGACACATTTGAACTGTTCTTTAAATCTTTAACTTTAATCGGTTTTTTGGTTGTCGATTCTAAAGTAAAGTAAGTCAATACAGCTTCCCTTTGTTTTTTAGCACGATTTAAAACATCCAATAAAGAATGTAATTCTTTATCATTTTTATACTTTTCCTGTAATCGTATGAATTTGATTAATTTAGGTTTATATTGCTCGAAGATTTCTTCGTGTAACACAATAACATCTTTTTCTAATAAACTATTGATAAGAGGTAATGCGTTTTTTTTATCTAAAATTTTACTTATTTCAGAAACATTAAAAACCGATTTATGTTGCAGGGCTTCAAAGATCAAAAACTCATCATTATCTAATATTTTAGCATTTTCAAACTTTTCATTTAAAGAAATTAATGTTTCACTTTCCAGTAATAATGCCGAAGGAATAGATGCCCTCATGACCTCACCCAAAGAGCATAAATAATAATCCGAAATCCATTGCCAATTTTTCAATTGCCTGGAAGTAATTATTGGTAATTCATCTAATATTTGATGTATCTCTTTGGCCTTATAAGCTGTTGGAGCCATTTGATGTATATCATACACTAGAGCCGTAAAAATCTTTGATTTTCCAAAAGGTACGGCTACCCTCATACCAACTTTCAAATAGCTTGATTCTGCTTCTGTTATTTTATATGTGAATAACTTTTGTATGGGAATTGGCAATATGACGTTTATAAAATTATTCAATATTTACTAGGCTTAGATTCGTTATTTGTAAAAGTAAATAGTTTTGATTTAAAGCCATCCTCAATACAAAAATATTTATCTGAAATTTCTTACAAAAATTCACGCCACATAAGGAATATATATTTTGGCACGTTGTTTGCAAATATTTAGATATTGATGTTAACCAAAACCTTAGTAAGAGTTTAACATTTAATACCAACAAATTATGAAAAAAATTACTTTATTATTCATCTCAATAATTTCGTTCATCCTTTCTCCACTAACTTTTGCCAATGTCAAAAATGATGTTATGCATACGTCCAATAGTTATTATTCGAGCTATGGTAAAACTTTTACTTTTTCAGAAAAAGGAATTACATTTTCAATATTCCAAAATGGTGAATTTGATTTTTATATCAATCGAAGCAACGTGATCAACACCAGCCTTACTTTAGGTGGAATCAGTATTTCCTATAATTCAGGGTATAATTACGATGCTTATGTACAATATGATGATTATGGGGCTATTGTTCAAATTGAAAATGTTCCAATTTATTATGATTATTATGGAAGGGTTACAAGGATTGGTGGGGTGAAGTTAAATTATTATAATAGAAGATTGTCGCGTATAGGGGGGCTAGGAATATATTATAATCCTTATGGTTATTATTCTCACCATACCGGTTTTATAAATAGTTATAATTTAGTATATGCATATCATCCATATCATAGTTATTTTTCAAGGCCCTATTGGAATAATTGTGTGGTGAGTTACAATCCCTATAGAAGACATTATAAGCCCTATAGATATGCTTATTACCATGGGAAAAATCATCATTATAAGCATCATTACAATAAAAAAAGAAGCTTTAGGAA
>SMVA01168524.1_pt1 | contig 10938 bp, 10 predicted proteins | sample 2456451 | NCBI WGS metagenome assembly SMVA01 (sample SAMN11095933, study PRJNA526329) | marine sediment metagenome | biome: Marine sediment; feature: Surficial sediment; material: Deep marine sediment; isolation source: Hadal surficial sediment | place: Pacific Ocean | collected 2014-05 | depth...
AAAATAATGGTCGTCCAGGGCGTTGCGGGGCAGCGCGACGCGCAGCAGGACTTCCATGATGTCGTCGGGCCGCGCCACCGCCAGCAGCGCGAGGAGATGGCGTTCGGCGGTCGGCGCGACGCGTTTTTCGAGCGCCTCCTTGAACCCGGCCAGCAGTTCGGCGAGGCTCTTCCCGGCCAGCCCGTCCGCCGCCAAGGCGGCCATCGCGCCGGGGCCCATGTCCGGCGAATGCACGTGCTTGTTGGCCAGGGCGACGCTTTGAATGGCGGGCAGGAACGCCGTGGCGCCGTCGAGACGCGCGCCGATCTGGCTGAGCGCGTGCAGGCCGGAGACCGGATGCACCGGCCCGCCGTGGTGCTGGTTGGGCAGTTCGGTCGAGCGGCTGACCGCCAGGCCCGCCGCCATCAGCATCTCACGTGGCGCCGCGCCCGACTCCAATTCCCGCACTGTCGCCGCGACGATCTCCGCCGGCGGCGTGTCCTCGACGAAGCGAACCAGGCGCTCCATCGGCGCGTCGAAGGCGACCAGTCGCGCCATCTATTCGGCGGCGACCGCGGTCGGCGTGCCGATGCTCGGCAGGGGACCGAGTTCGCGCTCCACCAGGGGCTTGATGTCGTTCATCAGCTTTTCCATGGTCTTCAGCGCCTGGGCGTGCGACGAACCGCCGACCTGGAAGTGGAACATCATGTGCGACGGCCGCGCCGCGCGAATCTCGTCGCACAGGCGCGCGGCCACGGTCTCGCAATCGCCGACCAGAAGTTTGTCCGCCATGTCCTCGACGGAAACTTCGTCCACCATCGGAATCTCGTTCATCATGGCGCCGTCCATGACTTCGGCGCGGCGCCGCAGGGCCGAGGCCAAGCGCATCTGATGACGCGCGTTGTCGACATAATCCATGGTCTCGGCGCGGCTTTCGGTGACGCACATGAAGCGTTGCACGCCAAGCGGCATGGTCTCGGGATCGCGGCCTTCCGCGACGTAGCTCGCCGCGACTCGTGCGCGCATTTCCGCCTGGTATTCCGCGCCGAGCCAGCGCCCGGTGAACATCGCGGTGTAGCCGCGCCGCGCGCACAGGCGATGGCCGAATTCGTTGTCGCCGGCGATCCAGATTTCCGGCATGCCATTGACGGGCCGCGCGCTGATATGGGTGCTGGGCATTTGGTAATGTTCGCCGTCGTAGGTGAAGGTTTCGCCGGCGAAGGCAAGCTCCAGCATGTCGAGGAACTCCTCCAGCATGGGGCGCGCGGTCGCCAGGTCCTGGCCGAAGCGTTCGAACTCGTAGGGCTGGTAGCCGCTGCCGACGCCCAGCACCAGGCGGCCGTCGGTCAGGCAATCGACCATGCCGATTTCGGCCAGCAGGCGGGCCGGCTGATAAAGCGGCGCCACCACCACGGCCGGCGCCAGCTTGATGGTGCTGGTCTCGCCCGCGCAGCGCGCCGCCATGATCAGCGGCGACGGGCAGATACAGTAGTTCGAGAAATGGTGTTCGGCGAACCACGCGATCTCGAAACCGAGTTGGTCGGCGTGCTTGACCTGCTCGATATGCTCCTGGAACACCCGGTGCGACGGCGTGCCGCGCTCGCGGTAGCCCATCAGACCGAAATAGCCGAAATGCATGCTTGCCTCCCCAGGATCGCCTGTTTTGCAAACAATACAGGCTGGCCTAGGATAAAGATATTCCGTCAGTGGGCGGCACGAGAAATTGGCGGGCGAGGGAGGACGGCATGGCGGGACGGCTTGACGGCAAGGTCGCCATCGTGACCGGCGCGGCATCGGGAATCGGCCGCGCGACCACGTTGGCATTGTCGCGCGACGGCGCCGGCGTGTTGGCCGTGGACCGCGACGGCGACGGCGCGGCGGAAACCGCGCGAATGGGAAATGGACCGGGGCGCATCGTCACGATGCTGGCGGACGTGACCGACGACGCGGCGCCGGCGCAAATAGTGGCGCGCTGCGGCGCGGAACTGGGCGCGCCCGACATTTTGGTCAACAACGCCGGCATCGGCGATTCGCGGCCCGCGGATGAGACCGACGACGACAATCTGGACCGCTTCCTCGACGTCAATCTGCGCGCCTTGTTCCGCCTGTCGCGCGAGGGCGTCAAGGCGATGCGCACGGCGGGGCGCGGCGGCTGCATCGTCAACCTGGCCTCGGTTTTCGGCATCACCGGCTTTCGCGGCTCTTCCGCCTATTCGGCGACCAAGGCGGCGGTGATCGGCCTGACCCGCAACATGGCCGCCGATTACGGCATCGACGGGATTCGCGTCAACGCGATCGCGCCCGGCATCGTTGAGACGCCGCTGACCGCCGCGCGCCTGGCCAACGACGCCTGGTTCGCCGACGCCCTGGTCGGCGGCACGCCACTGGGCCGCGCGGGAAGGCCCGAGGAAATCGCCGCCGTCATCGGTTTTCTATGCTCGGCCGAGGCGTCCTACATCACCGGCCACACCCTGGTCGTCGACGGCGGCTTCAGCGCCACCCACTTCCGCCCCAAGCCCGACGACGCCGCGTAACGCGGCCGTGGAGAATTAACGCGATGTACGACCTTCTAATTAAGGACGCGGAAATCCATGATGGCGGCGGCGGCGCGCCGGTCCGGGGCAATCTCTGGGTCGCGGACGGACGCGTCGCCGGGCTCGGTTCGGAAGCGCCGGCGGCGCGGCGCGTGGTCGGCGCGGAAGGGCTGGCGCTGATGCCCGGCATTATCGACCTGCATACCCATTACGACGCCCAGGTGACCTGGGACCGCACCTGTTCGCCCTCGCCGGCGCTGGGCGTGACCACTTGCGTCATGGGCAATTGCGGTTTCGGTATCGTGCCCAGTCCGCCCGCGGTGCGCGACACCATCATGAAGAACCTGTCCGTCGTCGAAGGCATGGACCTCGACGCGCTGCGCGCCGGAATCGACTGGACCTTCGAAAGCTTCGCCGATTACCTGGCGGCGCTGGACCGCATCGGACCCTATCCGAATGTCGCGGTGTTCATCGGCCATTCGGCGGTTCGCACCGCGGTGATGCGCGACGACGCCTGGCTTCGCGACACGCCGAACGACGACGAATTGACCGCCATGCGAGGCCTTGTCGCGGAAGCCATGGCGGCCGGCGCGATCGGCTTCGCGTCGTCGTTCTCGCTCAATCATTCGGGCCATGGCGGCATCCCCATGCCCTCGACCATTGCCTCGTTGGACGAGCTCGCGTATCTCGCCGGCGCGCTGGGCGAGGCGGGGCGTGGGGTGTGCCAGATCGCCGCCGGCGCGCGCGGCACCGTGGCGGCGCTGGAGCCCCTCGTCGCGGAGATCGGGCGGCCAATGTTCCTGACCACGGGCGCCGCCATGCACGACCCGGCCGACCCTGGCCGCGCTGTCTCGTGGTTCGAGGACTGCCGCGCGGCCCACGCGCGCGGCAACCGGTTCTACGTCCAGATACCATGCCAGCCGCTGTCGTTCGATTTCACCATGGCGAACGCCTATCCGTTCCATTCGCACGATGCCTTCGCCGACATCAAGGCCGCCGACCGCGCGCGCTTGACGGCGGTGTTTCACGATCCGGGCTGGCGCGCGCGCTTTCGCGCCGACCTCGTCGCGCCCAAGGTGGGCACCATCTTCAAGGGCGATTGGGACCAGGTATTCATCGCGGCGACGGCGCGCGTGGCCAACGAACCCTTGCAAAACCGCACCATCGCCGAGATGGCGGCGGAGCGGGCAAGCGATCCGTTGGACGCGATGCTCGATCTCGCCCTCGGGGAGGATTTGGAAACCGCCTTCCTCGGCAAGTTCCTCAATGTCGGCGACGACGGCCTCGCCCCGCTGCTGCGTCACGAGTCCGGCGTGATCTCGCTGTCCGACGCGGGCGCCCACTTGATCTACATGTGCGAGGCCGGGTACGGCTTGCATCTTTTGTCGCACTGGGTGCGCGAGCGCGGCGACTTCACCCTGGCGGAAGCGATACGCCGCCTGACCAGCCACCCGGCCGAGCTCTACGGCATCCGCGATCGCGGCCGCCTGCGGCCCGGCGCCTGGGCCGACATGATGCTGTTCGACCCCGCCACCGTCGGCGTGGGAGAGCCCCACCGCGTCGCCGATCTTCCCGCCGGCGGTCGCCGCACGATCCGCGAGCCGCGCGGCGTGCGCGGCGTCTGGGTCAATGGAACCCAAGTCCATGACGGCGCCGATTACGCCGACGCCCCGCGCGGCCCGGGCCAAGTGCTGCGCGACTTCGCCGCCTGAACGTCCCCCGCCGCATTGCCTTGGCGCGCGCCATGGCCATAATCCCGCCGCCACGATACCGGGGAGGATGACGGCACATGGCCGAGACGGAATTCGACAATCGCACGGCGCTGGTCACGGGCGGCTCGCGCGGCATCGGGCGCGCCATCTGCGTCCGCCTCGCGCGGTCCGGCGCGCGCGTCGCCATCAATTACGTCGCCGACGAGGCGGCGGCGGAGGAAACTCTGGACTTGGTGCGCGACGCCGGCGGCGAGGGGCGTATCTACCAGGCCGACGTGTCCGACCGCGACCGGACGGCGGCCATGTTCCGCGCCATCGAGAACGACCTCGGCCCGGTCGATCTGCTGGTGACCAACGCCGGCATCGCGCGCTCGGTCGACACCATCGGCATGGACCCGGCGGTGTGGGACGAGATTCTCGGGGTCAATATCGGCGGCACCTTCAACTCGGTCTGGGCGGCCAAGGACGGCATGACGGCGCGCGGCTTCGGACGCATCGTAACCGTCGCCTCGGTGCTCGGACTCGCGGTCAACATGATCGCGGCGGAACGCATGATCGCCTACGGCACCTCGAAAGCCGCGATCATCGCCTTTACGCGCAATTGCGCCGCCGCGCTGGGCCCCGCCGTGCGCATGAACTGCGTCGCGCCGGGCTGGATCGAGACCGACATGACCGCCGACGTCAGCGACGAGGCACGCGGTCGCCTCATCGCCGCCACGCCGCTGGCGCGCACCGGCAAACCGGCCGAAATCGCGGAGTTGGTGCATTTCCTGCTCTCCGACGCCGCCAGCTTCAACACCGGCCAAACCTACGTCGCTTCCGGCGGTCTGGTCACGCTGCCGTAAGCGCGACTCACATGCCGGCGGAGAAGCCTTCGTCCATCAGCAGGGTCGAGCCGTGCATGGCGCGGCTGGCGTCGGAGGCCAGGAACAGGGCGGTTTCGGCCATGTCGTCGGGGCTGGAATAGGCCTGGCCGCTGGGCGTGCGGGCGGTGATTTCGTCGTAAAACGCGCGCAATTCGGGCTTGGTTCGGATGTCGGCGTTCATCGGGCTGGCGGTGTTGCCCGGCGCGATGGCGTTGACGTTGACGTTGTCGCCGGCCAGTTCCAGCGCCAGGGTTTTGGTCAACATGACGATGGCGGCCTTGGTGGCGCAATAGACCGCGTAGCCCTTGAAGCCCATGGTGGCGCAGATCGACGACAGGTTGATGATCTTGCCGTACCGCCGCGCGCGCATGCGGGGGGCCACCGCGTTGATCATCAGGAAGGTGCCCTTGAAGTTGATGTCGACCATGCGCCCGAAGGCTTCCGCGTCGGTGTCGCCGATCGGCGTCGGATAGAACACGCCGGCGCTGTTGACCAGGATGTCGATGCGGCCGAGATCGGCGATGACCTTTTCCACCAGCGCGTCCACCGCGCCGGCGTCGGTCACGTCCGCCGCGTAAGGTCTGGCGGTCCCGCCACGGGCGGCGATCTTGTCGACCACCGCGCGCGCCCGGCCCGCGTCGGCGCGCGCCAGCACCGCCACCGCCGCGCCCTCGGCCGCGAACTTGATCGCGATGGCCTCGCCGATGCCCGAAGAGCCGCCGGTGATCAACGCGGTATTGTCCTTGAGCTTCATCCTTTTCCCCCTCGATCCGATATCACGTCACGCCCGTCACCCCGGACGGCGCGTCTCTCTTGTCTCGTCACCCCGGACGGCGCGAAGCGGCGAGCCGGGGTCCATGCGTGCCGCCGGCGAGATGGACCCCGGATCGAGTCCGGGGTGACGGCAATATAAGTCGTCCGCCAATGTTTCGATCCCTAAGTGTGACGGGGCGGGCCCATCAGGGTCGCGCCGCCGTCGACGACCAGGGTCTGGCCGGTGATGAAGCGCGCCCGGTCGGAGGCCAGGAACACCACCGCGTTGCCGATGTCCCAGCCCGAGCCCTCGCGCCCCATGGGCGAGGCCTTGCGGCGGCGCTCGCGGCCTTCCGCGCTCATGCCGTCGCCGATGACCATGGGCGTGTAGACCGGCCCCGGCGCGACGCAGTTGACGCGGATGCCGTCCGCCGCGTGGTCCACCGCCATGGCGCGGGTCAGCGCGATCACGGCGCCTTTCGACGTGGTGTAGGCGGTCAGCCCGCGCGGGCGCAGCGCCGCGATCGAGGAGATGTTGACGATGGCGCCGCCGCCGCCGCTGTCGATCATCGCCGGAATCGCGTGCTTGGCGGCCAGGAACATGGCGGTGACGTTGACCCGCATCAGATGGTCCCAGGCTTGCTCGGTCTCATCGACCACCGTGGCGGCGTGGGCGATGCCGACATTGTTGTCGAGAATGTCCAGCCGCCCGAAGCGTTCCACCGCGCGCGCCGCCACGGCCACGCAATCGGCTTCCTTGGTGGCGTCCGCCGCGAAGGCTTCCGCTTCGCCGCCGTCCGCCTCGATCATGGCGACCGTGCGCCGCGCCGCCTCGACATCGCGGTCGACGACAAGCACGCGCGCGCCGGCGCGGGCCAGCAGGATCGCCGCCGCGCGGCCGTTGCCGATGCCCTCGCCCGCCGCGCCGCCGCCCAACACAACGGCGGCCTTGCCGTCGAGGCCCGGATCGTCCGGCGCGGCCCCCATCTCGGCCACCGCCTCAGCCCGCCATCGGCCGCGCCACCACGCGGGCCGGCGCGCCGTCGGAGCCCGCGATATTGATGGCCGGGAACATGACCTCGACTCTTTGGCCACGCAGTGCTTCCAGATTGGTCACGTGCTCGGCGATCAAGGTTCCCTGGCTCAGCAGAATATGATGCACCGGCCAGTCGAAATCCGCCGGCCGGCGTTGCGCGGTCAAATCCGGCGTGGAGGCGTCGATGCCGACCAGTTTCGCGCCGCGCGCGACCAGCCACTCCGCCGCCTCGGGGCTGAGCGCGGCGTGCTCCTCGTATCGCTCCGTGTTGACGTGGCGCGCCCAGCCGGTATCCAGCAGCACCATGTCGCCCGGCGCCATGCGCGGCGTCGCCGCCTCCAGGTGGGCGGGCTCGATCACGCCGAACGCGCCCACGTCGATGTGCCACACCACGCCGGAGCCGTACAGGCGATCCAGCGGTATGTCGTCCACGGCCGGGCCGTCGGCGATGAAATGGCGCGGCGCGTCGATATGGGTGCCGTGATGGCAGACCATGTGCATCTCGGTCAGGTTGAGCGGATCTTCGGGCATGGCCATGATCCGGCGGATGCGCGGTTGAGGAAACGCCGCCGCGCGCGATAGCGCCTCCGTGATGGGGTGCGACAAATCCCGCCACGGCCCGACGCCCGCGCCGCGCGGCGCCGGAAACTCCGGCCACCCCCGCCAGCCATAAGCCTTCTCGCCAACCGGTCCGCACATCGCCGTTCTCCTTCGCTTGTCGTGGCGCCGTTAGGGTTCGACCCCCACCGCCCGCACCACGCCGTCGCCTTCCATTCGTGCGATTTCGGCGTCGGAATAGCCCAGTTCGGCGAGAATTTCGGTGTTGTCGGCGCCGAGGAAGGGGGCGAGGGCGCGGATGGTTGCCGGGGTTTTGTCGAAGCGGGCGGCGGGGCGGGGTTGGCGGACCGGGCCGAGTTCCGGGTGTTCGTGTATTTCGATGATTTGGTTTTCGATCACCTGGGGATCGTCGAGGAGTTGTTCGCGCGTGAGGATCGGCGCGCAGGCCACGCCCTCGGCGTCGAGGCGGGCGAGAATTTCGGCCGAGTTCCAGCGCGCGAGTTCCTCGCCGGTGATCTGGCGCCGCGCCGCCTGGTTGCGCACGCGCTTCTCGGCCGTGTCGAAGCGGTCGTCGCCGATCAACTCCTCGCGCTCCAGCGCGCGGCACAGCCCGGCCCATTCCCCGTCGGCCACGGCGGCCACGGTGATGTAGCCGTCCCGGGTTTGGAACACCAGGTCGAGGCCCATCTGGCCGCGCGCCGGGTCGGCCTCGTTGCCGACATAGCTCAGCGCCGATATCGCCTCGGGCCACAGAAAAGCGATCATGGTGTCGAGCATGGAAAGGCGCACATGCTGGCCGCCGTGGCCGCGTTCGCGCGCCAGCAACGCCGCCGTGATCGCCTGCGCCGCAGTCACCGAGGTGGTCTTGTCCGGCACGATGGTGCGCACCATGCGCGGCGCGCCGCTGTCGCGGTCGGCCTGGATGTCGGCCAGGCCCGACAGCGCCTGGATGATCGGATCGTAGACCCGCTGGTGGGCATAAGGCCCGCTCTCGCCGAAACCACTGATGGAGACGAAGATGATGTCGGGCGCGATGGCGCGCGCCACGTCCTCGCCCAGGCCCATGCGTTCGATGGCGCCGGGGCGGTAGTTCTGCACCAGCACGTCGGCGGTGGCGAGAAGCTTCTTGACCACGGCGAGGCCGTCGGCCGTCTTCAGGTCGATGGCCAGCGAGCGCTTGTTGCGGTTGCACGACAGGAACGACGCCGACATGCCGCGGTGGGTGATGCCGACCGAGCGCATGTATTCGCCGCCGGGCGGTTCGATCTTGATCACGTCGGCGCCCTGGTCGGCCAGCATCATGGTCGCCACCGGCCCCGACACCATGGTGGTCAGATCGAGCACGCGAAAGCCGTCCAACGGTCCCGCCATGTCGCGCCTCCGCTTTAAAACCTGTTTCGTCCATCCGCCTCATCCGCGCGCCCGAGTCAAGGGCGGGCGCGGGTCAGTCAGGGCTTTCCCTTGGCGGCGCAAGGCCTTACATTCGCTGCTGGGCGGCCCCGAGGCTCGCCTGGAGCACCATGGGGGTATTTCAAGACCCGGGACGGGTGTGTCACCGGTTGGGGGGATGGACGTCGGCGGCGGCGCGGCCACCGTCGCGATCCGCGCGGACAGAGACGACCGGACCACCCAGCATTCCAACAGATGGAGCATGAGCGATGAAAGCCTTATGGCGGGCAACAGGTTTGGTGTTAATCATCCTGCTTGGCGCGTGTGCGTCGCCGGACTACTGGGAAGTCGGGCGCATGAAGATGACCGGGCCGGCATTTCAGAAATTCCTTCACCAGGGTTACGTCGGTCTCGCCCGCGACGAAGACGAGGAAGGCGACTATCGTGACGCCGGGCACTTTGCCGCCAAGGGGCTGGCGGTGGCCGAGGGCCAGGCCGTCGGACCCGTGGCGATGTCCGCCCGGAAAATCCCGGCCGCGAATGTCACCGAATTGACCGACGCGCGCGCGCGCCTGATCGCCGCCCTGAACCGGGGCGCCGCGACAAAGGCGCCGATGGAGGCCGCCGACGCGCAGGTCATGTTCGATTGCTGGATGCAGGAACAGGAAGAGAATTTCCAGCCGCGCGACATCGCGCGTTGCCGCGACGGCTTTTACGCCGCCATCGCCGCGGTCGAGGAAGCGCTCAAGCCCAAGCCAGTGATGGCCGAACCAGCGCCCGAACCGGAGCCCGAACCGGAGCCCGCGCCGATGGTTGTCGAACCCCAACCGCTGCCGGGACCGTTCCTGGTGTTCTTCGATTGGGACCGCGCGACGATCAGCGCCGACGCGCAGGCGATCCTCAACGACGCGGCCGTGGCCGCGCGCATGATCGGCGCCGGGCGCATCGCGGTCACCGCTCACGCCGACCGGTCCGGCTCCGACGACTACAACATGGGCCTGTCGCGGCGCCGAGCCGACGCGGTCAAGTCGGCGTTGCAGCGCCTTGGCGTGGGCGGCCTGCAGGTCGAGGTGTTTGCCCGCGGCGAGGCCGACCCGCTGGTGCGCACCGCCGACGGCGTGCGCGAGCCGCAAAACCGGCGGGCGTCGATCACGTTTAACTAGACCGGATCGGGCAACTAGCCCGAATCGGGATCGGTCGGACCCCCATCGCGGGTTCGATCGATCCCGTCGATCCGGCCGCCATCGACAAAGCGAAGCCGATAACGAAAGGCCCGGCCACGTAACGTGGCCGGGCCTTTCGTTTGCCGCGAAAAATCTAGAGAACCGGGATTACTCGGCCTGGGCCGATTGTTGCGAGGCCGTGGCCGGCTCGATCGCCACGCAGGCTTCGAAGCCGTGCGCGTTGGCCGAGGGTTGGTTGGCCGCGTATGCCACCAGCCAGGCCGGGCGCATGGCCAACACGGCGTCGAACCGCGCCGCCGCGTCGGCGCAGAACGTGGCGCCGTACGTTGCCCCGCGGTGCGATGCCTCGTTGGCCATCCGGGTGACGAAACGGTTCAGGCGCCGTTCGCTGGCGCCGCCGTGCATGCGCGTGAAAAATCCGCGCAGCGCCTTGCCGTGGAGGCGCAACTCGCCACGGAACTTTTCGACGAACCGGTTGTATTCTCCGCGTATCGGACAGCTCAGGGCGGCGATCATGAATTCCGTCTGAAGAACCCGCATCTGCAACGCACTCTCTTCGCGCGGTTCCGCGCACGTAAGCGCCACGGCGCCTTGCGGGGCGCCAAGGCTCGCCACGGCAATGGCCATGGCGCCGCCCACGGCATGCCGCCAACGATTGCTTTTTCGGACTCTCACCAAACAGCTCCCCAAAGCCTTTCAAGGTCGCCAGACTATGCCATCGCAGAAAAACCTTAACAACCCCTTGTGAAAGGGCCGTCGGGCCGGCGCCGGGCGGGCGGAACCTGTTATACTAAAGGTCCTTAATATTGACCCCTAGAGATCGCGCGGGCGATCCGCCGGGGTGGAAGGAGGCCGCCGGCGATGCGGCGCATCGTCAAGGCCACCCGACGCCCTCCGACGGTTCGCCCACGCGACCGCGGCGGCGGC
>SMVA01340545.1_pt1 | contig 10938 bp, 9 predicted proteins | sample 2456451 | NCBI WGS metagenome assembly SMVA01 (sample SAMN11095933, study PRJNA526329) | marine sediment metagenome | biome: Marine sediment; feature: Surficial sediment; material: Deep marine sediment; isolation source: Hadal surficial sediment | place: Pacific Ocean | collected 2014-05 | depth 0-1...
AACGAACCTGGGACTTCCTCCAATGCTCTGGGCAGCAGATCCTGATCTATTGGCAACCGAATATGGAAAAAAATGGTACGACCTGGTCCTAGCGGGCAAAGGTAAGGAGGCCTATTTGGAATGGATACCGAATGCTATAGCCGGAAAGGACTTAATCAACAGTGACAAGATCATGAGTTCGGCCTGGGGCAGGGAAATAGACGCTGCCGAAGCATTCAATAACCCGGGCGTATTCACGGCTTTCATTGGCTATGAGTGGACATCAATGCCCGATGCCTCGAACCTGCATCGTGTGGTTGTTTTCAAAGATGGAAGGGACAAGGTAGGTCAAATATTGCCATTTACGGCGTTCGATTCTATGGATCCCGAGGATCTGTGGCAATTTATGGGGGCTTATGAAGACAAAACATCCGGCAGCGTACTGGCTATCCCTCACAACGGCAACATGTCCAATGGTCAAATGTTTTCTGTCGAACGAAGAAACGGTGAACCCATTGATGAACAGTACGCCATCGATCGGATGCGCTGGGAGCCGCTTTACGAAGTCACCCAAATCAAGGGCGATGGAGAAGCTCATCCTAAACTTTCCATTACCGATGAATTTGCAGATTACGGCACATGGGATGTAAACCCTTTTGTAGGGGAGAAGGATGACAACATGCTGCAATACGAGTACGCCCGAACAGCCCTGCAAGTGGGGCTGCAACAGCAACAGAAATTGGGCGTGAACCCCTTCAAGTTTGGCATGATCGGCAGCACCGATGCACACACCGGCCTTGCAACGACGCGTGAAGAAAATTACTGGGGGAAATTTCCGTCATCTGAGCCGGCTGCCACGAGGTACGAGGAAGTGCTTATCCCATCGCCTATCAAGGACGAATATAGCCTTATGACCTGGGAAGAAGTGGGCTCGGGATTGACAGCTGTTTGGGCCGAAGACAATACCCGTGAAGCGCTGTTCGACGCCATGCGACGTAAAGAGACTTATGCCACAACAGGTACGCGTATCAAGGTGCGCTTTTTTGCTGGTTGGGATTATGTAGCGGCTGATGCAATGCGAGCGGATTTTGCGGCACACGCCTATAGTCAGGGTGTTCCGATGGGTGGCGATATTTCCAGTGCACCAAAGGGTGAGGCGCCAAAATTTCTGGTTCAAGCGGTGAAAGACCCGGACGGTGCCAATCTTGATCGTATACAAGTAATCAAAGGATGGGTGGACGACAAGGGCGAGCGCCACGAAAAAATCTACGATGTGGCTGTCTCAGACGGTCGCAAAATCGGGGGAAATGGCCGCGCCAGAACCTCTGTCGGTTCCACCGTAAATGTCTCGGAGGCGACTTATCGTAATAGCATCGGTGACCCACAGCTGGTCGCCTACTGGGCCGATCCCGATTTTGATGCCAGTCAAAGCGCGGTGTATTACGTGCGGGTGCTGGAGATCCCTACACCGACCTGGCAAGCCTATGACGCGAATTATTATCAGGTAGAAATGCCTGAAGAAGTGCCTATGACGCATCAGGAGCGGGCCTATACCTCGCCGGTTTGGTATACGCCTTAGCATGGAGGTGCCATGACCGAATTCAAACACCAGTATCTTTCGGTCAACAATGCCCGAATCCACGCTGTGGAGGCAGGGCAGGGCCCATTGGTATTACTGATCCACGGATTTCCCGAATTGTGGCATTCATGGCGCTACCAATTACAATTTCTCGCTGAAAGCGGCTTCCGCGCTGTAGCGTTCGACCAGCGAGGCTATGGCCGCTCCTCCAAGTTCTGGAACCCGGAGGCCTACAGGATTCATCGCCTGGTCGACGATGGTTTCTTGCAATTTAAGTTTCCGCTAGAACCAAAGGCGAAAACGAAAACGAGAAAAACAAAACGGTGAGCACTATATCGGCAAAGGCTCTCAATCGAATCCTGCGGATTTTCTTAAAGCCGGTTATGTACCTCTCGTGGTCACTGACGATGGCGCGCTGGATTACAGGTTTGTTTGATAAGCTGTCCGGCTTGTTTCAATCCGGTATTCGAAGCAGTCCCATGATGCGCAGTAATTATATGGCGGAGTGGATTAATGAGGCTCCCGCTTCGGATGCCGGGCCTGTGATACTGTACCTGCCCGGCGGCGCGTTCCTGATGAGAACACCCAACATGCATCGCTCACTGGTGGATCGACTGACCGTCGCCGCGGGCGCCAGTAGTTTACTGGTTTTTTATCGACTGGCACCCGAGCATCCGTTTCCGGCGTGCCTGGAGGATGCTGTGGATGCCTACCGTTATCTACTGGATTCAGGCGTCGAGCCCAATCAAATTGTCGTAGTCGGTGATTCGGCCGGTGGCTGCCTTACCTTGTCGACCTTGCTGAAGCTGCGTGACGAGGAGCTACCTATGCCGGCGGGCGGCATTGTTATGTCGCCAGTAACCGATTTTACCCATTCCGGTGAATCCCGGACGCGCAATGCGAAGAGCGATCCGGTACTCAGCACTAATCCGCGTATCGACCAGAATGCCCTTTTTCTGGTAGATACCCCACCTGACGATCCATTGGCATCGCCTGCGTTTGCTGATTTTTCCGGTCTGCCCCCCATCATGGCCCTGGTTTCGGACAGCGAAATGTTGCTGGATGACACACTGGCGGTGCAGAGAAAGGCGGAGCAGGCATCGGTGCCCTTCGATCTTCACATAGGAAGGGATTTACCTCACGTCTGGCCGCTTTTCAAGCAGCTACAGGAATCCTCTGACTCCATTCGCCAGATGGCGAGCTTTATCATTCGGATAACTTCCGCCCGGGCTGGAGACTGAACCCACCGAAAGCAATATTGATATAGCGCTCATGGCCGATCCATTCCGCCCATTCCCGGGCCGGGGCACGAAGCAATCTATGCCGACAGGTTAGAAATGACATCGTCGAGACGTATTGTTTCGTCTGTTAACCTCTATTGAAGCAAGCCCAGTTCCTGAGCCTTGCCGATGGCCTGGACGCGACCGCCGACATCCAGTTTGATGTAGATGTTCTTAAGATGCCATTTGACGGTTTCGGGAGAGATGTCCAGCGACCGGGCGATGACTTTGTTGGACTGTCCTTTTGCGGCCATTGACAGGGTTTCCTGCTCGCGCTTGCTGAGCTGATGCAAGATAGCATTTTGAAGTACCAAGGTACTGCTTTTATCCCGCTGGTCGTCGGGCGCGGGGGCGTTGAAATTTGTCAGTAGGGTATCGATAAAGGTTTGCGGCAGGTGGACATCGGAATCGTGGGCAAGCCCTGCGCCCAGCAAGCGGCGCATGGATTCGCCCTCATCCACAAAGCTGCGTAAAATGCCCTGTTGTTCGGCGATAAGCAGCGCCGGTAGCAAGGTGTTCAATGCCGTAGAGGTTTGATCATCTTGAAATTGCGCCAGCGCCAGCAGGATCCGAAGGCGTATGGCCAGCATCCGATTGCCCAGTTGTTCCTGCTCAGTCAGCAGGGGCGTCAGCAGAGCGGTAATCTCAGCGCTTTGTCCGGGCGCCGTTAGCCTGCGTGCCCTGGCCATGAGCAAATAGTGGTTGATTTCGCTGAAGGAGCATGGCGTGTCGGTTTGCATTTTCAGCCACAGGCCCTCCAGTTGCTTTAAGGCGGTGTCGGCACGATCGCTGTCGCCCCGAATCAGATGAAAGCGAACCTGTTCATGCAGCAGGGCTGCCTGAAATCGGTGCCATCGGTGCTGTACCGCTTGTTGCAGGCCGTGTTCAATCAGTTCTTCCGCCCGGTGCGGGTCATTCTGGAACAGGGATTCCCGGATGAATGCCACATAAGTACGCAATCGCCCGTCAAGCATTGCCAGCCGGTCTATCAGGTGTGCACGCGGGGTCAGCAGTATATCGATCTGCTCCCATTGATTGCGTTCATAGTAGATTTCCGTCAGGAACGGTGCAGCAGATACTGCCGCGGTCGACTCGGGCCCCGCATGTTCCTCGGCAAATTCAAGGGCTTCGCTGATAAGTGTCAGGGCTTGATCCAGGCGGGCCTGACGCAGATGTCGCAGGCCTTTCAGAAAACGGCGATAGACCGTGATAAATAACTGGTTCTCGGATTGGTCGCTAAATGGCGAGTGCCGCAGGATCTCGTCCATCTTTTCATAGCGACTCTCCATGATGAAGCACCAGCTACCCAGATTGCACGCCAGTCCGGTCATCCATTTACTGTGAAGCGGGAGTTCGGCCAGTAAGGGCTTACACAATGCCATAGCCGCCGCGCTGTCGTCAGCAGCCGCACAGCTGATGGCCTTAAGCAGCCGCGTTTCGACCAGGGCCCGCGGGTCTTCCCCCTGGCTGTCATTCCTTAGTCCATCATCGAGTTGATCGATCAACTGCCGGGCTTCCTCAAGCTGAAAGCGATGGATCAAGCCATAGATCAGGGCGAACTGGCAGTTTCTTCCAATGTGACCGAATTCCGTCGGCAGCCGGTTGAGCCAATCAACCAGCGTATCCACATCGCCTTCTTCAGCCAGCGCCTCGGCACTTTGCTGCGCAGCCGGCAGGGTGCTGTCCATTTCGTCGGCGGCGAGCGCATGGCGGATAGCTTCTCCCCAGTAGCCGTTGTCACTGAACCAGTGGCTGGCGCGCCGGTGCAGCTCATCTATGTCAAGTCGCTTTTCCCGACGTAGTTTCAGACGCAAGGCATTGGCGAACAAATTGTGGTAGCGGTACCAGTCGCCGGTATCGTCTAGTGCGTGGAGAAACAGCTTCCTTGCCTCCAGACGCTCCAGCGTCTCCTGGCCGATGTCCGTACCGGTTACCGCCTCGCACAATGGGCCGCAAAGGCGTTCGAGAATGGAGGTCTGCATGAGGAAAAACAGCGTCTCCTCATCCAGTTGATCGAAGATAATTTCCTGCAGGTAGCGGCTGATGGCGCGGCTGCCGGTACTGAGCGAAATCAGTGTCTTACTGGGCTCGGACTTCATGGACGGCGACAGAGAGGTCAGCTGAATACCGGCGGCCCAACCCTCTGTCAGCTCCACCAATCGCTGCAGGTCGGCGGTGCCTAGTTCCAGGCCGGCATTTTCCGCAAAATATCTGCGGGTTTCATCCAGGGTGAAGCGCAGGTCGTCATCCTTAATTTCGAGCAGTTGGCCCTGTGCGCGCAGATTTTCCAAAAGAAGCGGCGGCTTCTGGCGACTGCCCAGCAGCAAATGGAAGTTATCCGGGGCGTGGGAGAGCAGAAAACCCAGGTCGTCGTGTATCTGTTGATTCCGTATACAGTGGTAATCGTCAATTACCAGATAAAGCTCGCGCTTCAATGAAGCCAGTTCATTAATGAGATCGTGGTAGAGAATTGCCTCCGGCACCGGGTCCTCGGATTGAATCAGCTGCCTGAATTTGGGACTCCAGTCGGCTTGTGTGTTGTCCAGGGACGCAATGAGGTATCGGGCAAATCTGCCCGGATGATTATCGCCTTCATCCAGGCTCAACCAGGCGACCATTGTTCCTGCCTGACTCTCCAACATGTACCAATGGGTGAGGAGGGCAGTCTTGCCAAACCCTGCTGCCGCCTTCACCACCGCCAGCTTGTAATCCACTACGGACTTCAGTCGCTCCAGTAGCCGCTGACGAGCGACAGGGGGGGTCGGGAAGCGCGGTGGCCCCAGCTTGGTAGTAACCAGGGGCAGGCTCCTGGCGACCTCGCCGAGCGTGCCTGCAGTGGAATCGGTTGTTCCTTGCCGGGGCATCATTATCCTCTTATTCATTGATCCCGTCTGTTCCAGTATAACCAATCGCACGAAATCAGCCCCAGGCTATTTTTCCACCGATGATTCGCTCACCAACAGTGAGAACGGCGTTTTTTTTGTGGACTGCCTCTTCTATCCCCTTACCCCCCCCTTTTTTTACCCCCCAATCGGGTGGTTATTTTCGAGTAAATCGGGATGTACCTTGGGCACTGTAAAAACGGGGGCACCTTCCCCAATCAATGAGCAATGGAGATACACCATGAAGAACCCAACATTGAAGCGTAACGCTTCTCCTATATTAACCGCGGCGGTCAGTGCCGCTGTACTGTCCCTCACCGGGCTCCAGGCACAAGCCCAAATGCTGGAGGAGGTAGTCGTTACCGCCCAGAAGCGGGCCGAGAGCCTGCAGGATGTGCCCATCTCAGTCGCCGCCATGAGTGGCGATAAAATTACGGATGCCGGTATCCAGAGCTTTGAGGACATTGCCAGCTATGTGCCAAACTTTTCTGTTAGCAAGGAAGGTATCGGTGACCGGGTTATCATCCGCGGTATCGGCTCCGGCACCAACGCCGGTTTCGAGCAGTCTGTCGGTACCTTTGTCGACGGCGTCTACCGAGGTCGTGGTGTGCAAATCCGCACCGCCTTCCTGGATGTCGGTATGGTCGAGGTCCTGCGTGGGCCCCAAGGCACCCTGTTTGGCAAAAATACCGTTGCCGGCGCCCTGAATATCACTACTCGCAAGCCTACTGAGGAATTCGAGGCCGAACTGTCTACCAGCTACAACGTCGAATTTGATGATACCGAGCTGCAAGGTCATGTCTCCGGTCCTCTGACCGACTCCCTGCGCGGTCGCCTGGTTGTTATCGGCCGGGAGCGCAAGGAGGGCTGGATTTACAACGAAGCCTATAATGAGGATGGCCCCAATACTGACGATAAGGCCGCTAGGCTGAGCCTGGAATGGGACGTGACTGACAATACCCTGCTTACACTCCGCCACGAGTATGCGGAATTTGCCCAGAAGGGCCCGCAGTTCACCCTCCAGCAGGGCAGCGCGATAACAGATATATTCGGCCTGACGCCCGACCGGGAAAGCACCAACGTGGGTAATGTGGGCAATCCGATCATGAACTTCGGGAGCTATCTGGATTTTGACGGCGACAGCCAGGAAAGCTCGCTGACGGTCGAGTCTGATTTCGAAATCGGCACCCTGACCGCTATCCTGGCTCATTCCGAATACGATTACCTGCGCTCTCAGGATGCCGATCACACCCCGGCACCGACCCTGCGTTTCGACGATGTAGAGGAGTTCGAGCAAACCAGCGTGGAAGTGCGTTTCGCCTCTGAAATGGGCTCGGATCTGGAGTATATCGTCGGTCTTTTCTACCAGGATCAGGCGCTTCAGGTCGACCAGCTATCCAACTTCAACGCCCAGGCTGCCGGGCTCGTGGGTTCTCGGTTTGCCACGCTGGACCAAGATTCGGAAACCTGGGCGGTATTTGGCCAGGGTACCTATAACCTGAGTGATACTGTGCGTCTCACGCTGGGCCTACGTTACACCGAGGAAGAAAAGGAAGCGCACCAGGCAGCACACGCCGCTGATCTTGGCAGCACCTTGCCTAACAATGACTACAGCTTTACCGACCTCACGGATCCGTCGACCTTCGGTACTGCGCTGCTGTTTGCGGCCGCCGATATTGTCGACAACCACGCCTATGAGGGCCTGCAGCGAGATGAGGAGAGCTTAACCTGGTCTGCCAACCTCCAGTGGGATGTCACTGGGAATGCCATGGTGTATGCCGGTGCCTCTACCGGATTTAAGGCTGGTGGGTTTAATAACTTCTACACCGGCAATGGTGGTTTCGATGCTGTCACTTTCTTAACCCAGGGCCCGGATGCCATGCACAATCCCGACGACGTTGGCTTCGACGAGGAAGAGGTAATCACCTTTGAAGTCGGCGCCAAGATGGGCTTGCTGGACGGCGCGGCCGAACTGAATGTCGCGGTATTTCGAACCGAGTATGATAATCTGCAGGTCGCGGTTTTCAATGGTGACACCGCATTCAAGGTCGACAACGCCGCCGAGGCGACCAGCCAGGGGATCGAGATCGATGGCCGCTGGGCCGCCACGGAAAAGTTGACCGTGACGGGTTCCTTTGCCTGGCTTGACTATGAGTTTGACAACTTCACCCAGCAGGCCTGTACCTTTGACCAACTGCAGGCGAGTGGACTGGGGGCAGCTGCCTGTCCTGAAGCGGGTATCAACGATATGAGTGGCCGCACGGCTGCCCACGCACCCGAGTATTCCGCTACGCTGAGCCTCAACCATATACAGCCCTGGGGTGGCTATGAGCTGAGCAGTACGCTGGATGCGATTTATACCGATGAGGCCTACCGCCAGGACGATCTGGATCCCGTGGCCCTGTCGGACGCCAATGTCAGGTTCAACGGTGCGCTGGTCTTCGGTCCGCAGTATGGCCGGTGGGATATCAGCCTGATCGGCAAGAATCTGTTGGACGAGGATGATTCTTTCAGCTTCAGCCAGGATGCGCCGTTCAGCCAGGGTGCCCATGTCTATTCACCCTTCGCCCCACGCAGCATCGCCATTCGCGGACGGCTGCGGTTCTAGGACATCGAAGAACCCTCTTCATGCCCAATTCCTGGGCGTGAATTCCTTTGAGCCCTCCGGGGCTCTTTTTTTTAGGGAGGTGTGCGGCACTTGAAAAACAGGTGCTTCTGTCCGTTTACCAGCACGTTACCGGGATGCAGGCCTCCGTTTCACCCTGATTTACCACTCGCCGACGATACTGGACAGGCGCTCAGCTCCTTCCCTGACAAAATCTGCTGAAAAAGGAAGATCACGGCCGGCGACGCACTCCCTGAGGGTGGTGCAAGCATAAGGTTCAAATTGCTGCGTGTACCCGCAAATTCGGTAGAACTGGTTGATCCTGGCGGTCGCTTCGAGTAAGTCTAGGTCCACGAGTACACAGGCGTGGGAGAGTACAACGCTCCCTGCGTGGTTCGGGTTGCCCTTCCATCGCTGCGAAGTCCCCACCAGTTTGCGCTCGCCTACCTGTAAATTGAACTTGCCATCGCAGAATGATCCGGGCACATCACCCGTCTTTACACCCAAACCATAGCTCTTCAGAAGCCGCTGCAGCGGAGCGCAGAGCAATTTGTAGCTGTCCTCCATGGGCCAGTCTCCAGTCATCGGGCTGGGGTATACCAGGGCAAGATTGAGTACGCCGGGCCCGTGGGGAACACAGGTTCCCCCAGTGCGCCGTAACGCCACTGGCCATTTTTCCTTAGCCAGGGCGGTGCAGGCTGCCGCAAAGCCAGGCCTGTGGGATTCCTTCACTGTAGCGACCAGGCATTGCTGATTACGCCAGATTCGAATAGTGGGCGGTTTCTCACCGGCGGCTACCTGCTCAAGTAGCAGTTCATCGTAGGCGACCCGCTGCTTGAAGCTGTCACCGAATGGGGGAAAATCAATATCCACTTCCAGCCGCCAGGGCTGTTCCAGATCCGGGGGAATTGCATCGGAGATACCGCTCATATAATCATGATAGTGCAAACACGTTGTGACGATAGTTGGCAATCGTAGAATGTCTACGGAGGTATGCGGTTAGATACGGGGTATCTTGAGGGCGGACCGTTCCTAAGTGATTGATTTATAAGGGGTCATAAAACCACAAATGTGGCTACGAACCAAGTGGTCGCCAGTCAAATTATTGCAGAACCCTGGCTCGTTTTTAGGCTGTCTCGATTTTCAAGTCGTGCCCAATTCACCCCAAACCTCCCCCAGCCCCTAGCAACCCCGCATCACATACACTGTGCAGCACATCATCCGGCGTCTCATCAGCCATCCCCAGATCTGAATACAGCTGATCCAAATCTTTCACAGTCTCACACGCCGCATACAGCTCATACCCAGTATCAGCAATCAGCACAGCCACCCCGATGAACGGAATAGACTCCGCTGGGATAGCAGCCATACTCTTGGCAGCGACTCGCTTGGTTCTGCTGGCTAACCGAGTTCCGAACTTTCTGGTAGCGGCTTTTCGTTTGGTCTGAACAGCTGCTTGCTTCTTGATGGTTTTGTCCTGACTGGAGAGCTTCGTCTGCATCATGCTCGATACAGTGTGTATGCCGAGTGCAGTACCCATCAAGCCAGACACCACGCCGTTGAATGCAGCGTTGGTCAGCGTGAGTATGTTGGTGGCGATTAGTGCAAGGAAACTGGCGGTGAGTATCAGGCGCTTTGTCCAGGTGAATATTTTGGGCATATTGATTTCCTCGTTGTGGTCATTGTATGGGGCATTACAGGTGCTTGTCTCTGCACGCTGGAGGGCAGCTGGTCAGGCCATGGCCACCGTATTGCAGAGGTCTCTATTCTCCACAGATTGCCACTCTGGGGCAGCTAGGGCAGGGGTTGAATATGACGGGGTCTATCTCAATCGCGCTTTATCAGAATCTAAAAAAGTTTCCGGGCGACTATGACTGTAGTTGTGGAAAAAAGTATGGGAACCATGGGGGGCAAAAAAATAGTGGGGAAGATGCCGACCATAGCCCACTCTTCGCGACGCGGACGCGGCTGGAGATCGAAAAGGCTCAGGCCGACGATCAGTGGATTATTACCCCGCATCGTCGCAACTTAAAAGTAGCAGATGTATCTCTTAGTGAATCAGGTCATTTGGTGCCATATGGGCTGACGTCACACATTCGGCAATCATGGGCGCAAGGCCGAGGTTTTCCGCATGGCCTGTCACCACCAGAAAATCCAGCGGGTTTTGCAGTTTTGCGCGAAGTCCCGAGCTGGAGGTAACTTCCTCGCCTCTTGCAAAGCGATAGACTTCATCCGGTCCGAGGCGATTGCCGGCCATACCGGCATCGGTGGAGTAAGGAGTGTGAACATGTGTATCGCCGAAGAAGAGTTTTTGCCGGTACTCTTGATCGAGGTAAGGTGAATATTCCCTGGCCCCCTTATCGGCAGCTGCCAGTATTGGCTGTGACAAAAGCAGCACGGTAAATAATTTCTGTATAATGCCCACGATGAGACTCCTTCAACTCGCTCGAGTAGCCTTTTTCAATGACTCAACGCGCGACTCGTAAGAGGGCAGTCGGCCCTTCGAAGAGGAGCGTTCCGTCCTCAAGGTCGACCGTCGGCAGTTGGTCTTTCTCGGAGTAGTAGTCGCTGTTGAATATCCAGGGTTCATGGCCGCCCTGCTTCGGCATCAGG
>SMVA01236001.1_pt1 | contig 10937 bp, 9 predicted proteins | sample 2456451 | NCBI WGS metagenome assembly SMVA01 (sample SAMN11095933, study PRJNA526329) | marine sediment metagenome | biome: Marine sediment; feature: Surficial sediment; material: Deep marine sediment; isolation source: Hadal surficial sediment | place: Pacific Ocean | collected 2014-05 | depth 0-1...
GGACTTCCAAGAAGGCTTTTGGCGCCGGACGACGATTGCCGATCGTTCATCGCTACACGGGTTAGGTCGCCACGATCAACCGATCAGATCGAGCGCCCCCAGATCCCGAATCTGCGCGCACGACCGCTCCGCCATCGCCATGAACATCTCGTCCCCCCGGTCGGTCTGGCCGACCGCGAGCGAACCCAACACCGTGATCGACGGTCCCTGAAAGGTCCCGTACACGTAGTCCGAATGAATCTGCTCCGCTGCGAGATCGACGCCGAGTTCTGCCATCGCTTCGCGATAGGACGTGAGCATTCGATCCTCGTGGGCGCGCCGCTGTTCCGGTGGGCTGCTGTTGCCGAGCAGATATGCGAGATCCTGCCCTCCACACCCGACCGACAAGGTCTGCCAATCGACGACGGCGACACGGACTCCGTCGTCGGTCGCCTCGAACATCAGATTGTCGAGTCGATAGTCGCCGTGCACGAGCGTCCTGGTCTCGGGTCTACGCGCCGTCCAGTTCTTCACGCCGGCCGCAAAACCGCGCAACACGTCCGCAGCTTCTTCGCTCAAGCGATGCTTGTAGCGGTCGATGAAAACCGGCGTCCCCATCTCGATATAGAGTGCGTATTCGTCGCTGATTCCGCTCGACATCCAATCGAGCTGCTCGATCGTCGGATCGCCCCAGCGCGGCGCGTGCAGGCCGGCCAGATTACGGACCGCCGCCTCGATCTCGTCGTCCGTCGCACCCGCGATCTGATCCCCCTGGCGCTTGGGCGCGAGGTCCTCGAGAAGCAGCGTAAACGTCGACTGATCGTCCGAGATCGCGCCATAGTGGCAATCCGCCGTCACGCAGGCCAGCTCACCGGCAAGCTCTGTATAGAAGAGCGTCTCGGCGCGATACCCCCCGCGCGCGCCCGACGCCCGGCTCGCCTCGTTCGGCGAGGGAAATTTCCCGACGATCGTCGCGGGTGCACCCGTCGGCATGCCCTCGTACTCGAGATGGATGCGCTCGTTGTGCGCCATCTGCCCGGTGCCGACGGGCTCGCTCCGAAGTGCGCACACAACGACGTCCAGCCCCGCACTTTGCAGCGCAGCGGTCATCCAGGTCGTGCTGAGATCCTTGGGGTCGACGATGATTTCGGGATCGGGTCGCGTCATGACCGAAGGGTGGACTCGGGCGGGAGCGCGATCAAGCGACTCTATCCAGCCGGAGCAGGCGCCGGAGCTGGGGCATCGGGCGTCGTGTGACGAACGTGCTCTGCGCGCGCGCCGCGCGGGCCTTCCTGCACGACGTAGTCGACGTAGTCCCCTTCGTTCAGGCCATCGTAGTCACCAGCGTTGAGCCCGGAACGGTGGAAGAAAACTTCCTTGCCGTCGTCCCCGCGGATGAAGCCGAAGCCACGATCGCGAACCATTTTCTTGATCTTGCCCTTGCTCTTGGGACCGTTCGGAACGGGCGACGGGCCGTTGCCGGCCTGTGGGGTTCGCTTGCGGCCACGGCCACCTCGACGGCCACCACCACCTGGCGCGCGGAATCGGTCGGTCGCGACGAATTCGGAGCGGAAGAGATCGAGGGGGACCGTCAGATCCTGAAGGCCGTCCTGTTCGGGCGAGAGGAGCACTTCGCCTTCTTCGGCTTCGACTACGCTGTAGCGAAGGCCGGTGTTCTTGTGCGTCACGAAGAGTCCAGATTCGATCTCGTCGAGAGTCAGCATGACACGTCTCCTGTTGTGTTCGGCTTGTCGCCTTCGTGCGATCGAACGCGCGCACGTATTCGACTGGGGCATTCATCCGGCTGTGCCAAAATCGCTCGCCCAAGGTTGTTCGTGACATTCCCGGTCGACCCGCTCGGGTCTCTCATCCAATCAATCGCATCGGTTACCCGCCCCGACCCCGTTATTCATCTGCTGTCGAAGCCTTCGGAGCCCGAACGATCGAATTTCTCGTCGATCGAGACTCCCTTGCAACCCCGCAAAACCGGGCGAATGCAAACTGCCACTGTCCGGGTCCCATCCTTCGGGCCGAAATCATTTTCTGGCGAAGTATCGATCCGGGGGGACGTCGGGAGTGCTTCGGAAGTGTCAGAGGTCTGGGTGCGCTCCGATGGGAATATGCTCGGAGCAGCGGGCGCCGAGAATAGAAGACAGGCCGCGGCTGGTCAACGCCCATTCGTGCCGCTTTCCACACAATCTAGAACTCCATAAGTGGTTGTTTTGAAACAAATTTTCTCGATTCTTGCGGTTTCTCCCCAGTCGCATTCCCCGTATGCGATTGCGTTCGTAATTCTATTTTCCGGGCTTCGGGTATTCATTTCCGGGCGCTGGCCTGTCCTTCCCGGGCTCCGGCTTTTCCTCCCCGGGCGCTGGCTTTTTTTCCTGGGGCTCTGGCTTCTGTTCCTGGGACTCTGGGCAGTCGGTTGCCGCGACATCGGATCCGGTCCTTCCGCCGACGCCCTCCGCCGAGCGACCGAGACCAGTTCCGCGCCCGTACGCATCGGGACCAGCGGCGACTACCCACCCTTCAGCGAATGGCCCAGGGGCGAGGCCGAGCCGAGGGGCTTTTCCGTGGATGTGGCGCGGGCTTATGCGAGTAGCCGGGACCGGCAGATCGATTGGGTGCGATTCCGTTGGCCCGAGCTGCTCCGCGACCTCGAGAGTGGCCGCTTCGACCTCGCGCTCTCCGGGGTCACGGTTCGTGCGGACCGTTCGGTCGCAGGGCGCTTCAGCCTGCCCCTCACGACGAGCGGCGCGATCGTGCTCGTCGAGGCGAGTTCCGACCTCTGGTCCGCAGACGATCTCCTCCGCCCGGGCCTGCTCCTCGCGGTCAACGCGGGCGGCCACCTCGAGCGGGTCGCCCGAACACTGCTTTCCGAGGCTCGTATCGAGCCGGTCGCCCAGAACGAGCGGGTGCTCGATCGGCTCGGCGGGGACGGTGTGGCGGCCGTGATGACGGACACCCTCGAGGCGCCGATCTGGCGGTCCAAACGGCCCGGACTACGCGCGATCGGCCCCCTCACCCGCGACCGGAAGGCCGCCTGGTTCCCGAAAACCGACGAGGCGGAGGTACGACGCTTCGACCGCTGGCTACTCCGCGCCGAAGCCAGCGGCTTGCTGGCCCGCCTGCGCACGACGCATGGCCTTCCGAAAAGCCGAACCGCGCGCCCGCTGGAAGCACTCCTCGCGAGGCTCGACGAACGACTTTCGCTGATGGTCGCCGTCGCACGCGCAAAACAGACGCTCGGAAGCGAGGTCGAAGATCTCGCGAGGGAGGCGCGCGTCCTCGAGTCAGCCACCGCCAGCGTCCAACGAACGGCTGCGCAGGAGGGGACGCGGCCCCCCGATGACGAGGCGATTCGACGGCTCTATCGCGCGCAGATCGAGGCGGCCAAGTGGATTCAGCGGAACCGGCTCGACTCCCCGAAGGCCACAGCGTCGGCGGCCGAGGGCTCGACCCGGGCGAAGGCGCGATCCGACCTCGACGAACGGCTTCGGCCGGCGCTGATCTTCCTCGGCGATCGGATCGCAACGCTCGTCGTCCTCGCGTCGAATGATCGCCCGATCGACCTGCGCTACGCGGAACTCAGCCGGGCACTCTCCCGGCACGATCTGCCCGAAGCCCATCTCCACGCCCTCTACGATGCTTTGATCGGCCTCTCAGCCCCTCGATGAGCGTCGCGATATTCCAGCCCGACTCGCAATCGATCAGCAAGAGTCGTTAGGTGTCTGGGCGGCTCGGCACGTGCGCCTTCGGACTCAGGACACTAGGTCCTGAACAAGAGTCGGGCGACGATCCCGACCAGAACAGGCAAGACGAGACACAGCAGCCATCGAGTGACCGCGAACGGGGCCCCTAGGATCGGAACCTCCCAGGCGATGAGCCGATGCAGCGAGATGAGGCTCCACGCCGACAGAAAACTGATGACGGCCGCGGGCGCCGCCCCGGAACGCAGCATTCCGGCGGCCAGCGGCATCGAGATGAAGGGGCCGGCCGGGGTGATCGCTCCCGCGGCAGAGGCCAGAACGAGTCCCTTCCAGCCGGATTCCTCGCCGAGCGCCGCCGAGACCCACTCACGCGGCATCAGGGTTTCCGCCAGGCCGGCCACCAGAAACGACAGGAAGATCACCGCGCCAAAGCGCACGAAGAGGCGTGTCCCGCTTGCAAGCGCCTCGCCGAGCAGCGGCGTGCCGCCGCGGCCCAGTGCGACGCCGCACAACGCGATCAGAAGACCGAGCACGATCCAGAAATTGGCGTCGAACATCTTCATCGCCGAGAGCCTAGCCCGCATTATTCATGGGAGTCGTCGCGAGGCGAATAGGCGCTCCTCCGCAGCCCGTTGGGCGTCAGTAGAATGAACAGCGCGCCCGATGGCGGGGCGTTGCCTTGATCGCTCGCGACTGCCCGGCATTCCAGAGCAATGCATCGAGCGCGTGAGCGGTGGTCGGACGACCCAGAGCGCTGAGCTTCGCGACCAGCCGCTCGACCGCTTCGACCGCCACCGCGCGGATTTCGACCTCTTCCGCCGATCCCGCCCGGAGCAGTTCCCCGCGTCCGATTCGCTCGACGAGTTCCTCCGCGTATTCGAGCACCCCCCGACATCGAAGCACATGCGGAACCAGGTTATCCGCAAACAGCGTCAGCCGATCGAGATCATCGAAGCGCCCGAGCGGCCCGCCACGGAATACCCGGTTCAAATCGGCGGCTGTGATCTGAGCGCGTTTGTAGAACGGGACCTCGAGCTCCGCGTACTGCGAGACGTCCCGATAGAGAGGCATTTCCGCAAGCGAGTCCACCAAGCGCTCCGCGGAATATTCCGCTCCTTCGACGACCGACTCGAATCGATCTCCATGCGCGGTGCCCAGCCAGTCTCCGAAATCACGCCAGGACCGAGCGAAGAGCGTCATCAACTCCGCGACCTCTCGATCCAGCATGTTCTGGCCTAACAACTCGGCCATCCACATCGGGGTCACGTCCCGAAGCTCGGCACCCGAGGGACGACCCACCGCTTCGAACCTCTGCTTGCACGCCATCGCAAGCGTCCGGTATCCGGAGAGTCCATCGCGCTTCGCGAGCACCGGGAACCACCCCGACCCGAAATTGATCGCATCGAGAAGCAGGGTGAACGCGAGCATCGTCTCGTCGTCGCCCATGAAATCGTGAGCCGGATCGAGGTTGTCGTCCGGCCACTCCTCGTGCGCGAGCTGGCCGGCGAAGGCGTCGAGTCCGAGCTCGTCGATTCGCACGAATCGGGCGCGACGGGTCACGGCCGCTGCACTCGCCCGGATCCGCTCGAAGAGACCGAGCTCACCTCCCGCGAGACTCAATTCTTCCCCCCCGCCGACGACCCCCTCGACGGGGCCGAGCCGTCGCCGGGCGCGAAGACCTCGATCGCACCCGGCAGCACCTCGGCGCGCAAGGGCAGAAATCCAACTGCCTCACCGTCCACGTCGATCGGCGCCGAGCCCTCCTTGGGCAGAATCTGAAGCGTCTGCGCGGCGTGAAACGACACGCTGGGGTGGCGGCCGTGCCGGCCCAGATAGAACAAGGGCAGGTTCGCGAGCAACCGAAAGACCGAAAGACCGCGGACGAGTGCGATCTCGAGTTTTCCATCGTCGATCGCGGCATTCGGCGCGACCCGCATTCCCGCTCCGAAATAGCCTCCGTTGGCGGCCACCACCATCGAGATCGGCCCCTCGTAGAGCCGTTCGCCATCGATCTCCACGGCCACGTCGACGGGCCGATGGGAAAGGATCGCCACGACCGCTCCCCCCACGAATCCGAGACGCGGCCCGAAACGCTTGGAGAGGCGCCCGACGATCTGGACGGTGGCGCCGGAGAGTCCCGCGCTCGCCTCGTTCACGAAGAAGCGTGAACACGGTCGCCCCACCGCGTCGCGATATTTCACCCGCCCCGCATCGATCCGCCGGCGTCCGCCACGCGCGATCAGATCGAGCGCCGCATCGAAGTGCCGCGGCAGATCGAGCGAACGGGCGAGATCCCAGCCAGATCCCAGGGGCAGGAGCCCGAGCGTCGGACTCTCGCCCGGAGGCGTCTCCGCCTCGAGAATTCCGCACACGATCTCGCTCGTCGTTCCGTCACCCCCCGCAACGAGGATCCGCGCCACTCCGCGCTCTGCCGCTTCCCGTGCGAGCCGCGTCGCATGCCCGGGCGCGGACGTCGATTCCAGATCGACCTCTCCGAGGACGGATTCAACCTTGTGAAGAATCTCCCGACGCCGACGACCGGTCACGCCGGCCGCACTGGCGGGATTCAGGATCACGAGGGTTTCGCTCGGCACACCGCGACGGTACCCGACTCTTCCCCACCGGCCGCCCACCCGCTTGTCCATCCACTTGTCCACCCGAGACCCACCCGCCCCGCGCCGACCCCCTGTCGCTCGGCTGGAATCGCCGGAACGCTGACGAAGCGCCGAGACACGAAGCGGATATGCTCCCCGCCATGACCCCGACCCTTCGGCGCCTGCTCTTCATCCTCGCGATCCTGGCATTCGTCGCCATCGTCGGCGGATGGGCACGAGAGCGCCTCGGAATCGCGCTCGACGTCGAGTCGGTTCGCAGCTTCGCCAATGGTCTGGGGCCAATGGCCCCCTTCCTCTTCGTGCTCGTCGTCGCGGGGCGATCACTCTTGTGGCTGCCCTCGCAGGTCGTGCTGGTCGCGGCCGGACTGTGTTTCGGGACGCTGCTCGGGGCGGTGGTGGGCGGGGCGGGGCTGATGCTCTCGGGCCTCTTCCTGTTCCTGGTCGCGCGTTATGCCGGGCGCGATGTGATCGAAAAACAGCTCGGACCCCGCGTGCGCGGACTGCTCGACTTCACGAGCCGCCGAAGAGGCGCCGTCGCCTTTGCGCTCGCCTGCGGCTATCCCGTCTCGCCGCTCTCCCCACTGCACGCAGCAGCGGGCTGGACGCCCATGCCCATCGCCAATTTCATGGCTTCGGCCTTCGTGGGCGGCATGATTCGCGCCGCGATCTTCGCCTATTTCGGCGATGGTCTGACGGACGCGAGCTGGTCGAGCCTGGCAGCGCCGCTACTCGTATTGGCCGTCTCGATCACAATCCCGCTGGCGTTCCCGAAAGGGCGCGCATGGCTTCGAGACATCTTTTCTCCCAGGCCCGCGACCAATTCCGATACGGACTGAGTGTGCAGCGAAACGATCCATTCCGGCAGACGACTCACGTCAACCTAGCTGCCTGATTGTGCCCGCAGGAGATTCAGGGCTGAACCGGCCTTGAACCACTCGATCTGCTCTTCGTTGAGCGTCTGAGCGACCTGGAATCGATCCTCGCTGCCGTCCTCGTGATGGACGACAACGTCGACGTTCTCGTCAGGCGCGAGATCGACGAGTCCGAGAATGCTGATTCGATCCGTCTCCTCTATTTTGTCGTAGTCGGCGGGGTCGACGAATGTGAGCGGCAAAACGCCCTGCTTCTTCAGATTGGACTGGTGAATCCGGGCAAAACTCCGAACGATCACCGCCGCCGCCCCCAGATGGCGCGGCTCCATGGCTGCGTGCTCGCGACTCGAGCCCTCGCCGTAGTTCTCGTCGCCGACGACGACCCAGCGAAGCCCGCGCGCCTTGTAGTCGCGCGCGATCGCCGGAAAGGCGATTCCGATCTCGCCCGTTTCGACATTCTTGCCCGTGCCGGCATCCCCCGTGAAGGCGTTGATCGCCCCGATGAAGCAGTTGTCGGAAATGTTGTCGAGATGACCGCGATATTTGAGCCAGGGGCCGGCCATCGAAATGTGGTCGGTCGTGCACTTCCCCTTGGCTTTGAGCAGGAGCGGAAGTTTCTCGTAGTTCTTCCCATCCCAGGCCGGGAAAGGCTCGAGCAGCTGAAGTCGGTCACTGTCGGGGCTGACCTCGATGCTGACGGAATGGCGCTCGGCCTCCGACGGCGGATCCTCGTAACCCGCAAAACTGATGACGAAGCCGTCGCTCGGAATCTCGGGGGCCGGTGCGGGCGGATCGAGCTTGAAGCGCTTTCCGTCCACCGTCTCGATCTCGTCGGTCATCGGATTGAAATCGAGGGTTCCCGCGAGCGCGTAGGCAACACAAATCTCGGGGCTACCGATGAAGGAAAGCGTTGCCGGATTCCCGTCGTTGCGCTTCGGAAAGTTTCGATTGAACGAGCTGAGGATCGAGTTGGCCTGACCCGGCTCGATGTCGTCGCGCTTCCACTGGCCGATACACGGGCCACAGGCGTTCGCCAGCACGACGGCACCGATGGACTCGAGCGCGGCCTTCTGACCGTCGCGCTGGACGGTCTCGTTGACCTGTTCCGAACCCGGCGTGCACCAGAGCGTCGCCCTCACCTTCGCAGCCTGCTTCGCCGCCTGCTGTGCGACGTCGGCGGCGCGTGAGAAATCCTCGTATGAGGAGTTCGTGCAGCTCCCGATGAGTACCGAAGACAGTTCGAGTGGATAGCCGTTGGCCTTCGCATCGGCGCCCATTTTCGAGATTGGCCGCGCGAGATCCGGTGTATGCGGACCGACGATATGCGGCTCGAGGGTCGAGAGGTCGATCTCGATGACCTCATCGAAGTAGCCGTCGGGATTGGCGATCACGTCCGCGTCGGGCGTGAGCAGATCGAGATTCGCATTCGCGAGGTCCGCGAGCTCGCTTCTCTCGGTCGCCTTGAGATAGATCGCCATCCGCTCGTCGAAGGGGAAGATCGAAGTCGTCGCACCGAGCTCGGCGCCCATATTCGTGATGGTGCCCTTGCCGGTGCACGAAAGGGACGCGACTCCATCCCCGAAATATTCTACGACGCGATTCGTCCCCCCCTTGACCGTCAACAGGTCGCAGACCTTGAGAATCACGTCCTTGGGCGAGGACCAACCCGAGAGCTTTCCGGTCAGACGGATTCCGATGACCTTCGGGTAGAGAACCTCCCAGGGAAAGCCCGCCATCACGTCGACTGCATCGGCGCCCCCGACACCACAGGCAAACATTCCGAGGCCGCCCGCGTTAGGCGTATGTGAATCGGTGCCGATCATCATGCCACCGGGGAAGGCGTATTTCTCGAGCACGACTTGATGGATGATTCCGGCGCCGGGACCCCAGAAGCCGATTCCGTAGCGCGCGGAACAGGAGCGCAGGAAGTCGTAGACCTCGGCGTTGGTCACAAGGGCTTCGTCCATGTCCGCCTCGGCGCCTCGGTAGGCCTGGATCAGATGGTCACAGTGGACCGTCGAGGGGACCGCGGTCTCGTCGCGACCCGCCTGCATGAACTGGAGCAGCGCCATCTGCGCCGTCGCGTCCTGCATCGCGACGCGGTCGGGACGAAGCAAGAGATAGGAATCGCCCGGCTCGAGCTCCTGGCCTCGGGGATCATCGAGATGACCGAGCAGGATCTTCTCGGCGTAGGAAAGCGGTCGCCCGAGGCGTTCGCGAATCACGTCGAGGTTGGCGTTGAGTTTGTCGTAGGCGTTCTGGACGAGTTCGGGCGTCGTCGCGACAGCGCTCTCTCTGGTCCTCTTGGAGGGAGTCGTGGGGGACATGATGGCAGGCCTCTCTCGGATTCGGGGGTGTTCCGAAGCGCGCCCACCTTAGCGCAGCGATCGATTCACCGGCGGGGTGCTGAAATGTAGAATCAACGATACAGACAAGGTGTTGCGCGATCTGGGCCCGCCGCGCAGAAGGCTGCGCGCGCTAGCCCGCCAAACCTTCCGCACGAGGGAGCGACGACGGGCAACCCGGCACGACCGCGTGCGAAGTCGTCATGCCCCGAGCATGCCCGTTCAGCCGATCCGCAGCTGAACCAGAACGAGCCCCGCAACCAACAGCACCGCCGCCACGACGCGCGTTCGCCCGAAGGATTCTCCAAGCAGTCGCGTCCCCAGGAGCGCCGCAAAGAGCACACTCGATTCCCGCAGCGAAGCAATCGACGCCATCGGCGCGCGAGACATCGCCCAGAGCGCGATTCCGTATCCGATGGTCGCCATGACCCCGCCGCCCACGGCACGGAGTCCGTCGCGCCGCAGCGCGACGAGCCCTGCGCGGCGCCGGATCGCGATCGTCGTCAAGGCGAAGGGAACGCAACCCAGGAAGAAGGACCAGGCGATGAAGCGCTCCGGCCGATCGACGGAGCGCACCCCTTGAGCGTCGGAATAGGTGTAGGTCCCGATCAGGAGCGCCGTCAGCAGAGCCATCCCGACCGCTCCGCGATTCGACGGCCGGCGCTGGCCCGATCGGCCGAGGACGATGATCGCGAAGGACGCGAGCACCAGACCCAGCGTCTGGTGCATCGCCAGGTACTCCCGGGCGAAAAGCGCAGCGAGACCGGCCACACCCAGTGGCGCCAGGCCGCGCGCGATCGGATACACCTGGCTCAGGTCGCCCAACTGGTACATCCGCGCGAGCGAGAACTGGTAGACATAGTGGATCAAGGCCGAGAATCCGAGCCAGATCCAGGTCTCTCCTGTCGGCACGGGCAGGGCAAACATCCAGGGCAGCGCAAGCACGCCGCCCGTCGTCGTGACGACCGCAACATTCACGAAGGGATCGCCGCTCGCTTTCGTCAGCGCATTCCAACTCGCGTGGAGCAGCGCCGCGAAGAGAACGAGCGAGATCGTGAGCCCATCGATCGCGAGTTCGAACACCCTGGTCGCCTCATTGCAGCAAGCTGTTGCACGATTTTCTGGCTGCGGTGCCCCAAGGGCGCCCCGACACGCTGCCAGTATTTGCCGAGTCGCACCACGATTGGCCTGCTAGAATCCGTGCCGGGCCTGTATCGAGCCCCAACCCCTCCCGAATCACGAATCTTCGACTGGCAAATCACGAGGTTTGCGAGGAACTCACCCGGCGAGGCCGAACGTAAGCGAAGCGAAGCGAGTTTCATTCACGATATCGCGGGTCGACCTCAAGCTGTGACACCCGAAGCCGGGTCTGGGTCCGGGCCGACATCCGGATCTGCCAGAACGAACGAGAGAGAA
>SMVA01225156.1_pt1 | contig 10932 bp, 6 predicted proteins | sample 2456451 | NCBI WGS metagenome assembly SMVA01 (sample SAMN11095933, study PRJNA526329) | marine sediment metagenome | biome: Marine sediment; feature: Surficial sediment; material: Deep marine sediment; isolation source: Hadal surficial sediment | place: Pacific Ocean | collected 2014-05 | depth 0-1...
AAAAGTTGTTGAATCTAAAAGAAGTTGAACAATATTTTTCTAAAAGGATGGCCGATACGATTCAATCGTTGGGCAAAATTACCGGTGCTTGGGACGAAGTTGTGAATGGGGGATTATCAAGCGAAAATACCTTGGTATATTGGTGGCGTCATGATAAACCGGAACAACTTTCGAATTCTCTTAAGGGAGGATACAATACCATATTATGCCCTCGAAGACCCTTATATTTTGATTTTGTTCAGCATGATACGCATACCATTGGTCGTAGGTGGGATGGTTTTAACCCAATTCAGGATGTGTATCTATATCCTGATAGCACCCATACATTTACAGCGGAAGAATTGGCATTTGTTAAAGGAATTCAGGCTTGTCTATGGACAGCAAAAGTGACATCTACCGATTGGATTGATTTTATGAGTTTTCCCAGAATGATGGCATTGGCTGAATCTGCCTGGACGACTTCTAAGAATAAAAATTACAGCCGTTTTGAAAAAAACTTATCCAATATTTTCGATTATTTTGATACCTTGGATATATACTATTTTAATAGTTTAAATGATACACTAAGAATCGAACCACCTATAAATAAGGGCTTATAAAAAATTAGATATGTAAAATGAAAACCTCCAACTTATGAAAAGAATAAAAGTACAACTTCTAAGGGTCCTTTTTTCAGTAGTCCTATTAGGCTGCTCAACTGAAAAAAGTCAACAAAAGCCAAATATTATCCTGGTTTTTATCGATGATATGGGCTGGGAAGATTTTTCATGTTTTGGAAATACCGATGCACAGACCCCGAATATTGACAAACTGGCTTCTGAAGGTATTTGTTTTGAACAATTTTATGTAAACTCACCTATTTGCTCACCTTCTCGGGTTGCCATCTCAACGGGGCAATACCCCCAACGCTACAATATAACTTCTTATCTGGCCCATAGAATCAAAAATGCTGAAAGGGGTATGGCAAACTGGCTCGATCCCAAGGCCCCCATGTTGGCACGATCCCTCAAAGAGGCAGGTTATGCAACCGGACATTTCGGAAAATGGCATATGGGTGGACAGAGGGATGTAACTGACGCTCCAGCAATTACCGAATATGGTTTTGATGAGTCGCTCACCAATTTTGAAGGCATGGGGCCAAAATTGCTTCCTCTTACAAAAGACGAAACCGACAAGGTCGGACGAATTTGGGAAAAGGCTGAAATCCTTGGAGGGCCGGTAACATGGATGCAGCGGTCGGAAATAACAAATGGTTTTATTGATGCTGCAATTCCATTTATTGAAAAAGCACAGAAAGAGAGGAAACCTTTTTATGTAAACCTTTGGCCAGATGATGTACACAGCCCGTTTTGGCCACCATTTGAAGATTATGGCCTTGCAAAAGAAGCGGGCAAAAGAGGATTGTACCTGGCGGTTTTGGAAGCCATGGATGCCCAGTTTGGTAAACTTTTCGAATATATTAAGAATAATGATAACCTTCGTGAAAACACGCTGATCTTAGTGTGCTCAGACAATGGGCCAGAGCTTGGGGCTGGCAGGTCGGGAAATTTGAAAGGGTATAAAACCCATTTATACGAAGGCGGAATCCGCTCGTCTTTGGTGGTTTGGGGCCCGGGATTTATAAAAGAAAAAGTAAAAGGAACACGCAATACAGAATCGGTTTTTTCGGCAATCGATTTAACACCTTCCTTGTTGGAGTTCACAGGTACAACACCGCCGGAACATGTAAATTATGATGGTGAAAACAAATTAAAAACAATTCTTGGTGAATCATCTTCATCTCGCAAAGCTCCAATTTTTTATAGCCGTCCGCCTGACAGGAAAAATTATTACGGTTTTGAAAACCTGCCAGACCTTGCCATGCGCGAAGGAAAATGGAAATTGTTATGTGATTATGATGGTAGTCGCCCGGAGCTTTACAATATTGTCAAGGATCCGGGGGAAACCACAAACCTGGCAGAGGCTCATCCGGAAATTGTTGATTATATGGCAGAACGACTAGTGGACTGGTGGAACTCAATGCCTAAACTGAAAAAATCGTAAAATGTCAATATCAAAAAGCATGAAATATAATTATAACATAACAAATCAAAATATCCTTAAAACGTCAGCAGAAATTCGATTTGGGCAAAATCCTTTTCTAAAGGCTATTTTACTTTCTCTCAGTTTAATATTTGTCCTAACGCTGAGCTCAAGCACCTGTACTGCACAGGAAAAACCTAACATCGTTTTTATCTTTATTGATGATCTTGGATGGACAGATTTAGGTTATATGGGTTCAACCTATTATGAAACACCCAATATTGATCGACTGGCCAAACAGGGCATGATTTTTACCAATGCCTATGCCAATGCCGCCAACTGTGCCCCAACACGGGCTAGTTTATTAACGGGTCAGTATTCGCCTCGTCATGGAGTTTTCACCGTTGCAAATCCCGCAAGAGGAGAAGCAAAAGATCGCAGGCTGGTTCCTATTGTCAATTCAAGGAAAATATCACCTGATAAAATCACCATTGCCGAAGCACTCAAGTCAGCCGGATACGTGAGCGCAGCCATAGGCAAATGGCATGTAGGAAATGATCCAAAGGAGGAAGGCTTTGATTTTTCTGTTAATAAATATGAAATTGGTTTCGAAAATGGTCACTTTAATAATAAGGGAGATTATTTGACCGACAGGTTTACCAATGATGCCGTTCAATTCATTACCAAAAACAAGAACAAACCATTTTTTTTATATCTAGCTCACGATGCGGTTCATACCCCAATTCAGGCAAAGAAAGACATCATATCAAAATACGAAAGCAAGAATCCGGATGGCTGTCATAGTCATGCAACATATGCAGCTATGGTTGAAAGCGTTGACCAAAGTGTTGGAAAAATAAATAAAACACTCAAAGACCTGGGTCTTAGTAAGAATACAATCTTGATATTCTTCTCTGACAATGGAGGGCACGGTACCTATACTTGCCAGAAACCCTTACGAGGTGGTAAAGGTATGTTCTATGAAGGAGGAATCCGTGTACCTATGTTTGCCTATTGGCCGGAAAAAATCAAAAGTGGTACCAGCTGTGATGATCCGGTAATCAGCACCGATTTTTATACCACATTTCTTGACTTGGCTGGAGCAAAGAGTCCTGAAAATTATCCCTTGGATGGAGCAAGTATCGTACCTCTTTTTAAAGGATCTAAATCAATAAACAGAGATGCAATATACTGGCATTTTCCAGCATATTTAAATTCTTATAAAGGCTTACAGAAAGATTCACGTGATACTATTTTTAGAACACGTCCCGTAAGTGTGGTGCGAAAAGGTGATTGGAAATTATTGATGTTTCATGAAGAGTGGGTTTTGGATGGTGGAAGAGAAAAAATGGATACGAACAATGCCATAGAATTGTATAACCTAACGAATGACATAGGTGAAGAACATAATTTAGCACAAACTGAAACTAAGAAAAGAGATGAATTGCTCGATCAATTGATCGATTGGCAAAATGAAATAAATGCACCAATTCCATCGAAACCAAATTCAGAATACCGTAAAAATTAATAATATGAAAGAAATCAGAATGCAAGTTCCTGCAAAAAAAAATAATCGACCCTTAAAATTGGGCAAACTACTTATTTCAATGTTACTCATAATGTTTATTTTAAGTTGTTCGGATTCACCCAAAGAAAAAGAAAAAGAAATACCGCCCAATATAATTTTGGTCATGACTGATGACCAGGGTTATGGTGATTTGGCTTCACATGGGCACCCCTTTATTCAAACCCCAAACATAGACAAACTATATGCGCAAAGCACCCGTTTTACAGATTTCCAGGTCAGCCCTACCTGCGCCCCTACCCGTTCAGCATTGATGAGCGGTCGGGCTCCATTTAAAAATGGTGTGACCCATACGATATTGGAACGGGAGCGTATGGCCTTGTCGTCCACAACCCTTGCCGAAGTTTTAAAAACAGCCGGATATACCACTGGAATTTTTGGTAAATGGCATCTTGGTGACGATGATGAATATCAGCCGGATCAACGTGGTTTTGATGAAGTATTCATTCATGCAGCAGGCGGCATCGGACAAACCTATCCCGGTACACAAGGAGCCGTTCCGGGCACAGGCTATTTCAACCCTATCATCAAACACAACAATACTTTTGTTCAAACGGAAGGCTATTGCACCGATGTTTTCTTTGCACAGTCTCTGACCTGGATTAAACAAAATAAAGACAAACCCTTCTTTGCTTATATTCCTACCAATGCGCCCCATGGCCCATTCATTGTTGATGACAAGTATAAAGACCTGTATAAAGATAAATGTGAGGGCGATGTACCGGCCTTTTTAGGTATGATTACAAACATCGATGAGAATATGGGTTTGTTGATGAAGAAGCTGGATGAATGGAATTTATCAAATAACACCCTCCTTATTTTTATGACAGACAATGGTACAGCACGTGGCGATAAAGTGTTCAACTATGGTATGAAAGGCAAGAAAGGCAGTGTTCATGAAGGCGGCACCAGAGTTCCGTTGTTTTTCAGATTACCGGGCTTAACCAAGGCCGGTGTAGACGTTGATCGTTTAACCCGACACTATGATTTACTGCCTACGCTGGCAGAAATCGCCGGTGCAGAAATACCCGAAACCATGGATTTAGATGGACGCAGTTTACTTCCTCTGATCAAGGATCCTAAAACTGAATGGAGCGACCGTTATACATTCTTCCACAAAGGACGCTGGGGGAAAGCCAATGGACCAGAGCGATGGAGTAGAGGAAATACCGATCCTGACGCTGCCAAGTATGTTAATTTTGCCGTTCGAAATGAGCAATGGCGTTTGGTGGGAAAAGATGAATTGTACGACATCAACAATGACCCGGGAGAACAAAATAACCTTGCAGAAGAAAATCCTGAAGTCATTGCAAGCATGCTCCATGAATATAACTTATGGTGGGATGAAGTACGGCCTATGATGGTTAATGAAGATGCAACTCTGGAAACCGGCAAACCCTTTGTTGAGCAATTCAAAAAGCAAAAAGAAACAAGTGGTATCCTGCATTGGAAAGCACAGTATTGAGATTAATTATGACCTCTTTAAGTCATTTACACTAAAATTGATAACATGCAAATTAGATTGAAACCATTTATACTGACATTAGGAGTGATTATTTTTTTCAGTATTTCAGCATGTGAAAGCAAAAAAGATAAATCGGAAAGCGCGCCAAATATCATCATCATTTATACGGATGACCAGGGAACGTTGGATGCCGGATGCTATGGTGCCGATGACCTGCACACCCCGAATATTGACCGGTTGAGCAGGTCCGGTATCCGGTTTACTCAGGCCTATGCACATACGGTTTGTTGTCCCAGTAGAGCGGCAATGCTTACAGGAAGGCATCCCCAGCGATCGGGTATAAATAATTGGACACAAAACGATGCTCATGCCAAAAAAAAGGGCATCAATATGCCGCTTGGTGAAATTACCATTGCAGAGGTATTAAAAGAACAAGGCTACCGTACAGGAATTTTTGGAAAATGGCATCTTGGAGCAGCAGTTGAAAACGGTCCCCTCGAACAGGGATTTGATGAGTTTTATGGTTTCAGAGGTGGTTTTATTGACAACTATGCGCATTATTTTCTTCATGGGAAGGGGTTCCATGATCTCTGGAACAACAAGGAAGAGATTTTTGAGCGAAACCGATATTTCCCCTCTCTAATGACCGAAAAAGCAATTCAATTCATAGATAAAAACAAGGCCAAACCTTTCTTTCTCTATGCAGCTTTTAATCTTCCTCACTATCCTGAGCAGCCCGACTCTTTATTTATACAATATAATGAAGGCCTTAAAGAGCCGCGCAAATCCTACGCAAACGTTATATCGACTGTTGATGATAAGATAGGTCAAATTATCGATAAGCTTGAAGAGCTGGAAATCCGCAATAATACCATTATCTTCTTTATGAGTGATAATGGACATTCAACAGAAGAAACCACGATAAAGATTGATAATCATCTGAGTGGCCTTCCTAATGGCACAAACTATTGTGCCAATGGAGGTGGAGGCTATACAGGAAAATGGAGAGGGGCAAAAGCAGGATTTCTTGAAGGCGGCATTCGCGTACCGGCCATCATCAGTTATCCAGGCCATTTCCCCGAGAATGAAACCAGGGATCAAATAATTACATGTATGGATTTTCTCCCCACTATATGTGAGATTACAGGCAGCAAAATGCCGGATCATGTTCTTGACGGATATAGCCTGCTTCCAATAATAGCATCAGAAAATGCACCCTCCAATCATCAGGTTTTGTATTTTCAATGGAGGGATCAGTGGGCTATAAGAGAGGGAAAATGGAAACTGATCGTCAATGGCAGGGATACCACCGGTAAATTCTCAAGCCATATAGAAAAAGAAGAACGGATGGAAACCCCTTATTTGGCCAACCTGGAGGCCGACCATCCCGAGGAACAAAATTTTGCAGCAGAATATCCTGAAATTGTTGAAAGACTCACTAAACTATATACGAATTGGGCTGCCGATGTAAATAATACAAATTATGAAGATAAAAAAAACTAAGCTATTATTAAAATTCGGAAGTCTCGTTATTTCTATTATTATTGGCTCATCTCTGTTCATGCAGTGTTATACTGAAACACCATCCAGAAGTCTATTAGAAGAAGGCTTTTTAAATCCTGACACAGAAAACAGACCATTGGCATTATGGCCATGGTTAAACGGTTATGTTGATAAAACAAAATTGGTTTATGAGCTTGAACAAATGAAGGATAAGGGGTTGCGGGGTGCCATAATATGGGATATAGGTGCTTTGGCTGATCCTGATAAATTGATTCCTGAAGGTCCTGCTTTTCTTGGAGATAAATCCTTGGAGTATATCTCACTTGCACTCAATACATCCCATCGGCTTGGCCTAGATTTGGGTATGGTTGCATCCAGCAGTTGGAATGCCGGGGGTGAATGGGTAGATGAAGCCGATGCCAGTATGCAATTGCTCAGTACGAGTCAGATTGTTGAAGGAGGAACTGAACAAAGCATTGAAATCGAAAAACCCACGAGTGATCTGGGGGAAGTATATAGATTCTCTTTATTAGCATCCATCGCGATACCTTACTCAGACAAAAATGTGATTGATTACACCAATGATCAGATTGTTTTACTTGAAGAATTCACCACAGACGGCAATATTATTGAATGGGAAGCTCCAGTAGGAAAATGGGAAATTATATCCTTTTTCATGTCTAATACAGGACAAAATTTGGTAGTCCCAAGTCCTAACTCAAATGGATTGATCATAGATCATCTGAGCCGAAAAGCAACGCAACGACACTTCGATTCTCTATTAGTTCGACTTGATCCAATAAGTACACCCGAGAATCATTTGAAATTCCTGATGCTTGACAGCTATGAGGTTTGGCGAATGAAAGATTGGTCACCACTCCTTATTCAGGAATTCAACTCCCGTTATGGCTATAATCCAATTCCATATCTCCCTCTCCTACAAGGCTATTCTAGCAATGACACTATAGTGGACGAACGCTTCCGGGGCGATTACAGTCGTTTGGTCAGTGACATGATGATTGAGAACCATTTCGCACAATCGGTAACCATCGCCGACAAAAACGGATTTGAAATGTTAACCGAGGCCGGACATGGAGGCTATCCACGGGTTGACCCCCTAAAAGCCCTTGGAAACTCGCATATTCCCATGGGTGAATTCTGGAACAGAAAGCGATTTTGGGTGACCAAAGAAGCCGCCAGTGCAGCTCATATTTATGGAAAAAAATTGGTAGCATCAGAATCCCTTACCGGATGGAACCATTGGCAACATGGTCCAACCGATTTTAAGCAATTAATTGATCAGGCTTTTTGTGAAGGCCTGAATCAGGTTGTTTTTCATACTTTCGCCCACAATCCTGAAATAGCAGGCAAACCGGGATTTGTATATCACGCCGGAGAACATATCAATGTAAATACAACCTGGTGGGATATGGCGAAGCCTTTTATGGATTATATTGCAAGAAGCTCCTATATGCTCAGGCAGGGAAACTTTGTGGGAGATGCTTGTCTTTATTACGGCGATCAGGCTCCTAACCTGGTTCCTCCTAAGCGGATTGACCCCAATATTACGCCCATATTTGACGACACACAGTGCCTGCATTGCGGGCAACCGAAACCGGTTAATGCAGGTGAAATGACGGGTTATGATTATGATTATATGAATGCCGATATCATAACGACTTCTATGAAGGTTGAAGATGGGAGGCTGGTTTTACCTTCCGGTCAGTCCTACCGGGTGATGCTCTTACCTGACAGACCCGATATTTCATTAGAAGTATTGAGAAAATTGGAGAAACTGGTTAATGATGGGGCTGTAATTATCGGCCCAAGACCGGAAAGAACAACCTCTTTAAAAAACTATCCTGACTGTGACGATGAAGTTAAAACCATCGCCGATAAATTATGGGGCAGGGCAGAGGGTAAAACCGTGTTTTCAAATAACTATGGAAAAGGAACGGTCTATTGGGGCAAGACACTAAAACAGGTACTTCAAGAATTGGATGTTCATCCGGATTTCACAGTAAAAGGAATAGATAATAGCCACGAACACATAGATTATATCCATCGCCGTACAGATACAGAGGATATATATTTTGTTACCAATACCAGTGAATCTGAAAAAAAAGTGACCTGTACCTTTAGAGTCAATAAGAATCAGGTTCCGGAATTATGGGATGCAGAAACCGGATTGATCCAAAGAGAGTTAAGCTATTCAAAAGTTGAAAATGGAATAAGTATGGATCTGGTTTTGAATCCTATTTCCTCAAGATTTGTGGTTTTTAAAAATCATTCAACGGGAAAAAATGATGCCGGCTTAACTTCTGATTTACAATTTGGTTTCTCAATCAATAACAATTCAATCGCTACAATTGATATCAGTAAAAACTGGAGGATAAGTTTTGACACCGAAATGGGTGGCCCTGAAACCTATCAAATGGAAGAATTAACCAGTTGGTCGAATATTGATTTGGCTGGCGTTAAATACTACTCAGGAACTGCCACTTATACCCGGGAGTTCACAATTGAAGGGAGCTTACTATCAAAAGAGACGGAAGTTTATGTTGCATTTGAGGACATACAGGAAATTGCGAGAGTATCTGTTAATGGGTCTGATTGTGGAATTGTCTGGACACCTCCTTATATAGCAAATATTACAAAACACCTGAATTCAGGAGTAAACAAAATTTCTGTTGAGGTAACAAATACTTGGAATAACAGAATTGTTGGTGATTTAGTAAACCCTGAAGAAACTTACACCAACACCAATGCAAAAAGTAAGTTTCAAGCAGATGGTCCTCTACTTAAATCAGGTTTGATAGGTAAAGCAGAGCTATTATTTACAAATAAATATGAACTTAAAAATGTAAATTAAAAACAAATAAAATCGGTGCTAATTGTTTATCTTCAAGTCGTTACACAAAGAAAGATTCACAAAAAAACATCACTTTCAGAATGAAAAATAATAAGTTAAATCATTATGCAGCGAAGAAAATTTATACAAAGCACAGCATTAGGAACAGGTTTCGCCTGTTGGTCTCCTTTTGAAATATTTGCCGGAATAAATGGCGAAAAGTACCCCGAACTAAAAAAGCACAAAATAACAAAGGTTGAAAGGATTAAATATGAATATCACTGGCCAAGGCATGTAGGTAAAAATGCAAAATTGGATAACCATGGTCAGTACAAAACGGACGACATTTTCAAACTTCATACAGACCAGGGAGCAATGGGTTGGGCACTCGGCTCAAGAAAAATTAATGACGAAGAATTATTTCAGCTTGAAGGCAAATTAGTGTCTGAACTAATCTCCCCAGAAAAAGGTATGCGACAAGACTTAAGTCCGTATGTAGATTTGGTCTTACACGATTTAATGGGCGTTATTCTCAATAAACCCGTTTATGAATTGCTTGGTGCAAAGGGTACAAAAAATACCCCCATTTATAGTGGCATGATTTATTTTGACGAAATGGAGCCAAAAGATAATCCTGCCGGATTGGATAAAATATTGGAAAATTGCCAGTGGGATATTGACTATGGCTATCAACAACTTAAAGTAAAAATTGGCAGAAGTGGAAAATGGTATCCGCATGATGCAGGTTTGAAAAAGGACATCGAAGTTGTGAAACTGATATATAAAACCTTCCCTGATGTTGAACTTCTGGTTGACTCAAATGATCAATATACACTTCAGGATACCATAAATTTCCTGAAAGGAATTGGAGATACTTCCCTACTGTGGGTTGAAGAACCATTTATTGAGAATTACGAAGACGGAAAAAAACTTCGGCAATGGATGGACCAGAATGGTTTTAAGGATACACTTTATGCTGATGGAGAATCGAGACCAAACCATGATTTGTGTATGAAGATGGGAAAAGAAGGAATTATGAACACCTACCTTCCCGATATTCGTTCGTATGGATTTACTTGGTGGAGGAACTTAATGCCTCAATTGAAAGAGTACAACATGTTGGCAAGCCCTCATGCCTTCGGGAACATGCTTAAAACTCATTACATTGCACATATGGCCGCCGGTTGTGGAAATGTCGTTACCCTTGAAGGTGTAACTTGTATTTCAGATGACATTGACTACGGAGATTATAAAATCATTGATGGGAAAATACAAGTTTCAGAAGCACCAGGTTTTGGAATGAAACTACTTAAATAATACCAATTTAGTAGATAAAATGGTATAAATCATGGTGAGCATTGCATTATATGCGATGTGCACCTTTTTAAAAGCACAGGAATTAAAGCTTTAAAATATATTCATGATCAAGAATCAACTTTTATTACTTTTTTTAATTTCATCATGTATTGTATTATGTCAGGAACCAAACAAGATGAACTTCGAAGG
>SMVA01465401.1_pt1 | contig 10932 bp, 9 predicted proteins | sample 2456451 | NCBI WGS metagenome assembly SMVA01 (sample SAMN11095933, study PRJNA526329) | marine sediment metagenome | biome: Marine sediment; feature: Surficial sediment; material: Deep marine sediment; isolation source: Hadal surficial sediment | place: Pacific Ocean | collected 2014-05 | depth 0-1...
GTGAACACCGTCACTTGGTCTGCGACCCGGTCGAACACGGCCACCACCGTGGGCCGGAACATCAGCCCGTCGGGCAAGCCGAGCCGGTCCGGGTTATCCTCGGGCAGGCGCTCCATCTGGCGCACCATGTCGTAGCCCAGGTAGCCGAGCAGGCAGGACGCCATGGGCGGCACCTCCGGGGGCAGGTCGATGCGCGACTCCGCCACCAGGGCCCGCAGGGTCGCCAGGGGATCGCCGTCCAGGGGCTCGAAGGCCTTCAGGTCGAATCGGGCCTTGCGGTTGATCTCGGCCACGCCCTTGTAACAGCGCCAGATCAGGTCGGGCTTGAGGGTGATGAAGGAGTAGCGGCCGATGGTCGAGCCGCCCTCGACCGACTCGAAAAGGCAGCTGAAGGGTCGGCCGTCGGCCAGTTTCAGAAACGCGGAGACCGGGGTCTCCAGGTCGGCCACCAGTGTGGTCCAGACGACTTGGGCCTGGCCGGCGTCGTAGCGGGGTGCGAAGGACTCGAAAGACGGGGTCGCGGTCATGAGCTTAATCTCGGGTAGTGGCGGCAAGTGTGGCTGGGCGGCGGTCGAAGATGAATCGGCCCCTGGTGTGATTTCGGCCCGGGGTCCGGGCCGGTCACCAGGACCAGGCTTCGCGCCACTCCCAAGCTATGCGCCACGCCTTGGTCCTCATGGCTAATAGCTCGCCAGGACTTGGTCGACCAGGATTTGATCGACCGAGGCGCCAAAAGCCCGCGACAGGTCCGCGGAGAAGGAGGCCATGAGGTCATTGCTGAGCGCCTTGGCCAGGTTGTCCTGTAGGGCTGCGACGGTGTCGCGGTCGGCGCCGGGGTCGGCCGCCCGGATCTCGGTCAGCTGCGCCACCAGGTAGCCGTCGGGCGCCTGGGCCACGGTGACCTGGCCGGCGCCGATCTGGAACAACCCGCCCGCCAGCGCGCGCGCGGCCGGGGACCCGGCCTTGCGGCCCAGGCGGTCAAGCGGCTCGATGGTCTGAAGCTCCAAGCCCTCGGCCTCGGCGAGGGCGCTCAAGGTCTCGCCGTCGCGCACTCTTTGGGCCAGCGCTTCCGCCGTCTCGAGGGTGGCATTTTCCCGCTCGCTCTGGCGCCAGCGCTCCACCACTTGGTCGCGCACCGCCTCCAGGGGGCGGGAGGCCGCCGAGGTAATGCTGTTGACCCGGACGATCAGAAAGCCGCCGTCGGGCATCTCGGAGAGCAGGCTCTCTTCGCCGGCCGCGGTGTTGAATGCCAGGTCCGAGAACCCGTCGGTCGGGGGCAGCCCCTCGATGGTCTCGCCGGATTGGTCCTGGCCCTGGCGGTCGACCGCCGCCACGTGCTGGACCGGCAGGTTGAGGGCCCCGGCCGCTTCTTCCAGGCTGGCGCCGCCGGCCAGCTCGTCGTCGAGCTGATTGGCCAGGGCGATCATGGAATCGACCGCGCCGCGCATGAGCAGGTCCTGTGCCAGCTCGTCGCGGACGTCCTCGAAGCTCGGATCTTCGCCCGGAAAAATCTCGTTGACCCGCAGCAAGTGCCAGCCGAAGTCACTCTCGATCGGCTCGCTCACGTCGCCCACGCCAAGCGCGAAGGCGGCGTCCGCCATGGCCGGCATCTGCTGGGCCAGATCGTCCTTGCTGAGCTCGCCCAGGTCGATCGGCGTAGCGCCGAACTCGCGCGCGACTTCCTCGAAGGCGAAACCCTGTTTGAGTCGGGACATGGCCTGCTCGGCGATTGCGGACTCCTCCAGCAAGATCTGTTCCAGGCGACGCCGTTCGGGCACCTGAAAGTCGTTGCGCCGGCGATTGTAGTCCGCGAGCAATTCTTCTTCACTGGCCGGGGCGATCTCGTCCAGCAGGTCTTCGTGCTGCAGTCTGATGTAGGTGACGCTGCGGTATTCCGGGGACTGGAAAGCGCCGGAGATCCCCTCGTAGAAGGTTTCCAGCGCCATCGCGTCTGGGTTCCCCGGCTCCGCCGCCCGATCGGTGGGGACCAGCATCGCCTCGGCGGCGCGCAGCTCCTCTTGATAGACGTAGATGGCTTCGGCCAGCGCGCGCGGCGCGGCTTGGGCGCCGCCCACCGGGCCCGAGATCTGCCGCCGGCGCGCGTCCTTGCGCAGCTCCGCCAGGTATTGCGATTCCGAGAGATTGTTGTTCTGCAGAATCTGGAGAAAGCGGTTGCGGTCGAAATTACCCAGGTCGTCCCGGAACGCCGGCTCCTCGAGGATCGTCTGCTTCAGCCGTGCTTCGCTCACCACCAGGCCCATGTCGGCCGCCTGTTGATCCATGAGGGCGCCGTTGATCATGCCTTGCAGCACCCGTTCGACGAGGCCCAGGCTGCGCGCGATCTCGGGCGTCAAGCGGTTGCCGAACTGGGGCTGCAAGCGCCTGAGTTCGATCGAGACGGCGCGGGAAAGCTCGCGCTGGTCGATCGCGATGTCGCCCACTTCCACCACGGTGGTGATCTGCCGGCCACCGCGGAACACGTCGCCGATGCCCCAGACCGCGAAGCTCATAATCAGCAGTCCGAAGAGACCGAAGGTGACGATCTTGATCAGTGTTTTGCGCATCGACATCATGGCGGTGGGCGAAGCCTTTTTGCTGTGCTGTAGTTCTTCCAGCGGGGCGGCGCATATTAGGGAGCCGGCGGGGCGCGGGCAACACGCAATTCAAGGAAAACCGAAACCCAATCCGCCGGGCCGTTGACTGGGCGCCGGCTGGCAAAGCGGTGGCACCCGTGATAGCAAGGCGCTCATTGGAGCGCAGGAGAGCAGAGGTCATGGCGCGCAAGCTGATCGCGGGCAACTGGAAGATGAACGGGACGGTAGCCTCGGCCCTGGCCTTGGTCGGGGATCTGGCGGCGCGGGCCGGTTCCACCGATGGGCGTCCTTGCGAGCTTCTGGTGTGTCCGCCGACGCCCTTTCTGGTTCCGGTTCACGCCGCCCTGGCTGGCGGCGAGATCGCCTTGGGTGGCCAGGATTGCCATGAAAACGCTGCCGGCGCTCACACCGGCGACACCAGTGCGGCGCTGCTGTCCGACGTGGGATGCAGCTACGTGATCCTAGGTCATTCCGAGCGGCGCGGCGACCACGGCGAGACCAGCGGCCTGATCGCGCTGAAGTGCCAGCGGGCCCAAGAATGTGGCCTCAAGCCCATCGTCTGTGTTGGCGAAACCGAGGCCGAGCGGACGGCGGGCCGGGCTCTGGAGGTGATCGAGACCCAGCTTCGCGCGTCTTTGCCGGCGGGCGCCCCGCCGCCGGGCTTGGTGATCGCTTACGAGCCGGTGTGGGCGATCGGCACCGGCCGGACCGCGACCTCGGACGACGTGGCCGAGGTCCACGGCCACATCCGCGCCCTGCTTGTCGAGCTCTTGGGCCGGTCGGCCGGCGCGGCGGTCAGGATCCTCTATGGCGGCTCGGTCAAGCCCGGCAACGCCGCCGAGCTCCTGTCGGTGCCCGACGTGGACGGTGCCTTGGTCGGGGGCGCCAGCCTGCAGGCCGAGGATTTTTGGGCGATCGCCAGCAGCTGTCCCTAGCTAGTGGATAGAATCCGGACTAGCCAAGGGCGCCGCGAAGCACTACATAGCGGCGGTGAGCACGACGCCCGGGTCCGAGGAGCCGGGGGCGGCGTGGATTTTGTGCGACCCCGACAGTGATGCGACCCCGACAGTGATGCGACCCCGACAGTGAACAGTGAAGGCGCGACATGCAAAACGTATTGCTAGTGATCCACCTCATGCTGGCGCTCGGCTTGATCGGCGTGGTTTTGATGCAGAGGAGCGAAGGCGGCGGCTTGGGAATCGGCGGCGGCGGCGGTGGTGGCGGCATGGGCGGCTTCTTGACCGGACGCGGAACCGCCAACCTCTTGACCCGCACCACAGCGATCCTGGCGGCCGGATTTATGCTGACCAGCATCTCGCTGACCATTCTGGCCAGCTCCGGCAGCGAATCACGTTCGATCATCGAGGACTTGCCGATCACGGCGCCGATCGAGGAACCCGCCGCACCCACCAGCGTGCCGGTCCAGTAGGCCACAACTCTCAACTTCACCCAGTTTCAAGGTCGTTGCCGGCGCAAGCAGGCCATAAATGCCCACGGTCGCCTCCCGGAACATTGCAAAAGGATTCGCGCAATGAATCCTGCAGAAAACACCAGGACAACGTCTCCTTCGAATGGCTTCCGCTGCAAGCGCCGGGAGCCATTTCTTTGCGCGATTTTGCCGAGTGACGGCATGACTATGACGCCTCGACTGACGCCGGCCGGGCGCGGCGTAGCGCTGGGATGCTGTGAATGTTCCCAGGGCGCTCACGAAGGGCTTGCTCCGACGTGACAATGAATCAATAGTGCCGGTCCATGACGCGATTCATCTTTATCACCGGCGGCGTGGTCTCCTCTCTCGGTAAAGGTCTCACCTCGGCGGCCCTGGGGGCTCTGCTCCAAGCGCGCGGCTTCAAAGTCAGGCTGCGCAAGCTGGACCCCTACCTGAACGTGGACCCGGGGACCATGAGTCCGTACCAGCACGGCGAGGTCTACGTCACTGACGACGGTGCCGAGACCGACCTGGATCTGGGGCACTACGAGCGCTACACCGCCGTGGTGACCCGCAGGGGCGACAACGTCACCACTGGGCAGATCTACTCCAAGGTGATCGCCCGGGAGCGGCGCGGCGACTACCTGGGCGCCACGGTCCAGGTGATCCCCCACGTGACCGACGCCATCAAGGAGTTTATCCGGGCCGGGGTCACCGATGAGGACTTCATCGTGTGCGAGATCGGCGGCACGGTGGGCGACATCGAGGGCCTGCCGTTCCTCGAGGCGATCCGCCAACTGGGCAACGAGTTCGGGCGCGCGCGCTCGCTTTTCATCCACCTGACTCTGCTGCCCTTCATCAAAGCGGCCGGCGAGCTCAAGACCAAGCCGACCCAGCACTCGGTGAAGGAACTCCAGGGTCTGGGCATCCAGCCGGATATCCTGCTGTGCCGCTCGGAGCACGAGATTCCCCGGGAGGCGCGCCGCAAGATCGCCCTGTTCTGCAATCTTCGGGAAGCCGCGGTCATCCAGGCGCTCGACGTGGACACCATCTACGCCGTGCCCAGGAGCTATCACGAGGAAGGCCTGGACGGCGAAGTTTGCCGCCACTTCGAACTGGATACGCCCGAACCCGATTTGAGCGTCTGGGACGAGGTGACCAGTCGGATCCGGACGCCCGATGGCCAGGTGACCATTGGCGTCGTGGGCAAGTACACCTCCATGATCGACTCCTACAAATCCTTGGCCGAAGCGCTCTGTCACGGCGGCGTGGCCAACAACGTCGGCGTCAAGGTGAACTGGCTGGATTCGGAGATATTCGAGTCCGAAGGCGCGCTCCAGCAGTTGGAGGACGTCCACGGCATCCTGGTGCCGGGCGGCTTCGGCGAGCGCGGCGCGGCGGGCAAGATCGAGGCCGCGCGCTTCGCCCGGGAGCGGGGGGTGCCCTATTTCGGCATCTGTTTCGGCATGCAGATGGCGGTGATCGAGGCGGCCCGCTCGCTCGCCGGGCTCGAGGGCGCCGGTTCCACCGAGTTCGGACCCTGCGAGGACTCGGTGGTGGGGCTCCTGACCGAATGGCAAAAGGGCAACGTGGTCGAGCGGCGCAACCTTCACGGAGACTTGGGCGGCACCATGCGTTTGGGCGCCTATCCCTGCGTGCTGAGCCCGGACAGCCGGGTCGGCCAGGTCTACGGCACCGCGGAAATTAGCGAGCGCCATCGCCACCGTTACGAAGTCAACATCAACTATCGTGAGCTTTTGGAGAACGCGGGACTCCAGTTTTCCGGCATGTCGCCTGACGGCGAGCTGCCGGAGATCATCGAGATCCCGTCCCATCCCTGGTTCATCGGCGTCCAGTTCCACCCGGAGCTCAAATCCAAACCCTTCGCGCCGCACCCGCTGTTCACCTCCTTCATCGAGGCGGCGGTCGCGCAGTCGCGGCTGATGTAGAGACGGTATCAATCCATGAACGCGATTCAACCCAAACACGTCACCATCGGCGATCTCACCCTGGGCAACGATCGGCCGTTCACCGTGATCGCCGGGCCTTGCGCCCTGGAGAGCCGGTCCCACGCCCTGGAGATGAGCCAGGCGCTGGCCGAGATCGCCGGCAAGCTCGGCCTCGGCCTGATCTACAAGACCTCCTACGACAAGGCGAACCGCACCAGCCTCGGCGGCGAGCGGGGCATGGGCCTGAAAGAGAGCCTGCCGATCTTCGCCGAAGTGCGCGAGACGACCGGTCTGCCGGTCCTGACCGACGTGCACACCGCCGAACACTGCGCAATCGTCGCCGAGGCGGTCGATGTGCTGCAGATCCCGGCCTACCTCTGCCGCCAGACCGATCTCTTGGTCGCCGCCGCCAAGACCGGCCTCGCGATCAACGTCAAGAAGGGCCAGTTCCTCGCCCCCTGGGACATGAAGAACGTGGCGCTCAAAATTCAGGAGTCGGGCAACCAGCGGGTCATGCTGTGCGAACGCGGCGCCACCTTCGGCTACAACACCCTGGTCTCCGACATGCGCTCCCTGCCGATCATGGCGGCCGACACCGGCTGCCCGATCATCTTCGACGCCACCCACTCCGTGCAGGAGCCGGGCGGCAAGGGCAGCTCCACAGGGGGACGACGGGAATTCGTGCCGGTATTGGCCCGCGCGGCCATCGCCGTGGGCGTGGCCGGCGTCTTCATGGAGACTCACGAGGACCCGGACAGCGCCCCATCGGATGGACCAAATATGATTAAATTAAAAGACTTGCCCTGTCTTCTTGAGACAATGATGGAATTAGATCGTATCGCCAAAAGCAATCCGATCACCGTGGAGGCGACCAAGACCGCGTAGTTGGACGAGCCCTTAGGGCTTGTAGCAAATCTCGGTGAGAGGGGTCTTTGTCACCGAGACTTGGGTTCAGTCCGCCCTAAGGAAATCCTGGTATTTGGCGCCGATATCCTGCACCGCGGCTTGGTAGAGCTGCGCGCCGATCTCCACGGTGGCCAGGGACGGATCGGAGCCGATGCGCCCGTCCGGGAAGCGCCGGCGGTAATCGTCCGCATCGTAGATCGGCCCCTTGGGAGCCAGCTTGGGCGCAAGCTCGGCCTGGCGCACCCGGGCGCCATGCTCGGGATAGCCGTAGTAGGTGAGCGCCACCTCCGAGGGTGTGGCGTGGCTGCCCTCGGCCTCGCCGAAGGCTTGGGCGGAGATCGCCTTGACCCCGTCGCACTCCCACCAGTTCTGCAACTGGCAGCGCAGGCTGGGCCGGTTGTGTCCGGCGGTGCCCAGGCTGCTCTCGGCGTAGATCTCGGAAAAGGCCGCGGTCACCGTCGCCACGTTGCCGCCGTGGCCGTTCAAAAAGAAGAAGCGGGTGAAGCCGTGGCGGGCGAGCGAGTTCACCGTGTCCAACACCACGGCGATCAGGGTCGACGGCCGCAGGGTCACGGAGCCGGCGAAGCCCAGGTGGTGCTGGGCCATGCCCACCGAGATGGTCGGCGCCACCAGGGCCCCCAGCGCCGTGCCGATGCCCTCGGCGATCAGCTCCGGGCAGAGCGCGTCGGTGCCGATGAACCCGGTCGGCCCGTGCTGTTCGGTCGAGCCGATGGGGATGATGATCGCGGTGGAGCCCTTCAAGTAGGCCTCCACCTCCTGCCAGGTCGAGAGTTGCAACTGCATGCCGTCCGCCCCTTTTGTTCCCAAGTTTCGCTGTCACTGGTTTTAGCGGCCAACTCCGACAATGCCAGTCAAATCGCCTGGCTAGAGCGACACCCGCCCTAGCCTTGCCTTGCCGGAGCCCGCCCGCTATCTCTGGGCCACAATCTTACAGCAAGGGGTTTCGGCCATGACCGCGATCATCGATATCAAGGGCCGCGAGATTCTGGACTCCCGGGGCAACCCCACGGTGGAAGTGGACGTGACCCTGGAGAGCGGCGCCTTCGGTCGGGCCGCCGTGCCCTCGGGCGCCTCCACCGGCGCCCACGAGGCGGTCGAGCTGCGCGACGGTGACGAGAAGCGCTACGGCGGCAAGGGGGTCTTGAACGCGGTCGAGGCGGTCAACCACGAGATCTTCGACGTGCTCTCCGGGCTCGACGCCGAGGACCAGGTGCAGATCGACCAGACCATGATCGAGCTCGACGGCACGGCCAACAAGAGCCGGCTGGGCGCCAACGCCATCCTGGGGGTGTCCCTGGCGGTCGCCAAGGCGGCGGCCGAGGACGCCGGCCTGGAACTCTACCGTTATTTGGGCGGGGTCTCGGCGCGCACCCTGCCGGTGCCCATGATGAACATCGTCAACGGCGGCGCCCACGCCGACAATCCCATCGACATCCAGGAGTTCATGATCATGCCGGTGGGCGCCTCGACGTTCGCCGAGGCGGTGCGCATGGGCTCGGAGGTGTTCCATGCGCTCAAGGCCCAACTCAAGGCCGCCGGCCACAACACCAACGTGGGCGACGAGGGCGGCTTCGCCCCCGACCTGAGTTCCGCCGACGCGGCGCTGGCCTTCATCGTCGAGGCGATCGGGGCGGCGGGCTACAGCGCCGGGGACGACGTGGTTCTGGCCCTGGACTGCGCCGCCAGCGAGTTCTACCGCGACGGCACCTACGAGCTGGCGGGCGAGAACAAATCCTTGGACGGCCCTGCCATGGCGGCCTACCTGGCCGATCTCTGCGACCGCTATCCCATCGTCTCGATCGAGGACGGCATGGCCGAGGACGACTGGGACGGCTGGAAGGTGCTGACCGAGACCATGGGCGACCGGGTCCAGCTGGTGGGCGACGACATCTTCGTCACCAACCCCGCGCGCCTGGCCGACGGCATCGCCCGGGGCGTGGCCAACGCGGTTCTGGTCAAGGTCAACCAGATCGGCACCCTGAGCGAGACCCTGCAGGCCGTCGAGATGGCCCACAAGGCCGGCTGGCGCGCCGTGATCTCCCACCGCTCCGGCGAGACCGAGGATGCCACCATCGCCGACCTGGCGGTCGCCACCAACTGCGGCCAGATCAAGACCGGGTCGCTGTCCCGCTCCGACCGCCTGGCCAAGTACAACCAGCTGATCCGCATCGAAGAAGACCTCGGCCCCGCCGCCCACTACGCGGGGCGCGGGGTGTTGAAGGGGTGAGGGGGGCCGTGGCGGGAAGTCGGGGGTCGCCGCCCCGGTGAGACCGGGTCTTGCGCCAGCCTGTGGCTCATGGCCAGCGGTACATTCGTGATCTTTGCGAGGCGGGCCCGAGATCGGCCGGCCGATCGTTCCGTCCACCCGTAGACGGGGCGCTTGTCCGGCCCTAGGCTGCGGGGGCTCGGGGAGCCGTCGGGAGGTTTGGCCATGCAGATCGATTTCCATCATGGGGTCACTTACGTGGTGGCGCGCCACGCCGGGCTCAGCCGGCAGCAGGCCGCCACCGTGGCCCACTGCGCCCAGTACGTGGACGACGCCACCAACGACGGCGAGATCGCCTTCCAGGACGGCGCGCTTTACCGGCGCATGGCCACGGCCCATCGCATGATCGACTACCGCAACGCGGTCGAACTGGCCAACCACCTGGTCTGGATCCCGTTTCACTTCCTGCCCGGCAACGGCGGGCTGCCGGCCGGGCGCAACCCCAGGGGCAGCTTTATCGAGAAGCTGATCTGCTGGCCCAACTCGCCGGTGGCCCAGGACATGGCGACGGCCTGCATCCTGGACCGGGACAAGCCCTATGGCTGGCACCGTCTCGGCATCACCGCCCATGTCTTCGTGGACACCTGGGCCCATCAAGGCTTTGCCGGGGTCAGTCACCGGGTCAACCGGGTCCGCGACCTCAGCGATGTGGCGGGCCAGCGAGACGACGATCTGATGGGCCGGGTGATCGACTACTTCGCTGGGCTGGTCCAGGATAAGATTCCCGAACTGGGCCACGGCCAGGCGCTTTCCAACCCGGACAAACCCTATGCGGTCTGGTCCTACACCGACGGACTGGGACGCCGGATCCTGCGCGACAACCCGACCGACTTCACCGAGGCCGCCGACCAGTTGTGCCGGGTGTTCCGCCGCTATCTTCGCGGCGAGCCCAAGGCGCGAGTCAGAGGCCTGGACCCGGCGGTCAAGCGGGTGATCTCAGGGATGTTGAGACAGCTCGCCGATCCGGACGGCGCGGTGCGGCACAAGGCCTGGCTGGCCGCGATCCGCCGGGACGCCTTCGGCTTCGGGGCCGAGAAGGTGAGCTACCTGGCCAAGGGCAAGGGATCCTGGAAGCACAAGGCGCTTGGCACCGAGCGCGAGACCGACCGGGAGAACGACCGCTTCCCGTTCAAGCGGGGTTTCCTCACCAGCGATTGGAAGATGTTCCACGACGGCGCCAAGGCCCACCGCCGTGCCGTGGTCGACGACGTCCTGCCCCGATACGGGATCGTCGCGGCCTGATCGTCCGCTCGCCCTAAAGCCGCGCCAGGCGATCGGTCAAGAGGTCGTAGAAACCATCGTGGTCGATCGTGTTCATGACCGTGCAGTTGGGGGCTCTGCCGGTGACGCCCCACCAGTCGATCACGGTCATGCCCAAGGTGGCATTCGAGGAGATCTCGATCTCAACCGGCACGTGCTTGCCGCCGAACAGGCCGGCGTCGAGCAGATAGGCGATGACGCAGGGGTCGTGCAGCGGGCCGCCGTCCGTGCCGTATTTTCCCATATCGTGCCGGCGGTAGAAGGACAGCATATCTTGGCAGGCGCGCCCGACCGGCGTTGCCATTGCGCCGAAGCGTTCGAGCCGGGCCGGCGTGGTCAGCGCCTGGTGAGTCACATCGAGCGGTATCAGGGTCAGCTTGCAGCCGCTGGTAAAGACGACATGCGCGGCGTGGGGATCGACGTGGATGTTGAACTCGGCCGCCGGGGTCACGTTGCCGCCTTCCCCAAAGCCGCCGCCCATCATAACGATCTCCTGGATTTTCGAGA
>SMVA01221011.1_pt1 | contig 10930 bp, 7 predicted proteins | sample 2456451 | NCBI WGS metagenome assembly SMVA01 (sample SAMN11095933, study PRJNA526329) | marine sediment metagenome | biome: Marine sediment; feature: Surficial sediment; material: Deep marine sediment; isolation source: Hadal surficial sediment | place: Pacific Ocean | collected 2014-05 | depth 0-1...
ATGCACCGAATGTACGATCAATATCATCCGTTGGGAATTGTATCAACAATTTCTTCTTTTAATTTTCCGGTAGCAGTTTGGGCATGGAATGCTATGTTAGCTGCCGTTTGCGGTGATGTAAATCTATGGAAACCATCTTCTAAAGTACCACTCTCAGCGATAGCGATACAAAATATTATAGAAGAAGTATTGAAAGAAAATAAATTACCTGAAGGTATTTTTAATCTGGTAATTGGCAGAGGATCAACAATAGGAGAAAAAATATTAAATGATAAAAGAATCCCATTGTTATCAATCACAGGTTCTACGTATGTGGGGAGACATGCAGCACAAGTTGTTTCAAAAAGATTTGGTAAAATAATACTCGAACTAGGTGGAAATAATGCAATTATAGTTACACCTGATGCTGATTTGAAAACTGCAATAACGGCAATTGTTTTTGGTGCTGTTGGTACTGCAGGACAGAGATGTACATCTACAAGAAGAGTTATCATTCACGAATCTGTTTATAATAAAATAAGGGCTTCATTACTTAAAGCATATAAAAGTTTGAAGATTGGCAATCCATTAAATCAGGACAATCACGTTGGTCCATTAATAGATGTTGCTGCGGTTAAAACATTTTCGGATGCTTTGGAGCAGATTAAAAAAGAAGGTGGAAAAGTAATACACGGTGGTAAGGTATTTTCGGGAAAGGGATATGGTTCCGGTTGTTATGTAGAGCCTGCAATTGCTGAAGTTAAAAATCATTACGCAATTGTACAGGAAGAAACTTTTGCTCCTATACTATATTTAATAAAATATAAGGGTAATGTTGATAACGCAATTAAATTACAGAACGATGTTGTACAGGGCTTATCATCTGCAATCTTTACAAATAATTTAAGAGAAGCTGAAAGATTTCTCTCAGTAAATGGTTCGGATTGCGGTATTGCTAATGTGAATATAGGAACATCGGGTGCTGAGATCGGCGGTGCCTTTGGAGGAGAAAAAGAAACTGGTGGCGGACGTGAATCCGGATCAGATGCCTGGAAAGCATACATGAGAAGACAAACAAATACTATTAATTTTGGGACTGAGCTTCCACTTGCGCAAGGAATAAAATTCCATATTTAGTTTTTTAATTCATTCTAATTGTTAATGGGAACGGTATTTTTTCCGTTACCTTTTTTACATTCCTTCATTTAGCCCTGCCTTATATTTCTCAAATCTATACATAGAACATTTCTCTCCAAGTTATAATTACCTAACCGAACTAATATGACATGAAATAATTTCTTAAATGTGTTTCAATTCAATAAATAATTGTTTCGGAAAAGATATTCAAAATTATGGCAAGCTTTTGGATAAGTAGGAGGCAAATACAGTAATAATCATAAGTAGAATTAAATGACAACACTTGATGTAAAGAAATTAACTTCCTCCAATTCTGATTGGGAAATGAATCAATATACGCTGCTGAGCAAAGTGAAAGAATGGGAATCAAATTTCAGAAAGAACAAATTATATCCGCATCTTAATGAATCAATCGAACTTAATAATAAGCTGGAAGAAATTTTACAGGAAAACCTTGAATCCAAATGGTGGCTAGAAAAAGAAACCAGACCAGGAAGGGTAAATAATAAATATATTGTTTACGAAAAAGCAAAACAGGTAAGTCATCAATTAAATCAGCTTTTAACTTTTGTTGCATGGGCGCTTAAATTAAACAGACCTGTAATGCAAGAAGGAATTATCCTGAGAGATTTTATAGAAGACAATATGATAATTTCAGAATTAGACAACGATGCAAACTATAAAGGAAAAGGATATTTTTCATTAATTGATAATAAGAAATCTGTTGTGAATATTTATTTATATGATATGAAATGGGATTGGCAAGACGATGAGCCTGTTCAATCGCTTAAAATAAATCTTATGAGATCAACACCTCTTCTTCTTCTTGATGAAAGTGTAGAAGAATTAATGACTGATTTTGTAAATTATTCTCAACCATTATACAGACCTGTTGCTTATATAATTTCCAATGAATTTGATTTTTCATATGATGAAACTATATTACCACTTGCAGGTGAAGTATTACTTAAGAGAATAATGCGTTGAACTTAACCGACGGAGAGTGTAATCAGGTCAGCTAAAATATTAGCACTTTCATTTAAAAAAGGATCAACATTATCAGTCTCATCATCCGCCGGTGTCTCACCTTTCGCAAATATTTTCAAACCTTTAATTTTTCTTCTTTCATTTTCACGCAAAAATCTTTTCTCTTCACGCGCTTCTTTTTCCTTTTTTCTTACTTCTTCATTTAAAGAAATAAAATTATCATTTAAAGATTCTTTATACTCAGCTATTTCTTCCAAGATATAATCGAATTCAAAATTTGATTTTGTTCTCTGGTAAGAAAGTTTCCTTAACTTCGGCAGAAGAACTGAAAGATCCGAATATAGATCATAATCTAACGCATCAATTTTATCCCATTTTAAAGCGCTTGGTTCACTACTTTCTCCAAAATCTGCTGCATCAATGTGAGAGGGAAACTGGATATCAGGCATTACTCCAACTCGCTGCGTACTGCTGCCATCTATTCTATAATATTTTGCAATAGTTAATTTAACCTGTCCAAGTTTATAATCTTTTGATGACGTTAATCTGTTTAGATCAATTAGATTTTGAACTGTTCCTTTACCGAAAGTATTTTCACCGATGATGATACCCCTGCCGTAGTTTTGTATTGCCCCGGTAAATATTTCTGATGCCGAAGCACTAAAACGATTTACTAAAATAGCCAGAGGACCATCATAAACTAATTGCGGATCATCATCTTTATCAACAGTAATTCTTCCGTTCATATCCTTCACCTGAACTACAGGTCCTTCCTTTATGAATAAGCCTGTTACTTTTACAGCTTCTTCCAGTGAACCTCCTCCGTCATTACGCAAATCAATTATAACACCATCAACATTTTCTTTTTTCAGTTTTTCAATCAATTTTTTTACATCTCGGGAAGTACTTTTAAAATCCTTTTCACCCAATCGCTGACCCTCAAAATCAATATAAAATTTTGGGATGGTTATAACACCAATTTTATATTGCTTGCTATCACTCATAATATCCAAAGTAGTACTTTTAGCAGACTGGTCTTCTAATTTAATTTTATCTCTTACAAGAACGATTTCTTCCGGTTCAGAATTAAGATTTTTATCCGAAGAAATTACCTGCAGTCTAACTATTGAATCTTTAGGACCACGAATTAACTGAACTACATCTGTAATCCGCCAGCCAACGACGTCAATAAAATCTTCCTCTTCGCCCTGAGCAACCGCAACAATTCTATCATTTACGTGGAATTTCTTTGATTTAAATGCCGGACCCCCGGGAATTATTTCTACAATTTTTGTATATCCGTTATCATTTTGAAGTCTTGCACCTATACCCTCAAGTGATAAACTCATATCAATTTTAAAATTATCAGATGCAATTGGAGATAGATAATTAGTATGAGGATCAATTGATTGCGTAAAAGAGTTCATGGCTATCTGAAAAACATCTTCAGAATTAAATTGCTTAAGCAGCCTTGCATAATTATCGTATCTCTTTTCTAAATTACTTTTAATTGCTTCCCAATCTTTACCGTTTAATTTCAGATTTAGTGCGTCATTTTTAATCTTCTTACGCCATAAATCATTTATTTCGTCTTCAGATTCAGCCCACGAGGCATTTTCTCTGTTGATAAAATATTTTTCATCTATTGAATAATCGAACTCCTTCTTTAATATTGTATCTATATAACTTATACGATCACGCATGCGGAGCATATAAATATTAAACATATTATAGAAAGGTTCTACATTTCCCGATTTTATCTCATTATCTAATTCAAATCTGTACTTCTCAAATGATAGAATATCTTGCCGGGTAAAATAATTCTTTCTGTAATCAAGTGATTTTAAAAAGCGGTCTAATATCACAGAAGATAGAGAATCGTTTAAATCATACTTATTATAATGATATCTGGATAAAAGCGTATTAATTAATTGATTTTCAAGAGCATAGTAGCCTTTTGGTTCCAAGCTTTTTAGAGTATCTAAATCATCCGTTATAACGATATTATTTTGTACTGTTTCCGCAAAATAAAGATTCACTCCAATAAAAGTTATAATTAAAGCAATCGCTAATTTCATAAATGCAACCAGATGTTTGTAATTTATTTTCAGAATTAATTAAAACTAAAAATAATGTTAATTAAGTAGGATTAAAATAGAATTAATAGTCCCATAATCAGAGTGAGTTGTTTTTCTAACAATTATACCTAAGCTTCCCCGGGAAATACAAACTTAGGATGCTAATTAAATATTATTTTTATAAATGGATTTTATTAGTTGATAAAAAACAAATCCTATGAGTTTCCAGCGTAAATAGATCTGTTAAAAATATAATTTATGTTGGAGAGTATTCTTTTAGTATCAAATAATTCTTCGATGGCCGTTTTACTTAAATGGGATAATACTTCTTCGGATTTTTTCAATTCATCTTTGAGATTTTTTGTTTTATCATCCCAAACTTGCATAGCTGCAGTTTGTACAATTTTATAAGCATCTTCTCTAATTAAACCATTACTAATTAGTTTAAGCAAAACCGTTTGAGAAAAAATTAGTCCACGAGTGAGATTTAAATTCTTAAGCATATTATCCGGATAGATAATCAGGTTTGCCATTAGCTTGATCATTAGATCCAGCATATAGTCTAAGACAATGCAACTATCGGGTACAGCTATTCTTTCGACGGAAGAATGAGAGATATCACGTTCATGCCAGAGAGAAACATTTTCCATAGCGGATAATGAGTTGCCGCGCAGAATTCTGGCAAGCCCTGTAATACGTTCACTTACAATGGGATTTCTTTTGTGGGGCATTGCAGAAGAACCCTTTTGTCCCTTTGAAAAATATTCCTCCACCTCCAATACTTCTGTCCTTTGCAAATGTCTTACTTCCACTGCTATTTTTTCAAGCGTCGAACCAATAATTGCAAGAGTGGTCATAAATTGTGCATGCCTATCCCTTTGTATTATTTGTGTAGAAACAGTTGCCGGCTTTAATCCCATTTTCTCACAAACATATTCTTCAACCTTTGGAGACAGATGCTCAAAAGTCCCGACCGCACCGGATATTTGTCCAACACTAATTATATCAATGGCGTCTGACATTCTTTTAATATTTCTTATAATCTCTTCGTGCCATAAAGCAAATTTTAACCCCATGGTAGTTGCTTCGGCATGAATGCCGTGCGATCTGCCGACACAGATCGTATTTTTATGCTCGATAGCTCTATCTTTTAGAACATCTTTAAGTTTGTAGAGGCGTTTTAAAAGTAATTCACCTGCTGCTTTCATCTGATAGGAAAGGGTAGTATCAAGAATATCGGAAGAGGTCATTCCATAATGAATATGACGCGAAGCCGGTCCAACATATTCAGCCACATTTGTTAAAAATGCTATGACATCGTGTTTGGTAGTTTCCTCAATTTCTAAAATTCTTTTAACATTAAAATTTGCTTTACTCTTTATTATTCTTACATCATCTTCAGAGATCTCTTTCAACTTTACACGAGCTTCACAAGCTAATAATTCAATTTGCAGCCAGGTGGAAAATTTAAATTCGTCCTGCCAGATTTTTCCCATCTCGGCTAATGTATAACGTTCAATCATCTGCGAGGCTCCAGGGTCATCCTTTTGTGCATTTCTTTATTGTCTCTGATTATTAAAATATCAATTACTTGTCCTGTGCGGAACTCATAAAAAACGCCGAATATAGTATTATCATTATTTATCTGATATTTATCTATCTGTAATATTATATCACCTACTTGCAATTCAGCTTTATCTGCCGGTGTACCTGAAAGAATTTTTGTAATAATAACACCTTTTGTTCTTTCAAGGTTATAATATTTAGCAATACTTTCATCTATTGATTGTATTCTCATTCCTATTTCAAAGTTGCGGTTTATCTTTCCTTTTTCTTTTAATTCTTCTATTATAGTTTTTACCTTGTTTATCGGAATTGCAAAACCCAATCCAATACTTCCCTGGCTTCCTGCTGTGAAAATAAGCGTGTTCATTCCGATTACTTCGCCCAAACTGTTAACCAAAGGTCCTCCGCTATTGCCTCCATTAATTGCAGCATCAGTTTGAATCATATTCAAATAATATCTGTCGTTTATGGGTTCCAAATTCATTCCAGTAGCGCTTATAACGCCTACTGTAACTGTTGGTTTATCATTTACTTCGAACAAACCAAAAGGATTGCCTAATGCAATTACCCATTCCCCAATAATTATTTCATCTGAATTGCCTGGCTCAATGTAAGGAAATTTTTCACCATCAATTTTAAGAAGTGCAATATCGGACACAGGATCCGAACCAATCAATTCAGCATCATAACTTTTTCCATCAGTAAGAGTAACAGTTATTCGTGATGCATTTCCGGCAACGTGATCGTTAGTAATAATGTATCCGTCAGGTGATATAATATAACCTGAACCGAGTTCTTTTATTTCGCGGGTGTGTGATCTTCTATCACCAAAGAATTGCCTGAAAAACGGATCATCAAAAAAAGATCCGAATGGATTGCGAATTTCCTGTATTTCAATAACATTAATTCCGACTACAGCAGGACTTACCTTTCTTACAGTCTCTGTAATAATATTTCTTCTTGAATGAGAAATATCATCATTTGCTTTATCTAAATCCTGATAGTAAACAGTTCTAAAAATTGGACCACTCTTATCCTGAGTTGTAACAGCATCTTCTTTTGTCTGAGTGAATATATAAATAATGCTGACAAGCAGAGCAAGAGATAGAATTACTATAAATATATTTTTACTTTTATTCATTTCTTTTCATCTTAAATATTTTCTTATCATAAATTAATTCTTTAAGGGAGTCGATATGTTTTATAAAAATAATTATTAAGCCGGATACAACAAAAAACATTAATGTTGAAACACTATCAGGAGATGGATTAGCATATTTAATTGCCAGCTTCGGTGTATTAAAAACCAAGATGAGTGACATAATAATTGCACTAATATTACTAAATAGAATATCTTTTTTTAGTAAATAAAATATCACCCAGAGTATTAGCCAAATAACCAATAAATATGGAAATAAAACTATTGCACTTCCAGCATAGGTAGCTAATCCTCTGCCGCCTTTAAATCCGATCCACGGATTGTAACAATGAGCAAACACGGCAAAAACTGATGCCATTGCAGGCCAAATAAATGTATCACCGAAAATCAATAAAGGTAGTAATGCACTCATTGCACCTTTCGCAATATCGATTAACATCACTGTTAATCCTAACCACTTTGAATCACTTACCTCATAAGAATTCATTGCTCCTACATTTGCTGATCCTGCTTTACGTATATCAATGCCCCTTGTAAATTTCAAAATCAAATAGGCTGTAGGTATGGAACCAAGTAAAAATCCTATTACCGAGCTGATCAAATAATTCATTTAAATAAGAAAATAAATGTTACCTAAAAAGCAAATTTAAAGAAAAATAACATTATATATAGGTAAGTGAGCTATTTGCGGTTTGAGATAATGTACAGATAAGATATTTGCTGTGAGAATTGGAACTTAAAACAATAATTAATATTGAATTATTGAATTGAAAGATTATTTTTAAGGTAAAAGAATTTTTGAGGCGCCGGTCGGATTCGAACCGACGAATAAAGGTTTTGCAGACCTTCGCCTTAAGCCACTTGGCTACAGCGCCCGAAAAAGTAATATTCACAATATTGATTAAAATGGAGCGGGAGACGAGACTCGAACTCGCGACATTCACGTTGGCAACGTGATGCTCTACCAACTGAGCTACTCCCGCATTAAAAAAAGAAAAAACTACTCAATGAGCAAAAATTCAGGGACAAATATAATACCATCTTTTTCATCTTGCAAATATCTATAGAGATGTAAAATACAGAAGTTTTATCATAAACCCTGACATTTCAAAAGAGTTTTTAATACTAATATTTTTATTGAGTTAACGTAACATCAAACATAACCAGTTAATTGATGATTTCTAGTTGATGAATTCGTTGCCAAACGAATTTCAAAAGTTGCTACTATTCAATTTCTGACTTAGGATGTACAAATGATTATGAATATTGCTATTTTTAAAATTTAAAATAGAAAATAATATAATTTGAATGTCTGAATCCGAAAGAAATATATTAGTTAATAGTATTGAAGATAAAGGAGTTACCGATTCTAATGTATTAAGTGCGCTACGTAAAGTGGAAAGAGAAAAATTTATTCCCCTGATGATGCAGCCAAATGCATATCGGGATATCGCTCTGCCGATTGGCTATGGACAAACTATTTCTCAACCTTATACCGTTGCTTTAATGACTCAAGCGCTGAAAGTTAAAAAAGGTGATAAGGTTTTAGAGATTGGAACCGGTTCTGGTTATCAGGCAGCAATACTTGAAAAAATGGGTGCAAAGGTTTACAGTATCGAAAGACACAACGACCTTTATCGTACGGCTCAAAAATTATTTGATAAGCTTGGAATCAGAGTCTCAACAAAATGTGGTGACGGAACTATTGGCTGGAGTGAGTTTGCACCTTATGATGGCATTATTGTTACAGCCGGTTCACCTGAGATTCCGGATTCACTAAAAAAACAATTAGTTAATGGCGGAAGATTAGTTATCCCGGTTGGTGGCAAACAAACTCAAACACTTAAAGTTGTTACAAGAGAATCTGAAGATGAATATGAAATTGAAAGCATCCCGGAGTTTGCTTTTGTACCGCTAATTGGAAGAGAAGCATGGGACAAAGAGTAATTGTTATTACCGGACCAACCTGTTCTGGCAAATCATATCTTGGATTAAAATTAGCACAACAAATAAATGGCGAAATTATTTCTGCCGACAGCAGGCAGATTTATAAAAGATTAAACATCGGAACTGCCAAACCATCTGCCACCGAGCTTCAGAGGGTAAAACATCACTTCATAGATATTTTAAATCCCGATGAAGATTATGATGTAAATAAATTTTCTATTCAAGCCGAAAAAGTAATTAGTGAAATTCAAGAAATAAATAAAACTGCTGTTGTGGTTGGGGGTTCAGGTCTTTACATCAAAGCATTGATAGACGGTATTATTGAAAGTGTAGATAAAGATGAAGATTTAAGAGAGATACTATTATCTAAAAAGGAGAAATACGGAGTAGAATTTCTGTATAGTGAATTAAAAAAAGTTGATCCGGTTAGCTGTGAGAAAATGCTTCCTCAAAATTGGAAAAGAGTAATAAGAGCATTGGAGGTTTATCATCTTACCGGCAGACCAATATGGCAGCATCATATCAATCAAAATAAGATACCTAAATTTAACTTTTATCAAATTGGTTTGAACTTGGACAGGGAAGTTCTTTATAGAAGAGTTGAAGAACGTGTTGATGAGATGATCGGAAAAGGTTTAGTCGAAGAAGTAAAAAGAATTCTTAATAACGGCTATGATAAAAATCTTAATTCGCTAAACACTGTCGGCTACAAAGAAATCATTTCGTACCTTGAAGATGAAATAACTTTAGACAGAGCAATAGAATTAATCAAAAGAAACACGCGGCGTTATGCAAAACGGCAGCTCACCTGGTTTAAAGCTGATAAAAGAATTAATTGGTTTGATATTACCCCTCAAGATGATTTAGATGATCTAACTCGTCAATTGATAAATAATTTAGACTGATCGACCATTCTTGTCTTTCAAAAAGAATTTTTTTCCACAACTGATAGATGAATCTAACTTACGATAAACTGGTGGAAATTTTTAATTGTTAAAGATGTGATATCTTAACTAAGATAAACTCCCCATCTATGGCATTCCTGCTTTTCAATTACAATTGCTTTATATTAATAATATTAATATAAACTAATAGTGTACCCGGAGTTTTATTGAAAGACAAAATAAGAATTGCATCGGGGCAGGGCTTTTGGGGAGACCTTCCCGAAGCACCGGTTCAGCAAGTAACGAGGGGTGATGTCGACTACCTTGTGATGGATTATCTTGCAGAGGTTACAATGTCAATCCTGCAAAAACAAAAAAACAAAAATCCAAAACTGGGTTACGCACGTGACCTACCAGAACTTATGAAAAATATATTGCCAATCTGTTTGACAAAAAACATTAAGGTAATTACTAACGGCGGAGGTGTTAATCCTGCTGACTGTGCTGATGAAATTTTAAAACACGCAGTTGATTTTGGAATTGAAAAACTTAAAATAGCTGTTGTTTTAGGTGATGATATTCACGATCGTTTGGACGAACTTGTTGAAGCAGGTGCAGAACTAAATAATATGGAAACCGGTGAATCATTTAAATCAGTTAAACATAAAATACTAAGCGCAAATGTTTACTTTGGTGCAATGCCGATTGTAGAAGCACTAAGAAACGGAGCAGATATAGTTATTACAGGCAGAACAACCGATACCGGCTTAACACTTGCACCAATGATCTATGAATTTGATTGGGATGCAAAAGACTATGACCTTATGGCAGCGGGAACTGTTGCGGGGCATATTTTGGAATGTGGTGCACAATCAACAGGCGGTAACTTTTTAGGTGATTGGCAATCGATTGAAAACATGGCAGAGATTGGTTTCCCGATTGCTGAGGCGTTTCCAAACGGTGAGGTTATTATAACAAAACACGAAAACACCGGCGGAAAAGTTTCTTACGAAACAGTTTCGGAACAACTTGTTTATGAAATTGGTGATCCGAAGGAATATATTACTCCCGATTGCGTTGCTGATTTTACATCGATTAAACTTGATGATCTTGGCAATAATAGGGTTAAAGTTTTTAATGTAAAAGGAAAACCTGAAACCGAATTTTATAAAGTGTCTTGTTCATACGAGGAC
>SMVA01194277.1_pt1 | contig 10929 bp, 7 predicted proteins | sample 2456451 | NCBI WGS metagenome assembly SMVA01 (sample SAMN11095933, study PRJNA526329) | marine sediment metagenome | biome: Marine sediment; feature: Surficial sediment; material: Deep marine sediment; isolation source: Hadal surficial sediment | place: Pacific Ocean | collected 2014-05 | depth 0-1...
TACGGCGGCGTCGGGCTCGGCAAGACCCACCTGATGCAAAGCATCGGTAACCTGATGCGGGAAAGTCGGCCAAATGCACAGGTCGCCTACGTGCACTCGGAAAAATTCGTTGGCGACATGGTCAGGGCGTTGCAACACAACACGATCAATGAGTTCAAGCGGGCCTACCGATCGCTCGACGCACTCCTGATCGACGATATCCAGTTTTTCGCTGGCAAGGAGCGCTCGCAAGAAGAATTCTTCCACACTTTCAATGCATTACTGGAGGGTCAACGCCAGGTCGTGCTGACCTGCGACCGCTATCCGAAGGAAGTGCACGGTCTCGATGAGCGACTGAAATCCCGCTTCGGCTGGGGCCTGACCGTCGCGATCGAGCCGCCGGAACTCGAGACCAGCGTGGCGATCCTGATGAGCAAGGCGGCCGCCGCGAATATTGACTTACCGGAGGAGGTTGCGTTTTTCATTGCGCAGCGGATCCGGTCCAATGTGCGTGAGCTGGAGGGTGCGCTGCGGCGGGTCATTGCCACCTCTGCGTTCACCGGCAAGCCGATCACGCTGGAATTCGCCAAGGAGGCACTGCGAGATCTGTTGGCCTTGCAGGAAAGACTCGTCACCATCGACAATATCCAGAAGACAGTTGTAGAGTACTTCAAGATTCGGATGGCAGACCTGTCGTCAAAGAGTCGCCGGCGGTCGATCACCCGACCACGACAGATCGCGATGAGCCTGGCGAAAGAATTGACGACGCACAGCCTGCCCGAGATCGGGGATGCATTCGGCGGCCGGGATCACACGACCGTGATGCACGCGTGTCGCAGGATCAAGGAACTGCGCGAATCAGAAAACCGGATTCGAGAGGACTACCGGAATCTGTTGCGGACACTTACCGGCTGACGGATTGTCAGCAAAAGTTGTTGATGTCCTGGGTGCGTGATCGTGAACAGTCTGTGGATAAGTTTGGTGCCGCATTTCACACACCCGTTATGCACAGGTGAAAGCGGGTGTGATCGGGGTAGATATCCACCGAAAAAATAGATTTAAGATTTTGATTATAAAGATATTTAAGTTGTTATCCACAGATGTTCGTGAGGTTAATAATTATAATAATATATATCTTAAGAGATTAAAGAATTAGGGGTTACGAATGAACCTGATAATGTCGAGAGAAACGCTGTTAAGGCCTTTGCAGGCGGTTATTGGTGTGGTGGAACGTCGACAGACGATGCCGGTATTGGCAAACGTATTGCTGATTGCCAAGAATAATCTGTTGCTGATTACGGCTACGGATCTCGAAGTTGAGCTGGTTGCCGAATCGACCATCGAGGAGATCAAAACCGATGGTGAGATTACGGTCCCGGCTCGCAAGCTACTGGATATTTGTCGTGCGCTGCCGGACGAGGCAACGATTCATATGCGCCTGGACGGTGACCGCATGGTGATTAAATCCGGCCGGAGTCGATTCGTGTTGTCGACGTTACCGGCAGCGGATTTTCCGGTGGTCGAGGATATCGATGCGAATCGGGAGATTCGGCTGGCTCAGGCAGAGGTTCGGCGGCTGCTCGACAAGACTCAGTTTTCGATGGCCCAGCAAGATGTTCGTTACTACCTGAACGGGTTGTTGCTGGAGACCGGAGACGGCTTCGTGCGTGCGGTTGCAACGGACGGCCATCGCCTGGCGCTGTGTGAGGTCGCGGTGGCAGAAGATCAGGGTGGAGTCCAGCAAGTCATCGTACCGCGCAAGGGGGTGCTCGAATTACAGCGTTTGCTCGGCGATGAAGAGGATATTGAGCTGGCGATCGGAGCGAATCATCTGCGGGCGCAGGTGGGCAACATCCGGTTTACGTCGAAGCTGATCGACGGGCGTTTCCCGGACTACGATCGTGTCATCCCGAAGCCGGAAGGCAATACGTTGCGGACCGGGCGGGAGTATCTTCGTTCTGCGTTGCAACGTGCGGCGATTCTTTCGAATGAAAAGTACCGCGGCGTACGTTTGGAATTAGGACACAAGTCATTGAAAATAAAGGCAAATAATCCAGATCAGGAAGAGGCGCAGGATGAGATTGAAGTTGAATATACCGGCGATCAGATGGAGATCGGCTTCAACGTGAATTATTTGCTGGACGCGTTGGCTGCCGTCGATAGCGATGACGTGGAGCTGGGCTTCGTCGATTCGAACAGCAGCTGTTTGATTCACGGGCCGGATATCAAAGACGCCAAGTTCGTCGTCATGCCGATGAGACTGTAGGGCGAGTATTACCTGGAATCGTCCTGGCGAGCGCTGAGACACTCCGGCGTGGGCCTTCGGCATCTCAAAATCGACCGGTTTCGATGCCTGACCGCGGTTGATTTCGAACCACATCCCAAACAGAATGTTATTGTCGGCGCCAACGGTGCCGGCAAGACCAGCGTACTGGAGTCGGTTTTCTACCTCGGCAGGGGTCGTTCGTTCCGGCCCGGACCCTCATCAACGCTGATCCAGAGGGGCGCGGAAGAATTTACTGTGTTCGGCGAAATTCAGGAACAGGACGAGCGGCGTCGGGTCGGGGCGCAATTCGGTCGCCAGGGCATCAGGATCCATGTGAATGGCGAGCCGGGCGGCGCAAAGGCGGAATTGGTTGCCGCATTTCCGGTGCAGGTCATCGATCCGCAGGTTCACGAGCTGGTGCAAGGCGGGCCGAAGGGTCGACGTCACTTTATTGACTGGGGTGTGTTTCACGTGAAACATGAGTTTTTGCCGGTCTGGCGTCGTTACCGGAGGGCGTTACAGCAGCGTAATACTGCATTGCGACAGGGTCTGCCCAGGCAGGGAATCGAAGCCTGGGAGTCCGAGTTGATTGGCGCCGGGACGCTGATTGATGAATATCGGCGAACCTACCTTGCCCGGTTTCAGGCCGAATTTGAAGCGGTCTCGTTGGAACTGCTCGGCCTCGTCGCAAAATGTAGTTATCGACCCGGTTGGGCGCAGGATCTGGACTTCAAGTCAGCACTGGCGGGTGCCAGGGAACGAGATGTGGCGCATGGCCAGACCCAGGTGGGGCCGCACCGCGCCGAGCTGGCGCTGGAGGTCGACGGGATTCCGGCCAGGCATCGGCTGTCGCGGGGTCAGCAGAAGCTGCTCGGCATATCGCTGGTCCTCGCGCAAAGCCGGTTTGTGGCCAAAGAGATCAACCGGGATATCGCGTTGCTCGTCGATGAGCCGGCGGCCGAGCTTGATGCGGATCGTCTTGCGGTTCTGATCGGCGTGCTGAGCAAGACGCGGGCGCAATTGTTTATCACCGCCCTGAAACCGGATGCACTGCCGATCGATAGCGAAACCCGGTTGTTTCACGTGGAACATGGCGTCTTGTCGACTCTGTTATAATTGATCGGTTCGCTTTCAGGGAAATAATATGGCGGTCGAAGCACAGTACGATTCCACTAATATCAAGGTGTTAAAAGGCCTCGAGGCGGTGCGGAAACGGCCCGGCATGTACATCGGGGATACCGATGACGGCACGGGTTTGCATCACATGATTTTTGAAGTCGTCGACAACTCGATCGATGAGGTCCTGGCCGGGTATTGCACCGACATCGCCGTGACGATCCACCCCGACGAATCGGTGACCGTGGTCGATAACGGGCGCGGCATCCCGGTCGACCACCATCCTGAGGAAGGGCGGTCGGCTGCCGAAGTCATCATGACTATCCTGCATGCCGGCGGTAAGTTCGACGATGACTCCTACAAAGTGTCCGGCGGTTTGCATGGCGTCGGCGTTTCGGTCGTCAACGCGTTATCCGAATCCTTGCTCCTGACCATCTACCGGGACGGCCAAATATACGAACAGCGTTACCAGGGGGGCGACCCCGTGAAGCCACTGGCTGCGACGGGGCAGACAGAAAAGAAGGGCACATCGATCTGGTTCAAGCCGAGCTCGAAAATTTTCTCGAACATCAAGTTTCACTACGACATACTCGCGAAGCGACTTCGCGAGCTTTCGTTTCTGAACTCGGGTGTGCGTATTCATTTACTCGACGAGCGCGATTCCAAGGAGGAGGTGTTCGAATTCGAAGGCGGTATCAGGGCTTTCGTTCAGCATTTGAATCGAAATAAAACTCCCATACACGGGACAGTCATTAGTTTTGTTTCTGAGAACAGCGGAGTCACCGTTGAGTGTGCGATGCAATGGAACGACGGTTACCAGGAGAACATGTTTTGTTTCACCAATAACATTCCGCAGAAAGACGGCGGCACACATCTCTCCGGTTTCCGCAGCGCTTTGACGCGCACCCTGAATGCGTACATCGAGCGCGAGATCGGCACCAAAAAGGACAAGTTCAACACAACCGGGGACGATGCGCGCGAAGGCATGACTGCGGTCCTGTCGATCAAAGTTCCCGATCCGAAGTTTTCGTCACAGACGAAAGACAAGCTCGTATCTTCGGAGCTCAAAGGCGTCGTCGAGTCCGCGATTGCCGGCAAGCTCGAAGATTTCCTGATGGAACACCCGCAGGAAGCCAAAACAATCGTTGCGAAAATGATCGATGCTTCCCGCGCCCGCGAAGCCGCGCGCAAGGCGCGCGAGATGACGCGTCGTAAAGGCGCGCTCGATATTGCTGGGTTACCCGGAAAACTGGCAGACTGTCAGGAAAAAGATCCCGCGTTGTCCGAACTGTTCATCGTCGAGGGTGATTCCGCCGGTGGTTCCGCCAAGCAGGGGCGTGACCGCCGCACGCAGGCGATCCTGCCGCTGAAGGGGAAGATTCTCAATGTCGAACGCGCACGCTTCGACAAGATGCTGGCATCCGCTGAAGTCGGTACGTTGATCACTGCGCTTGGCTGCGGCATCGGCCGCGACGACTTCGATCCGGACAAGCTTCGCTATCACCACATCATCATCATGACTGACGCGGACGTCGACGGTTCGCACATCCGCACTTTGCTGCTGACCTTCTTTTATCGCCAGATGCCGGCGCTGATCGAGCGAGGCCATGTCTACATCGCACAGCCGCCGCTGTACAAGGTCAAACGCGGCAAGCAGGAACGTTACGTCAAGGACGATGCCGAGTTGAACAGTTACATGTTGAACGTCGCGATGGAAAAAGCAGCGCTGCATGTCAATGGCGATGCGCCGGGTATCACCGGCGAGGCTCTTGCGTCGCTGTCGGAAAAGTACATTCGAGTCATGAGCATCCTGGATCGACTCGGCCGGCGCTACGATCGGGTAATCCTGGAACAAATGGTCTATGTGCCCACATTGCAGGCGGACCAGCTCCAGGATAAGGAGTTCATGAGCCACTGGGCAGCCGGGTTGCAGGATGCTCTGAAGCGGGCCGAGAACGGTACCAGCGCTACCTACGACATCGATCTTGCCACCGCCGAAGATGCGATTACGGGTCTGCATATCCGTCGCGGTCAACATGGCGTTGAGGATCGCAGCGAGCTGTCGATTCATTTTTTCGAGTCGCCCGAGTATCGGGAGATCGCGGATCTGGCCGCTGATTTGAGTGACCTGATCGGTGAAGGCGCCTATGTCACTCGCGGCGAGCAACGTCGCGAGATCGGCTCGTTCAAGGAAGCGATCGAATGGCTGATGGTCGAGGCGCGAAAGGGGCAGGTGATCCAGCGCTACAAAGGTCTCGGCGAGATGAACCCGGAGCAGCTCTGGGACACGACGGTCAACCCGGAGACGCGCCGGCTCTTGCAGGTGCGTATCGAGGACGCCGTCGCAGCCGACGAGATATTCACGACGTTGATGGGCGATCAGGTCGAGCCGCGCAGGGAGTTCATTGAAAAAAATGCGCTGGCCGTTGCGAACCTCGACGTCTGATACCGTAGGACCAGTATAACGATCCGTTCGCCCGGACTCTCGCCCGGAATGGCCCGGTGCGACCCGTCAAGCCTGAATCTCGGCGACCGTACGCTCGATCCAGTCCTGGATCTCCTTATTGACTTCGCGTGCGTCGCGTCCGGCAGGATCGATGGTGGGCCCAATCACGAACCGCACGGTCCCGGGCATCTTGCGCCACCCTCGTCGCGGCCAGAAATCACCCGCATTGTGTGCCACGGGCAAGATCGCGTGGCCCGATTTCTGCGCGAGCAAGGTTCCACTGACGCCGTAGCGACGTGTTTCGCCGGGTGCCATGCGAGTGCCTTCCGGAAAGATCATGACCCAGAGGCCATCGGCCAGTCGCTGCGTTCCCTGGCGAATCACCTGCTCGACAGCGGACCGTCCGGCACGCCGGTTGATCGAGATCGGCCGCAGGCATGCCAATGCCCAACCCAGGAACGGCGCCCACATCAGTTCTCTTTTTAACACCCAACACTGCTCCGGAAACACCAGCCATTGCACGATCGCCTCGTAAGCTGACGAGTGTTTCAGGAACACGACGCAATTCCGGTCGGGAATATTTGCCTGGCCCTCGACAGTGAAGTTCAGGCCGCATAACACCCGGCACCACCACAGGATCGACCGGCTCCAGAACAGAGACACGCGATAACTCGTTGATGTCCCGAATACCCGAACGGCTACGACGACCAGGCTGCAGGGCACGCAGGTCAGAAACAGGATCGACGTAAATACGAGCGACCGCAAGATAATCATCTGCTCACCGTTCTCCGAAGATGATGGCGTCGGCTGCGCTTGCCAGGTCATCGTAGACCCGAACGTTCCACGCCTTATCCAGTCGCTCCTCGGTCGAGCGACCGTTACCGGTCCGGACCAGCACGGGCTGTCCGCCCGCCGCCATCGCGGCTTCCAGATCGCGTAACGAATCGCCGATTACCGGAACGCTCGCCACGGTGCAATCGAACGCTTGGGCTATCTGCTCCAGCAGGCCGGGCTTGGGCTTGCGACAGTCGCAGCCGGCGTCGGGCACGTGCGGGCAAACGAAAATCCCGTCGATCTGACCGCCGCAAGCCTGCACGGCCGCCTCGAGTTTCGCGTGAATGTCGTCGAGTGTCGCCGCCGAAAACAATGATCGCCCGAGTCCGGACTGATTGGTGGCGATGACCACGCGAAACCCCGCCCGGCTCAATGCAGCGATCGCCTCGACGCTGCCCGGCAACGCGATCCATTCGTCTGGCGACTTGATGTAGGCCCGGGAATCCTGGTTGATCACGCCGTCGCGATCGAGAATCACCAGCTTCGGTTGCTTGTCGTGCATGTCGGTTCTCGTGACCACGGTAGTACGGGTCGGCGCTCCGCGATCAGCTTATGGGTATGCAGGACAGATCGGCGACATCGAGAAAGTAGCGGCGCAGCTCGGTCAGCAGGACCAGGCGATTGCGCTGCCGATCGACGTCATCGGTCATGACCATGACGCCGTCGAAGAAAGCATCGACGGGATTCTTCAGGGTAGCCAGGCCCAGCAACACGGCCTCGTAGTCACGTCGCGCGAGATTCCCGGCATGGGCGTCCGCCAGCGATTGCAGGACCTCGTACAGGTGCTTCTCTTCCGCCGCATCGAACAAGGCCGGGTCGATGCGCCCGTCCCGTCCGGCATCCGCGGATTTGAGGATATTTGCGATGCGCTTGTTCGCTGCCGCCAGGCTGTCGGCCGCGTCGAGCCGCATGAAGCTGCACACGGCCGCGATGCGCTGATAGAAATCCAGGGGCGAGGCCGGGGCGCGAACCCGCACCGATTCAAAGACTTCCGCACTGACGATCCCGGGGCCGAGGTTCGGCGCCTGGCCGTCGAGCAGGTAGGCGCGCAGCCGGTCGATCATGAATTCGTACAGCTCGTCGCGGAGCGCAGCGGGGTCCTCGACATCGATCGGCTGCGCCGCGATCGCCGTGCCGAGACAGTCGACCAGGTCAATCTCGATTTCCCCTTCGATCAGGATGCGTAGCGTCGCCAGCGCGGCGCGACGCAGGCCGAACGGATCCTTGTTGCCGGTCGGACGTTTGCCCGCGGCGAAGATGCCCGCCAGAGAATCGAGCCGGTCCGCAAGTGCCAGGATGCGGCCATTCGCCGATGCCGGCAGCGTGCCGCCGGCCCGCAGTGGCAGGTATTGTTCCTCGATCGCGCGGGCCACGGCGTCGTTCTCCCCATCGAGCGCGGCGTAATAGCCGCCGACCCGGCCCTGCAGCTCGGGAAACTCCCCGACCATGTCGGTCAACAGGTCGGTCTTCGCCAGCTCCGCCGCGCGCACGGCGTCGTCGACGTCCTCGCCGAACTGCTCCGCGAGCGCTCGCGCGAGCGCGGTGACACGCATCGACTTGTCGAGCAGTGAACCCAGTTCTTTTTGAAACACGACATTCGCGAGCGCGTCGCGTCTCGATGCGAGCGTCACACTGCGATCCCGGTCCCAGAAGAAAGCGGCATCGGCCAAGCGTGGCTGGATGACCCGTTCGTTGCCTGCGCGGACGGTGTCAGGGTCCGTGCTTTCGAGATTGCTCATCGCGACGAAATTCGGCAGCAGTTTGCCGTCCGCGTCGCGTACCGGGAAATACCGCTGGTGATCCTGCAGCGTCGCGATCAGGACTTCGTCCGGCAGTCGCAGAAATGCGTCGTCGAAGTGGCCGGATACGGGTACCGGCCACTCGACGAGTGCCGTGACCTCCTCGAGTATCTCGGGCACCAGGACCGCACTTCCGCCCAGTGCTTCCGCGGCAGCCTCGGCCGCCGTGCGAATGTGCGCCATGCGTGCCGCAAAGTCAGGCTGCACCCGGCCGTCCTGCTCCAGGGTCTTCACGTAGTGCGCCGGCGTCGCGATCGACAGGGTACCCGGCGCGTGGAAGCGATGGCCGCGCGTCTCGCGCCCGGCCTCGATACCGAGGATCTCGGCCGGAATGACGTCCCGGCCGAGCAGCATGACGATCCAGTGCACCGGCCGGACGAATTCCACATCCGAGTCACCCCAGCGCATGCGCTTGGGAATCGGCAGCGCAGCCAATGCGTCGGTAATGATGCCCGGCAGCAGTTCGGCCGCGGATTTGCCGGGCTCCGCGCCGCGGAAGACGAGCCACTCGCCTTTGTCGGTACTCAGCCGGTCGAGTTGATCAACCGTCGCGCCGACACCGTCGGCGAATTTCTGCGCGGCCTTCGAGGGTTTGCCGTCGTCGTCGAACGCGATCCGTGTCGGGGGTCCGCGCTTCTCGATGACCTGGGTGGGCTGATTGCGTTGCAAGTCCTCCACCAGGACCGCCAGGCGTCGCGGAGTCGCGAACGACGCCTGCTGGCCGCACTCCAGGCCGGACGCACGAATGCCGCGGCTCACGCCGTCCGCGAACGCCAGTTCCAGGCGGCGCAGCGCCTTGGGCGGCAACTCTTCGGTGCCGATCTCGACGAGGAAATCTGCTGTACTCGGCATGTTCGTCAGCCTGGGTCAGCCGTCTGCCAGCGCGTCCGGGAGCATTGGGAACCCGAGCGCCTCACGGCTCTGGTAATACGCCTCGGCGACGCCACGCGACATCCCGCGAACGCGCAGGATATAGGCCTGTCGTTCCGTAACCGAGATCGCATGGCGGGCGTCGAGCAGGTTGAAGGTGTGGGAGGCGTCGAGGATCTGCTCATACGCCGGCAGCGTCAGCTGCTGCTCGAGCAGCGTCCGGCATGCCCGCTCGGCGGCGTCGAAGCGGTCGATCAGCACGGCGATGTTCGCCATCTCGAAGTTGTACCGGGACATCTCCACCTCGTTTTGGTGGAACACGTCGCCGTAGCTGATCGGGCCGTCCGGTCCGGTGGTCCAGACCAGGTCGAACACGCTGTCGACGCCCTGCAGATACATCGCGATGCGCTCGAGCCCGTAGGTGATCTCGCCGGTGACCGGCCGGCAGTCCAGTCCGCCGATCTGCTGAAAGTACGTGAATTGCGTGACCTCCATGCCATTCAGCCAGACCTCCCAGCCGAGACCCCAGGCGCCGAGGGTCGGCGACTCCCAGTTGTCTTCGACGAAACGGATATCGTGGACGAGCGGGTCGACGCCGAGCGAGCGTAGCGAATCGAGATACCAGTCCTGGATGTCGTCCGGGGACGGTTTCAGGACCACCTGGAACTGATAGTAATGCTGCAGTCGGAACGGGTTGTCGCCGTAACGGCCGTCCGTCGGCCGCCGGCTCGGCTGCACGTAGGCCGCGCGCCAGGGCTCGGGCCCGATGGATCGCAGGAACGTCGCCGCGTGGAAGGTCCCGGCTCCCATCGGCATGTCATACGGCTGCAGGATGACGCAGCCGCGCTCCGCCCAATACTGCTGCAGGGCCAGGATCAGGTCCTGAAACGTGGTTGGCGTGGTCTCGGTCACTGGGCGGTCTTGGTCATCTGGCGCGCAAGTATAGCGTCCTTTGTGCAAATCCATGGCGAAATCCCGCGGCGGTGGACGTTCGACGGGATCCCGAGCTCCGGCGAGGTGCAAAAGCCGGGCGGCTTGCACTACAATAGTGCGTCCCGTCTGATCGGCTCCGAGAAGAATACTTACCAATTTAATGAGTTACGCGATTTTGTATGACGGCACGGTTCGTGCAGAGTCGTCAGGTTAACGCAAACGAGATTGAACGCGCTGTTGAGCGCTTTCGGACGTGGTGGTTCCGGGCTCCGGTGCCGCCGTGATGTATAGCAAGAACACCCTGGAGGGTATGCAATGTCTGTTGCTGACGCACTCAGTCTCATAAAAGAGAAGGAAGCCAAGTTCGTTGATTTGCGCTTCACCGATACCAAAGGTAAAGAACAGCACGTTACCGTGCCTGCCAGCGTCGTCGACGAGGATTTCTTCGTAGAAGGCAAGATGTTCGACGGTTCGTCGATCGCAGGTTGGAAAGGCATCAATGATTCCGACATGATCCTGATGCCGGATTCGGACACAGCGGTCGTGGATATCTTCACGGACGACACACAGGTCAATCTTCGCTGTGATGTGATCGAGCCGGCCACGGGCCAGGCTTACGGGCGTTGCCCGCGGTCGACGGCGAAGCGCGCCATCGACTTCCTGGCGTCGACCGGTATCGCAGATAA
>SMVA01243803.1_pt1 | contig 10927 bp, 13 predicted proteins | sample 2456451 | NCBI WGS metagenome assembly SMVA01 (sample SAMN11095933, study PRJNA526329) | marine sediment metagenome | biome: Marine sediment; feature: Surficial sediment; material: Deep marine sediment; isolation source: Hadal surficial sediment | place: Pacific Ocean | collected 2014-05 | depth...
TGGAAAGCAGACGTTGGTGAAGGTCTGCTTAATACTGAAAGCGGACGTTCAAATGAAAGCGATAATAGTAGTTATTGCTGATGTTTCTCCATCCACTCCTTTGCTAATTTTCGTGCTGAATTAATCTGTGATGGTGTCATTAACTTTATAATCGAATCCCTAACATCTCTTGATTTCTCAACTCCATTAGCTGATGCAATGCTGTGCCATTTGTATGCTTCAATATAATCCGGAGTGACACCTGGTCCATGGTAATACATCCCCCCAAGGTGGACTGTGACGCCTCATTCCCTTATTCTGCTGACTTTTCATACCAGTACACAGCCTGCATGTAATCCTGAGTGACACCTAGTCCTTGGTGATACAGCCACCCAAGGTTGTTCTGTGCCCACGCACATCCCTGCTCTGCTGGTTCCTTGAGTAAAATAAATGCAGTCGAATAATCACCACTAATATATGCTCGCTCAGCATCTTCAAAATCATCTGCAATTACACTAAGGCTGAGTAATATTAGTACGAAAAATGTGAGTAGTTTTTTATTCATCAATACGAAGCCAGAAAAATTAATTGTTCGATATAAGGATGAAACAAGTATAGGATATAAAGAAACAAGTTGATCTACATAACCCATACTTACTCTATTCGCCTTCTGTATTAAAGTATCAGCATGAATAAAATAATCGGTCTGCTTTTCGTATTAGTTGTGGGATTGATCTTGTTCTTCAGTGTTATTCCTAAGGAAGTAGCCAAGCGAAGGAACCCCGTTTTTATCCCCCCACCTTATAATATCTCCAATGATGTAAAGTCAGTACACGAACGTCTTTTCATCTCTGACCTTCATGCTGATTCCTTACTTTGGGATCGTGACCTTTTAGCGTATGGAACCTCTGGGCACGTCGATGTTCCTCGTTTGATCAACGGTAATGTTGGCCTACAAACCTTCTCTGTCGTTACGAAGGTTCCTATTAGCCATAACATTAATAATACTGCGTCAAATGGCCTTGATATGATTACACTGCTAGCAGTAGCCCAACTCTGGCCAATGCACACATGGGTAAGTCTTATGGAGCGTGCGCTATATCAAGCTGTGAAATTACGCGCTTTCTCCAGTAAATCTAATGGACGTTTAATTCTTATAGAATCGGCTGGTGATCTTAGGAGGTACGTTGATTTAAGGAAACATAATAAAGATATGGTAGCTGGTTTACTTGGTATTGAAGGTGCACATAGTCTTGAGGGGAAATTACAAAATATCGACAAACTTTACGATGCTGGTTTTCGAGTAATAGGATTGACTCATTTTTTTGACAACGAAATTGGGGGATCGGCCCATGGTGAACAAAAAGGTGGATTAAGTAAATTTGGAATGGAGGTCATCAAACGCGCTGAAAAACTAGGAATAATAATCGATCTTGCACACGCCTCATCTGTACTGATTGATGATGTGCTGAAAATATCTACCAAACCTGTGATCGTTAGCCATACTGGTGTTAAAGGTACTTGCAATAATCAACGCAACCTTACTGATGAACAAATTCATAGCATAGCTATTTCCGGTGGGGTGATTGGTATTGGATATTGGCAAACCGCTGTGTGTGGTATGAATGTGGAAGCCATAGTAAAAGCAATACAATATACGATTAGCTTAGTTGGAGTTGAGCACGTGGCACTGGGATCAGATTTTGATGGGGCTGTAAAAGCAATATTCGATACGACCGGTATATCGAAAATCACGGAATCTCTGCTAAATAAGGGTTTTTCTGAAGATGATATTCAAAAAATAATGGGACTAAATGTTGTTAGTGTTTTACTAGAAACACTACCTTCTGATTGAATGAGTCATCCTTATTCGCTGGAAAGCAGCCGTTTGTACAAAGACAGTAAAAATTATTCTAAGTACTGGCTCATTAAGTCTTGGTATGGTTGATCATATTCACCTTTTTAAGATTTCCCAGGATTCTCTGACAGCTTAGCGTTTCACTATATTTTTATAGCCCCAGGTCAGAACTTTAAGATCTGCCTCAATCGCTTTTAGATGCAGAATGTAGACAAAATCAGAGTACCTAACATCGTTTACCGAGAATCTACATGTTGCACCATTCTCTGAATGTAATAAACCATTTTCACCAAATAATGGGTTATTTTGTTTTACATTATATCGGCCGAAGTATTCATTATTCTTTGGTTTTATCCAAAAATCGTGCCATGTTACGTCAGGACATCCGAGAATTTCATTTGCTAATGTATTTAATGTAAATAATGACGTTAACAAACGTATTTGCTCTAATGTCTCACTATCTCTCCCAGCCTCAGTACAAACCGCATCATTATTTAATAGTTCTGTTTCGAGACGATTAATATCTAGCGGGATGAAGTCTATTTTATCAAATATTTGTATGGTGTATTCATCTCCCAAGTCTTGCATATAGGAAACCAATGGTTCAAGTCTTATTGGACCAATGAATTTAACAGCTGTTGGGCCATGATAAACGGGAATCACATGTGCTGGAACAGTAAGATCCTCAATCAAATGAATCAAGCCGCCAAGAAAAATTAGTTTGTTGTGCACTTTTGAGTTTGATTTAAATCCTTTTTTCAGACCCTCCCATAAATTAACATGTGACTGCTCAACCATAGCAACAAGAGAAAGGTGCTTTCTATACGGGTTGAAAAAATGCCAATTTAGCGGGCGTTTAGTAATGGAAAATACACCTGCATTCACTAAAGAAAGCCATTCAAAAAAACTGAAGCTTAACAGCCCTTTATCCATAGCCACATTACCTTTGATAATTTTGCGCTTTGATTTTTCTCCTTTATATAGCGTATGGCTTGGAAAGCATTGCAAATACACCTTTATAGCTGTATCCAACAACGGGTTATGACTGCTATCTGGTAAATATGCACCAGCATCTGGTACCGGCAATACTAATAGAACGAATAATACCCAATAAGATAAAGGGGTAGATGCCTTTATCAGTACCATATGTCCTCCAGCTTTATTTTTTAAATTTAGGTTTGTCCAGCAAGCCATCATCGAGTATCTGTTGGAAATGCTCTTTCACTGTTTGCTCAATAGGGATATACGACATGCCCAGGTCTGTCTTGCTGTATGTGTTGTCGAACTTGATTTTAATGCCGACATTTTTTTTAACATATTCCCGAGTGTAACCAAACATCGGAGCAATAAGCCAAAACAGGAATTTCGGCGACTGCCTCCGGGGAAACGGATAATCATCTCCAAATTGTTTCCGCAAGATATTTGCAATATCAAATAGCGTTGCTTCTCCACTTACGACGATGTGCCTTCCGCTTGCTTCCGGAGTGTATCCTGCCTTAATGTGGGCAGATGCCACATCACGCACATCAACATTAGCATTACACAATTCCGGAACCCCTGTTTTGAAGGTGCCATCGCCAAATTGAATCATGGACTTGATACTCATGGAGTCTTTTCTATTCGACACAGAGGGGCCAAGAATCCATCCAGGGTTAATTGTCAGCAAGTCCCATTGATCCTGTTCCTTGGTGATGGCCCAGGCTTCCTTCTCTGCAATCATTTTTGAATAGGAATATGGCTGGTGTTCAGCGCTGCTCGTTATGTTCCACTCTTTCTCAGTGAACGTGCCTCCCGGAGCCAACTCTATGTCTACATTATCGCCATAAATCGCCACGACACTGCTAGTGAGCACGACGCGTTTCACCGTAGGATTTCTTTTTGCCGATTCAAGAACATTCCTTGTCCCCTCCTTTGCTGGTCGAATCAATTCTTCTTCCGGATTCTTGATTCCGGTCATAAAAAAGGGGGAGGCTGTGTGAATCACTAGCTCGCAGTCCTGCATTGGTTCATCGAAACTACCGACATCTAAAAGATCTGATTTGAACAGCTTCAATTGTCCGGCAGATGCTTCCGCCAGGGCCTTAAGATGTTCGACTTTTTGAATATTCGAGGGATCCCGCACAGTTGCATTAACAATAATTCCTTCTTCCAGTAGCATTTTGATTATCCAGGAAGCAACGTAGCCAGTACCCCCTGTAACCAATACCGATTTGTTTTTATCGATTTCGCGCATAACACCATCCTCATTTATCCTGATTCTCTGCTGTCTAACGACTTAACTCATCATAAATGTAGCAAGTGTAGAACATTGAGAAGAATCTAGGGAGAATGTCCGCTTTCGCTGGAAAGCAGACGTTCAGAATATTCATAAAAGCATGCTTGACCAGGTTAAGAGGCGGGGTATTATTTGTTGAGAGTGTGAAATTAAAACAATGACTCCATGATTGACAATTTTGAGGAGATAAACGATGAACGAAGAACACATTATTGCGGCAATATTAACATCTAGCCTTATTAACCGAGATAGAGGAAACATTGTATTAAGCCCTGCAGATGCGATAGAGCTTTACGACCAGTGTCGCGCTGCATTAGCTGAGAGTTTGCACCCAACGACAACAACTGAGCTCAGACTATAAAAAGCATGCTTCCCAGGAGAATAAGGGGGGTATGAAAGGTCTATGAATCCCTTAACTTAGCCACTATAGCTTCCCATGCCTGTCATCCAAAGAGTGTCGCGTCTAGGATTGCTTATGTCCGCTTCATACTGAAAGCGATGTATGGACTCCACCAACCTAAATTGATTAGGCTGGACGTTAGTGGATGTCCGCTGTAATCTAAATATTAAACATGATAAATTATTAGGTAACCCTATGGGTAAGAATATTGAGAATCAATTAATGGATTTATTAGAAATTATTAATTCCCTATTTAAACAGGGGCTCGGTGAGCTGTTTATACTTCATACGATGAAGGGCAAAATATTTCTTGGAAAGGTGTCTTACGACAAAGGGAGGCTTGTTATTAAGGATCAGGGTTTTTTATCTTTGTTAGAATCAGACCAGCTTCTTAATTGCTGGGAAAATGGCATTATAGGTGCAGTATGCTATTCTGAAAAGCAAGAATGGAAAGGCCTGTCATTTTGCGGGTTGGATCAATGCGAAATACCAAAAGAAGATCTTTTAAGTAAGACCGCTCACGGTGGACTTATAGCAGCTGAAAATGAATATGGTGAAAGTCTAATTGATTTTTTTGGTAGTGTGTATCGTGGCTACAAACTATTGATGGATAATCATTTTTTACCGGTTGTTTTGATGATGAAGATTCCAATTAAAAATGGCGGGTTTGGATTAGCAGTTTCTACTTTACGTGCAGCACCTATATCGATTTCTATTATTACCGACGTACATAATGCTGTCATGGCAACCGTTGAAAAACACTTGACCCTTGATGTAGATGACGTAAAAATCGACCAGGAACAATTCAGTAAATTGTTTGGTGATTTTATACCAGGAGACTAGGCGCTATCTGGTGTACATAGTTCCTGATCTTCAAAGAGAAAACCTGAGTTTTCCTTAGTATCGTAAGGGTACACCACCCCCTAGACTTGCGTGTGTAAATGCTAGTGTCGCGCCATTTTAAGGCCAAAAAAAAAGCCTGATTTAAAAAGGCTTCACGGGCGTATGTTGACCTATAAGGATGAGTTTAGGGACACTATAGAACCAGCGTATAAGTACATATAAGGGAGTTTTTGGACACTATAAAGGAGGGTAAACGGGCGTATGTTGACCTATAAGGGTTACAGAGTTTCTATCCACTATAAAGAGCATGCTTACCTAGTTAAAGAGATGGGGTATGAAAGGGTTAGGAGTCCCTTAACTTAGCCTTTATTGATTCCCTTGCTTGTCATCCAAAAAGTGTCGCGTTCAGGACTTCTTATGTCCGCTTAATACTGAAAGCGGACGTTCAGGTTTAGCATCTGTATTATGTTAGGAACTTTTGTGATTGTTGATCTCCTCCAATCTATCTCTAGCAGTCATACCTCTGCTATTTTTAATAGTAGGGTCAGCACCAAGCTGAAGAAGAGCATTAGCTATTTCTTCATTCTCATCTTCGATTGCTTGATGTAATAAATTCATCCCATATGTTTCGCTTAAATTATCTATATCAAAGTTATTTGATATATAGTGATTAATATATTTAATGGCTTTGCTGTTATTACTCGTGTCGTAGAAAATATCCATTAACTCATTCAAATCTTCTTTTTTGTATCTATGCGATATAACAACAGAACCGTTATTATTATCGAACGATAATATTATTTTATCTGACTTATTTTCATTAATAACGTCTAATACTATAAGTTTAAAAACACCCTCACTAACATCCCTATGTAAACCTCCCCTAGAATAGCGCCATGCATTATTAGAGTTCTCCGGCATACTAAGCTGAAAGGAGAACTGAAGATGAAGAAATCACGTTACTCAGAAACACAGATCGTCAAGGTGTTGAAAGAAGTCGAAACAGGCAAATTGGTTAAAGATGTTTGCCGTGAATACAGCATATCCGATGCAACCTATTACAACTGGAAAAGTAAATACGGGGGCATGGAAGCCTCCGATGTTAAACGGTTAAAGGAGCTGAAAACCGAGAATCAGCGGCTCAAGCAAATGTACGCCGATCTGAGTCTGGAACATCGGATCCTCAAGGATATCGTTGAAAAAAAGCTTTAAAGCCAGCAGCCCGAAGAGAGCTCGTCGATGACGCAGTTCAAGTGCATGAGGCGAGTCTCAGGCTCGCTTGTCGAGCTGTTGGCATCAGTCGTTCCGTGTATCGCTATCAACCCGATAGCCACCGAGATGACGACGTGATTACTGTATTACAGGCTGCCGTTGAACGTTATCCTGCTTATGGCTTTAGTAAGCTGTTCAAGATACTGCGGCGTTGGGGTCATGGATGGAATCACAAACGAGTTTACCGTGTGTATTGCCTGTTGAACTTAAATATGCGGCGCCGTGGTAAACGCCGTCTGCCCAGCAGACACCCCGAGCCACTAGCCGTACCGGGGATGGCCAATCAATGTTGGTCGATGGATTTTATGAGTGACAGTTTATTTTGTGGGAGACGTTTTAGAACCTTCAATGTTGTAGATGACTTTAATCGTGAAGTATTGGCCATTGAGATTGATCTGAGTCTGCCTTCATTACGGGTGACTCGCGTGCTGGAGAGAATAGCGGCCTGGCGTGGTTATCCAAAGAAATTGAGGATGGATAATGGTCCAGAATTTATCTCCGTCACGTTAGCCAGTTGGGCAGAGGATAACGGTATTAAACTGGAGTTTATCCAGCCAGGAAAACCAACACAGAACGCTTATGTTGAACGATTTAATCGAACATACCGGGATGAAATACTGAATATGTATGCATTCAAAACATTAACTGAAGTACGAGAGATTACGGATAACTGGATCCGGGAATACAACCAAGAACGGCCTCATGACTCGCTGGGAGATTTAACGCCCAGTGAATATCTGATGGCCAATAACCCACTGGAAAACTCTAATTTAGCCTGGAACTAAAAAGGGGAGGTTTACAGAAGCTCTATATTCGACGGAGGTTCAGGTGGATGTCAAAAATGATAAAGATGTATGCAATAAGTCAGAGGATCGCTTTAGGGGCGAGAAGGCTTGCGTCAGGATCGAAGTCTATGTTGTGAATGATGTGAGAATGAAGACGGAACTAATATTTTCTGTAAAGAAAGATGAAGTAATGAAATTATTGCCTGATTGGGTAGTGTTCAAAAATCTGTGTCATTCCTTTAACATTAATACACAAGTATTAAGGAGTGACTAATGTCTCAAACATTTGATTTTGAAAAAGCCCTGGAAGAACTACGGGCAGGAAAAGATTTAACCGGTAAAGATGGCATTCTAATGCCCCTGATAAAGCAGCTGACGGAAGCTGCAATTACAGGTGAATTAGAGCATCACATAGCCACGAATGATGAACCCAACAGGAAGAATGGCAACGGTTCAAAAATAATTAAAACAGGCTCTGGGTGTTTTGAGCTCAATGCTCCCAGAGACCGAGCTGGTAGCTTTGAGCCGCAGTTAATAAAGAAGAATCAAACGCAGCTCACCCCTGAGATTGACCGTAAACTGCTTTCTTTGTTTAGCCATGGCATGAGTTACCGTGATATGAAATATCATATCCATGACCTGTACGGCATTGAAATATCAACAGGCGCTATCACAGCGATTACAGACCAACTCATCCCTGAGTTGAAAGAGTGGCAACAGCGGCCGTTAAACAGTGTTTACCCGATTGTCTGGATGGATGCCGTTCATACGGCTTTGCCGTAGGAATGATTCTGACATACCAATATAGCGAGCAGTTTCTTCGTCAGTTAACGCGCGTTTATCAATCATCGTCTTCACAATTCGATTTCTGTTGTCTTTAAACAAACTAATTTTAATGTCACATTTAGAATTTATAATTGCTGCTTAACCTTTACCCTCTTTCGTTTTTTTCTTTTTGTAATCTTGTAGGGAGTTTTATCTAATCTCCGTAATATGTTTAGTATGGTCATTGGATTCCAAGGGTTACCCTTGGGACTTTCAATCAGTTCATCATTAAGATTTGCAGCTATCGTTCGGAGTGAATTTTCCTTTTGGTGCATCTTTTTAATCTTCTCAATAATCTTTTGTTGAGCAGGGTCAGGTACAAGAGTTTTTCCATCTTTTGATGGGTCATATCCATACGGTATAACGCCCATCCTTTCACCTTTCTGTCGCTTTACACTTATTGTGTTTTTTATCTTTTTTATTCGTTCACTCTTAAACTGTTTTTCATGTGCAGCGAATGAAATAATGACTTGATCCAACAAATTCTCATCGTGATATTTTTTTCTCTTTTCTTTTTCTCCACTATCCAGTCCAAAGCCTCTTACCTTAGATTCTTTTTCTAGCCAATACCCAAGTAAATTAGCCACATTTAATCGGCTTATATCAGCAACTAAAAGCCAGTCATTTCTTGTTATTAGTTTTAACAACTCATTTAACTCAGGTCTTTCTTCTAACCCAGATTTGCTAGGCACACCTAGATCACGAAAGTAAACAAGAGTATCTGATGGGCAAATCTCTTCTATTTGCCTTTCTTGTTCCGATTCACTAGATTTTCTCTCCTTCGGCCTAGTAGTTATATATCCATAATATGTAGGTCTTAAGCGAACTCTTTCCATATTCCAATCCTGTTAAATGTATGACTCAACAAATATCTTAGGACACCGTCAAATTAATGTCAACGATAGAACATCATTTATTTACTACCCTTGCCAACATTTAGAAGCATATAGACATCGAATATCATGCAAATATCCATTACACAACCAAAGGGCTTCTCGACAAATCTGAGTCCAATTGCTTGTAATTTCTAAAAATTCAGGGTGGCGGGAGCTGGAAAGGGATCGTTTCGCCGAACGTTCTAGTTTGAATTCTGGTAAATCTTCAATATTTAAGTATTGACTAAACGAGCAACAGCTTTAGACATATGTTCTGGTGCTAAATGTGCATATCTTAGTGTCATCTTTAGATCCGCATGACCTAATAATTCTCTTACGGTATTTAGATCAACACCTGTCATAACTAGTTTACTAGCAAATGAATGCCTTAAATCGTGCCATCTAAATTTTTTAACGCCTGCATTCATTAATATTTTCATCCATGCTTTTTTAATGCTAACAAATTGTTTCTTATTCTTACTAGGGAATACCAGACCTGTTCGATTACTTTCATTCGGTTCCCATTTTTGCAAAGCGTTATATGCTTCTTCATTCAGTGGTATATATCTCATCTTCCTAGATTTTGCATTCCTAGCACGAATCATAATTTGTTTATCTGGAAGGTTAACATCGTTCCATTCCATACCGAGTATCTCTCCCCGCCTGAGTCCAGTGTTTAGACTCAATATCACCATCGGCTCAAGATGATCTACGTATCCCTGATTGCTAAATTCTGGTTTTAATCTGTATTTTCGTATAGCCCTCCATTTGTTTGCACTTGTCCGATCCGTACGAATCTTAATATCACGACTATTTAGTGCATTTCTTAGTCTAGCCTCCTCATCATGACTTAAATACCTAACAAGCATCTCATCTTCAACTTTACACAGGCCAACATCCAACAATGGATTTACATTGATAAAGCCCCATTTCTTCGCTCTTGAAAATGCTGTTTTTAAAGGGGCCAAATCTCGGTTAATAGTTTTCGGATTAATCCCATTTTTTATACGTTTCGATTTCCACTTTTCAATTAGCCACGAATTTACATCTAGTAAATCTTTATCAGCAAACTCCTTGAAATTTTGACGCAATCTTACTGCCTCTTCACCACCACGTTTTAAATTAGCAATAAGCCATGGTGTATATTTATCACCCAGGAATCTACCGAATGTCAGTTTTAGCGGTTGCTTTCTTAGGGCTTTTGGGTCGTGACCTTTCGCTGAATCAGCGAGGATTAATGCCGCCTCATCCCTTGCCTGCATAGGTGTGAGTATTGATGTTTTAGAGATGGTAATTCGCTTGCTTCGACCATATTGGCAAATATAAGACATCGAACCACTAGGTTGCACTCGCAAGATGAAACCCGGCAAGCTAGTATCTCGAATTTCATAGGGATACTTTCTTGGTTTCAGAATCTCAATTAATCGTTTTGATATTCTCTGGCGCATATTTCATCCAATATAAGTGCACTGTAAGTGCAATCTCAATGAATTACAGGGGATCTTAGAGGATCTCAGTGAACGTCTATGACACTGTAACTAATTGATTAATATGGATTATACGCGTATATTGCTGGAATTCAAAAGATTATGGATTCGCACTTTTAATGCGATGGTCGCGCGTTCGAATCGCGCACGACCCACCATTTTTTCTTCTGTTCAGATAATTTCAGAATAAATCTATTTAATAAATAGTCGCTCCCTGCGGTCGCTACGGACTCCTGTCCTCTCGCGACACTAATACGTCCTGTATGTTGTCCATGCCCTCGCGACATTGGCCTGCACGGATGCAGGTACTTAGGATTTGTCAGGAACA
>SMVA01288037.1_pt1 | contig 10924 bp, 10 predicted proteins | sample 2456451 | NCBI WGS metagenome assembly SMVA01 (sample SAMN11095933, study PRJNA526329) | marine sediment metagenome | biome: Marine sediment; feature: Surficial sediment; material: Deep marine sediment; isolation source: Hadal surficial sediment | place: Pacific Ocean | collected 2014-05 | depth...
AGATGCTCTGCGAGCAGCTGGGAGCGACGCTGCGCGTGACCCCCATCAACGACCACGGCGAGCTCGACGTCGAAGCCTTCGAGAAGCTCCTCTGCGGGCGCACGAAGCTGGTCGCCCTGGCCCACGTCTCGAACGCGCTCGGAACCATCAACCCGGTCCGCGAACTCTGCGCCATAGCCCACCGCGAGGGCGCACTCGTCTTGCTAGACGGCGCACAAGGCGTACCCCATATGTCGGTGGACGTTCAGGAACTGGACTGCGACTTCTACGCCTTCTCCGCCCACAAGGTCTTTGGCCCCACCGGCACCGGGGTGTTGTGGGCTCGGAGCGCTCTGCTGCAGGCCATGCCTCCCTATCAGGGCGGTGGATCGATGATCGCGTCCGTCTCCTTCGACGGAACCAGCTATGCGGACCCACCCGAGCGCTTCGAGGCCGGCACCCCCGACATCGCCGGAGTGATCGGTCTCGGCGCTGCCCTCGATTACGTCAGCTCGCTCGGCCTGGACCGGGTCGCCGCGTGGGAGCAGGAGCTGCTCGCGTACGCGACCGAAGCCCTGTGCGAGATTCCCGGCTTGCGTCTGATCGGAACGGCGCGGGAAAAGGCGGCGGTCCTCTCGTTCGTACTCGATTGCGCGCACCCTCACGATATCGGCACCATCTTCGATCAAGAGGGCGTCGCCATTCGCGCCGGGCACCACTGCGCACAGCCGACGATGGAGCGCTTTGGCGTACCCGCAACCGCCCGGGCCTCGCTGTCCGTGTACAACACCTTCGCGGACATCGACGCGCTGGTCCGCGCCATTCACAAGACCCGGGAGCTCTTCGCCTGATGGACGACCTTCGGGAGCTTTATCAGAGCGTGATCCTCGATCACAACCGGCGACCGCGGAACTTTCGAGAAATCGAGGATGCGGCCCGCACCGCCGAGGGTCATAATCCGCTCTGTGGAGACAAACTGACCGTCTACCTCGCGCTGGACGCCGACGAACGCGTCTGCGACATCGCTTTCCTGGGCGAGGGCTGCGCCATCTCCACCGCCTCCGCCTCGCTCATGACAGAGTTCGTGAAGGGAAAATCGAAGCAGGAGGTGGCTGAAGCCTTCGAACGCTTTCATCACCTGGTCACCAGCAAGACCTCCGAGGAAATCGCCCAGGAGGGCCTCGGGAAGCTCGCGGTGTTCTCGGGCGTGCGCGAATATCCCATGCGAGTCAAGTGCGCGTCTCTCGCGTGGCACACCCTCAACGCCGCCCTGAACGACAGCGGCGAGATCGCCCGAACCGAGTGAGTAGGGGAGTCCGGTGATGCGTTGGCCCTGGTCCAAAGCGAAGTCGAACCCGAAGTCGAAGTCAGAGGAAACTCAGACACGCGATCAACAGGCTGATCCGAAGGCCCCGATCGAAACCGTCGAGCAGCCCCAAGGCGATCCCGCGCCCGGGGCAACAGCGAAGGAATCCCCCAACATGAGTCATGCCGACACGCCGGAATCTCACGAAGCCCAGTCGCTGCAACCGGTTGAACCGGTGGCTGTCGAAAATCCGCCCAACTCCCAGAATCCGGAGCCCGCAGAGGGTGCGACCGCGGACGTCGAACGGCGCATCGTCGAGGCGCTCAAGACCGTGTACGACCCCGAGATTCCGGTCGATATCTACGAGCTGGGACTGATCTATGAAGTGACGGTTCGGCAGGAGAACTCGGTGTACGTGAAGATGACCCTCACCAGCCCGATGTGCCCGGTGGCGGAGACGCTGCCGCCCGAGGTCGAAGAAAAGGTGCGCCTCGTTGAAGGTGTGGCGGACGTAGAACTCGAGCTGGTCTGGGATCCTCCATGGACTCCCGACATGATGTCCGAGGCGGCAAGACTCGAACTGAACATGTAGCTCTTGGTCGCCTTCAGCTTTGCAGGCTTCCTGTTATTCGGTGTGCTGTTGGTGCTGGTCGGTGCCAGCCACGCCGACCTAGCACCCGCGCTGGGCCTCGACCTGGAAGAAACCGGGCGCCTCGGCGCCTCGCTGCTACTGGGGATGGGCCTCGGTATCCTCGCCGCCGGCCCCCTGATCGACAGGCTCCCTCGCCGTCCGATCTTCCTCGTCGCGACACTCATGACGGCCCTTGCACTCGTCACGACGAGCGCCGAGATGGGAATCACGCGCGCGCTCGCTCACGTGTTCTTCATCGGAATGGGGGCTGGCGTCTTCGAGACCGTTCTCAATGTGGTCGCCGTCGAGCGCGCTGAGCAGGGCGCCGCGCGTTACATCACCTTTCTCCACACGGCCGCTACGTTGGGGGCGATCCTGGCCCCGACACTTCTCGGCGCCCTCGGCGCTCTCGGTGGATTCGAACTGGGCTTCCGCGCGACCGGCTGCGCCGCGCTAGCCCTGGCTCTCTGGAGTTGGCGCGCGCCCTTCGAGGCACCACCGCCACCACCGCAGCCCGGCTCGGAAGCCCGCGCGGAAGGCTTTCAGTCGCTTGCGACGCCAACCCTGTTCGCGCTGTGCGCGATCGGTTTTGCCTACATCGGCATCGAGGCGTCTGTAACCCTCTTCGCCGCCCCCTATGCGGACTCGCTGCAGCTCGAGCCCGGGCGCGGAAGCTACGCGATCACGGCCTTCTGGTTGGGGCTACTGCTGGGACGCATCGTTCTGATCGCTCGGCCCCTCGAACTGGGCACCGGTATTCTGATGGCCGCCGGAATCGCAGCTGCGCTGCTGCTGGCCGGTGGCGTCGCGATCGGGGTCAGCCAGGTCGAATTGTGGGTCGCAGCCTGTGGGCTCGCGCTCTCCGGCGTGTTTCCGATCATGGTCGCCCTGGTGGGCCAGGCATTCCCGCACGCGCGGGGAACCGCAACGGGCATCGCCGTCGGAGCCGGAACCCTCGGCGGCTTCGCGATCTCGTGGTTCACGGGCTGGATCGGCGAGCTGGTAGGCGTGGGCATCGCGATGGCGGGACTCTCTTTGTGGTGCCTCGCGATAACTCTCGCCGCATTCAGCGCTCGCACCCTGATGGCACGCTGATGGCGGAACGAGCCGCCGGCTGAGCCCGCGATCCCGGTGCTACCCTGGGAGCGTGCCGGCCGACTCCCAACGCATCCTGGTGACGGGCTCCAACGGTCACCTCGGCCGGCGACTGATCGCCGCGATTCGGCACAGCCAGCCCGACGTCGTCGTGCGTGCCCTCGTCCGCTCGAGCCGAGCCGCCAGCGTGCTGGAAGAGCTGCCGGAATCCGACCGACCGCAAGAGGTCTGCATCGCGGACTATCCTGCGTTGGACAGCGCGCTAGACGACGCTGGCCGCGCAGCGGCGGCGGCCCAGTCCGAAGGACTCGAGCGCGCCGCCGAAGGCTGCCAGTCCCTCGTTCACCTCGTCGGGATCATCAAAGAAACCGCCACCACGAGCTACGCGGTCGCGCACGAGGGCAGCTGCCAGGGGATCGCGCGGGCGGCCGCCACTGCGGGTGTCAAACACATCGTCTACCTGAGTCTCTTCGGGGCGTCGGCCGACTCCCGCAACGCCTGTCTGGCGTCGCGAGGGCGCGCCGAAGACCTGCTGACTCGCGGTCGGGTTTGCAGCACGATCATTCGCGTGCCGATGGTGCTGGGTCGCGGCGAAGAAGCCGCCCGCGCGCTGGCGAACATGTCTCGCGGGGCGGTCGTTCCGCTGATGGGGGGCGGTGCCACCCTGCAACAACCCATCGATGCCAGAGACGTCACGAAAGCCATTCTTTCAGCACTGCAGTCGACCCCTTCCCTGAACCGCACCCTGTCCCTCGGCGGACCCGAAAGCCTGTCTCACCGCGATCTGCTGCTGCGGGCCGCCGCCATCACGGGCGGCAAGCCTCGCTTTGTCAGCGTTCCCTTCGCTCTCGTGCGCGGGATCGCCGCCGTGCTGGAACGCCTGAGCCCACACCCGCCCCTGACGCGGGCGTGGCTCGGAGTTCTGCAGCATGATGATCGCGTGGACGTGGCCGAAGCCTGCAAGCAACTCGGGATCGAGCTGACGCCGCTCGACGATACGCTGCGTCACTGTTTGTCTGGGGAGAGCGAGAACGCATGAGCGGCACGACGGGGGCAGAGGGTACGAAGCCTGCCATTGACACCGGCGAGCAGAAGGGCGCGGCGCGGCGCCCCGTCGCACCGCTCTGGCAGAAACTGCTGCTCTGGCTCGTTGCGGGAATCTGCTTCGCGTGGATCTACTACAAGGTCGATGCCGGCGCCGCGCGCCAGGGCAAGGACATCATCCCCTACCTCGCCGAGGTGTTCGGCGAAGTGAGCTGGATTCATTGGCTCGCCCTGATGATCCCCTACTCGACCTTCTTCTTTCTCGTCGACTCTGCTGTCGTGTGGCGCGTCATCAATTGGTACAACGCGAAGCTTCGCTACGTCGACATCCTCCCCATCCGCGGGAGTTCCTACATCCTCTCCATCCTCAACGAGCAGGTGGGGAAGGGCGCAATGGGCCTCTACCTCAACCGGCGCTGGAACGTTCCGGGCTGGGAAGTGGGCTCGAGCATGCTCTTCATCATGTTCTGCGAGTTCTTCTACCTGCTGACCTGGGCGACGATCGGTTACGCGATCGCAGGCGATCGGCTGCCCGAGATGTTCGGCGTGATCCCCTATCTCGCTCCGGCTGCGATCGTGCTGCTGATCACCGTGCACCTTTTCTTCAAGGGAGCGTTCCTGCCCAATACGGCCCTGCGCGATCGCCCCGTCTTTCACGCCTTCCGCCAGGCCAAGGCGTGGCACTACCCGGCCATCATCGCGATTCGTTCGCCCGCGATGATCGGCGCGGTCGTCGTCTACACCCTGACACTCAGGCTGTTCGGGATCGAAGAAAGCTTCGGCACGATGCTCGGATACCTGCCGATCATCTTCTTCGGCGCTGCAACCCCGGGTCCGATGCGAGCCGTAGCCATCACGCTGTGGGTCCTACTCTTCCCAGAACACGAAGCCGCCAAGATGACGGCCTTCGCCTTCGTGCAGCACAACTTCTTCATCTTCTTCAACGCCGCGATCGGACTCTTGTTCCTCCGCCGCGCCAATCGAGAGATCTTCGGCGCCGAAAGCGCGGAGCAAGCGGACTAAAGGGAAGTCTGCCCGGTCCCTAGGAGCTTGCGTGGCGAAGCCGCGCGCTCCGTAGAAGCGTATCCTCGCCCTAGGAGCTTGCGTGGCGAAGCAGGGCGATCCCGCGATCCGCCATCGACACCAGGGTGGAAGCGACGAGCACCCAAGCGATGGCGACGACCCAGCTCGCCGGCGGCCACCCGAGCCCCAGTCCATCACGCACCAGCGGGATTCCCAGCAGCACGAAGTACGCGATGCCGTTCCAACGCCCGATGGAGCTCGCACGCAATGGGCGTCCGGCGATGGCGCGCGAGTCGAGCGCGTACTGGGCGAACGCCAGCAGGATCAACACGGGGAGCAGCCAGGGAACCAGACCCCGCCACGCGCAGGCCGCGAGAGCGACGGACACAAAGATCGCGTCGCTGGTGTGATCGAGCAGACCGCCGAGTGCCGATTCCTCTCCGCGCATGCGTGCCAGGCGTCCATCCGCGAGATCGCTCGCCACGGCGAAGCCAAAGAGCAGCAGCGCGCTGCCGTGCGCCTCGTGGAGAATTGCGAACAGCGCGATAGGCGAGGACAGCAGCCGCGAGAAGCTGAGCCCGTTCGCCCAGGTGAACCACTGGCTCCTCTGGTGAGTGGGGGCTCCCATTGGCAGGACGATATCAAACGTGAAGCGACCGCTGAAGGGCTGTCGCGAAGGCTCGATCCGGGCATCTCGAAGCATCGCTCGGTATCGTTGCGCGCGTCCGATTCACCAGAGGGAGAACTGCATGCGCCAGCTAGGGGGTTCGAGAGTTCGCGCGGCAGCGCCCGCGGTGTTGTTGGTGTTCGCGCTGGCCTGCGGAGACACGAGCGAGCGCCCATCTCCAAGCAGCCCGACCGGATCTTCATCGCCACCGCAAGCCGCCACAGGAGCGGATGCGGCGAACGCGGCAGACGAGACCGAGGAGCCCCTCGCGTCTCCGGAACAGCTCGCCAAGCGCGGGCGCTCCATCTACATGTCCAACTGTGCCGCGTGCCACAACCTAGACCCCAGCAAGCCGGGTGCAGTGGGGCCAGAAATCGCTGGCTCGAGTCTCGAGCTGATCGAAGCGAAGGTCATCCGCAACGAGTACCCGGCCGGCTATACGCCTAAGCGCGACTCGAAGGCAATGATTGCGCTCCCCTACCTGGCGAAGGAACTCCCGGCGATACACGCATTTCTCGCCCCGGCCGCATCAAACTAGAGAGCGGCCAAAGCCTCGCCGGGGCGTATCTTCGCCTACGCGTATCTTCGCCTACGCGTATCTTCGCCTACGCCCCGTTCAGCAGCGCCCCGATTGCGAACAGCACGACCGTCAGGCCGAGTCCCGAGTGAATCGTTCCCGTGACGGACGCGAGCGGCTTCTGTGTCACGAGGCCGGGCCCGATCAGGCAGTTGATCTCGGTAGCCACGATGAGCCCACCGGCGAGCAGCCAGTACACCATGTCGTTGCTCCCCTGGTTGAACCAACTGAGGTGACTCGCCGAGGCCATGAAGAAGAGCATCGGGATCGAGAAGAGCGTGTTGGTGCGGGATGCCAGACCCGCGCGCGCGCCCGCGGCCGCCGCTGCGGGATTCGCTTCGCCGCCGGCCGCCACGGTCTCCGCGTTCGCGATCACCGTCTGTTGAGCGGGCCAGATCACGAACCAGACGTTCGCCCACATGAACGTACCCATCAGGCCCCCGGTGAGAATCTTCGTCATGTAGGCGTCGGTCAGGGCAATGCCACCGTGGCCCCACTTCATCATCACGATGGTCCAGCCAGTGAGGAAGGTGAACATGGCGCCCCAGCGGAACCACCACAGGGCGTTGGGCACCAGCCCGCGCGTCATGGCGCTCTTCGCACCGCCGCCGAGCTCGCTGCCAAAGAAGGGGGTCTGGATGAAGTTGAAGTAGTAAAGGATGCCGATCCAGGTGATGCCTGCCAGGAAGTGCATGTAGCGCAGCAAGAATTCAAAAAGTTCCATCAGTTCCCCCTCTTCATCTCTCACCCGAAAGACCCGGGCGACTGCGACCCGTTGCAGCGACTGCGGCTACAACGGGGCAAACAGTCTATCCGAATTCGCTTGGAATCTAGACCGCTTTGGGGCCCGATTTGCGTAGCGGCAGCCGACTCCGCTTTGCCGCGGGTGTGTGCGTTCGCCCCCACCTATAGCACGGGAACTCGCGTGATCGCGTGACACTGCTCGCGCGTACCCGACCCGGCCTTCAGTAGCCGCGCTCCCGCTTTCGGCTCGCGAGCAGGTCGCCGAGCTTGGCCGGATTCAAGTGCATCGCCGTCGCAAAGGGACCGTCGGGCCGATCGATCCGCCACACGTGCATCATCTCCGGACTGCGAACCTTCCCCACCCTAGAGGCCTTCGAGCAGGATCGTCTTGGCGATCGTCTCCAACTGCAGGAAGGACGTGCCCTCGTAGATCTTTCCGATCTTGGAATCGCGCAGCAGTTTCTCCGCGGGACACTCCTTTGTGAAACCCACCCCGCCGTAGAGCTCGAGGCACTCGCTGGCGGTCCGCTCCGCGACCTCGCTCGCGAACCACTTTGCCATGGCGGCCTGCTGGCGGAAGGGTTGCCCACTCTCCTGCAGCCGCGCGGCGTTATAGACCATCAACTTCGCGGCCTCGATCTCCGCCGCGCATTTTGCCAGGCGGTGCTGCACCGCCTGGAACTCCGCGATCTTGCGCCCGAACTGCTCGCGCTGCTGCACATAGGCGAGTGCACCCTCGATGGCGCCCCGCGCGAGGCCGACCATCTGCGCTCCGATTCCGATGCGCCCCTCGTTGAGAGTCTCGATCGCCACCTTGTACCCCTTGCCAACAGCGCCCAGCACATTGGCGCGAGGCACTCGCACGTCCTCGAGGATCAGCTCGCAGGTCGAGGAGGCGCGGATCCCGAGCTTGTCCTCCTTCTTCCCGACGCTGAAGCCCGCCATCTCGCGCTCGACCAGGAACGCCGTGATGCCGCGATAGCCCTGCTCGGGATCGGCGTTCGCGAAGACCAGATACAACCCGGCCTCTTCTGCGTTGGTGATCCAGAGCTTTCGGCCGTTCAGGATGAAGTCGTCCCCGTCGGGCTTTGCCGCGCACTTGAGCGCAAAGGCGTCGCTGCCAGAACTCGCCTCGGACAGCGCGTAGGCGCCGACCGTTCCGCTGGCGAGCTTTTGGAAGAAGCGCTGCTGTTGTTCGTCCGAGGCCCAGTGCGCAATCGCGTTGATGAAGAGGGTGTTCTGGACATCGCAGACGACCGCCACGGCGGGGTCCACGCGCGCAATCTCCTCGATCGCCAGCACCGACATGAAGAACGAAGCCCCGGCGCCGCCGTGTTCCTCCGGAATTTCGATTGCCATCAGGCCCAGCTCGAAGAGCCAGGGGATGACCTGGGGATCGAGCTTCCCCTCTTGATCCATCTTCGCCACGAGCGGTGCGAGCCGTTCCTCCGCGAATTCCCGCACCACCTGGCGGAAGATCTGCTCCTCTTCGGAAAGCGTCGTCAGCGCTTGCGACATCAGCTTCTCTCCTCGAGGATCGTCTCGATCGCCACTTCGGCCGCGTGGTCGATTTCCAGATCCTCTCGCTCGCCGTTGCTCCGGCGGGTCCATTCGATGACACCCTTCTCCAATCCCTTGGGACCGACAGTGAGCCGATAGGGAATACCCACGAGCTCCGCGTCCTTGAACTTGACGCCCGGGCGCTCGTCGCGATCGTCGATGATCACGTCGATGCCCGCAGCGACCAGCGCCTCGTAGATTCGTTCGCCGGTCTCGGACGTCTTCACGTCCTTCGGATTGAGCACCGTGACCACCACTTCGAAGGGCGCGACGTTCACCGGCCAGATGATTCCGTGGTCATCGTGCGATGACTCCACGATCGCCGCCATCGAGCGTTCCAAGCCGATTCCGTATGACCCCATCACGATCGGGCGCGACTTGCCGTTTTGGTCGAGCACCTTGGCGCCGAGCACCTCGCTGTAGCGAGTGCCCAGCTTGAAGACGTGACCCACCTCGATCGTCTTGAACACGGCGAGCGGTTGGCCGCAGCCAGGACACCCCTCGCCCTCGTTGACCTCTCGCAGATCCAACCAACCCTTGACGTCGATGTCGCGTCCGATATCGACGCCGCGCAGGTGGAAATCGTCCTCGTTCGCGCCCGTCACCATATTGCGACGTCCGCTCAGGGCCTCGTCCGCAAGCACGAAATGCTCGCTGACCCCGACCGCGCCCAGGCTTCCGGGCGATGCGCCCAGCGCGCTGCGAATCTCTTCCGGCACTGCGGGTCGGATCTCCGCGCCTTCGATCCCGTCTGCGAGCTTCTGCTCGACCAACCCGTGGTCGCCGCGCATGAGGACGATCACCGTCTTGCCGTCCACCCTGTAGACGAGCGTCTTGATCTGCCGCTCGGCCGGCGCTCCGCCATCGAAGTTGGCGAGGTCCGCGATGGTCCGAACGCCCGGTGTGGCGAACTTCTCGGGCGCGTCCGGACCCGGCTCGTCCGTGACCTCCGCTATGGCCGAGGTCGCCTTCTCGAAGTTGGCCGCGTAGCCGCAGGCCTGACAGGAGGCGATCCAGTCTTCGCCCGCCTCGCTCTTGACCATGAACTCGACCGATTGACTGCCGCCCATCGACCCCGACGACGCCTCGACGGCGACCGGCTCTACGCCGAAGCGCTTGAACATGAGGCGGTAGGCGTCGAAGTGGCGATCGAAGGCGGTGTCCAGACCCTCGCTGTCGATGTCCAGCGAATACGAGTCCTTCATGGTGAATTCGCGCACCCGCAACACGCCGCTCTTCGGTCGCGCTTCGTCGCGGAACTTCTTCTGAATCTGAAACCAGATCTGCGGCAGCTGCTTATAGGAGCGCATCTCCGAGGCCAGGTGGGCGAAGACTTCCTCGTGCGTCATCCCGAGACCGATATCACTGCCGTGCCGGTCACTGAACTTGAACATCTCCTGGCCCATCTCGTCCCAGCGTCCGGAACGCTGCCAGAGCTCAGCCGGCTGGAGAGAGGGAAGCTGGAATTCCTGGCCGCCGATCTTTTGCATCTCCTCGCGGAGGATGCCCTCGATCTTCTTCACGACGCGGGAGCCCAGCGGCAGCAGCGCGTAGACGCCGGCCATCAGCTGACGAACAAAGCCGGCGCGAATCAGCAGCTTGTGGCTGACGGCCTCGGCGTCGGCCGGATCGTCGCGCAAGGTGGGGAGAAACGATTTCGACCAACGCACGGCGTGCTCCTTCTGACAGCGGCCGGGGAGAATAGGAGATGGCGACCCCTCTAGCCCGGGGCGAAACACGGGCAGGAGCTACTCCTCCCTCGGAATCCCGCTCCCTATGGGCCCCGCTCCCGGACCGCCCTTGCCCCCGGACCAGACCATCACGGCCCAGCTTCGTTGTCGCGGGACGGGAGTGTAGTTCCTCTTCACCCATTCGGAGAGGCGCGGTGCGGTCCACGAGACCGAGCGCTCCTCCATGTCATCGAAGTCCCTCAACGGCCACACGACGGCGGCCGGCGGGTCGGCCTTGACCCGCTCGAGAAACCCGATCTCGGCCTCCGGGGTCAAGAAGGTGCCCGGCATGATGACGTCCAGATATCCCGGCCCGGTGCGGCCCGACAGAATGTGAAAGAGCGGAGTGGGGGCGAGGTTGAGAATGGTGTCCTGAGGCTCTGAGAAGCGCTGGAGCAGATGCACGGTGCGGTCGATGCGGAAGGACTTGGCCAGCGGCTGCACCAGGATCCGCTGTTCCGTGGACTCGAGCCGCCGCACGTTTGCGGCGTTGGGCTGCGTAATCTCATCGACCCTTGCCAGAAAGATCCAGCTGCCGAGGATTCCCACGACGAGCGCCGCCGACGCC
>SMVA01379493.1_pt1 | contig 10924 bp, 8 predicted proteins | sample 2456451 | NCBI WGS metagenome assembly SMVA01 (sample SAMN11095933, study PRJNA526329) | marine sediment metagenome | biome: Marine sediment; feature: Surficial sediment; material: Deep marine sediment; isolation source: Hadal surficial sediment | place: Pacific Ocean | collected 2014-05 | depth 0-1...
CATTCAAACGTTCGACGTCCAGCGGCAGGCCGGCGGTCACGAGGTGGGGATAGAGATCGGCCGCGACCGCGCGTTCGAGGATTTCTTCGAGGTCGCGCCGTGTGCTGGGCTCGCCACCCGTCAGACCCACATGAACGACGCCGAGGGCTGCGGCCTCTTCGAAGACCCGTCCCCAGTCCGAAGCCGAGAGCGATTCGCGAATTTCCCGAAATCCGAGCGGGTTCGAGCAATAGGGGCATTGCAACGGGCAGCGATAGGTGAGCTCCGCGATCAGGTTGAGCGGACCGGGGAGGGGCTCCGAGGTCGGTGTTGTCGGCGTCGTCTGGGTCGTCGGGATCGCCTGCGTCATCGCGAAGTCTCCGCCTCGACGGGAACCATCACGAGCCCGCCGAGCTCGAGCATCTCGCAGAGGAAATGGTCGACCTCGACCTCGATCCCGGGCGTGTCGGGATAGCGTTCCCGCATCTCGGCGACGATTGCGTCGCGGCCCCGGCCCCCCTGACAGAGTCGAAGGATTTCTCCACCGCTGCCGCCGATTCGGATCGCACGTTCGGGCAGGACGAGCACGTCGCCATCCCGACGGGTCTTGAGCGCAGCGTGTCGCGAGAGGTCGAAAAGCCCGGCGGTCGTTTCGTTCACAATTCGAACTCCATTGCGTCGTGTGCGATCTCGATCCCGGCCTCGAGCACGCGGGTGGTCTCCTTGCTCGCCGCGTCGCAGATGGGATTCGTAGCGGAGAGATGGACGTAGATCGAACGGCCGCCCATCCCCGCCAGCCAGGCGAGAGATCCCTCGCGTCCGTCGATCGGGCCATGGCCGAGATCCGTTGCGCAGCGAGCCCCCGGGCGGATTCGGCGCGCTTCGTCCTCCGCATAACACGTTCCATCGACGAGGCGGACATCGGCCGAGCGAAGCTCGGCCAGGGTTGCGGAGTCGTAGCGGGTGATGCGGGGGGCCCAGACGAGCCGGGCGCCGCTGCGCCGATCGGTAATTCGGACGCCACAGTGCGCACGCCCCGCCGTCGTCGAACGATCGCGAAGGTGGTCCGGAACGGGGCCGGGGAGCGGGAAGAGCCGCGCTTCGAGGTCCTCGTTGCGATCGAGGGGGAAGGGCCGGTCCCAGGGCAGACTCGTCCAGAGCGGTTCGAGCGAAGCGAAGGCGGCGTCGTGGTCGAGCAGCTCGCTTCGCAGGCCGGCGGGCGAGACGAGTCGGATCGAGAGTCCGCTTCGGAGTGCCAGGGCGCCGGCATTCGCGTCGAGGTCCCCGCACGTGAGGACCAGAGAGTCGATCGGGACGGCGCGGCTACCCGCAGCGGGGGCAAATCGCGGCTGACGGGAAAGCGTGGCGGGGAGATGGAAGGGGGCTTCCAGAATCGAATAGCGAAGGCCATCGGCGGAGACCGCGAGGGCCGCACCCTCGCGACGTGGAAACGTTGGATCCTGGGCCCGCGCCCGAAGCGCCGCCTGCGAGCCGTCGTTCCAGGCCGGGACACCCGGTGCGATGCCTGATCCGAGGACGAGCACTCTCATCGACCCGTCTCGCATCCGTCGGTTTCGGGTCGATCGATTTCGAGGGGGGACTTCGCGTCGATCACGCGATAGGCGATGTCCTGGGAGAAGCCCTGGCGGGCGAGCACGGCGAGGTGGCGTTGTCTTCGCTCGACACGTTCGTTCGGGTCCTTCGCATAGGGTCCGAGCCGGCGCTTTCGAGCCGTCCGCCAGGCGGCTTCGAGATCTTCGTCGATCGGGGACTCGGGCGCCGCGTCGAAATCGCTCGTGCGTCGTTCGCTGCGTGCTTCTCTCAATCTGGCCTCCAGCGCGTCGAAGCTGGCCGGGTCGACGCCCTTGGCCTCGAGCCGCGCCCGAATCCGAGCGCGGGACCAACCCTGGCGACGGCCGCGCTCGATCTGCTGCTCGGCGAAGCGCTCGTCGTCGACATAGCCGCGACCGACCAGCCGATCGACCACCTCCGGGATCCGGTCGAGGATCGTGCTCGGGTCTTCGTTCGTTCGTTCACAGCGGGCTCGCAGACGCCGCTCGAGGACGCCACTCAGCCCATGCCGAGTGGTCTCCCACTGGGCCACGTAGCCGATCGCTTCTCGTTCGAGCCACGCGGCATCGAGGGGCAGGGCGTCGCGTCGCGTGCGCGGCCGGCCCAGGCCCTCGGCATCGCTTTTCGGGTGTCGCGGCTGGTGCGGTTCCATGGGTCGCACGCTACCAAATCGAACGCCGTCGCTGAAGCCGGGGCGCAAGGCTCGAGCCCCGAGGGCCCACGGGCCAGACAGGAGGGCCGCAAGTCGATGCCCGAGTTGCCTGAAGTCGAGACGACGCGCCGTATGATCGCCCCCCTGATGGTGGGAAAGCGGATCGAGCGCGTCGTGACGACCGCGCCGAGCTATTTCTTCCTGACCCCGCCCGCGCAGTTGCGGGAATTGCTCGAAGGGCGCCGGATCGAATCGCTCGATCGCGCCGGAAAATACCTCGTGGCCGGACTCGGTCGCGGAGATCGCCTGCTGCTCCATCTCGGCATGACGGGGCAGCTCTTTTCGAGCGAGGCGACCAGTGTTCGGCTGCTTTCGGCGACCGTGCGGGCGGCACTCCCGCCCGATGCCCAGCTCCGCTTCGAGCCCGACGAACACACCCATCTCCAGCTCGTGATGGAAGGGGCGAGCCCGCGGATTTTCTTCCGTGACGTGCGGAAATTCGGAAAGGTGCAGTGGCTCGCCGCCGGGGAAGCCAACGCGCGGCTGGATCGGCTCGGGACGGACGCGCTCGTCCTGGAGGGCGAAGAGCTCTTCCGAGCCAATCGCGGACGTCGGGTCGCGATCAAGACGATGCTGCTGGATCAGTCCGTCGCAGCGGGGGTCGGAAATATCTATGCGGACGAAGCCCTCTTCCTGGCCGGCGTGCGTCCCGGGCGAGCGGCCGGTCGGGTGACGCGACGAGAATGTCAGGCGATCACGGACGCGCTCCACCGCGTACTCGAACGCTCGATCGAAACCGGCGGGTCGAGCATCAGCGACTACGTGGCACCCGACGGCTCCGACGGCGGTTACCAGGACGAACGCAAGGTCTACGGTCGAGAAGGGGAGGCCTGTCCCACCTGCGGCGATTCGATCAAGCGCCGGGTCATCGCTCAACGTTCGTCCCACTATTGTTCGCGATGCCAGAGCTGACGGCCTGGGTGGAGGGATCTGCGGCCGTTTCGGTGCGGGCTAGAATCCGCCTCGCGGAGGTCCCATGCTGAGCCTGGTCGAACTCGAACGCGCGGCGGTTGCGCTCACGGAAGGCTTCGTCGGGGGCCGTGTGGAGCGTTGGGTCGAGCCCGAACGCGGTCGGCTGGCCTTTTCGATCTATCGCCGCGACGAAGACTCGAAGAACAAGGGCACGATCGGGATCGATGCACGCCCGGAACTCGCCCATCTCGGTCTGCTCGATCGCATGCCCAAGGCGCCTTCGAGCATGCCCGCCTTCAGTGCCTACCTCCGGGCCCATCTGTCCCGCGCTCGACTCGAGGGCGCCGAATTGCGCGGACACGATCGACAACTCGCCCTGCGTTTCTCCACACGCGACGGCGAGTACACACTCCTGCTCTCGATTTTCGGACGCCGCTCCAATCTCTATCTGCTCGATGGCGAGGACCGGGTGATCCAGGCGCTTCGCCCGCTCGCCGACACGCGTGGCGAACTCGAGTTGGGTGCCGCCTATCAGGATCCGGGGAGCCAGGCGCCGAGCGACGGGAAGGATCGTTTTTCAGAGGCCTCGGGCCTCTCGCTGCTGGCCGAAATCGCCGCATGGTATGGGGCCGAAGTCGAAGATCGTGCAGCGGACGGGGACCGTCGCCGGCTGATGAGCGCGCTCAAGAAAGAGCGGAAATCCGCAGCGCGTCGGGTCGAGCGAATCGAAGCCGAACTCGCGGAATCGGAGGAAGCGACCACGCTCGCGCGAAACGGTGAACTTCTCAAGGGAAACCTGGGGCGGATCGAAGCGGGCTCCGACTCGGTTGGCGTCGAAGATTTCGAGACGGGCGCACCGATCGTGATTCCGCTCGATCCGAAGCTCTCTCCCAAGGCGAACCTCGAAGCGATCTTCAAGCGATATCAGAAACTACTCCGGCGGCTGACCAAGGCCGGTGGCCAGGTGGATTCGGCTCGCGCAAAGCTGAGAGCGATGGAGGCGCTCGAAGAGGAAGTTCGGGAGACGGAGTCGCTGGTAGAAATTCTCGAGCGCGACGAGGTTCGACGATTGCTCGGGCGACACGCGGCGAAGTCGCAGGGTCCGGCCGGGCCGGGTGAGATGCGAAAGCCCGCGCTCCCGTCCGCCTACCGGCATATGCCCCGGAAGCTCCACCCGCGTCGCTATTTGAGTGTCGATGGGATGGAAATTTGGGTCGGTCGGAGTGACGAGGCGAACGACGTACTCTCCACGCGGCTCGCGCGGGGCAGGGATCTCTTCTTTCACCTCGATGGGGCCCCTGGCAGCCATGTGATCCTCCGGACCGAGGGCCGAGCGGATCCGCCGCCGGAATCCGTCCTCGACGCCTGCGAGCTGGCGGTTCATTTCTCCAAGCAGAAGAACGCCGGACGGGCGGACGTCCACGTCGTTCCGATCAAGAACGTGAAGAAACCCAAGGGCGCCAAGCGGGGGCTGGTCTACGTGTCGGGTGGGAAGTCGATCAACCTGCGTCGGGAACCCGCGCGTCTCGAACGCGTGCTCGCCGCGAAGATCGACGAATGACCTAACATATTCACAAAGTATACTAGGCGTCTTCACTACTCAGATCTGGGATTGAATCGGGACGCAGCGCGAGGAGTGCCGGCAATACGACGAGATTGCTGATCACGGTGAGTGTCATACCGATACTCAGAACCACGCCCAGGCTCGAGACGCCGCGGTGGGAGGAAAGGGCGAGCGTGCCGAAGCTGACAGTCGTGGTGAGGGCGCTGTAGAAGACGGCGCGGGCGGTCGTACTCGCGAGCAGGTCGTGGCGTCGTCCGCTTCGGGCGAGGGTTTCGGCGCGGTGGACCAGATGGATTCCGCTATCGACGCCGATCCCCAACATGAGCGGGACGACGACGACGTTCACGAAGTTGAAGGCGATTCCGAAGGTCGACATCAGGCCGATCGTGACGATATTGCTCAGGGCGAGGGGAGCGAGGACGAGCATCACCGGCGCCGGACGGCGCCACAGAATGATCAGGAAACTCGAGATGAGCACGACCGCGTAGAGCATCGCTTCCTCGAAGCTCTGTCGCGTCGCCTGGGCGAAGGCGATCAGGTTCATGGGGAGGCCGGTCGCACCGGGCACGACCGCCTGGACCTCGCGCGCGAAGCGCGTGAAGGCGGCCTCTTCGATGAGCTGTTCGGCGGGATAGATCTGCACGCGTGCGCGCCCGTCGGCGGTGATCATGCGGCTTCGGAGCTGGCTGGGGAGGTCGTCGAGTCTGACCTCGTTGACGAGCGTGGCTTCGCGAAGGCGCGCGAGCTGATCCGTCAGGCCCCCCAGCAGGACCCCTTCGAGCCGAGCGAGGACCGCATCGACGTCCTCGTCCGAGTCCAGCTTGACGAGGAAATCATCCAGGCTCGTGCGGAGCGTGCGCATGCTGGCCGCGAGCACGCTCGACCTGCCATCGATCGCGGGGGACGTGAGGAAATCACGTAGCGAGCGCAGCGCCGCGATCTGCTCCGCAGTCGTGGGAATGGCTTGATGAGCGGCGGTGCCCCGCGGCGCGTCGAGGATGAGCCCGACGTCCTCGAGCAGCATCAGCTTCTCTTCCTGGTTCTTCGGGATGTAGTCCGCAAGCGTCAAAGCGAGGTCGACGACCTCGAGCGACTCGACTTCTCGGGCGATCCGGGTCGCGGTCTCGAGATCGGGGGCGATCGTGTCCATCGGCCAGGGCGAGCGTCGTCCCGCCTCGGCGAGCATTTCCTTGAAGGTCTGGACGCTCTCGGTCTCGGGATCTCGCATGCGAATGACGTTCGCGTCGAATTGCACGTCGATCGCCTGCCAGGCCCCGAGACAGAGCAGGACAAGGGCGCCGAGCGCGACACTTCGAGGCCACGAGGAGAACACGTCCCACCAGGTATTTCGAAAGGCCATCGCGCGGGGCACATCGCGCCTGGGATCGAGCCGACAAAAAGTGGCCATGAGCGCGGGGAAGATCGTCGTGATCAGGAACAGGTTGATGATCATTCCCGTTCCGGCGATCAGGCCGAGCTCGGCGACACCGATATTATCCGTCGGGATGAACACGTAGAAGCCGGTCGCCGTCGTGATCGTGCAGATGACGAAGGAACTGCCGATCTGCTCGATGGCGTATCCGAGGGCGGTCGAATGGAGATCCGAGTCCGACTCGCCCGAGTCGCCCGCGCCTTCATCCGGGGAGTCGGCGATCGCGCGCCGCAAACCGTCGACATAGGCCATTCCCAGGTGGATTGCGAAGTCGACGCCGAGGCCGATGAAGAGAATCGCGAAGGAGAGACTGATCAGGTTGAGCGAACCGACTGCAGCGGCGGCGAAGGCACCGGTCCAGACGAGTCCGGCGAGCAGGGTGGTGACGGAAGCCACGACGAGCCCGAATGCGCGCAGCGCCCGCATGAGCACGAGCACCACGAATCCAAAGGTAATGACACCGCCCAGGCCGATGTCCCAGAGCAGTCCCGTCATCTCTTCGTAGTTGAGTACGGGGTTGCCGGTGAGTCGGACCGTCACGCCGTGTTCGGGATCGAGGCCCTCCGCTTCCGCGATTCGGCGGATTTCGGCCATCGGTTCGGCCGCGGCGAAGAGACTCGAAAAATCCAGCACGGGATCGACGACCAACGTCCATTGCTTGACGCTTTCGACCGCCGAGCCCCGAAGCAGGATCTCCTCCCAGGAGATCGCGAGCGGAAATTCCTGGTAGGCCTCGACCGTCCCATCACCCACGCGATCCAGCAGAATCGAGAGGTCGTCGAGGGCCCCGTCGGTCTCGTTCATCTGTTCGAGGCTGGTCTGGATGAGCGACGTCAGGTTGGCCACCGTCGGTTCGCGCTCGAGGGCAGCCAGGATCGGTTGCACGCGTGCGATCTGCAGCGCGAACTCGTCGAGGTCTTCGAGATCCCGATACAGCAGCCCGTGTTTTTCGAAGAAGGGGCCCGAGCCCGGGATGTAGACCTCGCGAAACAGATCGGGTCGGTCCGCGAGCGCGTCGCGAAGGGTGTGGGTGGCTTCTCGCGCGACTTCCGGGGTTTCCCCATCGATCACGACGAGCATGACGTTCTCGATGTTCGGGAAGCTGCGCGCGAACTCGAGGTAGTTCTGGCGAGCCTCGATGTCTTCGGAGATCAGACTCACGTTGTCGGAGTTGATGCCGAGGCTGAGGGCGGCGTAGACGAGCAGGACCGCGGTCGTTGTGCCAGTCAGCCCGAGGACGACCCGGGCATGCCGATTGACGAAACGAACCCAGAGCAGCAGCGCCCGACCGAGGGCCTCTTCGAATCGATCCATCGCCGTTCGATCCCCTCGCTCGCTTTGCACTCGGAACAGGTCAACCGCTATCAGGTGCCTCGAGCGCGAAATCGGCTTTCAAACCGCCCCAAACGCTCTCACACCCACGCACATGAACTCATGCAGACCCACCACCCCATGAGGGCGTAGCGCCGAGCCGCTTCCGAGATAGCGAAATGCACGCGTGCATTCGATGGCTCATATTGTGGCTGGGCATAATCGGGGTGAAAAACCCCTGGTTGGATTGCCGTCAGCGGGGTCCGCTTCGGCACCCGCGGCATCTTCATCGACCCTCAGCACCGTTAGCGACGAGGGCGGCGGCAAACGGCGAAGAGGTCGAGGCAGTCGGGCCGTATCGGCTCGATCGGAAAATCTTCGATCCGAACTCCTGGGGTTCCGTCGCCGGCGGCGATCCCACGTCGAATGACCCGCGCCAGGCGCGCGAAGATCCATTCGACCAGGGGGCGTGGGATTCGCTTGCGAAATCCGAGGGGATCGATCCGGACGATTCGCCGGATACGGCGAAGCCGTTCCTCGTGATAGCGATGGGCCGCGCCCCGGGCGAAGAGGCCGAGCATCTCGACCGATTCGAAACGCGTCGCGAGCAGCGACCGGAGTTCCTCCGCCTCGTATTCATGGACATGAAACGGATTTTCACCGTCGGAATTCGCGCGATTGGGCGTCGTCACGAGTGCGACGCCGTCGCTCCGAAGAAGTCGCGCGAGCGCGTCGAGGTAGTTCGCGGGGTCGATCAGGTGCTCGATGACCTGGAAGCTCACGACCAGATCGAAGGCCGCGTTCGATAGCGGCATCGATCCGAGGTCCGCACGCAGGAACCGAGCCGTGTGGGAACTTTCCGGCGCGGGCCCCGCGCCCGGCTCAGGGGCAAGCGGAGCCACCCGGTCGACGGCGACCAGCGAGGGCAGGGCCGCCGCGAGTTCCCGGCTCCCGTAGCCCGTTCCCGAGCCCATCTCCAGAATGTCGTGCGCCCCGCTGGCGAGCGCGATCCGGATCGCCTCCTGATAGGCGGCGCGATGTCGCAGCAGGTCGACCCCGAAGAGCGCATCGCCGGGGTGGAGGCGTTCCCCGGTGAAAGTGAGTTCGGCGTCGCTCATCTGGACGCGTTCTCGCCCGGCCCGTCGTCGGCTTCGACCGTCCCGGCTCTTGCGGCGGCGAGCGCTTCGCGCGTGAATTCGGGTGCAAAGCAAAGCCCGATCAGGGCGCGTGCGGCGATGATCTCGACGGACAGGACGATGCTCGCCGAGAGCAGTTGCGCGTCCGGGGCTACGCCCGAGAAGAGCGCGACGAAGACGATCTGACCCGTTCCGAGCCCGCCGGCCGCGATCGGAAGGGCGGAAACGACCAAGATGATGGCGACGTTCAGCGTCAGCCGGACCCAGCCGACTTCGATCCCGAAGGACCAGAAGAGGGCGCCCACGAGGGCGACGAAGCAGCCGACGAAGAGCAGACGCAAGATTCCGATTTCGACCAGAAGAGCAAGGGGAGCGGTACGCGGGGCGCGTAGAATCGGGAGGTCCCGCACGGCGTCGAGGGGGCCCATCGAGATCGGTGCTCGCAGGAAGACGAAGCCCGCCACGATGGCGAGAATCAAGCCTGCGAGCACGCCGAGCCTCACACCGAAGGTATCGCTCTCTAGCAGCGCGGCGCCGGTCGCCGCACAGGCGAGCACGGCGCCGATATCGAAGAGCGAGATCAGGAAGACCATCCCCGCGGCGGCGGCGAGGCTCGCGGCGGCGCGCCGGCGCAACAAGACCGCAAGGCCGGCGGCCCCGAGCGCGTAGTTCAGCAGGCCGAGCAGATAACAGGCGGCCTTGATCCGGGCGGCGGTCGTCCGGTCAAGCGACGTGGCGTCGGCGGGGTTCGCACAAACGACGCGGTGGAGACATTGCGCCTCGATCAACAGGGTGATCCCGAGGAAGAGCAGCAGCGGCAAGCTAAAACGAATCAGTACTTCGGCGGTCATGTAGTCGAGGGCCACGCGAATATCGATTCGGCGAAGCAGATAGGCGAGGAGCGCGCCGCTCACGAGGAAGGGAACGAACATGCGAGCGCTTCGCTCGAGGCGTGAGGCGACCGAGGGCCTGGCGGATGGATCGATCGTCATGACCGATGCTTCCCGAGACTTTGTTCGATTGCGGCTTCCATGTCGTCCGTGGCGCGGTCCCAGTCGAATCGCCGAGACCATTCGAGGCAAGCACCGCGCATCTCGAGTGCCTCTTCCCGATCGGCCATGAGCGTCGACATCGCATCGGCATAACATCTTGCTTCATCCATTGCATCGGATCCGCGACCTCCTCTGCGACCTCGCCCACGAGTGGCCGGGTCCGGGGGGTCGATCAACAGACCGGTCGTTCCGTGCCGAATGGAGTCGCGCAGGCCGGGGGCGTTGCGCGCGACGACCGGCGTCCCCAACGCGTTCGCCTCGATCACGGTAAGGCCGAAGCCCTCCTTCTCCGAGGGAAACGCGCAGACCCGACTTCCCGCCAGGAGCGCGTCGCGTTCGCGATCTTCGATGAAGCCTGTGAAGCGCGTACGGCCCTCCAGGCCGAGATCTCGCGCGAGTTCTTCGAGCCGCTGTCGTTCTGGTCCCCTTCCGATGATCAGAATTTCGAGATTCTGGAAGCGATCGACGAGCAATGCGCCCGCGCGAAGCAGCAGGTCGACACGTTTGTAGCGCTCGAGTCGCCCGACGTAGGTCGCGCGAGGAGGGCGGTCAGCGCGCGGGTCGACCTCGAAGGCGGGCGGGTCGATGCCCGGTGGACTGACGACGACATGCTCCGGGGCGATCCCCCGCTCGACCAGATCCTCGCGAGTACTATCCGAGATGGCCACGAAAAATGTGTCTCGATAGGCGCGAGGGATGCCCGATTCCGCGAGCACGACGGCGGCCGCGATCGGGAACGCGACCTGGTCGAAGGCGACCCGTCCGAAGAGATGGTGACAGATCGCGAGGATGGGAAGGCGGCAATAGAGCGGCGTATAGAAGGGGATCTTGTTGAGGCATTCGACGACGAGATCGAACTCGGAGCTCTTCACCGCCGCGCGCACCCGACCGGGGACACTCGCATAATACACGGGCAGCGGACCGCGCCGCTCGATCGAGACACCCTCTATCTCTGTCAAGCGATCCCCGCCCGGGAAACCCGACGAGTATTGGGTGACGGCATGACCCCGCGCGACGAGGCGCGAGAAGATCCGCGAAAGGTGGATTTCGGCCCCTCCCGCGCGAGGGTGTCCCAGATCTCGCTCGTTGAGGAGCAGGATGCGTCGCCGGCGAGTCATGGTGCTGGATTCCGATCGCGGAGCAGGCTCGTCCGCATCATTCGTAGTGGCCGCCGCAAGGGCTCCAGAAGTGCTGTGATTTCGGGGACCTCGGACCGAAGGCCCGCGCAGACGTACTTTCAGTACGTCGAGCAGG
>SMVA01218584.1_pt1 | contig 10922 bp, 13 predicted proteins | sample 2456451 | NCBI WGS metagenome assembly SMVA01 (sample SAMN11095933, study PRJNA526329) | marine sediment metagenome | biome: Marine sediment; feature: Surficial sediment; material: Deep marine sediment; isolation source: Hadal surficial sediment | place: Pacific Ocean | collected 2014-05 | depth...
AGGATTTCCAGATTGTTTTGTGCTGATGGACATCTGCCGAATACTCGGCATTGGCTTCGGAGATATTATTCGGAATAGATCCGAATCCCAGGACTTCGAAATTTACCTATCAACATTAGCGAGAAGTGAGATTGTATTCGCCAAGAAATTGGCCGCGGCGATGTTCGCAAGCGTGTACAGGATATGAAAATGGCCCACACTTTGAAAAAGAACTATTGCCTCATTTCGATCAAAGGTAATACGGCAAAAGCAGAGGATCTGACCGCTTACTGTCTGGACATGATTATCAATAACCCAAAAATCGCCAAGGTGGCCAACATTTGGGATTTTAGGGATGTGGAAATTATCGGCGACCTCAGCAGTTTCGAGGATTTACATGACGACCTAGCGCCCGTCATAAAAGAACATGTCAAAGTAGCGTTTGTCACCAACCTCGTCCTCACAGGCGCGATAATGAAACACTACTCCGACATGTTTAGGCAGCACGAATTCCTCCATTTTGAAACGTTTACGGATATGGATAAGTGCCGACAATGGGCGCTTGATCCAACGCTCAGATAGTCAAACAGATATATTCAATATCGGCTTCTCGGTAATGTCCTAATTCCCGCTGGATGCAAAATGGTGCATCCCCTCTACTCATTCGCTTGTACTCCTCAAAGAATTCGTTGGCGACGTGATTAGTTTTAAAAAAGGCGCCCCAGAGATGTTTTGCATCGCACGCTTTGCTTGCATCAATCAAGGCATATCTCACGTCCTCCCAATAGTCATCATTGCGCCACAAAGAACATTCACCATAGGCGACTAAATCGTTGTTTTCGTCGACGCCCATGGGCCTGACAACGGAAAAGCCAACAATTCTGTCACGGTCGTCCGCAAGCCCGATGCCATAGCCAAGATAAATGATGGTCTCCAACCACCCGGCAGGGCGTCTACCTAAGGAACCTTCTGACGTCGCTTGTCTGTGCATGTAGGATAGCGATCTGATATGCCGGTCGGAATAGTCTTCTCGGTCACGCAAAACTCTAACGTTATGTTCATAATGTGCGTCCATTTAATTGCCTCCAACATATTTCGGTAGGCAATACCAGTTTGGTACATGTTATCGCTCACGTCTTGGTGACAGCATTCGGGAAATGCTGATATCCGTTGGAGGTCTTTCGCCACATGTTCGACATCGGCGATACTGTGCCCGCTGAGAAACCTGTTGCACTGCTCGCCGTCGGCTAATTGACTTACCTGCTCAGCTATCTGCGCGCCTCGTTCTACCGCCAGCTGCTCAAGGATGATGGTGTAGCCATAGACGGCTTCGACGCTTAAACGGTCACACTTAAAAAACTGTGGTTCCCATAACATTCTGGTTTCGGGTAACTCGGGGAAATCTCCGGGGCTAAAGCCTAGGGCTGCGATGTCGTCTTTAGCCCATTCATCATGACCAATCTCCTCATTTGTGTGGACGATTCTCGAACGATGTATATCAGAATCAACTCTGATGTCGGTTCTCGCAACCATCAGCGATAGGAGTGAGACTGTGTGACACGAGTAATCCAACGTCTGTTTAACCCAATTCGCATAGGCGGACTTACTATCCCAATTAAACGCATCAAGCGCGTTAACGGCGATGGATAATGCTTCTTTGTTTGCTGTCTCCAATTTGTTCATTTCAATAGTTCCTTATATTGAAAATCGATAATATGGTGGAGAATTCCACCGCCTTGAATTTTCGCCCATAACGCGGAAAAAACAATCCTTTAACCTCGAAACTGCGGTCGAGATCGGTAAATGGTTGTCGCGACTAATCCAAATAGGGGATAGAATTTTTCATGAGAGCCCTAGCGGTGGTGAGGTGCCTGCCAAAAGATTTTAAGTGTAACGACAGCACCCGCACCGTTGCTCCGGCCCCAATGAATATTATTCGTGCAACAGGACAATCCGATCGGTTGAAGCCTACAATGTCGCTCGTCGCGGGTTCGATTTTCGGTAGTTGACATTGACCTTTTCGGGTAACGCAATAGATTAAGAATGAATAAATTACTCGTCGCAAACCGCGGAGAAATTGCATGTCGGATCATTCGCAGTGCGAAATCTCTGGGTATCGCGACAGTAGCTGTGTATTCAGAGGCCGATGCCGCCGCCTTACACGTTAACCAAGCCGACGAAGCGGTGCTAATTGGGCCGGCGAAAGCGAGCGAAAGCTACTTGAACGCTGCACGGATATTGGCCGCTGCGGCCGGGACAAGGGCGCAGGCCATCCATCCGGGCTACGGGTTTTTGGCCGAAAATCCGCGCTTTGCTGCACAGGTTATGGCTAGCGGTATGATCTGGATTGGACCAACGCCGGTGCAGATCGAGGCAATGGGTGATAAGGAACGTGCACGCAACATTGCGCAAAACGTCGGCATACCCGTATTAAAAGGCAGCGCGCGTTTCGCCCCTGGAGAGAATGGCGATTTAATCGCGGCTGCCGAGGCGGTTGGGTATCCTTTGCTGATCAAAGCGCTCGCCGGCGGCGGTGGGATTGGTATGCGCTTGGTGGAGCGCGCTGATCAGCTGGCGGAGTTCGTTGCGTCGACCCAGGCCATGGCCGCGCGATCGTTTGGTGACGGAACCGTTTTTCTGGAGCGTTATATTCCCCAGGCGCGGCACATTGAGGTCCAGCTGTTCGGGTTTGGTGACGGGCGGGCCGTACACTACTACGAACGAGAATGCTCGATTCAGCGCCGCTTTCAGAAAGTCATCGAGGAGGCCCCCGCGTGCAATCTGCCCGATGATACACGCGATCGGATGACGGCGGCGGCGACTGCTTTAGCCGAGGATCAGTCTTATCAGGGCGCCGGAACGGTCGAATTTATCCTCGATGCTCCAAGCAATGAATTTTTCTTTCTCGAAATGAATACCCGAATTCAAGTCGAACATCCGGTAACGGAAATGACCACTAATGTAGACCTCGTCGCACTACAGATCCAGTTAGCGGGCGGCGACGACCTTTCCGCTATTACGCAAGATACGATCGAACGAAACGGCCATGCAATCGAATGTCGCCTCTATGCGGAAAATCCGGCTAAGATGTTTTTGCCGTCGCCCGGGAACCTCGACACCTTGATCCTGCCACGCTCGACGGATAGGGTACGGGTCGATACTGGTGTATCGGTCGGTGACGTCATTACGCCATACTACGATCCGATGATAGCGAAATTGATATGCATGGCGCCGTCGCGTGCGGCGGCCCTCGATCTGATGGCCCACACCCTGGCCTCAACAAAGATCGAAGGCATCGCCAGCAATATCTCGTTTCTGCAGAAGATAGTGGCGCATCCGCGGTTTCAAGCGGGTGATGTTTTTACGAATTTTATCGACACCTATAAGGCCGATCTGATCGGCTAACAGGCGCCTAAGTTAAGAAGGAAATTCATTATGATCTACGATACGCCTAAGGTTTCGCCGGGTGGCGATCGTTGCATGCTCATTGAATTTGGCGACGAACTGACCTTGGAATTGAATTTTTTCTCGCAAGCACTCGCGCGTGCTACAAAAGAGCAGAAACTCAAAGGCGTTGTCGAGACCGCTCCATGTTTTTCGTCGTTACTCGTACATTACGATCCCGATGTCATTAACTTCGGAAACCTAACCACGGAGTTGCTGGCGCTGGCAAAATCAGTTGGTAGGACCGGTGACGTCGAGGTTGATAGTCGCCTACTGTATTTTCCGGCCGTCTACCTTGACCCGTGGACCGCCGAGGCGATGCGAGAGTATCGCGAGAAGATTAATCCGGACAAGGAACCGGATCCGGAATTTATTGCCCATTTGAATGGACTGGATGACGTTGATCAATTCGTACGGGTTCATTCGGGATCGGAGTACTGGTGTGCCGCGCTTGGATTTTGGCCGGGTACGCCCTTTCTAATGCCGCTGGATCCGCGCTGCAAGCTGACAGCGCCCAAATATAATCCACCGCGGACCTTCACTCATCGCGGAACCATCGGGATGGGGGGCGGATCGACTGCGATATATCCGGTCGATGGCCCTGGCGGCTATCAAATATTCGCCCGTACGCCGGTCCCGATATGGGATGAGCAACAACGCTTACCCCAGTTCGATTCGCAGCCTTGGCTGTTGCAACCGACCGATCGGCTGAAATTTATTCCCTGCTCGGTAGAGGAGTTCAATGAAATCGAACGGAAAGTACAAGAGGGTACCTACGTAATGAATATTACGGGGTACCAGAAGATATCTCTGAAACGTTATAAGGCTTGGGCGGAACAACTCGATACAACCAAGCGATTTTGATGAGGGTTATCGAATGCTAGAGGTGATCAAACCGGGTTTGGAGACGAGCGTACAGGATTATCCTGGGCGGTTCGGGTTTCTAAATTTGGGATTTCCCTGGTCGGGGGCGATGGATTCCTGGTCGTTGCGGCTCGCCAATATCCTCGTCGGAAACGAGCTCGGCGCGGCGGCGCTGGAATGTCAGTTCATCGGTCCGACCTTGCGGTTTCAACGGGACACGGTGATTGCGGTGACTGGCGCCGACATGCAGGCCACGGTCGACGACGATGCGATACCGATGTGGGAAAGCGTAGCGGTCGGTGCTGGTCAGACCTTGCAGATGGCGTTTGCGAAAACAGGAGCGCGTGGCTACATCGCTATTGCCGGTGGGATCGATTGTCCAAAGTTTTTGGGTTCGCGCTCGACTTTTCATAAGGCAGGAATAGGCGGCATGGACGGCCATGCAATCCAGGCCGAACAGGTCGTTCCGGTTGCTGCAGGCGTCGGTACGCCCGGGCGCAAGATCAAAGGAGCGGCGCGGCCGGTATTTGCGACCGATAGGCGCTGGACAATAGAGGTTGTGCGCGGGCCCAATGACGACTGGATCGATGCTGCTGGGCACGAACGTTTCCTGGCGACGGAATGGAAACTGTCGTCTAAGAGCGACCGTTCGGGATTTCGTCTGGACGGGCCCGAGTGGACGTTTACTGAAAAGGCTCACAACAAGCGGCCCGAACACGGATCGGATCCAGCAAATATTATCGATCAAGGCTACCCCGTTGGAGCAATTAACCTCGCCGGGCAAACTCCAATCATCCTCGTCAACGACGGCCCGAGTATGGGTGGATTTATCAATCCCTACACCGTGCCACAGTGTGCGTTTTGGAAATTGGGGCAATCCAAACCAAGCGAACGCTATGTATTCGAGGCGATCTCGGTTGACGAGGCACAGCAAAGGGCCCGGGAGATCTCCGCGCTTTGTAGCGAAGCTAGTATTATCTGATGAGAAATGGGGGCTAACTCGAAAATGCTATGGCCGCGAGGTCTGAAGCAACGTTCTTTGTTCGCGTGCCTCAGCGATTTACTACTCGCTACGCTAGGCACCTAAAAATCTCTATGACGGAGTACTAGATATGGCGCACGAAGTCGAATTGCAAACTGCGGGAAACATGTGGAAGGTGATGGTGAAGCCCGGTGACAAAGTCAAGGCCGGGGACACGCTCTTCATCATGGAGGTGATGAAGATGGAAGTGCCTCACGAGGCGCCGGCAAACGGCACGGTGTCTGCGGTGAATGTCAGTGAAGGCGACGAGGGGCTTGATGCTGGAACGATAGCCGTCGTGATCGATTAGCGTTATTAACCAATACAGCGATATTGCATTGTCTTAAATCGATTGCGGTAACTTGAACTGGGCGAATTTTCGAGACGATTTTTTTAGATCAGCAGACGTTTCACGGTATTTCTACTTCATGCCGCAATCCGCGTTCCGCCATCGCCACCGCCCGGAACATTGCGCGACCCTTATTCATCGTTTCTTCCCATTCGAGCTGCGGCACGGAATCGGCAACCACGCCGCAGCCGGCTTGAATGAATAATTTCTGATCTTTTATGATTGCCGTGCGTATCGCGATCGCCGTATCCATATTCCCGTTCCAAGAAATGTAGCCGACCGCGCCACCGTAGACGCCGCGCTTGACTGGTTCGAGTTCGTCGATGATTTCCATTGCGCGAATTTTCGGCGCGCCTGACAGCGTTCCGACGGGCAACGTGGCGCGTAAAACATCGATTGCGTCATTACCGGGCGCCAGCGTGCCTTCAATATTTGACGAGATGTGCATGACATTTGAGTATTTCTCGATCACCATTTTCTCGGTCACCTTGACACTACCGGTGGTGGCGACCTTGCCGATATCATTACGACCTAGATCGATCAACATCAAGTGTTCCGCAAGTTCCTTCGGATCGGAAAGTAGTTCCTGCTCGAGTTTGTCGTCTTCTTCCGGCGTATTACCGCGTCGCCGCGTGCCAGCCAGCGGCCGCGTTGTGATTGTGTTGCCGTCCAGTCGGACCAAGATCTCCGGCGATGACCCGACGATTTGAAAATCACCTAGATCCATGAAGTATAAATACGGTGAAGGGTTTAGATGGCGAAGCGCGCGATAAATGTCGATCGGCGGCGCCGCGATCGGAGTTGATAAACGCTGAGCGAGCACGACCTGCATAACGTCACCGTCGATAATGTATTGCTTGACTCTTTCGACGCACGCCACGAAGGCGTCGTGTCCGTACTCCGAACAAAAATCTGGTTCGAGCGTTGAATTTATTGCGGTACGATGTGACGACGGCGGGATTGGCTGTTCGAGGCGCTGCGTTAACGCCGCCAGTTTTCGCTCAGCTTCGGCGAGCGCATTGCCGTCCAACGGATCGATATAACAAACGAACTGAATTTCTCCTTTGAGGTTATCGAAAACAACGAATTCCTCGGAAAGCATGAGCAATATATCGGGTGTGCCGAGTGCATCTTTAGGGGCGCTATCGGCGAGCTTGGGTTCGACATAGCGGACGGTATCGTATCCGAAGTAGCCGACTAGGCCACCGGCAAAACGCGCCATCGCATCATCACGCGGCACCTTGAATCGCGCCAAGTATTCACGCACAAATATATAGGGATCATGGGTCGTCGTGCGTTCGACTACTTTACCGTCGCAAGCAATCGTTATTTCATTGTTGATCGCGCTAAGAACAGTTTTTGCCGGCAGGCCAATTATCGAATAACGGCCCCACTTTTCGCCACCTTCGACCGATTCGAGCAGGTACGAATACGGCTGCGCTGCTAATTTAAGATAGGCGCTCAGCGGAGTATCCAGATCAGCGAGTACGTGACGTGTAACGGCGACTCGGTTGTATCCCGCTTCGGCATAGCGAGCTAGTTCGGTAGGTGTCATTGGTTCGTTGTGGATCCTCGATTTACGGGTCAGGTACCGGCCGAATCGTCGACTCGCGCGAGCATAGCACGCCGCCGGCGTTGATACGGCCGAACGGATTGAGCCGCAACTTGAATACGCCGAGTCAGCGCATCCCGATGGCGGTTCGGGTGTCCCGAAATCCGCGCCGCAGCTCGCGATCGAACGCCATTCACCGTCCGAGCTGCAGCAGTTCCTGGGTGTAGTAACCGGCCTTTAGAAATGGGCTGTCGGACTTTTCTGAACGAGTCGATTTGACTAGGCCAATCTCTGGTGCATACCATTCTCGATGGGTTACCAGGACCTCCGCGGATGCATTCCCGCGGTCCGTTGGCACGAATCGTACCCCCATTCCGTCGATGCGTAAGCAATGTTCGAATATGCCGGCGGGTACACGAACAGATACATTGGTAGCGGCGACCGCCATCGACAATTCGACGGGCAGAGTTCGCTGTCGCAGTTGATCTTGTCGAGCAAAGGTTCTGCTCTCGATTAGCGTGAGGTGAGTCTGAACTTTCCATCGGCCATTGCGTGCCAGATCAGCCGGTACAATGAGCACCGATGATTGCTCTTGTGTTGGTGCGCGGATCTTTGCGCGGACGCCGACCCGCTCGATTCCGCGCCGCGTACGTTTGAAATAGACCTCACGACCGGACGCTTGCCGTTGTATGAAGACTGACTCGTCGTCGTGCTCGCCGGTCCCCAAATTAGCGACGATGAAGCGTTGCGTGCGATGTTCATCTAGTATTGTTGTTTCTGTTTGGAAATACCACCAACGCCCCTTGTCCAACGGATAGAAATCGGGTTCACCGTCGGAGCATGCCGTCAGCGCACTAACGATAAGGATGCAAAATGGGTAGGCCCAGGAATGAGGCTCGTGCATATACGGCGCCATGTGGTCTTATGGTAGCACCGTGTCGTAGAAGAGAATCAGTTATTCAACAAGCCGTGATTAAATCTGTAGGCTGTGGATTTAGTGAGTGTAATTTTCTAGTTTAATGGGTCGATCTTTGGAGTTATTGACAAGATTCGTGACGCGGCGACGGGAAATACCGTTTTGCTATTTCGGCGCTAGATGAAATGATTAGGGCCGTTTATTATCCCCATCAAGCGCATAGGCCATTGTCGTTTGTGTAGAAGATACCCGTCAGTTTATTTCCTTCATTGAGTTCCAAGCGCAGCAAAACCCGCGCACCGATAGCACGCGCTCGGGTGAAGACCTCGTCGGCCATAGAGAACGGAATGAATTGGCCATTGAGGTCGACGTAGCCTTCATACTGCGTGACTTCAGGGTTAATTTGATACATGACATTCATCGTTGGTCTCCAAGGGGTGGTATTGCCTTTTATCATTTGCAGGCAAGCACCGTTCCACCTGGGCGAAATAGCGTTATTCGCTCGCAAAAGTGAGATCCGGTTCAAGTATGGCGGCCGGTTGTGTGATCGAGTTGGCGTTTCGGTAGCCCAACCTGCCGAGGTAGTCGTTTGATGCTGTCACCAACAAGTGACAATTAAAATTAACAAGTGACGTTTTACGGCAGTAACAGTCGTTGCGGGCGGCAAGGGTGGCGATTTGGTGCCGAGCGACTGTTGAGATGTTGGTCTACCGACGATTTTTAAGCTGCGCTCGGTACAGAAATCGTGATCCCCCAACCGCAATCGCAAGGTTTGGCCCAAGGGCGATTAATCCCGGGTGAAAGCCGGCGATTTTGCCATTGTGAACGAACTCGAAACCACCGAATGGCAGCAGCAGTGCGATAAAGAGCCCGACACAAAGTCCTGCAAGGGTCGGCCCGGCCGCGAGCCCGGCCCAGCGGACACCCAGCATGAATATCGGTACCATTTGGACCAGTAAATCGAGTTTGCGGTCCATTATCGCGATCAGAGAAGCATGGTGCCGAAGCGCGATTGCGACCAAAACCAGCGCCGCAATCGTGACCCACGAACAGTTTTTGGCCACGCGGACCAAATGTGCCTGGGTCGATTGCGGCCGCAAAAATCGCGCATAGATATTTTGCGTGAACATAGACGATATCGACAGCAGCGCCGAATCGGCGGTCGACATCATCGCCGCGAGCACCGCCGCAAGTAACACCACAACGAGCCCATAGCCGATGCTTGAGTGTTCCTGGATGTCCCGTAGCACGCGCCCAAAGACCTGGTCGCTAGCGGCCCCTTCGAGCCCCGGAATGTAAGCAGCCGCCATTATTCCAGCGATAAGTGCGATGATCATGGTCGGTAATGGCATGAATGCCATTACCGCGAGACTTCGGCGTAGCGCGGTATCAGAGCGTGCCGCGTATATGCGTTGTATCGCCTGAGGATAAAGGGAAACGGCGAATCCGGCGGTGAGGATGTAACTCAGCCATTCTCGGTAACGCAGTGGGCTCGGTGGCAAGGCCTTGCGCGTCGATCCGGAAAAATCCCTTTCCATGAGTACTCGTGTTGCATCAAGTAACGGCCCGTAACGGTCGAACAACAACACGAGTAAAACGCCAAAGCCAAGGGCCAAAATCACACCCTGGATAGCGTCGGTCCAGGCGACTGCACGCAGCCCACCGAGCGTGCCGTAAATCACCATAATCAACGCCAGTACGATTACCCCGCCGATATAGGCGGTGTCCGCGTTGAGCTGCGCTAGGCCCTGCATGGCCCGGCCCATCGCCATTAGTTGTGCGACCAAGAAATTACATAGCACGACGATGAGGGTTATCGTTACTATCATGGTCAGCGCATTGCTTCGAAAGCGGTCGTCGACATAGTCGCTCGGGGTGACGTAGCCTCTCGCCTTGGCCAGTGCATAGAGTCGGGGTGCGTAAATTAAGTAGCACACGATGACTGCGGTCATGAAATGCAGGCTCAGAATCCACGCATAACCGATACGATAGGTTGCGCCAGTAAAGGCGAAAAACGTGTTGCCACTGTATTGGGTGGCGAACAAGGTCAGAAATAAGATGGCGAAGCCGAATCCATTTCCGGCCAAGTAAAAATCCTTTAACGTGTCCTCGCGACGGGCCCGCTTACCCAAAAACCCGATACCGATGAGCGATACCAGATAGAGCCCGATGAATATCCATGCACCGGTGCCGAAGGGCATGATTGAATCCATCGATTAGTCTTCGTCTTCGCCGGCAGGCGCGATCGGCCACGGCCGCCGCAGCAACCATGCGGTGAAACTCGAAGCGGCGAAAGAGGTGATAATGGCGATGCTTACCCATGCGGGCATACCGAAAATGATTGAATAATCATCGCTTTCCCAATACCAGGGAATGCCAATAACCATCAGGACGGCATACACCGCAACCGGCCAGAGCTGTCGTACGTCGGTACCGGTCGTTCGATTATTATTCATATCCATGGCTATCGAAACCGTTTTTTGCACCGACACCATGACGATTGGCATAAGGTTTTGCTAGCGGCTCACCGATAAAGATCCCCTGGCCTGGCCAGATAACGCTTTTCCAGTAGGCCTCAACGAGGGTGTCGCCGGCGAGATAATGTGCCATGGCAACGATCGGGTTCGGGAATTTCTGGGGATAATTGCACGGTTCGACAACCGTGCCGTAGCTTCCCGTCGCGCCGGCTTCGAGCCAGCGCAGTGCGCTCATCTGTGGGTTCCGTCGCCCCAGGTGACCGCCGGCAGAGGTCAAATGGTCGGCCATCGCGCCCGCTAAGAATCCAAGCGAATCGAGG
>SMVA01320895.1_pt1 | contig 10922 bp, 11 predicted proteins | sample 2456451 | NCBI WGS metagenome assembly SMVA01 (sample SAMN11095933, study PRJNA526329) | marine sediment metagenome | biome: Marine sediment; feature: Surficial sediment; material: Deep marine sediment; isolation source: Hadal surficial sediment | place: Pacific Ocean | collected 2014-05 | depth...
CACTACTGGTAATTACTTTCGGCTTATTCATAACTTATGTGCATGGGCAGGACAAAATCTCTACAAAAAAAGCAAAAATGGATCATCTGAAGCATCTTGAAGGAACATGGTCAGGAACAGGTTGGTCAATGTCTCAGGACGGGACAAGGAGTGAATTTGATCAAACTGAAAGAATTCTCCTCAAGCTGGATGGAATTGCAATGGTTGTAGAGGGAATAGGAAGGTATAAAGGATCTGAAGAAATAGCATTCAATGCACTCGCCGTGTTTACCTATGACCTCGAAAATGAACAATATGATATCCGGTCTTATCTTGCTTCGGGAGAATCAACAAGTGCAACTGGTAATTTTGTAGGGGATAATTTTATCTGGAGCATCATCGTACCGGGAGGTACAGTTCGCTATACAATGAAAGCTAATGAATCAACATGGCATGAGTATGGTGAGTTTTCCAGTGATGGAAACCAGTGGTATAAATTCATGGAAATGAACCTGTCAAAAACAACAATTAAATAAACCTATAATGGAAGAAAAAGAATTGACCAAACAAGAAAGTCTTGATTTGATTATGCAAATGATCAACCAGGCAAAAGTAAATGTGAAACAAAGTAGTTTTTACTTGTTGTTATGGGGATGGATCATCTCCATATCCAGTTTTACACATTATTATCTGGGGTTGTACACGTCTGTTGAACATCCTCAGTTAGCATGGTCTATCACGATTCCGGGTATATTTATTTCTGCTATTTATGGATTCATTCACGGTAGAAAAGCTACCATAAGAACGTATGCTGATTGGCTCTATTTCATGATCTGGATGGGATTCCTGGTTTCGATCATACTTGTTCAGATTTTCTTCTATTCTCAGGGGAATTTGATTGGAATTATGATACTAATTATCACTGGCAATGCTGTATTTATTTCAGGGCATGTTTTAAAATTCAGTCCATTAATCTGGGGCGGAGTTTTGTTTTGGGGAGCTTCAATAGTAGGACACATTGTAAATGATGAAACCATACTTCTAATCACTGGCGTTTCCGTAATTTTCGGATACCTTGTTCCCGGCTATATGTTAAAGCGTAAAATTACAGATGGTTCAGTTTAAAAAATTAGACCCTTTGCTCCATTCCCAACTAAGATTGGCGATTATATCAATCCTGGTATCTGCAGATTTTGCCGAATTCACTTTTCTAATGGAAAAAACGCAAGCCACATCAGGAAACCTGAGTGTACAACTAGACAAACTTGAAAAAGCAAAGTACATTAAAATCACAAAAAGTTTTAAGGGCAAACGTCCCGTGACCACTTCCAAAATAACAAAGACAGGTAAAGAAGCATTTACAACCTATGTTGCTAACTTAGGAGGGTATATTAACCCTGATTAAATAATAACGATAAATGGAACACGCCAATTATTCATGCCCGAAATGTGGAAACAAGGAGTACGAGACAGACGAATTTCGGGCTACCGGAGGATTCTTAAGTAAAGTTTTCGATGTGCAGAATAAAAAATTTACCACAGTTTCCTGTACAAAATGCACTTACACAGAAATTTATCGTGCTGACAGCAGCATGCTCGGAAATATATTTGATTTTTTTACATGATAAGTCTACTTCAGGAACTCTCTAAAAACTATCGCTTATCCGCTTGAATTTTTACCTTTGCGTTTCATTTTTGAAATCGAGTAAGGGGAATGGCAGATTATAATTTTCGTGCAATTGAAAATAAGTGGCAGAAAGCCTGGAGAGAAAACAACGCATACAAAACAGAAGAGGTTGAGGGTAAGCCAAAATATTATGTTTTGGATATGTTTCCCTACCCTTCCGGAAAAGGGCTTCATGTAGGCCATCCATTAGGCTATATAGCAACAGATATCGTTTCGAGATACAAACGCCTCAGTGGATTTAATGTTCTGCATCCGATGGGTTTCGATTCCTTTGGCCTCCCGGCAGAACAATATGCAATTAAAACAGGACAGCACCCCGCAAAAACTACTCAGGAAAATATAGCCAGGTTCAAAGAACAATTGAGTGTTCTTGGGTTTTCATATGACTGGGACAGAGAAATTCAAACAAGTAATGAAGATTACTATCGCTGGACACAGTGGATATTTCTGCAATTATTTAACAGCTATTACGACAAAGAAAAAAATAGAGCCGTCAAGATTGACCATCTTTCCATTCCTGATGAATATGAGGGGCAGGAAAGAGAGCAATTTATAAATAATCACAGATTAGCCTACCAGGATAATATAATGGTAAACTGGTGTCCGGATCTTGGGACTGTATTGGCAAACGAGGAGGTAATAGGTGGTGTTTCTGAACGCGGTGGGCATCCTGTAGTTAGAAAACCTATGAAACAATGGATGCTTCGAATCACGAAGTATGCTGATCGGTTGATTGACGATCTGGAAGATCTTGATTGGCCTGAATCAATTAAAGCTTCTCAAAAAAATTGGATAGGTCGTTCTGTTGGAGCGGAAGTAGAATTCAAAATTGAATCGACAAATGAAAGTTTACATGTGTTTACAACCAGACCTGACACCATTTATGGCGTCACTTATATGGTAATAGCACCTGAACATCCTTTAGTGGATAAAATCACCAGTGACGATCAAAGGGAAAGCGTTAATGATTATGTGAAGCGTGCCGGTCAAAAAAGTGACCTCGAAAGATCTGATTTAGATAAATCAAAAACCGGTGTATTTACCGGGGCATATGCCATCAACCCCATCTCCAAAGAGAACATTCCTATATGGATCTCGGATTATGTTTTGATAACGTATGGTACAGGAGCTATCATGGCAGTTCCGGGTGGAGATCAAAGAGATTTTGACTTTGCTAAGAAATTTGAATTAAAAATCGTTCAAGTGATCTCCCCTGATGGACAATCAAGTGAACATCTAGAAGAGGCCTATCCGGGGGACGGGATTATGGTCAATTCAGGTGAGTACGATGGAATTGAAAGTCGGAAATTTAAAAACGATATTGTTGCAAGAATGGAAGCAGAGGGTATCGGTAAAGCTTCAATTAATTACAAACTACGCGACTGGGTTTTTACGAGACAGCGCTATTGGGGTGAGCCAATTCCTGTGATTCATACGAAAGATGGCAGGGTAATAGGGGTACCTGAAGAGTCACTTCCTGTCACATTACCCAAGGTCGAATCATATGTAGGAACAGATGATGGAGAATCTCCGCTTGCCAAAGTTTCAGATTGGGTAAATACAATTAACCATGAGGATGGCACCCCGGCCAAAAGAGAAACGAATACAATGCCTCAATGGGCCGGCTCTTGCTGGTATTATATGCGTTATGTTGATAATAAGAATGAAAATGAATTTTCCGATTCTTCTAAAACTGACTACTGGCTACCCGTCGATTTATACATAGGTGGTGCAGAGCATGCAGTTTTGCATTTATTATATGCCCGGTTCTGGCACAAGGTATTGCATGATCTTGGTCATGTGACAGCTATCGAACCTTTCAAAAAACTGATCAACCAGGGAATGATCCAGGGCAGATCAAATTTTGTCTATCGAATAAAAGGATCTAATAAGTATGTATCATTCAATCTGCGGAAGGATTATGAAGTAGATCCTATCCACGTGGATGTAAATATTGTAAATGATGACATCCTGGATTTTGAAGCATTTAAGCAATCACGCGAATCAAGTGGCGAAACTGACATTGAATTTATTTTAGAGGATGGGGAATACATATGTGGTTCCGAGGTTGAAAAAATGTCTAAATCATTGCTCAATGTAGTAACCCCGGATCATATTATTGATGGTTATGGAGCTGATACTTTCAGGATGTATGAGATGTTCTTAGGTCCGTTGGAGCAAAGTAAACCATGGAATACAAATGGAATAGAGGGGGTCTTTAAGTTTTTACGAAAATTCTGGAACCTGTTTCACAGGGAAGATGAATTTAGTGTCTCCGATCTCCCCTCTACTGAAGATGAACTAAAAATTATGAATCGCACAATAAAGAAGGTAGGTGATGATATTGATCGTTATTCATTCAACACTGCCGTAAGTGCGTTTATGATCTGTACGAACGATTTGGTTTCGCTATCTTGCAATAAACGTTCAGTACTGCAACCTCTCGTTATATCACTTTCCCCGTTTGCACCTCATCTATCGGAGGAACTTTGGTCACTATTGGGGAATGATGGAAGTGTTATCGACCAGGTATTTCCAACAGTTGATGAAAAATATCTGGAAGATGATACGTATGAATATCCCATTTCAATAAATGGCAAAATGCGGACTAAAATTACCTTTCCAAAAGGAAAAGAACGTTCAGAAATAGAAAAAGAAGTGTTGGAAAATGAAGTAGTTCAGAAATGGATGGACGGAAATACTCCAAAGAAAATCATTGTAGTTCCAGATCGCATAGTGAATATTGTAGTGTAAAGATTAAAATCCTTCCGGATCTTCTTCCTCTGTTTCGTCTACAGGTGTTTCGGTGACGGGGTCTGCGGATATGTCTTTCTTCTTAAATAGATTTCCAAAAATACGTTTAAAAAATCCTTCTTTGGGAGCATCATCCGCAACCTCCACTCCTTCCACGTCTATTGCATCAGTCAGATCTTCTTCCTCCCCATCATAACCATCTTTCCAAACCAGTTTATTTTTTAAGTAACATAAATAGTATTTCTGATCTAAATTGTATTTGTACGTACGGCCCTGTAAAGAAGCGCTGTCAATAGCAGCAGAATCAATATTTTCCAATTCAGCCAGTAATTCTATATCTCCGCCAAATTTAATTGAGTCACTCGCTTCAGGAATTACAACATCCATTGGAATCATATTTAACCCGCTGCGTTTCGCCAAAAATCCAGGTTTCTGAATAATCCCAAACTGATCTTTTCTTGGAACCCGCATATCAGTACGTGGCATGGAGTCTTCACCTATGTAGGAAAAATATTTATCCCTTATATCATTCTCTCTCAATAAATAGCTTGGATCAGGGTAATCACCACGGTGAGCGGAAGCTAATAGATCTGCATTCGAATTATCAAGAATAAAATAGCTTGTATAAGCAGGACAGGCCAGTTTATCGTTGCACGAATAAAAGAAGGGTACGACAAATACCCCTATGATATATGATAGTAATCGAGATTTCATTAAGAAATTACCCCAAGTTAGAATATTTAAAGGATTCCATGCAATTGTTTAAAGAAAAGTGGACGCTATCTTCGAAACGAAATTTATTGTGAATTATTGATTGTCTCTGCCTAAATCCTTTCGGGTTCTTGAATGGTAACCCTGCAACTACAAGTTGATAAGAGTGTTCAATCCATTCCTCGATTAATTTATCTGGTAAGATTCCTTCCATCGAAATGGTATTCCAATGTTTTTTATTCATATGGAAACCGGGAATTACTTCATTGTATTGTTCCCTCAATTGTACAGCATTTTCAGGATCACATTTAAGATTAATGCTGCTGAATAAATCAATATCAGTTAAAGCAAACATTTTTCCCATTACTTTAAATACAAGTGTTTGATTATCAAATGGAAACTCTTCCGTAACTCCTTGCTTTTTTAGGCAGTACTCGCGGTAAGATTCAATATTCAAAACTGCATAAACGGTTAAGCAACTTAAAAAAATAGTTTCTTGGTGATGAAAAACAGAATGGCAAGTATGAAAATAATCACCGTGATCCTGTTTATTCCATGCATTAATTTCAAATTGATACTTTTTGGTGCGTTTTCATCCTTAAGTCCAAACAACCTTAGAAAATATCTGCCAACGGCACCGAGCCTGAACCAATCTTTCGTTGTGTTTTTCTCTTTCATAATTAACTAGTTTCAAGCTCAACCCAATCACCTTCAGATTTGATCAATCCAATCAATTCACCAACAGCCTGATCAAATGGAATTCCTTTCTTACGAATTTCTTTTCCTTTATACAATGTTATTTTATCTGGCCCGGCCCCAACATAGCCATAATCTGCATCAGCCATTTCGCCCGGTCCGTTTACAATACATCCCATGATGGCGATCTTAACTCCTTTTAAATGATCAGTTTCCTTTCTAATCCTCGCAGTAGTTTCCTGAAGATCAAAAAGTGTTCTTCCACAAGAAGGGCATGAAATATATTCTGTTCGGGTGATACGTGTGCGGGTAGCTTGAAGAATCCCAAAAGCCGCACTATTTATCTTTTCCTGATTTCCATTAAAGGAAATCCAGATACCACTTCCAAATCCATCCAGCATGAGTCCTCCAATATCCGTTGAAGCGTACACCTGGAATTTATCAATTGAATTTGTCTGGTAATTCCTTTTCACAATCACCGGCGTATTGATATCTCTTTCCTTCATCTCAAAAAAGAATCTGCGCAGTTGAGGCATTACATGCTCATTATTCGTAGCCAAAACTAATACTATGTTTTCTTTATTTATACGCTGAAAATCCAACTCACCCATTTCTTCTCCAAGAACTTCAATGAAATTTAATTCCGGGTGCAGAACAGCATTCTCAAACCCTGAATATGGGAATATGGGAAATTGATTTCCGGATTTGTCTAACGCCCATTTTTCATGATTTACTACTGCCTTTAATCCATTTGGTAATTCAAAATCAATTGATAAATCTCCTGTATAAAGGTAGTCAGCTCCATTTTCATCCATCACCCATTTATCAAACTCGGGTAAATATCTATGTCCTATAGCACTTAAGTCCTCTTTAGTTATGGATATATTGGTATGAAAATCTGAAATTACCCTGGGAACATTTTGACCTCCAATATTTCTAACCTCATTTGAAGGATTCTTTGAATATGAGTACGGATCAATCGGATTCCTGTCAATTGGTAATATTGGTAAATGACCTTCACGTTTTGCATATCTATTTACCAATTCAAGAGCAATTGGGATTTCAAATTCTGGTTCTTCTGTCAATGAAACCCTAACAGTATCACCAAGTCCATCATCCAGTAAGGTGCCAATGCCAACAGCAGATTTGATTCTTCCATCCTCCCCTTCCCCGGCTTCTGTTACGCCCAAATGTAGAGGATACGGAAGCATTTCTTCAGCATCCATTCGCTGCACAAGCAATCGATAAGCCTGCACCATTACCTGCGGGTTACTTGCTTTCATCGAAAGAACTATCTGATGATAATTTTCATCTGCACAAATACGAAGAAATTCTAAAGCAGATTCTACCATTCCCAATGGTGTATCACCATATCTGTTCATAATTCTGTCAGATAAAGAACCATGATTTGTCCCAATCCTCAGGGCGGTTCCATATTCCTTACAGATATAAACCAGTGGAACAAATTTGTTCCTTATTCTCTCCAACTCATCATTATAAGTTTGATCTGTGTAATCGATGATTTCAAATTTTTTCCGATCAGCATAATTACCGGGATTGATCCTGACCTTCTCAACAATTCGAGCAGCAATTTCAGCGGCATTGGGAGTGAAGTGAATGTCAGCCACCAACGGCTGATTATATCCCTGAGTGCGAAGTTGTTTTTTTATATTTTGAAGATTCTTTGCCTCATTGATACTTGGTGCCGTAATTCTTACGTATTCACACCCTGCCTCGATCATTCGTATAGCCTGCTCAACAGATCCCTGAGTATCTAATGTATCCACGGTAGTCATGGATTGTACACGAATTGGATTATTGCCTCCCAATGGAACATCTCCAATGTTTACTTCGGAAGTATTTCTTCTGATGTATTCAGTAAGACTGGGACAATATATGTTTTCGAAAATAGTCTCCATTAATTCTACAAATTTAGTTTAATATCTCTCTTCTTAAGAGTATTCAAGTTGATTAGATGAGGCAATTCCACAACTTTTTGATAAATGACCGAATAAACTTGCTATTTGATAAAGAAATTCATTTGCCTTTGCTAATTTTTTAATACTTTCCCAGAATGAAAACTGCCCAAACCTTATTGTTTTTCTCCCTTAGTCTTTGTGCTTGCCAGGTAGCTGAACGTGTGAGAGTCGACGAAACATATTACTTTGTTACAAAACTTGGTTCGGATACTCTCGCTGTGGAAAAAATCCTGCTTACGAGTGATGCTATTTCTTCTACTGTTGTTTTGAGAAGTCCAAGGACAACTGTGCAAAATGCTAAATTAGAATTCGATGAAAATGGGAAAATGCTCAATTATTCCAGAGAAGTAATTAATGCGGTTACTGATAGCGTGATTCTTGAAGAAAGTGCTTTGTGGGATGGAGATAGTTTGGTTGTTTCCAGGGAGGTGAATGGTCAAAGTCGAACTGCAAATGTATCTTCTGATAAATCAATCGTACCATTTATTGACATGGTTCACTGGCCATTTGAACTGATGATTAACCGCGGATATTCTTCGGAGGATCAACCTTACAAACAACAGGTATTCAGCGGAACAAGAACTTTTACATTCGAAATCACAAAGCTTAGAAACGACTCCATCACAGTAAAACATCCTACTCGTGGCGTAATGGGTGTTATCCCAACCACAAATGGAACCCTTCAGTTCCTGGAAGCGAGCAATACAACACGAGCATTAACCGTGACTCGTACTTCCTCCTTAGACATTGAAAAATTGATAGAAAGATTCAGAAACAACGATGCTAACAGTAAATCATTTGGCTCTTTATCCGGAAGAGGAAATTTTGACCAGGAGGTAAACGGAGTGCACTACAAGCTTGATTTTGGAACTCCGTCAAAAAGAGGCCGGGAAATCTGGGGAAAGCTGTTAACCTTTGGGAAACTTTGGAGAACAGGCGCCAACAGGGCTACTCATTTTACCATAGATAAAGATATAATTCTTGGGGATCTCGAGGTCCCGGCAGGTGAATACACATTGTTTACAATCCCTGAAGAAAATGGGGGTGTACTTATTGTCAATAAACAAACTGGTCAAAATGGCCAGCGATATGATGAAACTCAAGACCTTGGAAGAACACAAATGACCACACGAGAACTGGATTCATCCGTAGAGGTTTTCGATATTGAAGTTTCCCGGGGAAATCCCAATAATGAACTTCTTCTTAAATGGGGTAATAAAGCCTATGTGATTCCTATAAATCCGGGAAATTGAATCAAATCTATTACGTCATGGGTGTAGCCGGATCAGGGAAAACCACTGTTGGAAAACTCCTCTCGGAAAGTCTACAAGCCCCTTTTTACGATGCGGATAAATTTCATCCGGTTGAAAACGTAGAAAAGATGAAAAAGGGTCTGGCCCTGGATGACGATGATCGTAAAAATTGGTTGCAGGCAATTCACACATTTGTCTCAGGAAAACTTAAACAATCATCCCTGGTATTTGCTTGCTCAGCGCTAAAAGAAAAATACAGAAAACAGCTTAGTGTTGACCTGCAAGCCAGGTGGGTTTACCTTGAAGGTAGTTTTGATGAAATTGAAAGACGGATGAAATCCAGGGAAAGACATTATATGCCGGCAAGCCTGCTAACGTCTCAATTTGAGGCATTGGAGCCCCCAAAAGATGCCATTATTGTATCAATTAATCAGAGCCCTGATAACATGGTAACGCAAATCATGCAGGTGATTGAAAAACAATCTGGATGAATTGATTAAAAGAACTTAACTTCCGATTTAACTGATGTCACGAATATTAATATTTTCATTTCTTATAATTATCTGTTCCTGTAATTCAAAACCAAAGGAAAGCCTCCTTGCCGGACTCTGGAAAATACATAGCATTGAACAACAAGACTCAACTGGAAATTGGGTAACAGCCGACTGGATGAAAAATGGAAGCGGCTATCTTCACTATGATTCCAAAATGAATATGTCATTACATTTTACACCGGAAAATTATGATACGCTTGTTTTACCTGAGGAATCAGATAAGAAATTGTGGGATCTTGGAATATTAGTTCAGCTCTCTTCTGATTATTGGTATTTGGGGGAGTACCAGGTTCTTAATGATAATACAGTCAAACACACGCGTCTTATGCATTCAAATCCGGAAGATAACAATAGGACGGTTCAGCGTAAATTTAAGTTCTCAGGGGATACATTGACTTTGTCTGCTCCTGAGTTTGGTCTGAGACTAAAGTGGTTAAAAGCAAATTGATCACAGAATGAAAATTACCTTCATACAAACCGGGGGAACAATTGATAAGGATTATCCACAAAGTACCAAAGGTTGGGCATTTGAAATAGGTGAGCCTGCTATTATACGAATTCTGAATATACTTCAACCTTCATTTGAGTATGAAATCGTGGAAGCATTCAGGAAAGACAGTTTGGAAATTAACAACAAAGACAGAAAAAGATTAGCAGATACCATCAGAAAGCAGGATACAGACAAAATAATTATCACTCATGGTACAGATACCATGATAGAAACGTGTGCATTCATCTCAAAGAATATTGAAAATAAAACTATCGTATTAACCGGTGCAATGAAGCCTGAAATATTTAAAGATTCAGAAGCACAAATAAATATAGGGAGTGCAATTAGTGCAGTTCAAATGGCTCCAATTGGTGTGTATATTTGCATGCATGGAATAGTGAAGTCGTGGGATAAAATGAATAGGAATATTGAATCTGGAAAATATTATTAGATGACCTTAAAATTTGAAAATGGAGATTTAATGGCTCAATTTGGTCTTGGGACCTGGTTGTCTAAAAAGGGAGAAGTATATGATGCGATCAGAGAGGCAATCAAAATTGGCTACAGACATATCGATTGTGCAGCAATCTATGGAAACGAAAAAGAAATTGGATCTGCTATTAACGATGCAATCAGCCATGGTGATACAACCAGGAATGAATTGTGGATAACATCAAAATTATGGAACAGTTCCCACCGGTTAGCAGATGTGGAACCTGCAATCAGAAAAACTTTATCTGACTTGCAACTAGACTTTCTTGATTTATATTTAATCCATTGGCCAATTGCATTAGCAGAGGGTGTTTCAATGCCTGAAAA
>SMVA01057378.1_pt1 | contig 10918 bp, 8 predicted proteins | sample 2456451 | NCBI WGS metagenome assembly SMVA01 (sample SAMN11095933, study PRJNA526329) | marine sediment metagenome | biome: Marine sediment; feature: Surficial sediment; material: Deep marine sediment; isolation source: Hadal surficial sediment | place: Pacific Ocean | collected 2014-05 | depth 0-1...
TCTCGTGCACCCGCCCTTCTGGTATCTGGCCTGGGCCTTCGGTCTCTCGGGTGGCGATACCGGGTCGGCGGTCTTCCAGGCCTCGATCTGGATGTTCTGGCTCTACATCGCCGACCGACTCTGCGCACCGGTCTTCAGGTGGCGAACGGGGCGTTCGATCCACGGGTATCTACCGATCGACGTGAAAATCCGCACCTTCATTTCAAGGCGGAACGTCAATCTCCCGTTCTTTACCGCGGCCATCGCAATCGATGCGCTTCGCCCCGGCTCGGGCTGGGAACTCTCGATCTTCATTTTCTATGGGATGGTGCTCTGGCAGGCGGCGTGCGTCGTCTACCACGCGGTCCGGACCATTCAGTTCTTCAATGTGGAAAAGGGCAGCTCACCGACCTGAGCCGAAGAACAGCCCTCTCTGGCGACGCCGCCTATGACCTCTGCGAAGACCCTGCGGACCGTCGCGGCGGTTCTTCGTTGAAGCGGGCGCTCGATGTGGCTGCCTCGCCGATGCCACGAAGCGCAACGATCCGGTCTCGTTCCTGGCTCCGCGCGTCAGAAAGATCCGCGCGGACACTGGCCAGATCCTCGGGCGAATCCATCTCGCCCCACCATAATCCCGTCATCGAGACGGTCTCGACCGGAATCTCGCGAGTCAGTTGGTCGATGACCGACAAATAATACGCCTTGAGTCCACGTTGGGTGCGAACGGCGCGGTCGAGGGCGGATCGAAAGGCCTCGACCCCCTGGCCGGTGAAGCGCATCAAGCCGATCGACTCGCCACTCACGACATCGGCGGCAAGCGTCTTGGACACGGCGCGAAGCCGACCCTCCGCACTCATCGAGACCTTCATGTCGTCGTCGTCGTATGCATCCTTTTCGTTGATCACGAGAGAAATGGGAGCCATCGGAGCACTCAACAGGCGACGCAGGACAGCCGGCTCGAAGAGCGTGTCACCATTCATCAACAAGAAGTCGCCCCGCATTTCGGAGCGAGCGAGCCAGGCGGTGACCAGGTTGTCGCTCGAATCGAAAAACGGATTGAAGACGGTCTCGACGTTGATCCCGGGCACCGACCGGGTGGCCAGGAAGGCCTCGACCTTCTCGGCGTGGAATCCGACCATGACGCGAGCCTCGGTAACACCACTGGCCGCGAGGGCACGAAGCTGAACTTCGAGCGCCGGTCGATCGCCATCCACCGGAAGCAGACATTTCGGCAAAGACTCGGTAAAAGGCAGCAGCCGCCGACCTTGGCCGGCGCTCAGAATAATTGCAATCACTTGCGATTCCCCCCTGTGGCCGCCTAGCTTGGCGGACACTGATCCCATTCTGTCGTCGATCGGGATATCGGCAGAACGCACCTCTCACAGTGGGACGTTCACGAGCCAGATTTGAGTTGGACCCTAAGGCTTGACGATCTCGATTTCGGCGGAATTCCCAGAATCGACACGCAATGGACTCTTTCGTGAGCCCCGGCTCGAATCACCGTGTTCTAAATCCCACGAACTAGCCGCAAGGACCAATTATTGAGGGTTTTTCCCCAAGAAAATTTGGACCGTGGGATGTCTCTCAAACCCGGAGCGATCCTGTATCGCTACGTGGCGAGTGAATTGCTCCTGCCGACCTGCTTCACGCTCGGTGCCTTCACGTTGGTGGTACTGACGAAGGATTTCACCGGATACAGCGATTTGGTGATCAACCGCGGCGCAGGAGTAGCACGAGTCGGCCGGATCGTCCTACTTCAATCGCTCCCGCTGATGACTCAGACTCTCCCTTTCGCCGTGCTGGTCGGTGGCCTCGTGGGAATTGGCCGTCTGACGGCGGATCTAGAGCTTCTGGCGCTGTCCGCGCTCGGATTCGAGCCCCGCAGGCTGATCGCCCCGCTCGCTCTCTTCGGCGCGGGTGCAGCTCTCGTCGGGCTCATGATGGCGCTGTTGATTTCCCCCTGGGCACAGCGCGGGCTCGATCGTTCCCTCCGGGAAATCGCCGAAATCAATCCAGCTGCCGAGATCCAGCCGGGGGTCGTCAACCGATTCGGGGACTGGAAGCTCGAGGCACGCGAGGTCTCGAGCAGCGGTCAGGAGCTGGGACAGGTGCTTCTGTGGATGCCCGTGGTCGGCGAGACGCTCTTCGCCGAAACCGCCCAGATCTCCGCAGGACCCGGGGGCAGTCTCGAAATTGTCCTGAGCAACGGAGCCCTTCTCCTCAACACCCGCGAGACACCCCGCGCGATGCGCTTCGACGAGTTGCGCACGGCACTGCCCCAATCCCAGGGATTTGCGGAGGCCACATCCGGAAACCCGATGGCGGGAATGACCCTCTCGGCGTTGTCCCGCCTGATACGAAATCCCGAGAGTCGAGACCAGGCGAGGGAGGCCCGGTCGGAATTTCACCGAAGATTCGTGCTTCCGACCGCCGCCGCGCTCTTTGGCGTGCTCGCCCTACCCCTGGCGCTCGCGCGCGCGAAGCCCTCCCGGTCGAGCGGAGCCGTGGTCGGATTTGCGATCACGGTCGCATATTATGGTCTGATCCAGGTCGCCGAAGGGGTCTCCCAGCGATCTCCCGAGCTGACCGGCCTGGCAGCCTGGCTCCCGAACGTGGCGCTGCTGCTGCTGACCGCCTTTCTCTACCGTCGGCTCACCCGGCCCTGGGCCGGTGCGCGTCGATCGATGCTCTCGAAATCCGGGATGCTCGGGATCCCGCGGCGGGTGAAACCCGACCGAGGCGTGCGGGCCAGCCGTTGGCCACTGCCACGTTATGTGGCCACGCGTTTCATTCAGCTCTCGCTACTTTGCTTTGCCGCGCTGGTCGTCGCGTATCTCCTGGTCGACATTCTCGAACGATTGCAGTGGTTCGCTCGGCACGCGGCAAGCGTCGACGAAATGATTCGATTCTATTCGGCCCGGATTCCGCTGCTGGTCTCGCGAGTCGTTCCGATGGGGCTTCTCGTCGCCATGGCGCTCACCGTCGGCCTGCTGACCTCCTCGGGCGAACTCGTCGGAATGCGGAGTCTCGGTATTTCCGCCAGCCAGGCGCTGCGTCCTGCGCTGATCGTCTGCCTTTTGGTCACCCCGCTTTCGTTCCTGCTCAATGATCAGATCGTTCCGCGCACGAACGAGTTGGCCGATCTCATCAAACAGCGTGACATCAAGGGATTCGGTAGCCAGCGAACGGCGGTCTGGGGCACCTATGGCCGTACGCTCTACCAACTCGAAAGTCTCGACACCAGCCTGGGAACGGCGGATGAAATCGTCGTCTACCAGCTCGCGTCCAACGGCCTTCCGGAGAGTCGCATCGATGCGCGATCCGCCCGTTATATCGGGAACAATCACTGGCGATTGCGCGACGCGACCGGGGTCGTGATGGATCGCGACGGACACCTGTTGGCCGCCACACCCTCGCGCGATGTCGAGCTCGGTGAACAGCCTTCGGGCGAACTCGATTTGATGCATTTGTCGGTCGCTGAGATCCGGGGACTGATGCGCGAGCTCGCCTCCAGCGGCGACTCGATGACCGCTTTCGAAGTCGATCTGCATCTCAAACTCGCGACACCTCTGGCGTGTTTGTTGCTACCTGCTCTCGTCCTGATCTTCGCCGTCAGCGGTCCCCCCTTTCCGGGTTCAGCGCTGACCCTGGTGCTCGCGGGAGCAGTCGCGGTGTTCTACACGCTTTCCGCCGGAGCCTTCGCCTCCCTCGGCCGCGGCGGGGTTCTGCCGCCCTGGGCCGGAGGCTGGGGCCCGAGCATACTGGCGATCGCTGCCCAGATCGGCCTGGCCTGGCGAAGTTGGGCCGCTCGGCGAGGGAATTGAGCGTTGGCGATCCAATCCGAAAGGGACGACGGAGAGAGCGAAGCCATGCCCTCCCCCGGCTGGTTCGCGGAGGGCCCCCTACGCCGACTCCTCGGAAACGCGTCACTCCTGGTCGGCGGCCGTTCCCTGAATGCCGTTTTCAATGTCGTCGCGATGACGCTCATCGTGCGCAGCGTCGGACTCGAAACCTTCGGATCGCTCGTGTTGGTTCACGCCGTGATGAGCACGATCAGCGACCTCGCCAAATTTCAGTCCTGGCAGGCCGTGCTGCGATACGGAACCCCGGCGCTCGAACAGCAGCGCACCACGGACTTTCGGCGATTGATCAAGCTGACCGTGCTGCTCGACCTCGGCAGCGCCCTCTTCGGCATGGCCGTCGCTCTCGTCGCGGTCCCCCTGCTGGCGCCCCACCTCGATTGGTCCCCCGAATGGGTGCCCGCGATTCAGGCCTACGCATTCTCGATCCTGTTCATGGTCACCGCGACGCCCACGGGCCTGTTGCGTCTATTCGATCGCTTCGACTTGCTCTCCGTATCCAACGCGATCGGGTCGTCTCTTCGGGTCGTCGGCGCGATCTGGGTATTCGTCCATGGAGGGGGGCTCGAGATCCTGCTTGGAATCTGGTTCGCGTCGACGCTCACGAGTGGGCTCTGGTTGATCGGACATGCGTACCGAACGCTGTCGATCCGGGGACTTCTCCAAGGACCGCGATTGGGCTACCGGGATCTCACGTCCGGTCACCCCGGCATCGCCGCGTTCGTGTGGACGACTCAAGCGAACACGACGCTGGCCTCGGCCATGAGGCATCTGACGACGGTCGTGGTGGGGTTTCTTCTCACGCCTGTCGCCGCGGGTCTGTACGATATTTCGAGACAGGTGACCACCTTGCTCTCGCGTTTCGCGAAGCTGATGCAGCCCGCCATCTATCCGGAATTCGCACGCCTATCGGTTCAGAACGACATGCATGCCATCCGGCAGCTGATCCTTCGCTCGATGGTCCTGATGACGGGAGCGGGCATTCTCTTGTTGATCCCGCTCGTCGCGTTCGGGAAGCCGCTGCTCGGCTTCATCTTCGGGCAGGAACTCGAGGCAGCCTATGGATTGATGATATTGATGGCGGTGGCCGCGCTAATTCGATTGCTCTCGTTTCCGCTCGAGCCAGCACTCATCTCGACCGGCCGGGCGGGTATGGCGCTTCTGATCCGCGCGGCCACGGTCGTGGTTTTCTTGCTCGGGCTCTTCGTCCTGATTCCACGCGTCGGACTGATCGGGGCGGGCATGGCCGGGCTGGCCAGTGCATTGGTCGCATTCTCCGGCGAGGCGATGGCTGCGATCGACTGGTTCAGGAGACGGACGGCGGAGGGGCCGACGACGCCGGGGAGCGCCGGATCGATCGCGACAGGGAATCACCCAGGCGAAGGGCAAGCGCCAGAATCGTGAGCGTCGGATTCGCCCAGCCGCCGGTGGGGAAGACGGAACTCCCGGCGACGTAGAGATTGCCAAGGCCATGGACACGGCAGTCCGCATCCACCACCCCTTGCCTCGGGCTTGCGGCCATACGCGTCGTTCCCATGTGGTGATAGCCGCCGACGGGATGGTTGCTGATCAGCGGATCCATCTCCCAGGGAACGCCCTCTTCCGAAAGCCACGGGCTCGCCTCGGCGCGGCCGAGCGAGAGCCTTCGCAACTCGCCGTCGAGCGCGCTCATCAGCACCCGAAGCGATCGCTTGTCCGTGTCGCAAAAGCGCCAGTCGAGCGCGATCTGCGGAAGTCCGAAGACGTCGCGCTTGTCGGAGAGAACGACTCGGCTGGCCGGATTCGGAGCCTGCTCCGCGCGCGCCACGACGTAGAGACCCCGCCGTGCGGTGCTCGCCCCCAACCAACGCGTCAATAGCCCCAGCCGATCCCCGAGAGCGCGCTTGGTCCGTCGGTGGATCCACCAGAGAGACCGACCCCGATGGTCATGCGGCACCTTCCACTTGAGCGTATTGAAGAGCCATTTGCCCGGCGGCATCCGCGTGCCCTGGTGCAGCCGAACCGAGAACGTGAACGCGCTATTCAGGATTCCCTCGCGCTCCTGAAGCTTGTCCGAACCTCGTACCAGCGGCGCATAACGCAGACCTGCCTGCCGGTGGGAAAGCGTGAGCTGCTTGAGGAAGGGCCAGAGCTTGTGGGGCGTGACGCTCGCACCGCGTGCATGCGGATGTTCCATGAAGAACCGCCCCACCAGATCATGCTGGTTTCCGAGTCCTCGTGGCTGCACGCCACGCGAGTTCAGCATCAGCCGCGGGGTCTCGAGCCCCCCCGCAGCCAGCACGAAGGCACGAGCCCGAACGACGCCCCGACCGCCGGACAGGTTCCCGATCTGAACCGATTCGACCGCGCTCCCCTCCGCATTGGCTCGAATTTCGAGAACCGTTGCGCGAAGCAAAACCCGAACCTTCGTCGAGTCCACGAGATCGCGACACCGTCGCAGGGTGAAGCGCTCGAATTGTTCGTCGAACTGAAAGAAGTGCGTGCGCAGGACATCGGGGTCGAAACCGGGCGGGCGAAGTCCGAGTCGTCCCCACAGCGCTTCACCGCCGTCCGTCACCTCGAGATCGAGCGAACGAAGCGCCTCGGCGTAGTACGGGGCAAGCGTCTCCTTGCCAAAGGGCCAACCGGAGTGCTCGATCCACGAGCGCCGCTCGAAGTCGATCGAATCGAGTTGGACGACACGTCCGCCCCAGACGGCGGTCGTTCCGCCGAACAGCCTGAGGCGACTCTGATCGAGTGGGTAATACGGGAATCCGATCGATTCACCGATCCCGAGATCCTGGAGCGGTTTCTCATAGTCCGCGGCTCCGCTCTCGAGCACGCAGACGTCGAGCCCCGCCGATTCGAGCCGACGGGCCAACGTGATGCCCGCGGCCCCGGCGCCCAGGATGCAGACCTCGGTCTCGAAGACGGCATGGTCATCACGCTCTGTGAATTCCTCGATCATGGGTGGCTCCGGGAGAGACGGGACGCGATGGACGACTAGGTGTTTCGTACTCGATGCTTCGGGCTACGTGCGAAGAGGACTCAGCCTGATCGCAAATCGCCACGGAAGCCAACGCATGGCCTGTGAACGGCGAACAGCATATCCGGGCTCGCTCGACAAAGCACGAGAGGCCTCGGGTGAGGAGTGCGATCCTTCCGATGGCTGGATGGCTCCACTTCTTCTGCGCGTTTCCTCACCCCCGCGCGAAACAACGTCTCGAACAACCTCTGGTTCGCCTCCGCATATCAGGCGGAAATGAGAGTATCGGGGCGCATCGCCGACTGGCTCTCCATCGAAGCTGTTTTCCGGCTCTCTCGATTCGCATCGCTCAATCTGCAATTCGATTCCAAAACCTGGGGCGTTCGGACAGCACTTTCCGGAGCAATCGGACACCACTCCCGAGCCGATCTCGTGGGCCTCATATTGATGCTCTTTACTACCTAACAGAGCATCTTTAGATCGTCAGTCGACGCACCTACCTGTAACGCGACAAACAAGACGGCACCCGCCTGAATTGCGACGAGAATCGGATCGACTCGAGTCGAGGTGCTCGCCTCTCAGGTCGTCACGAACGGGAGTGTCGCCCTGCGGCTGCGACTCAAGGTCCATGTGCTCGACACGATCTTCGAGAAAGCCCTCGAGACGGACATCACGCTTCGGGTCATGGAGGCGTCCCGGCCGTGGACCGCATCATCGACCGAGGTCGAAGAGCCCGGGGTGGTCGTCTGGGCGCGGGCCCTGGGGCCAGAGGAATTTTCGGTCTTGCGCGGCAATCGCCACGTCATTGATGCTCGCTTGTCGCTCCAGCATCAGGCCATGTTCGTCGAACTCCCAATTCTCATTGCCATACGCACGAAACCAGTTGTCGCTGCGATCCTGCCATTCGTATTGGAAGCACACGGCAATCCGGCTCTCGTCGAAGGCCCACAGCTCCTTGATGAGACGATATTCCTGCTCTTTCTTCCACTTGCGGGTCAAGAATTCGATGATCGCAGCGCGGCCCTCGATGAACTCCGACCGGTTGCGCCAGACACTGTTCTCGGAATAGGCGAGCGAGACCTTCACGGGGTCTCGGGAATTCCATGCATCTTCTGCGCGGCGAACCTTCTCGATCGCGGTCTCACGGGTGAAGGGCGGGAGCGGGGGTCGTTGACTCATGCGTTCTTCCTGTCCTGTTCAGCACTTGGAACCCGCGAAGAAAGCACTTTTCGTGCCATCCGCTCGAGGGCCCGTAGTCCGGCGATTCGTTGAACATTTCCAGCATCTTGGCGAGTTCAGCGTCAAACTCGAGAGCACGAGAGCACGAAATTTCGGGGTTCCACGATTTTGCGTTGTTGAATCCCACGAACTGGAGGATGCTCTCGAAGCGGGAAGAGGAGGTTCTGAGCGATGGGCTCGCCGGATTTTGATCTGCCCTTCGAATCGGTCCGGGGCCTACTCCTGGACCTGGCGCGCGAACGCACCGTGAATCCCCTGCTCGATCTCGTCGTGCAACGCCTCGCAGAGCATCCCGACGTGGCGCTGGCCCGCATCTGGCTCGTCGGCGAGGGCGACATCTGCCCGACCTGCCCGATGCGTGATGAGTGTCTTCAACGGGTCCCGTGTCTCCACCTCGCGGCGAGCGCCGGCCGATCCCAGACCGATCCCGAAGCCGACTGGTCGCGTCTCGACGGAGACTTCCGGCGCTTCCCGATCGGCATCCGAAAAGTCGGAGAGATCGCGGCCAGCGCCGAGGCGGTGTGTGTGGAAGACATCCGCAAAGATGCGAAATGGATCGTCAGGCCGGGTTGGGCAGAGCGAGAGGGGATCCTCGGTTTCGGTGGTCAAGCCCTCGAGTATCACGGCGAAACCCTGGGTGTCCTCGGTGTGTTCACGCACACGCGCTTCGTCGCAGCAGCCCTGTCTTCGCTTCGAATGCTGGCCAACCATTCGGCCGCCGCGATTGCGAATGCGCGCGCCTTCGATGAAAACCTGCGGCTCCGCCAACAGGTTGAACTCGAAAACGAAACCCTGCGCGAAGAGATCTCCGAATCGCAGGCCTTCGGCAAGATCTTGGGGGAGAGTCCTGCGATCCGGCAGATCCATGAGCAGATCGAGCAGGTCGCATCCACCGACGCCAGCGTCTTGATTCTGGGCGAATCCGGAACCGGAAAGGAACTCGTTGCGGGTGAAATCCACCGGCGCAGCCATCGCGCGAACCGCCCGATGGTCCGGGTGAACTGCGCCTCGATCCCAAAAGAACTCTACGAAAGCGAATTCTTCGGACATGCCAAGGGAGCCTTTACGGGGGCCATAAAGGATCGACAAGGCCGATTCGCGGCTGCGGATGGCGGAACGCTGCTGCTCGATGAGGTCGGAGAGATTCCGCTCGACCTGCAGAGCAAGCTGTTGCGTGTGCTCCAAGACGGCCAGTACGAGCGAGTCGGCGAGGATCGAACCCGTAGCGTCGACGTACGTATCCTCGCCGCGACGAACCGACCGCTGGCTCGCGAAGTCAAGGCGGGACGCTTCAGGGAGGATCTTTTCTATCGTCTGAATGTGTTCCCGCTCGAGGTTCCACCCCTGCGCAAACGGACGGAGGACATCGCGCTGCTTGCCGAGCAGTTCCTTGCGCAAGCCAGCCAGAAACATCGGCGGCGGGCGCGCTTGTCGGAGGCGAACGTCGCTGAACTCCAAAGCTACGACTGGCCGGGAAATGTCCGAGAGCTCCAGAATACGATCGAGCGAGCCGTGATTACCGCGAAGAATGGCCAACTGAGCTTTCATCTGCCGAGAAGCGAACGCGTGACTGCGCCATCGGACGACAGCGAAGTCCCGAAGATCCTCACCGAAGACGCGATTCGCCAGCTCGAGCGCGACAACCTGCTGGCGGCCCTCGATCACACGAAATGGAAGATCTACGGGTCTGGGGGGGCGGCCGAACTGCTCGGCTTGAAGCCAACGACCCTTGCCTCACGCATCGAGCGTCTCGGCCTCGAGCGCCCCACGTCTCGCTGAATCCCAGGTCCGAAAGGGAGACACCGTCATGCCGACGCAATCCGAAACGCTGAATACCGACATGGCGGTGCGCGCACTCCTGGATACCCGGGAAATGGACTGGCAGCCGAGTCCGTCGGGCAAGGTGATGCGCAAGCGACTGCATCTCGTCGGCGACGCGGAATCTGGACAGGTCACCAGCTTTGTGCGGTACCTGCCGGGCTCGTCGTTTCCCGAACACGATCACCCGGAAGGCGAAGAGATATTCGTCGTGAAGGGCACATTTTCCGATCACCGGGGCGACGCGCACGAGGGGATGCATCTGCTCAATCCCAAGGGCTACCGGCATGCCCCGTTTTCCGAGCTCGGATGCCTGATCTTCGTGAAACTCCGGCAATACGACGGCGCGGGCCGGCCGTCTCGTCGGACCGACACCCGGGAAATGGCCTGGGAGGCCAGCGCGCTGGCCGGGATTGAAACCAAGATCCTCTTCGAAGACGATCGCTTCCCAGACGTCACGTGTCTCGAACGCTGGGCCCCGGATACCAATGCCGGCGTGCGGGAGTTCCCGGACGGTGTCGAGTTCTTCGTGATCGAAGGAACGTTCGAGGACCACGAGGGACGATACGCCGCAGGCAGCTGGCTGCGGCTGCCCGCCGGTTCGAAACAAGCCGCGCGGACCGACAACGGCTGCGTCCTCTACATGAAAACCGGAGCGCTTCCGACGCTGCGTTCCGAGACGGGTTAGTCGGCGCATTGGTTCCAATCGGTCGCAGCGCACCGGCGAAGCGCGCTCCCACCACGCAGAATCGTTGCGAAACCACGACTCATCGTCGTGCAGCGCCCTCCTCCACTTGTCGCGAGAAGCATCCAAGCCCCCGCCGGGTAACAGGAATCAGCCGATTCCGGGAGGTGGCACAGAACCTGCAGTACCCGCAATAGCCGCATTAACCGGCAAGAGCCCGCATCCGCAGTCGGCCGCGAAGCGGGACAAGCCATTCGTGCCCCCCTCCGGCCGCTTCGAAAGGAAATCACGATGACTCACCTGGCCCGAATTGCACCCAACCCGTCTGCGGACGAAGCGTTCCATTCCGGGTCGCCTTTTCACGAAGGCGAA
>SMVA01048562.1_pt1 | contig 10917 bp, 11 predicted proteins | sample 2456451 | NCBI WGS metagenome assembly SMVA01 (sample SAMN11095933, study PRJNA526329) | marine sediment metagenome | biome: Marine sediment; feature: Surficial sediment; material: Deep marine sediment; isolation source: Hadal surficial sediment | place: Pacific Ocean | collected 2014-05 | depth...
ATATCGCTATATAGGTTATACAGACGGTAGCTATACTATTCCTTTACAACAAGCTGAATGGATGGGGATATTGGGTCCCCAGTTGCGAGGTGCGGCGTGGGATACCATAATTGTTCATTTTCTGAATAAAACAGACCGCCCGCTTTCCATGCATCCTCACGGGATGCATTATAGTAAAAATGACGAAGGAGCAGATGGCGTTAGCGCAGGAGCCAGCGTACCACCGAATGGTTCCAATATTTACAGGTGGGCTGTAGATGAAGCTGCAGGCCCAGGACCCAGCGACCCTTCTACAATTGTCTGGCTTTATCACTTCTCATGTCATGGTTGGGGAAGAAATAAACCTTGGTCTGATTGGCACACTCGTCATTACTCGAAAGGGTATGGAAAATTCCGCTTCTAATCCTTTTCCGCGGGATGTAGATCACGAGTTTATCTCATTGTTCATGAGTTCAACGAAGAAAACAATGAGGAAAGCGGGATGAAACATGCAATTAATGATCGCATTTTTGGTAATCTCAAAGGATATGAAGCCAGCATGGGAGAACGCGTTCGTTGGCATGTCACTGTACTAGGTAACGAACAGGATAACCACACCATTCACTGGCATGGACAAACAGTACTTGATCACGGACGCCGAACCGATGTGATTGAAGTGCTACCTGCTAGTATGGCTTCAGTCGATATGGTTCCTCGCTCGTCAGGAAACTGGCTTTTGCATTGCCACGTCAACGACCATATGACGGCAGGAATGTCTATGCGATTTCACGTATTACCGTAACAGCAGTGCGGTTTTTGTGCGCATACATTGAGGAAAACCTAGCTAAAAACGGTCTCGAGTTAATTCAAGATATAGTTTTAGTAATACCCACTTAGGGTCGTTATCAGCCATGCATTGATAAATGGTTTGTGTCAAAAGCAGACATCTAATACTAAACTTACTGGTAAGTTAAAGTCCCATTTTATCGTCACCAGATAGGCTAAGGGTCATTACGTTTATTTGAGTGAGTAGTAACCTTTTGAGTTAAGACCCCTTATGGAGGATTTATGAAAACTATATTACTTGTAATGTTTCTTGTCATTTCAACAAGTGCTTTCACTTTAAAAAATGGGAACAAATCGCACAGCAACAACAGATTTAATTGAATTAGTTATCCATCGGTGGTGGAATACACTGTATTATTCTGCCGCATATCCAAGCGCTTACCCGTTCCTACAATGCTGCAAGGAACGGGTGTAGGCGTGCATGCAGTCGCCCAGGAGGCCGTTCGCCTCTATACCATCCATCTGATGTAATAGATGACATGGTTACAAAAAAATGGAGAACACGATATGAAAAATTACTATTTCATCGGTCTTATTCTGATTTTTGTTTTACCGAGAGTGCATGCAACCGACCTGAAAATTGGCTCTCTTACCTTGTCGATTGGAATGGAGCAAGCCGACGTAATGGAGGAGCTTCGTTCTCGTTTTCATATAGTTCGAGTTTTAGGTGCCAAAAGTATGTTTTTCGTGTCTGAGGATAAAGCAGCCAAGGCTCGGCCTATTGGTAGCCTAGCGTTTGAGAACGGCCAAATTTCCTGGATAGAGAGAAATTGGGGGACTTTTTCCGGCAGGATTAGCCCTGTTGAGGTTACCAAAGCGCTTTTATCCGCCATGGAGAGCGCCAAGACCTTATCAGGTTCATCTGCAGTCATTAGTACTAGTGTTAAACGTAGCCATGGCGCAGAGTTCAAGTCGGTCCATTTCGTTTTTCCCGATCGCAAGATCATTGTGGTTACAACAAATGGTGATGCCGAGCGTGGTCAACATGTGCGCATTTATGAAAGGGTCGACAACAATGACGTTCAACACTACGTTAATCAATTACCACCAGCATTGCCTTGTGATCCGAATCGTCTAGATAAGGACACTTTGTCATGGGATCCACTAGTAGGGCATTTACAGGCAAATAGCCAGCAAAATGAGTAATAAGTCACATTTCTAAAAACCCCAAGCGCAATGAATCCGTTAGTATATTTGCTAGTATCTTGAAAGCAGATAATATATAGACCAGCCTATGGTAGAGGTTGTAGCCTATAGTGTGATTCCCGCCGCCGATCGGTCATCATTATGAGCATTGCATTTATTTCGCATCCAGACTGTATACTGCACGAGATGGGCCCCGGCCATCCTGAGAACCCGGAACGCTTGAAGGCCATCGAAGATCTGCTGTTATCAAGTGGCCTAGATGTTGCGCTTCAGCGTTATGAAGCCCCTCTTGCTACTCGCGAGCAATTGTGCCGGGTTCATGATTCGAAGTACGTCGAACAAATCTTCAGTAGGGCACCACAAAAGGGGATAGTCAGGTTGGATCAAGACACCACGATGAATCCCTATTCTCTCGCAGCCGCACTACGGGCTGCTGGTGCGGTCGTGCTCGGAGTTGACTTGGTTATGTCGGATCGGAGCAAGTTGGTGTTTTGCAACGTAAGACCGCCAGGTCACCACGCTGAGCGGAAGCGGGCGATGGGATTCTGTATTTTTAACAATATTACCGTTGGCGCCGCCCATGCTTTGCATGAGCATTGTCTTGAAAGGGTTGCTATCATGGATTTCGATGTCCATCATGGAAACGGCACCGAAGATATTTTTCAGAATAACCTAGGTGTCTTGTACTGTTCTACATTTCAACATCCCTTCTACCCATATAGTGGTGCTGATGTCGAATCTGAACATATTATTAATGTTGCTTTGCCGATGGGTACCGAGGGCTCACAGTTTCGTGCGGTCGTAACATCCCATTGGTTGCCAAAACTTGAAGCATTTAAGCCAGAGCTGATTTTTATTTCTGCTGGCTTTGACGCTCATATTGAAGACAACATGGCCGGCCTGGGGCTACTTGAAACGGATTTCGCGTGGGTAACGACTAAGATCAAGGAAATTGCGGAACAACATGCGTCAGGCAGAATTGTGTCCGTTTTGGAAGGAGGCTATGCACTATCTGCACTGGGGCGCAGTGTTGCAGCACATCTAGACGCCTTGTTGGGGTAAAGTTGCTTAAGATATTTCTACATCAAGCCCAATAGCACTGGGGGTATTTTTGGAAGTATTTTAAAAAAACAAACCTGCAAATATATACTCAACAGTATAATTAGTAAGGCATTAGCAGACATGGGTTCGATTCTCTTCGCCTATCAATCAAGTGTATTATTATTCCGTCCAAAGAAGTCCATTAAGGCAGCATGCATAAATGCATGTGAATTTTTTCTTGTCCTACACATGAGAGCCGCATGCTTTTATAAGAATTCATTCATTTTTGCATATCTGCTTCATCTGCAACTTTCATTGCCTGTCGCCTGAATTCCAATGGGTCATCGATATTGGGGATGGGTGTTTTTCCACCGCCCGTACCACAAACAACAATCGTCCCAAAACCAAATATTCTCCCGTAAATACTCTGATCTACATTGAAGCTTTCGATCTTTCTATGGCTAAGCTCAACAGTGCTGCGGCTAATAAAGCCAACCTTTGCGATGACTCTCTTTGAAGTAATAGCGAGTTCAGTCGATATTTTAAAAATGAAGGCTTTTATAAGGTCGGTGATCGCTAATACCAAAAGAATCACTCCTAATATTTGTGTCATATCTCCCTCTGAATTCATCATGAACAGACCGATAGCGGCTACGAACATCAGCGCTCCTGAAACAAAAATAAACCAATGAATCTTCCCAACGTGGATTACACGTTCATCGGGCATCAAATTGTTTGTCACATATCCCATAATTATTTTTCATTTGTTTTAGAAGTCCAGTAGATTGCCTAGTAAAGAGTACATGTGAAAAAGTCTTCTATGTATCGACATCATGTGTCTGACCGGTCAAGAATGACGGCGGCTTATGCGGCTGACTCTTACTTAAACCCCTTCGCCCATTCATATGCTCTGGTTTCTAGTTCTGCTACGTTTAAATGTCTGAGAAACCGCACTTATCATATTTTGTTAGATGTGTTCGATGGCTGTGTATGGTTGCCACAGGCACATTTTTAGATTGTGGTGAAACCGTACAATTTCTACCTTAATATTGTATCGCTTTTCGAAGCAGTCTCCGTTGGAATCAGACGCGCCACAACCTTATAACACTCCATTGGGCTTTCCTTTTCCCAAGTTACAAAGGCTTAATGAGCGCCAATGTCCTCATAAATGAAACGAATTACATCTTTGAAAGCAGTGCCTTGTTTGGTATGCCACCTCTCTACCTATCGCTAGTCTTGTGTCCTTATAACCATCATTTTATCATCTATATACGCTGATATAGACTGGTAGCCTAGTAGTGTCCGTTTTGTGCCAATAGTGGATGTTCATCTGTAACGTGCTACCTGTTCGGAACAAAGCAATCTTAATATGAGAAAATGAAACAAGAGAAGAGAGGGTTGCCTGATCTACTCTGCACTAAGCTGGCATACCTAGAGAAACAAAGAGGGTGAGAAATCCTCTTATTTTCATTCTTTATTTTATACCCAAAAAATTATAAAAATGGAGAACATATGGGAAAGAAGGCTAATCATGTGCTAATTTTTGGTATAAAAATTTGGATCTTTGCGGAGCCATTGATGTTTAAGAAAGAGTGGGACAGAATGTTCATTACTCCGCCGAAAAGCCTTATTCAGATGGCTGACTCACAAATGCAATTAAATGGAATGCTAGTCAATAATGTTGGCGAGAGTTACTTTATAGACAAATTACCACAAATGACGAAGGAACAGAGAAAAGTTCGCATTGAAGAGGAAGCAGGTGGCTCCACATGGATGTGCTATACTCATGAAGACGATATGATACGTTACAACGTAGTTGTCATTCGAGTTGGTTAAATCTAGTTTTATCATAAAACTCACATGTCACATAAGATCCTTTGAGTTATGATTTTGGTATGGAAAAGATGGATTATAGGAATCTCTTTTAAGGATCAGTAAATGAGTGATGACGCTAGTATGGAAGATCTTGAATATCTGAACACTCTACCAACAATAATTAGTCATCAATTCTGCCGAGTCCATTTACCTTCCAAGTTCACTAATAAACTCAAACCAATACACTTCGATATCATCACAAAAGTTTGTTTTGTACCAAAGGCAGACATTCAGAATAGTGGCTTAATGATGACAATATACTAGAGGTTCAGCATCCAGTGTGTTGTTTTCACAATGGCTCATATGTGCAGTTGTAGCACCAGAAAGCCTAGTTCAATATTCAGACAAAAAATGAACTCATTGTTTTCGTAGATTAAATCATTTTTTAAGTAAAATGCATCATAGTTTAGTAAGTTTTTTATGTTGGTTTCGTCTCCTAAACTGGCCCACATGCATATCAAAATACACGGCATAATGCACTACGACGCTGCCATGGCCCGATTATCAGCTACAAATCGTCCCAGTAGGGTTGTTGGAATATTATTATTAATTTGCTGTAGATGTTAATATTTTTCCTTCGAGCTATCTTTGGAACCATCCTTGCGTTGGCCTTGTCTTTTACCGTATGGGCTGATTTTACCGGAAAGGTGGTCAGGATTGCCGATGGTGATACAGTGACTGTTTTAGATATGTCCAAAGTGCAGCACAAGGTTCGCTTGACTGGAATCGACGCGCCAGAGAAAAAACAACCTTTCGGCAACCGCTCAAAGCAAAGTCTGAGTGATATGGTTTTCAGCAAAACTGTAATAGTAAAAACCGACAAGCGCGATCGCTACAGACGGGAGTTGGGCAAAGTGCTGATTAATGGGATGGATGTTAATCGGGAGCAAATCCGACGTGGCATGGCGTGGCATTACAAAGCCTATCAGCGCGATCAATCTGTTGATGACAGGCTAGCCTACGCAGAAGCTGAGAATAAGGCCAAGGAGCAACGGCGTGGACTGTGGATAGATTCAGATCCGTTACCACCCTGGGAGTGGCGTAAAGTAAGAAGACGATGATAACTCCTCAAACACGTCTTGATGACTGAGTGATGAAAGTGTAATGTCATCTAATTACGCTGGGATATTTACAGATAAATATCTAGTGAGAATGGCAATAAGTCACATTTCTAAAAAACTCATGCATAATGAATCTGTTGGTACATTTGTGGCTACTTTGAAAAAAAGTAAAGTTTAAGTGGTACGTGGTGTGGGTTACAGCCTGTAGTGTGATTCCCACAGCGACATCGAATCTTTACGTTTACGTAAAGTTAGTTCCATAGAATACATTTTTCCCATTTTTATCCTGACGCGAAACGCGTCAGTTCATGGCATTAGACTGGCGCATTTTTACTCCGTAATGACAGAGAAGAAAATACACTTAGCGTTACATTCCTATACAGTTATTTAATTGGTGGCGGAGAAATTGGCTGCAGTCCGCTCAGTACCCCTTAAGGAACCTGGTGGCATGGCAGCTTGGGTATAGGGGCGGAATTTTGGAAGTACGTTTAAGATGCATCTTCTGGCCGCACCCCGTGCGGCTTACCGTACCGGCAAAAGTGATTTCCCCGGTATGATAGTGCAGGGCATCCTCGTTTTGTTCCCATGGGCTACTTAACAGATAATAAAGATCGATAGATGATAGGAGAACCGCTATGCCAAAGATCGTTCGTTTTCACAATATAGGAGGGGCTAACGTACTCAGGATCGAGGAACTACCATTGTCAGAACCTGGCAAAGATGAAATTCGCTTGAAGGTGGAGACCATTGGTCTCAACCGTGCCGAGGTCATGTTCAGAGAGGGGCAGTATCTGGAAGAGCCTATACTGCCATCACGACTTGGCTATGAAGCTGCCGGGACGGTTGATGCAGTGGGATCAGGAATCAGTGACATCAAGATTGGTGATCGTGTAAGCACCATACCCGCTTTTTCGATTGGACGATATGGAGTCTACGGCGAGAGCGCCATTGTTCCAGGCTGCGCTGTGGCTCGCTACCCCGATAATTTATCAACAATCGAGGGAGCTGCAATCTGGATGCAATACTTGACCGCTTTCGGAGCCCTTATCGAAATCGGTCAAGTAAAAAAAGATAATACTGTATTGATCACCGCAGCCAGTAGTAGTGTAGGGCTGGCGGCAATTCAGATCACAAAGGCAGTAGGGGCTTTAGTGATTGCCACTACCCGCGGAGTTGAGAAAAAACAGTTTCTCCTCGATGTAGGAGCGGATCACGTTATCGTTACGGATGAAGAAGATTTGGCGGAATCAGTAATGACCGTTACATCTGGTAGAGGCGCTAGCCTTATTTTTGATCCCATCGCGGGACATGTACTGGAAAAACTTGCTAATGCCGCAGCTTTAAGAGCAACTATCTTTGAGTACGGTGCGTTGTCTCGAGAGCCAACAATCTTTCCTTTATTCTTATCACTTAAGAAGGGCTTAATGATACGGGGTTATACCCTGTTTGAAATTGTAAAAGATGCCGAGAAGCTTGCCCGCAGCAAACGGTATATCTATGATAGGCTCCAATCCGGCGCACTGAAACCTATCATTGATCGCACCTTTCCGCTGGAGGCCATAGTGAGTGCTCACCAGTATTTGGAATCCAACCAACAAAAGGGCAAAATTGTGGTGACAGTCTAAAAGGACTGCAGGAAACAGAGAATGCATCGAGCATGTAAGTTGAGAGAGTACAAAAGAATTTTTATTAGAATAATTACCAATAGTGCTGATAGGTGAATGTCCGTATAGGGTCGAGAGTAGTGATTTGTGACTGTCTGCTTTATGCCAGAACGAATGGTCACACGAAGTTTTCAAAGGAATCCAATAACATCTTGTTACGCTGGGGGTAGTATTTAGGGTATTTCTAAGAGATCGGAGCAGATATTTATTAGTTAATATTATGATTGGTAAGGTATTAGCAGGCATAGGTTCGATTCTCGCCGTCTCATCCGACAAGATTAATTCGGGTACTTTGGAGAATGTTCAGATAGTGCCGAGAACGGACGTTCAATAGTAGAATTGTGGATGGACATAAAAAACTTGGTCCGTATGCTGAGTAGACCTTCTCAGGATATAGAGGGGAGGATTTAGAATCAAATAAAAGACCGGCCATGAAAACTAAATATTTAAGCTATGGTGCTTACATCTCGTTACACCGTTGTGTCCACAGCTTCTTAAGTTGGAAAAACGGAAGTCATTTCATACGATATTTAGTTTATTTGATCCAAATTCAGATACGCTCCTGTTGCATCAAATCCTCGATCTTGAGGCCCATTTTTGATTCACCGCCATATACTGTGCCTATTTTCTTCTTCTTAAGGTGCTCCAAGTTAAGAGTGTAGACTTTGGCCGGAAGCGGGAAGTATTTAACTTCTTTTACAAGGGCAGGACCCTTTTTCATATAGAAGTCGACAAACTCTTTGACCGCAGGTCTTTCTGCCGATTTAATGCTCACGTAGATAAAGATAGGGCGAGACAATGGCTGATAAGACCCATCTTCCACCGTTTTGGCAGACGGGAGAATGCCGCCCTTGCCACTATCTATGGCAACCGCATTAAGCTTCTTTTGATTTTCTATAAAGTAAGCAAAACCAAAAAACCCAATTCCGTTCTTGTCTCTTGACACTCCTTGAACCAGAACGTTGTCATCTTCAGACGCAGCGAAGTCACCACGGCTTGATTTAGCCTTACCAACAATAGCTTCAGTAAAGTAGTCGAAAGTACCGGAATCAGATCCCGGACCATAGAGATTGAATTTAGTATCGGGCCATGCCGAGTTTATTTGATTCCATTTAGTAATTTTACCTTGGGCTGTGGGTTCCCACATTTTTTTCAATTCCGCAATAGTAATTTTTTTGATCCAACTATTTTTAGGACTAACCACCACCGTCAATGCATCAAACGCCACGGGCATTTCAACATATTGCACGCCAGCTTTTTTACAAGCATCTATTTCTTCTTGCTTGATTGGGCGTGAAGCATCGGTAATATCAATTTCGCCACGGCAAAATTTCTTGAAACCGCCGCCCGTACCAGAAATTCCAACGGTTACTCTGATTTTACCTTTTTTAGCTATCTGGAAATCTTCCGCTACCGCTTCGGTAATGGGATAGACAGTGCTAGATCCGTCAATCTTGATTATGTCAGCGTTTGCAATACTAATGCTAGCAATGCTAAATAAAGTGCTCAATGCAACTGATATACCATGTACTTTAAGATTCGGAAATTTCATTATTCCATTCTCCCTTTAATTAATCAGATTTCTACCGCTTGATGCTATTGTTATATTAGATTGGAAGCATTACAGTTTGACGACACTTGTATTACAGGGCTATTAAATTTCTATTGTTATATGTACCAAAAGTTTATCCGTCATACGCTAAATTTCTTAATTGGAATTAAAACGCTATTTGGCTTCGGAACATAAAAGTATTTAGACCATCTGGCTTGCCACCACTGATGGTAGTCAGAGGCGAATTTTTGATTTTCAATATCCTGTCATAACCAAACATGAAACGAACGTTGCTGTTTACGTACCAGTTCAGTGCAACGGTAAAATTTTTCATCGCACCTCCTTTAAAGGAACCATCGTTCATGTCCACCCCAGCAACACGTATTGCCAGTTCCAATGCGCCGAGTCCGCCATTGGCAAAGCTAAATTCACGGTCTGGTTCTAATCTTTTAAATACCCCTTTTTTATACTTGCGTGATTCACCGGTTAATGTCCAGGAGGCTTCCCCATACCAGCCATAGAAGCTAAGAGATTTCATTCCCAGATTACGATCCATCCAGGAATGAGTATATTCTCCCCCCATGCTGAAAGGTCCATATACACCATTAGCTTCCAGACCCAACATTTTGATGTTATTAACACTAGTGATAACTCCCGAATCAATCGGAAATAGATCAGACATATGTGTGGTTTCATGCCTATATCTCATGCCATTAGTACTACTTATCTGACCAGCATCGCTGTTTTCAGTAAAATTTCCGGCAATACCTAAATGGACGAGTTTTGTTTTCTCAGCAATGGGTGTATAGGTGGCGCGACCGTTAATCCCCCAACCTTCATCCAGGTTGTTTTTTTCAGTCAGGATCGGCTCGCCATGCATGCCAACTTGTCCAGTCCATTTTTTTCCATGACTTGCTAAATTAGCTCCAACCGCACGATCAACTACTGGTGCAGCAAGAACATTCATTAGAGATCTTTCAATGAACATCGTATCGTTTGAGCTTTCTTGTAATTCTCGGCTGAAAGCCTGTTTTTGTTGGCCAACAGTTACTTTTATAAACTGAAGGCCAGTATAAGCAAGCTTTAGGTCCTTTATGTCGGTTTCGTAGTCGGCAAAATCAATCTCGCTCTTAAAATGCCAATCTTTAAAGAAAGTACCTGAAAAAGATAGACGCCCTCGACGAATCTCTGCGCCATCATCGGCTTCAACAAGGTCGCCATCTTTTAGAAATTTGTCATTACTACTGACTGACGTATCTGCTTGGATACGTCCACCCAACTTGAACTTAAAATTTTCGTTGGCCGTCTTAAATTGCAGGCCTTTTTTATCCAGTGTAATTTTAATACTTTCGGTTTTCTTGACACGTTCCTCAAGAGAATCCACTTTACTGAAGAGTTGTGCAGTTTCTGCTTTGGCTTGTAATTCCGCTCTTCTATTACCAGGAGATAAAACTGGAGTTACCGTTTTTGCTGGGGTGTCCTCTGCTCTTTGAAAGGGGCCCAAGTGTTCTCGAACATGCCCTAGTTTAGTATATATCTGCTTAGTTTCGGTGTTGACATAAAAATCAACAGCAAAAGTTCCAGATGAGACACTCATCCCTACGGCTATGGTAATTACAAACTTAAGTTTCGATAGTTTCAAGTTATTTTCCTGGCCATTGAAAAACTAAGTGCAAGAATAGAAGAAAGAAATGACGAGCTTATTACGTTTATGTAATAGTTGTGTTACGTTTATATAACAGTTTTATTACGA
>SMVA01206607.1_pt1 | contig 10910 bp, 6 predicted proteins | sample 2456451 | NCBI WGS metagenome assembly SMVA01 (sample SAMN11095933, study PRJNA526329) | marine sediment metagenome | biome: Marine sediment; feature: Surficial sediment; material: Deep marine sediment; isolation source: Hadal surficial sediment | place: Pacific Ocean | collected 2014-05 | depth 0-1...
CTCGGCGCTCGACCGGCAATAGAGGAGACGCTATCCCTGCTGCCGGAATGAGGCGCATCTGGATGGAGCTCTTTATTCATCCTATATGGCGACAGTGTCAGCGACAGTGACAACACCCACGGACGCTGGCTGACGCTGAAGAACGGTGGCACTCGAGCGATGGAATCAGCCTGTTTTTGGGTTCGTAGCGTCCATCAGCGCCAAGGCAGCGTCCGTGGGTGCTGTCACTGTCGCTGACACTGTCGCCATATAGGATGAATAAAGAGCTCCATCCAGATGCGCCTCATTCCGGCAGCAGGGATAGCGTCTCCTCTATTGCCGGTCGAGCGCCGAGTCGCTCAAAAGCTGACCTGGCGACTCGGAGTTCAAGCTCCGCCGGGGCGGAATCGCCTGTTGCAAGAAATGACCGAGCCAGCGTGAGCCGCGCCCGGGCAGTTTCAAACGGAAACCCCAGCTCCGCCCATTCTTTTACGGCCGCTCGAGCGCTTCGGATAGCGTCATCGATTCGGTTCGAATGAAAAGCTACTTCCGCTCGTTGTTCGGCGAGCGTCGCGGACAGCGCGGGGGACGGGTATTGATCGGCAATGTGAGAGAGTTCGTCTAGTGCCTTCTGAGCTGCGGGCAGGTCATTCTCGGCAATGGCAACGGTCATCTTGGTCGGCAGGAGACGGGCGCGGGACGGAGCGTCTAACGCCGGATTCGCAAGGGCGGAGTCGATCAGCGATCTCGCTTCATCGGGGCGGCCCTGTGACCAACGCAGGTCGGCTATCCCTGGGAAGGGTTCCCGACCAAGTTCATGGGCCTGTTGGAAAGCACTCCCCGCTGCATCGAGATCACCGAGCCGCAGGCGGAGCTCTCCAATCTGATACCAAGCCTCTGCAGCGACTGGAGGCCAGGGCTTAAGTTCCTCAGAAGCTTTCAAAGCCTCCGCCTGCGCCTCAACCCACGCACCTCGGAGCCCCAAGATCTTGGCCCGATAAACCCGACAGATTCCCGGGAAGATGGACTCGGTGTGGTCTTGACACCATTTCGTCCCGACATCGTTCCACTGGCTAGCACGCTCGAAATCTGAGAGCTTGTCGCACGTTTCCATCATGTTGCAGTAGACCCTGCCGGTCGTGTGCAGGGAGAGCTCCCCGGACACAGCACTTGCCATCGCTTCGTCAACCAAGAGAAGGCCGGCTTCGACCTGCCCGAGTGCGATCAGAATCCGTCCTTGATCCTGAAGTGACAGAGCCTGCAAATCGAGGTCTCGGTGGCACTCTCCGATGTCATGAACTTCCTTGGCAAGCTTCAGTGCCGTATCGAGATCTCCGTGCTTCATCGCCTTCATGGACCGAAGACGCTGAAGGTGTCCATGGGCGACAGATTCAGCTTCCCCAACAAGCAGACGCTCCGCCCGCGCGAGCCAGCCACTCGCGACAGAGTCAGCCCTTTGGTAGGAAAAGTCTTCGGCGTTTTGAACTGCCAGGAAGGCAGCCCGCTCAGGGTTTCCTTGCTCTAGGTATGCAGCAACCGCTCGCTCCCGGGCTGAAGTGGCGCCGTCCAGATCGCCGGTCCACCAAGCGGCCTCAGCAAGTCCCTCGAGATCCTCTGCCCCATCCAAGTGTCCTGCCGCATCGACCACCCTTAGGGCTTCGACGGCATTCCCCCACGCGCCACATTTCAGGGCTGCTCGGCCTTCGCCCAGTAGATCGGCCTGACCATGTGAGTTCGTCGGAAGCCGACTCTCGTTTGGGACGTGATCTTCCGATGGAGCATGTGGACCCTCGTCCCTACCGATGCCGTGCAAGAACGCGGTCAAAATGGTTACGGCAAACCCGACCACGAGGACCCAAGTGATTCCTTGCTGAATCGCCAACGGCCACGCGAATTGATCCCCAAGCACGTCAACCAGCTGGATGGTGACCCATGCAACGGCCAAGTAAGCGACTGCCCACTGGACTATTTTGCGATCTCTTAGCTGTTCGAGGGCGGGGTGCAAATCTCAGTTCCTATCCGCAGCTTGCTCTCAATGAGAATAGCGCGATCGAGCGAAGCAGGTGCGAGCCAACAAATTCCCCAATATATATAGAGGATAGAGGCAAAACCGTCACTTAAACAACTCGGGGCGGCGAGATTCGAACTCGCGACCTCCTGAACCCCATTTCGTTGAGTCTCTTCTAGAAACCCGGGTTATTAGATTATAAGAAACGAAAACAGCTGACGGCTAAGTTGGGGGATACGTTCGGATGACCTGCCCCCACGAACGCTACCACAAACTGAGTTAGTCCTGCCGCAAGCCTCAGGGCCGGTCCGGGCCCCTGAAGCACTGGTCGCCTGAGCCACGTTCCGTTGGGCCGAATGGCTTGCGGGGCGGGTGGCCAGCTGTCACCCCATCGGTATGCCGAGCCCGAGCATGAACGACCAGGTCCGGCTCTTCACGCTGGTTTCCGCTGCATCTTCCGCTTCATTCAGGTTCGTGAGCCCGAGGTTGTACCGGGCATCCAGCTGGATCGTCAGCTTGCTGTACAGGATCTCGAACCCGCCGCCGAACACGAGCCCGAAATCGGTCTTCGCGGTCTGCAGCTCTCCGCCCAGGAGTGGATCGTCACAGTCGAAACTCACGGAGACTCCGTCTTGTTTGCCGGTTACCTGGCACCGCGTCTCGAAGGCCACGGAGGGCCCGGTATACAGGATCGGGTAAATCGGGCTCTCCCGGGATGCGAGGCGCCACATCAGGAGTATCGGGATCTCAAGGTAGTTCAGGTTGAGGGTCGTCGCCGGATCGCTATCCCGGGACCGGGCTCCCTTCTTCGAGTAGAACACTTCCGGCTGAACCGCGAAGTGCTGGCCGAAGGCGAACTGCGCGAAGCCCCCCACCAGGAAGTCCGTCTGACTGTCGAAACCGAAGTCCGGATCGTCCGGGGCATCCACGCTCAGGTTCGAGATGTTGAGTCCACCTTTAACGCCCAGGGTGATCTCCTGGGCCCGCGCACCGGCAGGAGCCAGCGCGATCGAACAGGCAATCGCCAGCAGGGCGGTTCTATATCGCATGTTGCGCCTCCTTCCGGTTACAGGCTGACTTTGATCCAGCGGGCGAGTTTCCACTTCATGCCCGTGATGTAGGGCAAGTACTCGTTCAGCTGATCCACCGAATCCAGGTAGGTGGCGACCCCCGCGATTCCGACCGAATCGAAGAAACCGTTCATCGTGGCTCGGCCTGACAGCGCCACCGCGGCCTCGCCGTCCATCATCATCGACCGGTAGTCCTGGTTCGAGGAGCCGACGATGAAGTAGCCGACGGCCCGCGCTCTCACCTCGGGACCGTATTCCTCTCGCATCTCCCGCATCAACTCCAGGAACGGTGCGCTGAGAGCCAGGTTCAACTCGCGCACGTCGCGGTATTCCGACCGGGCCACGTAGTCGAGCGCTTGTTGAAACATGAACTCGCGGGCGAACGCGGCGAATGCCGGCGACTGCAGGAAGACGTCCAGCACCTCGCCGGTCATGAAGAAGTTGGTCTTGAGGTGCAGCTTGGGCCGGACCACGCCTCCCAACTCGTCGGACAGGTATTCGACCTCGTGGCCACCCGTCGCCTCCGCGAAGATCTCGTCCACATCCTCCCAGATCGACAGGAGCTCGTCACCCACGGGGAGTATCTCGTGCAGCCATGGTGTCGAACGGAATCCGTCGGCCACTGCCTTGTACCGGCCGGGAAAATCGCCCACCCCCACGTCGACGTCGTAGAGGCCGGCTCGGTAGATTCCTCCCACGGCGTCGAATTCGGCCCCCAGCTCGCGGTCCACGATGATCATCCGCTCGAACATCTCGCTCGCCCGCGACAGGGTCATGAACGACTGCCCCGGAGCATGGGCCTGCGAGGGGTGGATGATGAGGACACGCACGCCGCGCAGGCTGCTGCCCATCAGCATCGAGGCCCACAGAGGATTGTGGAACAGCGAGTCCGGATCGATGATTACCGCTCCCGGCGGCATCAGGGTGTACAGGATCGCCTTCAACACGTTGATCGGCTTCGGCAGGTAGCCCGTTTCGTTGTGCAGCTGGATCGCCTTCGCGCCGCCTTCGAGCAGGATGCGGACCTCTTCGATCCTGTCCTCGTAATCCGCGGCGAACGGCTTCGCCCTGAACGGCTCGGGCATGTCCTCGTCGCTGAACCCCTGGCTTTCCAGCAGGGCGCGCGCCCGGTTCTTTACCTCCAGGGCCGCGGGACCGCTCAGCACCAGGGCCCGATCCTCCCAGTTGGGCCCGACATAGTGCTCGCCCACCCCCATGCCGCTGAACGTCGCCGAGCCCCGATATGGATCCTCTTCCGTGATGTCGTAGAATGAGATCTTCCGGTGGTCCCGGATCGCGTTGTCCGGCCACCCGGCGAACGGGAAGTACGAGTTCGCCGAGTAGGAGAGGTCCGCCGGGTTTGTGACATTCACCTGGACTTTGATCCGGTTGGCAAGCCAGTCGGACCCGTAGCGCATCGCACCATCCTGAAGCCGTCTCGAGCTCTCCACCGCTTCGCGCAGATCCGCCTGCAGCACGGCCAGCGAGTCCGTCATCCACTCGAAGCCCTCCAGCTTCGGCAGGTCGCCCAACGGACGCTCCAGGACGGTCATCCACCGGCGGGCATTGGCCAGTTCGTAGTAGTGCTGGTCAATGAAGATGAAGTAGGTCGGCATTCGGCCGACCTCGTCGTACGCGCGCACTCTGCGGGTCAGGGTCCGCAAGTAGTTCTTTGTCATGTCGAACGACATCAGGTCCGGCTCGCCTTGCGCGTTGATGCCCTTGTAGTCGTGGATCCACAGGACGTGGTATTCCTCGGCCCGCTGGATCCCCTTGTACAGCTCCCACTGGAACTGGAGGCCCTGGGCGTACGATACCTTGTTCCCGTCCGTGAACTCATGGCCCGTGGCCCTCTCGATGATCGCGTCCAGCTCGGCCTGAGTGTCGTGGTCCTCCGGGAGAAGGCCGTACTGGAGTGGGAGCCACACCAGCCGGTCGTCTCCCCACCACGCCTTCGACTGGGCGCGGGCTGCCTCGACGGCGTCGAGGACCGTCTGGAACACGTACTGCACCGCCTGAATCCGATCGGCCGGGACGACGGAGCTCTCCTCGGCCCACTCGGTCAATACCTCCATGGCCATGAAAGCGAGATCGTCCGTCGTGTCCTTCTTCTTCCGAACCCCCAGCAAACGGTCATACGGGAAAAGGACTTCCTCGAGCAGGATGGCCCGGGCCATCTCGGCGACTGCGTCGCCCCCCAGCGTCGTCATTCCGATGGGCATGTCTTCACCCGAGAGCGCGATCGAAAAGGCCCGCGTGACCTCCGCGTGGTAGGCCAGGAGCTCCGCGCTCGAGGTGTGCGAACCCCCGAACATGGGATCGGCGCTCGCGAGACGGACCCCGATCTCCCGCACGTAGTCCGTGAAGGCCGCCACCGCCTGGTCTCGTCGCCTGCCCGTCTGATCGAAGTAGGGGACGGTGAGCCGGTTCACCCAGTACGAGGTCTCCCGGACGTTGGCGAGCGTCGGCTCGAGAGCCGGCTGGCTGTAGTCGATCGGCTTGAGATGAGGCCGGCTGGGGGAAACCGGATACGACATGGGGCCAGGGCGTGTCTTGCCCGCCCACTTCTGACCGATCGGGAAGTTGAAACCGACGTTGAACGAGTTGCGAGCAGGAAGCCAGTCAACCGTGACCTGTCCGCCGCGCGTGATCACGCCGCCACGCCGAAACGGAATCGACAGGCGCATCAGGAACGGGAGGCTCCCGTCCTTGAAGCTCCAGTCGACGCCAAACCCCAGCCGGGTGAATGGGATGCTGAACAGGGCTCTCGCGCCCCCGTCGATCTCGCTGCCCCGCACGCCGCCGTATCCCTCGAGCTGCAGTGCCGCCACAGCCAGGACGGGGCTCAGTAGATCTTTACGGATTCCCGCGCTTAGATAGCCCGTTAAATCCGAAGCCTGGTTCTCGTAGTACCCACCGAGTGACAGGCCGCCGTAAGGCTTGAGGGAGGACGGCTGACCGAGCGAGGTGATCGTGCCGCCGTCGTCCGGGGAAATGTCCTGTGCGCCGGCCGGGAGCGCCGAGAACAGCCAGGCCGCCAGGAGGAGGGTGACTCCGATTCTTATCGCTCGCATGCTTCAACTCCTGGCCCGGCTCAGTCTGTCACCGGGGCCTGTGTGATCAGTTGACGGCGAGCTCGAAGCCGAACAGGACTCGGAACCGGCTGTACACGAACTTCGCCTCGAAGCCCTCGTCCTGATGATTTCAATCCGACCACAATACTACTTCTCAAGTCGGACTCGTTTCAGGGGGTCAGGTCAGATCTTCGTTCCTTCTTCCTTGGCACACTCGATCTCCCACTGCTGCCTGCTTGAGGTCAGCGAATGCTTGCCTACTAGGGCAATGACGCCGTCTGAGCGACGGATCCGTGTTCGGACACGATCCTTCCATTCCTTGTTGTAGGCATCCTTCACTGACATATCGATGTACTCGAAGGGCGTGTTCGTATTCAGCGATTGTCCCTTAAGTAGATTCCATTGCGATTCATCTTCCATCGCGAACGCTACGAAAACAACTTTCTTCTGTGCCATCGCATCCTCCAATTCTTTGGACAAGCTGGTTGACATTGACCGTCGGCGTCCAGATTGGCAACCAGGCATGATCGGCATCTGCTGTGCGGTTCTTCGCTAACGATAAACTCCCTTTCGGACATCAGGGTGACTCGCAGGTTCGGTTTATTGAGGTGAAGTGTCCGCATTGGGATCGACCGACGCGGGAGCAACGGCGTTTCGCAGAGTCGGCCACGGAGAGACAGATGAGACCGATGTGGTCGAATGGGAATTACGGATCACGACGACAGCCGGTGATCTGCTCTCGTTTTGTCGCGAGCGTGCAGGGAGGGGTCGGAAAGCGGTGATCTACATCCGAATAGACACAGAAGCATAATCCGTAGGTCGTGGGTTCAAGCCCGCCCCGGTCATAGACTTACAGCACCGTTCAAGGCTCACTATGGGACAAATAGTGGAACGGACTATCACTTCATTCCGTGCCTGTACGCTCAACCGTATGAACGACCAAGAGGCAAGGATCAGGAGCTTCTCTTTGCGGGCCTCCGACCGCGGCTCTTTCACGTCCGTCTGAGATGGGACGCTGCAGCGGGCTCTCTCTAGCCGTACCTTCATGCGCGCAATAACCATTCGTCGAATTCGAGAATCAAGAACCCGGCGTCCAAACGAGAGGGTACACGAGATGAACGAATTCACGATGAAGCCACTGCTCCGTGTCCTGTCAGTCGCCCTGCTCGGAACTCTCGCTGCATCTCCATGCGCTTCGGCTCAGGAAGCACCGACACCCGGATTCAACAACAAGATCCCCGAGTCGATCCTGTCTCCCGATGAAGTGGAGACGCGCTTTGGCACCTTGGAATTTTTCGACGGGATTCCCAGCGAAGAGACCGCTACCTTGCTCTTCGAAAACCTGGACCTCAATCGGGGTGTGCAAGCTTTTCTAAATGGAATGCCGGCCTCCAATTTCGAGGCCGGTCGGGCTGGGCACCTTGCCCTTGGCCAGGAGAAGGCTAACCAGGTCCTGATCTTCGACGAACTGATGGACAGCAATTCGCTGTTTCTCACAGGAAATGCTGGCACGGTCTACGCCACGACCTTCCTCAATCTGGAACGGGACGGGCCGACAGTGGTCGAGATTCCGGCCGGAACGGGACCCGGGATCATGGTCGGGTCGTTCACGCGAAACATCATCGATGTGGGCCCTCCGGGCCCCAATCGGGGCAATGGCGGTAAATTCCTGATCCTGCCACCCGGCTATGACGTGGCTGATTTCGAGGGCACCGTTCCGCAGGGCGTATTCACCATCGCCAAGTCACGCAGCTATGCGGTCTGGCTCCTGGTGCGTGGCTTCCTCAAGGACGGAAAGCCGGATTTTTCCAGTCACTTGTTCAGAAATGGCATGAAGATCTATCCGCTTAGTGCAGCGGCCAATCCGCCTGAGATGGAATTCATCAACGTGTCAGGGAGAGAGTTCAACACCGTTCACTCCGCCAACTACAAGTTCTACGAAGAACTACACGCCGTGATTGATCGCGAGCCGATCGAATTCCTGGACCCCGAGCTTCGTGGTCTATTCGCATCCATTGGTATCCAGAAGGGCAGCCCATTTGCCCCGGACGAGCGGATGAAGGCCATTCTGACGCAAGCGGCGAAGTTGGGTAATGCGACCGTACGCGCTCTTTTCTGGTACGAACGGGATCAATCCGAGTTCCTCTACGAGGGCAGCTACTGGAAGCGTGGTATGATCGGCAACTCTCATGAGTTTCTTGAGGACCAGGGTTTGGGTGGGCGCGACCTTGATGCACGAGCACAGTACTTCTACTTCGCGACCTTCAATTCACCCGCCATGGTGTGGAGACTTATTGGCAGGGGATCGCAGTACGCCTGGGGTTACCGGGACAGCAACGGCGATCATCTGGACGGAGGCAAGTCCTACACGCTGAACCTTCCGGCGGATGCCCCCGCCGAGCAGTTCATGTCGATTGTGGTCTACGATTCGCAGACCCGCTCCATGTTGCAGACCGACCAGCCTTTCCCGAACAAGAATACCACACGCGATCAGCTGATCACGAACGACGATGGGTCAATTGACCTCTACTTCGGCCCCCAAGCACCCGAGGGCAAAGAGGCAAACTGGATTCAGACAGTTCCTGAGAAGGGCTGGTTCTGTCTCTTCCGTCTCTATGGCCCGACTGAGCCGTGGTTCGACAAGACATGGCGCCCGGGTGACATCGAGTTGGCGGAGTAGATAGGGCCCAGCGCTTCTACCTCGACCGGACTCATAATCCCAAGGTCGCTGGTTCGAGTCCAGCCCGTCTACCTGGAGAACTGTTGAGCTTGATTTAGGCCCACCGTGCCATCCGTCTCGTTTGAAGTCGAATTGATAGTTAGCTGTCACAAAAACCAAACCCCATAACAGGAAGGAGTATGTAAATGAAGAAATCATACCTTTTCAAGGCAGCTTTTCTGGGGATGCTGGTGACTTGCATCGGTTCCCAAGCTTTGGCCCAAGAGCCGTCCAAGATGAAAATGACGACGGAGATTCCGGCAGGGGTTGCGACCCCAGATAGGCTCGAGACTCGTATTGGAACTCTGAAGCTTTTCGACGGGATTCCCGACGAAGCAACGGCGCAGAAGATCTACGACAACCTGGACTTTCAGCGCGGGGTGCAGGCATATCTGAGTTGCCTTCAGGTCGCCTCGCTATCCGGAATGCGGCATACCTACCTTGAGTTCGGCCCAGCCAATGAGACCGTGCTTATTTTCGAAAACCTAATGGATTCGAAGGCCCTTTGGCTGACCGCAAATACGGTCAATATTTACATGGCGGCCTGGCTTGAGATTGGTAAAGAGCCCATGGTCCTTCAGACCCCACCCGATGTACTCGGTTTCATTGACGATGCCTGGTTCAATTATGTCGCCGACTTCGGCAGGCTCGGTTTGGACGAGAACAAGGGAGGAACCTTCATCATTGCTCCTCCCGAATATGATGAGGCCGCGATGGCGAAGCTCAAATCAGATCATCCTGATGCTCATGTATTTCGTTCTCCCACTTATGGCAACTGGGTTATCTGGCGTGGTTTCCAGGACAATGGTGACCCGGCTCCGGCCGTCGCGCGATCCAAGAAGCTCTTCTCCATCTCTCCTCTTTCGCAGATGACCAATCCACCCAAGATGAATTTCATCAATGTCTCGGGTAAATATCACAATACAATTCACCGCATGGATTACAAAATCTTCGAAGAGATAAACGAAACCATTCAGAGAGAACCTTTCGAAGCGGGTGACCCAGAGCTTCTGGGACTTTTGGCATCTATCGGCATCCAAAAAGGTAAGGAGTTCAAGCCGGACGCCCGGATGAAGAAGATCCTGGCGGAAGCTGCTGATGTTGGCGCTGTCACTGTGCGGACCTTGGCCGCGAAGCCAAGGGGGGATCGCTGGTATCGCTACCCGGGTGAACGTCAGTGGAATACGCCATTTTATGCCAGCAACCACGAATTCCTAAAAAACGGTGTGCGCTTGTTGGATGCCCGCAGTTACTTCTTCTACTACGCGACCGGCATCACGCCCGCAATGACCAAGAAGTTTAGAGGCAAAGGATCGCAATATTCCGTCGCCTACAGCGATGCAGACGGTAATCCTTTCGACGGAAGTAAAACCTACAGAATCAATCTACCCGCACCTGTTCCGGTGAAAGACTTCTGGTCCCTTACGCTCTACGACAACCAGACTCGGTCCATGCTGCAAACGGACCAGCAGTTCCCCGGTGTTAGTGGCAACAAAAAGGGTCTGCAAATGAACAGTGACGGATCCGTTGATATCTATGTTGGACCCAAGGCTCCGGCGGGCAAGGAATCCAACTGGATGCAGAGTGTTCCCGGCAAGGGCTGGAACACGATCCTACGCCTTTACGGTCCGCTTGAGCCTTGGTTCGACAAGACCTGGAAACCAGGTGATTTTGAGTTGGTGAAGTAAGTTCAATGCATGTCAGCTAACAAACGGTTGCAGCAGACGGCGTTATCACGCCGCTGCTGAACCGAGGCGTTAGGCCGCAGCTGTGAGATTTGAGTAGAGCTCCAAGAAGGGGATACATGCTCGAACTTCCGACGCCGCGGCCGAGACGGTTCGCCCTCCTCGGACTCGCCGCTCTCTTCGTCGTGGCCGGAGCCAACTGACCTGACCCCCTGAAACGAGTCCGACTTGAGAAGTAGTATTGTGGTCGGATTGAAATCATCAGGAGGAGGTCAGAGATGGGTCAGAAGCGATACACAGCCGAGCAGATCATCGGCAAGCTGCGGCAGGCGGAAGTGAGATTGGCAGAAGGCAAACGGGTAGTGGAGATCGTGC
>SMVA01268348.1_pt1 | contig 10908 bp, 10 predicted proteins | sample 2456451 | NCBI WGS metagenome assembly SMVA01 (sample SAMN11095933, study PRJNA526329) | marine sediment metagenome | biome: Marine sediment; feature: Surficial sediment; material: Deep marine sediment; isolation source: Hadal surficial sediment | place: Pacific Ocean | collected 2014-05 | depth...
CGTGGCCCATGTGGAGATCACCATTGGCGTAGGGTGGTCCATCGTGGAGAATCCACAGTGGGCGGTCCGCAGTTTTCTCCTGAATTTGATTGTATAGGTCTGCCTCTTCCCAGGCCGCTAGCATTGCAGGCTCACGGTTGGCCAGGTTGGCCTTCATCTTGAAATCCGTTTGCGGCAGGTTGATCGTGTCTTTGTAGTCCATTCTTCTGTTCTTCCGCCATGCTTATCTGTGCCAGACAAGCCCTGGCTTGTGCTTCATCGCATTTCATCTGGACAACGAGGTCGTCAATGCTCTCGAAATCCAGCGCATCTCGTAACTTTGCCACAAATTGCACTTCGAGGCGCTGCCCATAGAGGTCTTGGTCGAAATCAAAAAAATGCACTCACCCCAGGTTGCTCACCCCGGCCCGCATGTTGCCACAAAAAACACCGGATTATACCAGTGAAGTGATATAAAAAACGGGTTCAACTGGCCCCTTTTACGAGGTGGTGTTTCCTCAACCCGCCAGCGATGATTACCAGCCCATAGACCAGCATGCTCAAGCCGATCAATGCGCTCAGTCTTACCATCCGGTCAGGGGCAGAAGCTTCGGTCCACTGATGGATCTCACCGTGCTGCCAGGCCAGGGCAGCCACCATGGCCAGGCTGCCCAGCACCACGGCGCCGGCAACCCGGGACCAGCCCGCTTCCGGCCGGTAAACCCCTTGGCGACGCAGCCCCCGGTACAACAGGACCGCGTTGATGTAGGCGGCCGCGGAACTGGCCAAAGCCAGGCCGGTGTGCGGACCCTTGAATTCCATGGCTATCAGTGTCCCCACAAACAGAAAATTCAACAGCATGTTGGAGACCATCGCCGTGATGGCGATTTTCACCGGGGTCTTGGTGTCCTGGCGGGCGTAATAGCCCGGCGCCAGCACCTTGACTGCAATAAAAGCCGGCAGGCCGGTGGCGTAGGCGGCTAGGCTCAGCGCCGACATTTCCACGTCGTTCATCTGGAACGCCTGGTACTGGAACAGCGTGATCAGGATCGGTTTGGCCAGCACGGCGAGGCCCAATGCAGCCGGTAGAGTGACGATCAGTGCCAGTCGCAACGCCCAATCCAGCGTTGCAGAAAAGGCTTGTGGGTTCTGCGCGGCAAATTTTCGCGACAGGCTCGGCAGGATGACCGTGGACAGAGCAACGCCAAAAATGCCCAGCGGGAACTCCATTAATCGATCCGAGTAATACAGCCAGGTCACGCTGCCACTGACCAGGAAGGTGGCAATCACCATATCCAGCAGCAGGTTGACCTGGGCGACCGACGAACCGATCAGGGTCGGGATCATTAAGCGCAGAATTTTCCGCACGCCGGAATGCTGCCAGCCCCAGCGCGGGCGCGGCATCACGCCAAGCCTCATCAGTGCCGGGATCTGTATCAATAACTGGGCGACGCCGGCGGCAAGAACTCCCCAGGCCAGGGCTTTGACCGGCACTTCCATCCGGCTGGAAAGCAGCACGGTAGCGGCAATCAGGGAAATATTCAGCAGCACCGGAGTCAGCGCCGGCACCAGGAAGCGTTCAAAGGTATTCAATATACCGCCGGACAGAGCGGTCAGCGAAATCAGCAGCACATACGGAAACGTGATCCGTAACATGTCGACGGACAGCCTGAATTCGGGCCGGCCTTCGATCAACCAACCCGGCGCGAATATGGCCAGCACTACGGGGGCGGCCAAAATACCGGTCGCCGTGATTACCAGCAGAATGCCGGCCAGGGTTCCGGTAACGTGATCGATAAGCTCTTTCAGTGCCTGGCGGTCACCCGTTGCCCGCAATTCGGAGAGCACCGGGACAAAAGCCAGTGAAAAGGAACCCTCGGCAAACAGGCGGCGCATAAAATTCGGAATTTTGAAGGCGAGAAAAAAAGCATCGGTTTCGCCGCTGGCGCCGAAATAGCGCGCAAAAACTATGTCGCGAACAAACCCCAGGATGCGTGAAACAATGGTCGCGGAACCTACCGAGACGGTGGATTTCAGCAGTTTCAAGTCCTTTGCTCTTGCAACACGCCAGCACTCCCAACCAGTCCGACTATTTTCCAGTCCATATTCTATTGACCTGTGGAAAAAAAAATAAGAAAATAGCCGGCTTGATTTTTGAATTTTGTTTGGAGAAATACTTTGGCTAACAGTTTATCAGCTCGCAAACGGGCACGTCAGTCAGAACGCAACCGCCGCCGCAACGCCAGTCAGCGTTCTCACGTCCGGACGGCCATCAAAAACGTGCTGAAAGCGATCGAATCCGGTGACAAGACCGCAGCCGATGCCGCCTACAAAGCGGCCGTACCGGCGATCGACCGTTCCGTGGCAAAAGGCATCATGCCAAAAAACAAGGCTGCGCGGCACAAATCACGGCTCAACAGCCACGTAAGGGCCATGTAATCGAAGGTTAATTCAACGGCTTTTCCGGGTAGTTTGCACCTGTATTATGCAAAAGCCCTGCAATTTGCAGGGCAGCGGACCGCAAATTGAGGGCTCCTTCTACGTCGGCTGTTCTGGCTGAGCAGCAGCCTCATCTTTCAGAATTTCCAGTTCCAGCGATACTTTCTGCATCAAATCATCGGTACCGCTTTTCGTCACGGAGGAAATCAACATCCAGGGCTCATCCCATCCCAGCGCGTCCACTGCAGATTCCGCCTGACTGCGGGCTTCGTCCGGTGGCAACAGGTCGGATTTGGTAAAGACCAACCAGCGGGGTTTGTCCATCAGGCCCGGGTCAAAATTCCGTAGTTCTTTTTGCAGCTGCCGTACCTGCTCAACCGGATCGACATCCGGCATCAGCGGCGCGAGGTCCACCAGATGCAGCAAAAGACGCGTGCGCTGCAGGTGCTTGAGGAACTGGATACCGAGCCCGCTGCCCTCGGCGGCGCCCTCGATCAAGCCGGGAATATCGGCAATCACAAAACTCCGGTCCACGTCGATGCGCACCACACCCAGGTTGGGATAAAGAGTGGTGAATGGGTAGTCAGCGACCTTGGGCCGGGCAGCCGAGACGGTACTGATCAGCGTGGATTTACCGGCATTGGGGAACCCCAGCAAGCCGACATCGGCGAGCACTTTGAGTTCCAGGTGCAGTTCGTAGGTATCCCCAGGAGAGCCCGGTACCGTTTTCCTGGGTGAGCGATTGGTGGAACTCTTGAAATGGACATTGCCGAGGCCGCCCCGGCCGCCCTTCGCCACCAGCAACTGCTGGCCGTGAGCGGTCACATCGCCGACGCGTTCACCGGTTTCCACATTGGTGATGACGGTGCCCAGCGGTACCCTGACCACCACAGTCTCACCACTTTTACCGGTTTTGTTCCTGCTCGAGCCATGCTGACCGTTTTGCGCCTTGTATTTCCTCATGTGGCGAAAATCAACCAGGGTGTTCAAACCGGAGTCACCGTCGAGCAGCACACTACCCCCACGTCCACCGTCGCCTCCGTCCGGCCCGCCGAAAGGAATGTATTTTTCCCTGCGGAACGATGCGGAACCGTTCCCGCCGTTCCCGGCAATTACGACAATGTTGGCTTCATCAACGAATTTCATAGTCTTACAAAAAACCCCGCCTGGGCGGGGTTTTTCCTGGGGCCTGTAAACACTTGCCCAAAATAACCGGTTCAGGGTCAGGACGTTTCAATACTTACGTATTTGCGTTTCGGTAAGCCCTTGTGTTGGAACTTGACCTTGCCGTCCTTCAACGCGAACAAGGTGTGGTCACGGCCGACACCAACGTTGTCTCCAGCGTGGAAACGAGTTCCCCGCTGACGAACAATGATGTTGCCAGCCAGTACTGATTCTCCACCGTAGCGCTTTACGCCAAGGTATTTTGGATTGGAATCGCGGCCGTTGCGGGTGCTGCCGCCTGCTTTTTTATGTGCCATGAGTCAATTCCTCCTAAGTCAGGACTCGATGCCGGTGATTTCAATCTGGGTGAAATACTGGCGATGCCCCATCTTCCTGCGATAGTTCTTGCGACGCTTGAACTTGATGACCGTGATCTTGTCACGGCGGCCCTGGTCAACCACGGTAGCTGTTACTTTGCCGCCCTTGAGGAAAGGTGTACCGATTTTTACGTCTTCACCTTCACCGACCATCAGCACCTGATCCAGTTCAATCGTAGCGCCCTTTTGTGCTTCAATTTTTTCGACTTTTATCACGTCGCCGGTGCTGGCGCGATACTGCTTGCCACCGGTTTTAAATACTGCGTACATTGGAATCCTGCTCCGTGTGAATACGGGCCTGCAAAAGGGCAAAAATTCTAGCGGTTTTAGGGGTCCCGGTCAAACAATTTTAGCAGAAATATTCAACTGGGGTCAGACAACCATTTCCCGAATGAGCTGTTTCTTTTTCTTCTACGCTGTGACAATGAAATGGTTCTCTGACCCCAAATAGCAGACGTACAGGTCTTTGCAAGCGAGTCGCCTGCGGGAGTATAGTAGGTGGTTTGGAACCGAAAAGAGTTTCCGATTTGGGATTATGAAAAAAATACGGATCCGCGGTGCCCGCACACACAATCTCGACAACATCGACCTGGATCTGCCACGGGACAAACTGATCGTGATTACGGGGATTTCCGGTTCCGGCAAATCCTCGCTCGCATTCGACACGATCTACGCGGAAGGCCAGCGCCGCTATGTGGAATCGCTGTCCGCCTATGCACGCCAGTTTCTGTCCATTATGGAAAAACCGGATGTCGATCTTATCGAGGGCCTGTCTCCCGCCATTTCCATTCAACAGAAATCCACCTCGCACAACCCCCGCTCCACCGTGGGTACGATTACCGAGGTCTACGACTACTTGAGATTGCTGTTTGCGCGGGTCGGTACGCCCTGCTGTCCCGACCATGCCATTCCCCTGGAGGCCCAGACCATCAGCCAGATGGTGGATCACGTGCTCAACATGCCGCAAGGCAGCAAGCTCATGCTGCTGGCGCCGGTTGTGCGTAACCGCAAGGGTGAGCACCTGCAGTTGTTCAACGAGTTGAGGGCACAAGGGTTTGTCCGGGCGCGCGTTGACGGGGTGGTTTGTGACCTGGATGAAGTCCCGGCGCTGGAATTGCGCCGCAAGCACAACATCGAGGTGGTGGTTGACCGGATCCGGGTACGCGAGGAACTGAAACAGCGGCTTGCCGAGTCTTTTGAAACGGCAATCACCCTGACCGATGGCATCGCAGTTATTTCACCCATGGAAGAAAACAGCACCCTGCAGGAAAAGCTGTTCAGTGCGCGCTATTCCTGCCCCTACTGCGACTACAGCGTGCAGGAACTCGAGCCGCGCATGTTCTCCTTCAATAACCCGACCGGTGCCTGCCCGGAGTGCGACGGCCTGGGAATCAGCCAGTTTTTTGACCCGGACAGGGTGGTTAGCAGCACTCACGTCAGCCTGGCCGGCGGAGCCGTTCGCGGCTGGGACCGCCGCAATGCCTACTACTTTCAGATTATCCAGTCGCTGGCGAAGCATTATAAATTTGATGTCAACACTCCATTTGGAGAACTACCGCGGAAAATCCGTGACCTTGTTCTTTACGGCAGTGGCGAGGAGATCATCGAATTCAGTTACCTTGGTGACAGCAAAGTACACAAACGCCGGCACCCTTTCGCCGGTATCATCCCCAACCTAAAACGACGCTACCGCGAAACCGATTCACGGATTGTCCGCGAAGAACTGTCCAAATACATCAGTCAAAAACCCTGCACCATGTGCGAAGGTCAGCGCCTGAATCGGGAGGCCCGGCACGTTTTTATTGCCGATACCAACCTGCCCTCGATCACGGCCTGGCCCATCGAGCGGTGTTTGCAGTTCTTCAATCAACTCGAACTGGACGGCAGACGCGGGGAGATTGCGAAAAGGATCGTCAAGGAAGTTCATGAACGGCTTCACTTCCTGGTCAATGTCGGGCTGGATTACCTCACACTGGACCGCAAGGCCGATAGCCTGTCCGGTGGCGAGGCGCAGCGAATCCGCCTGGCAAGTCAGATCGGCGCCGGGCTGGTCGGCGTGATGTATATCCTGGATGAGCCCTCGATCGGACTGCATCAGCGTGACAACGCACGCCTGCTGACCACCCTCTCCCGTCTGCGCGACCTGGGAAACACGGTTATTGTGGTAGAACACGATGAGGAGGCCATTCGCGCGGCCGATTTCGTGGTGGATATCGGCCCGGGAGCCGGTGTCCACGGTGGGAAGATCATGTTTAAGGGCACACCTGAGGAATTGCTGCAGGATCCTGACTCCATCACGGGCCAGTACTTGTCTGGCATCAGGGCGATCGCCGTCCCTGCATGCAGAACTCCGGTTGACCCCGACAAGATTCTCAGGGTTATTGGCGCTACCGGCAACAACCTCAAAAACCTGACATTGGAAATCCCGGCGGGGCTGTTCATCTGCGTGACCGGCGTTTCCGGGTCCGGCAAATCCACTTTGATCAACGACACACTGCATCGCCTGGCCGCCAATGAGCTGTATGGCAGTGTCGCTAAACCAGCGCCCTTTGTGTCGGTTGAACACCTCAGTTTGTTTGACAAGGTGGTGGATATCGACCAGTCACCCATCGGCCGCACACCGCGCTCCAACCCGGCAACCTACACCGGCCTGTTTACACCGATCAGGGAACTGTTCGCCGGCACACACGAAGCCAGGGCGCGTGGCTATAAGCCGGGCCGCTTCAGCTTCAACGTCAAGGGCGGGCGATGTGAGGCTTGTAAGGGCGATGGTCTGATCCGTGTTGAAATGCACTTTCTGCCGGATATTTACGTGCCCTGCGATGTCTGCCACTCCAAACGTTATAATCGGGAAACCCTCAGCGTCACCTACAAGGGTAAAAACATCCACCAGGTGCTGCAAATGACCGTGGAGGATGCCCTGGAATTCTTTGCCCCGGTGCCCGTGGTGGCTCGTAAACTGCAGACCATGTTCGATGTCGGCCTTTCCTACATAGCGCTGGGACAAAGTGCAACTACGCTTTCCGGGGGAGAAGCCCAACGCATCAAGCTTTCGAAAGAGCTGAGCAAGCGTGATACCGGACAAACGCTCTACATCCTGGACGAACCTACTACCGGGCTGCACTTCCAGGATATCGAGCAGTTACTGGCCGTTCTCCATCGTCTGCGTGACCATGGCAACACGATTGTGGTTATCGAGCACAACCTGGATGTGATCAAGACGGCGGACTGGGTGATTGATCTGGGGCCGGAAGGTGGTGACCGGGGTGGCGAAATTATTGCACAGGGCACGCCAGAGGCGGTCGCAAGTATGCCCCATTCCTACACCGGCCAGTACCTCGCACGCCTGTTCGGGCGGTCGCGGCACCGTAAAAGCGCCTGATCTTCACCTGACCTATATGGCTTAACGCCGTTCGACCGGGAGTTCGAAACTGAATCGTTGCCCCCCCGCCTCCTCAATATGCAGTACTACCCGGTCATGCGGTCCCGAAGCGTGAGTGGGCATCTTCAGCATCAGGTGATAACCACCGGGAGCCAGTTCGACTTCGCCACCGGCTGGAATGGAAAGTCCAGGCACTTCCCTCATTCGGCTGACATCGTTTTCAATCACCGTCTCGTGCAAGCTCACATCACGATAATCCGGGCTGGAATAAGTCGTAATTTCGAGTTCAACACCGGTATGATTAACCAGCCGGCCAAAACCCGCTGTTGTCACGGATCCCGGAGCCGTGGCCCGGATCCAGGCGTCCTCAAATCTTAGCGTTTGCTCTACGGCAGGCGGGGAACAGCCAGCCAGGAAAATACTGACTGCCGTCAAAAATCCGCAGCTCATTTTCCATAATCACGCTTGCGGTCTTGGCCATACCTTGAAGGCGCCAGGGATTTGATAATGGGTATATAGGATTGAGATAGCTTGGAGCCGGATATGTTCGACTGGCTTTGAACTTGGTTCGAGGACCGGTTAGCCGACTGCTTATTGTAAGGGACCGGGCGGGCAAAGCGAACAGGACTACCGGCGCCATATTCATTGAGAGTTGCGGGTGACCAGATCGTAATGCTGCCCAGGGGGCCATTTACCGCATGGCCCGGTCGATAATCCTTGCCGTACGTCGTTGGCCGCCAAACATGCTGGTGTGTACCACTAGCGACCTGATGTGCCTGGAGCACAGTTGAACAAACCAACAAAATCAAACCTGCACATAGAATACCGGGTCTAATAATCATTTCCTGAACCTCTCCTGGTCAACTCCAAGCACTAAAATATCTTCGTCGCCATACATTACTTTAGCAAAAAAAGCCGGCTCGGGGCCATCCAATTTTTGCGCTTCTTGCCTGCAAAGTTTAGACTCCGCCTGCTGAACACAAAGTGAACAGGGAAAAATCATGCTGGAGACGATTGATCACGGTTCGGTCCGTGAACTGAGGCTGGCTCGGCCACCGGCCAACGCGATCAACCCGGAATTGATGGGGCTACTGATCGACGCCCTGAACGACGCCTCCGGGTCATGCGAGGCCATCGTGATTTCCGGCCGGCCGGGAATGTTCACCGCGGGGCTCGATGTTCCCGAGTTGATTCAGTACAACCGGGATCAGTTGTTGCGAGTCTGGCAGCAGTTTCTCAGAATGCTGGAAACCATCGCCCGACTACCGGTGCCATCGGTATTCGCAATAACCGGGCATGCACCGGCTGGGGGAATTGTCCTGGCGCTTTATGGTGACTATCGAATCATGTCCAAGGGTGATTTCATCACGGGATTGAATGAAGTACAGGTAGGCCTCGTGGTTTCACCCGTCATTCACAAGGCACTTGAACGCGCTGTAGGTCCTCGTACTGCAGAAAAATTACTCGTTACCGGTAAAATTTTGAAAGCGGAACAGGCCTTGGAAATCGGTCTGGTCGATGAACTGGCCAACGACCCCGATGATGTGGTGCGCCGTGCCGTGCACTGGTGTGACCAGCTGCTGGCCCTTCCTCGTCTCGCTATGACCTCGATACGCTCCTTGGTGCGATCCGACCTGGTCTGCCTGTTTGATGACCGCAACAAATTGGAAGCGGAAAAATTTGTCGATATCTGGTTCTCGGAATCAACCCAGGCCGCGCTCAACAACCTGGTGGAGCGTTTACAGAAAAAATAGCAAAAGAGATTTCATGACTCGTGGATTGATTGAATTCGCAGTATCAGGTTCATCAATATCGACGCGGTAACGCCCCAAATATTGTAATCATTCCAACTCAAGGACCAAATTGTACGTTCGCTGCCGTCACGGTCAATCTGGTGACTCTCGTACAGGTCTTTGTCCAAAACAACACATAGCGGGACGCTGAATACCTCGGCGACTTCCCGGCTGTCCAGGACCCAGTGTACCGGCGGTGTGACCAGGGCCACGACCGGCAGGACGCGATAATCCGAAATGGTATCCATGCGGTCAAGGAAGCCTATCGGTTTCGTGGCCTCTGGAGGCAGACCGATTTCTTCATATGCTTCACGCAAAGCCGTTTGCACCGCCGATCCGTCCTGCTGCTCTGCAGCCCCCCCTGGGAAACTCACCTGGCCCGGATGCTGGGGTAGATGTTCCGCCCGGCGGGTGAACACCATTTCGGGTTCAGCCATGTCCAGTATCGGCACCAGGACTGCCGCTGTGCGGCGGGGTCGCAATTGTCCGTCGCCAGCGGGGCGATAGCCGCCGACCTGCAATCCACGAACACCGGACTCCAGCGGTGATACGGCATCATGCAGTACCTCTCGCCAATTATCCATCATCCGGGATTCTCGTACTTCTTCAAGGTGATATTGCCAAGCAAAAAAACGGGGCCGTCCAGGCCCCGTCGATGTCACTGGATAATTTCTACCAGCTTGAGATCGAAAATCAGTGCTTCGTTCGGGCCCACCGGCGGATTACCGCGGGGGCCAAATGCCAGTTCCGGCGGCACGAATATCTGCCAGGTTGCACCGGTCTTCATCAGGGGCAGCACTTCCTGCCATCCCTTGAGTACGGTGTTGACCGTGAATTCTTCGGGTACACCCCGCGCAAATGAACTATCGAATTCGTGACCGTTGATCTTGGAACCACGGTAATGAACCTTGACCGAACTACTCATGTTCGGACGGGCGCCTTCGCCTTCCTCGATGATCCGGTACTGGATACCACTGGGCAGTACAACAATACCCGTCTTGGTAGTATTGCCCTCCAGGAATTCTTCGCTCTTGATCTGGTTTTCATCGGATAACTTTTGGAATGCCTCGGTCTGCTCTTTGCGGACTTTCTTCTGCAATTCAGTCAGCATCGCGACCATTTCCTCGGCAGGAACTTGTGGATCTTTTCCCGCAGCAGAATCACGAACGGCCGCAATGATCGTTTCAACATCAAACTCCGCACCGCGTCGCTTGATGTCTTCACCGATATCCCAGCCAATTGCATAGCTGAGCTTTCCTTTTTCAGTTGTTATGTCCTGGGCCATTACGGGGCCCGTTATTAAAACCATCGGAATGATGAGCGCGAATACAAATCGCATCTGGTAATCCTCCTGCTAAGTCGGAATAGTTTGGCAAGCTGCCAGCTTGTCAAAAGTGGACTATTCTACAGGAGCAGGGCAAAGCATGCCATACGCAGCTCAGTAAACTGCAATCCGGCCCCAGTTTGGTCATTAGCTGTACAAACCCACCTTTGGGTTCCCAAGATTCCGCCATCTTTTGGCCGAATTTGCCACACGGTACTTCCCAATATCAACACAGGCAGGAAGGTTTGATTTTTTATGCTTAATAATCAGTACATTAGATTTATTCAATGCGATGGCACGAAGTCTGCATTATCAGTTATGAAGATCAAGATTCCAGGAGTAAATAATATGGGTGTTTTTACCCGATTCAGTGACATTATCAACGCCAACATCAATGCCGTGCTGGAAAAAGCGGAAGATCCTGACAAGATCATCCGGCTGATGATCCAG
>SMVA01131435.1_pt1 | contig 10907 bp, 10 predicted proteins | sample 2456451 | NCBI WGS metagenome assembly SMVA01 (sample SAMN11095933, study PRJNA526329) | marine sediment metagenome | biome: Marine sediment; feature: Surficial sediment; material: Deep marine sediment; isolation source: Hadal surficial sediment | place: Pacific Ocean | collected 2014-05 | depth...
CCGCTCTCCGACGCCGTGGAGGGGATATCCCCTCCACGGCGTCGGAGAGCGGGTGGGCGAAGTCGTACATGGGATAGATGCACCAGTCGTCGCCGGTGCGGTGGTGATGCGCCCTCAGGATGCGGTAGAGCACCGGGTCGCGCATGTTGAGATTGCCCGAGGCCATGTCGATCTTGGCGCGCAGCACCCGCGAACCGTCGTCGAACTCACCGGCCCGCATGCGGGAGAACAGGTCCAGGTTTTCCTCCACCGAGCGTTCCCGATGCGGGCTGTTGCGCCCCGGCTCGGTGAGGGTGCCGCGGTGCTCGCGGATCTCGTCGGCGGTGAGGTCGTCCACGTACGCCTTGCCACGCTCGATGAGCCGGACGGCGAAAGCGTAGAGCTGTTCGTAGTAGTCCGACGCAAAGAGTGCCTTCTCGCCCCAATCGAACCCCAGCCAGCGAACGTCCTCCTGAATGGCCTCGACGTAGAGCGCCTCCTCCTTGCTGGGGTTGGTATCGTCGAAGCGCAGGTTGGTGCGCCCGCCGTGCTCCGCTGCCACGTTGAAGTTGACGCAGATGGACTTGGCGTGGCCGATGTGCAGGTAGCCGTTGGGCTCCGGCGGGAAACGCGTCACCACCCGGCCGTCGTGCTTGCCGGTGCGGACGTCCTCCTTGATGATGGTGCGGATGAAGTCGGTGCGCTCGCCGGTGCTCGCGGTGTCTTTCTCGGTGCTGCTCATGGCCGCGTTCCGAAGCTGTCCGCGTATCGTTTTTCGAGCTGCTTCCTCTTCTTGCCCTTGATCCCGCCCAGGGCCGCCACCGCGCGGCGCAGTCGCGCCCGCACCAGGTCCGACCCCAGGATGGACATGGAGTCGAACAGCGGCGTCCACACCGGTGCACCGCTCAGAGCCACGTAGAACAGCACGGTCAGGTCGCGCAGCTTGACCTCGATGATCTCGGCAAAGCGGCGCAGTGCCGCGTCCAGCGCCGCGGTGGAGAAGTCGCGCTGCGTGTCCAGTTGCCAGACCGCCATCTGCAGGATCTGCGCCACCTCGTCCGGCTCCACCCCCTTGAGCTTCAACGCCTCGGGGTCCAGCGGGATCTCGTCGGTGAAGAACGGCGCGGTAAGCCTTCCCCAGTCGGACAGCGTCTCCAGCCGTTGCTGCACCAGCGGCACGATGCGCGCGAAGTTGTCGCGGCTCAGCGACCAGCTCTCCAGAGCCGTCAGCAGCGCATCGGCGTCGTAGTCCTCGCGGATGTAGCGGCCGTTGAGCCATTTCAGCTTGGCCACGTCGAACACCGGGCCTCCCAGGGAGATCTTCTCCAGCTGCAGCTTGTCGCACATCTCGTCCAGGGTGAACTTCTCCTCGCCGCCGGGCATCGCCCAGCCCATGGTGCCGAGGAAATTACGCAGCGCCTCCGGCAGGAAGCCCGCACGCCGATAGTAAAGGATGGACGTGGGGTTCTTGCGCTTGGAGAGTTTCGACTTGTCCGGGTTGCGCAGCAGCGGCAGGTGGCAAAACACCGGCGGCTCCCAGCCGAAATGTCGGTAGAGCTCGACGTGCTTGGGCACCGAGCTGATCCACTCCTCACCGCGGATGACATGGGTGATCCCCATGAGGTGATCGTCCACCACGTTGGCCAGATGATAGGTGGGGAAGCCGTCCGACTTGAGGAGGATCTGGTCGTCCACCGAGGCCCAGTCCTTGCGGATCTCACCGCGCAGCAGATCCTGGAACGAGCACTCGCCGTCCACGGGCACCTTCATGCGCACTACATGCGTCTCATCGCCGGCGCGCTGCGCGGACTGGTCCGGGTCGAGGTCGCGGCAATGGCCATCGTAGCCGGTCTGTGCCCCGCTCTGCGCCGCGCGCATCTCGGCCAGCCGCTCCGGTGTGCAGAAGCAGCGATAGGCGTGGCCGGCCTCCAGCAGCCGATCCACATGTTCCCGGTAGAGCTCGCTGCGCTCACTCTGGCGGTACGGCGCGTACGGGCCACCCACGTCCGGGCCCTCGTCCCACTGCAGGCCCAGCCACGCCAGAGACTCCATGATCGCTGTTTCCGACTCCGGCGTGGAGCGCGCGCGGTCTGTGTCCTCGATGCGCAGCACGAACACACCGCCGCGCCCCTTCGCAAACGCGTAGTTGAACAGCGCCTGGTAGGCGGTTCCCAGGTGCGGATCGCCCGTGGGCGACGGCGCGATGCGGACCCTTACGGTGTTCTCGGACATGGTGCGCTGGCCTCGGTGGGGGAGCCCGTGGTTCGTGAAGCTCTCCATGATGACGGAACCGCCGCTGCCAATGCAAGCCTCCCGCGAAGAACTCGCCGTGAATATGGATGTAGATGTCCGTGGCCCGCACGAGGTCGGCGGTGATGGCCGTGCCTTCCAGCATCTGGTGCGGGTGGCGCAGCATGATGTCGCGATCCTTGAACGTCCCCGGCTCGCCCTCGTCGGCGTTCACCACCATGCAATGCGTCGGGTCGGCCCGTCCGCGCACCGCGGACCATTTGAAGTGGGCGGGGACTCCCGCCCGCCGCGCCCCTGCAGGCCCGAGGTCTTGAGCTCCTCGAACAGCGCATCGGCGCCCAGCGCGCGGGCCCGGGCCAGGGCGCTTTAGGTCGCGTCGTCCGCGCCGGCCAGGTTGATGGGCAATTGTCCCACCATGAGGGGATGGGTGCGCTGGGGGCGGGGATCCGCAGACAGGGTGGGCGGTTGGTGTTATCGTCAGAAGATGAGACGAATGCAAGAGCGACCAAGGCCTTGAGCAAGAAGCCTCCGGTGCTGGTGGTGGGATGCGGTGTCTCCGGGCTGTCGTGCGGCGTGCGCCTGCTCCAGGACGGCTTTCCGGTGCGTTTGATGGGTGCCGAGCCGCCGGAGGCCACCACCTCGTCCGTGGCCGCCGCCATCTGGTATCCGTACCAGTCCTGGCCGCGCGAGCGGGTGCTGGGCTGGGCCCGTGCCAGCCTGGCGGAGTTCCATCGCCTGTGCCGGGAAGAGACGGCCGGCGTCACCCAGGTGGACGGCGTCGAGGTGTTCCCCGAACCCATGCAGTCACCCTACTGGGGTGAGGCGGTGCCGGAGTTCCGGCCGGCGAAACCCGAGGAGTTGCCCGAGGGGCGTCCGTTCGGGTTCCGCTTCCTGGTGCCCGTGGTGGAGATGCCGCTGTACCTGCCCTGGCTACAGCGGCGCTTCCTGGAACTGGGCGGAAGCCTGGAGATCGCCCGGCTGGCGAGCATGGACGAGGCGCTCCAGCTGGCAGACGTGGTGGTGAACTGCGCCGGGCTGGGGGCGCGCGAGTTCACTCCGGACCCGGAGATGTTCGCCCTGCGCGGCCAGGTAGTGCGGGTGGAGCGCGGTGCGGTGGACCGTTACATCATCGACGAGCACGGCCCCGACGGCATCGCCTACGTGGTGCCGCGTTCGCACGACGTCGTCCTGGGCGGCACCAACGTCAAGGGCGACGAGAACCTGCTGCCGGACGCGGCCGAGTCCGACAGCATCGTGCAGCGCTGCGTGGCGCTGGATCCGCGCCTGGCCAAGGCACGCAAGCTCTCGGACGCGGTGGGTCTACGGCCGGGGCGCGCCCGCGTGCGCCTGGAGGCGGAGCGCCCGCGCCCGGACAAGCTGGTGGTGCACGACTACGGCCACGGCGGCGCAGGCGTCACGCTGTCCTGGGGCTGCGCCGACGAGGTGCTGCAACGGGTCCGCTCCGGTCTGAACGGAGGCGGCGTTTAAGCTCGATTCTGGGCAATGCCCGAGTAGTTGCTGAGTCCGGGAACGGGCGATATGACCATAACTGTAGAAGGCGTCTCCGGGTTTCTGCCATGGCGTGTGATGGCGCCGGATTCACGAGGTATGTGGCTGATCACGGGGAAGCAATCCCCATGGAATTGGTAGAATGAGCCATTCTAGTTCGTATGTTGTGTGGAGTGTTCTTCTACTACTTTGGACTCCATCCGTCGCGCAGGAGGAGCCCGAACCGCGCGAATTCCGCGCAGTCGTATCTGCGGTGCGCCTCAATAGCGAATTGATTGCGCAGGGCAAGAAGCTCGACGATGACGTGACGGTGACGCTCCCCGCGATATTCTTCGAGCCCTCTCTGGTGATATCCGATGTGCGCGACTTCCAGTCCCATGCACGCGACGAGGTCAATCTGGTGGTTGGCTATACCAGAGCGAACCTCGAAGGCCAGGCCTCGGATATTCTTGCCTTCTGGGCGCCTGACGAGCGCGCGGACAAGTCTGAGCTGCTGGACGATCCGGAGATATTCAAGAACAATCGTGAGCTTCACCTGCGCAACCCCGGGCTGACCATCCTCGGACTCGTCTTTCAGGACTCCACCGTTACGGTTCTCCTCAAGAGGTCGAACATGGTGCTGGGAATCAATCTGGTGAGCGCCGAGGACCGATTCTTCCTCACCGACCACCCGAGCGATGATCTGGAGATCGCCATCGTGGAGGCCTCCTTGAACAAGAGGTGATCCCGGAGCCGAGGATCAATGCACCATCCTCGGTATCAACTTCCCTCCGTGCCGAGGGACAGAACCAGTTCCAACTCGTCCCCGTCTCGCTCGATGCTCAGTACGAGCGGGGAGCCTCGCAGCGCGGCGATGCGCTCTTCCCTGGTGAGCGACTGCACGAGTCTTCCATTCATCGCGACGATCCGATCGCCTCCTGCGAGCCCGCCCTGGGCCGCCGCGAGACCCGCGTCGACCCCGATGACGTCGAGCACGTCACCTCCCAGGCCCGCCATCCGGATGCCGTAACGCACCGTGCCCCCAGGGCGGACAATCCGCCTTGTCGGCGACCCGGATGTGGATGCTTGCTGTGGTTGTTCAAACATCAAGCGATGGTTTGTGCGGTCGATCGTCAGGGAATAATTTCGCAGCACACTCATTCCGATGTGGGGATGCTTGCCTCCATCATTGAACGTAATGGTCGGGTTGTCGATGGCGATGTCGCCGATGTTGAGGGTTCCCTTCAGTTGACTGGAGAGAATCTCAAAGGTTGCATCCACCGTTCTTCCCTGCCCGGCAACGGTGGGTTCTGACTCCAGCGGCAAGGTGGAAATATACTTTCTCGGCAGAACCAGGGGAGAGGGGGCACCGGTGTCAATGGCCACCTGGACCGTTTCCCCGGCGATGGAGACCGAAATGTTCGGTACCACAGAGTCCGGGCTATAGTCGAGAACACGCTGACCATCTGCGGGGGGAAGTGCCCCTTTGCGTATCTGCACGAACTGATTGGGAAAGTCTATCGTGACGAGGAAGCCCTCAAATGAAGCAGCAGAGAGTATGCCGTCCGGAGCCTTCAGGGGGAGGAACAGATCATTCAATTCCAATGCGATCGCAGGCATGTCCTCGAGGACGACATCCCCAACCTGGATCGAGCGGACTCGGAGGGAATCGGCCTGGATGGGTTCGGCTCCCATCGGGCTTCCGACCTCCATGGTTCCTACCACGGGTATCTTCAGGGTATGGACGAGCTCGCTGTTGAGCACTGTCACCCCCGCCCCGGTATCCAGAACGAAGTCATAAGGGCCTTCTCCGTTGATGAGCGTCTTGACCATCGTCAGGTGCGCGAGATTCTCGATAGGAATAGCGTTCTCGGGCTCGTTGGCCTCGACCGTGTCCACCTGCCGGACGGCGCAGCCGTCTGGTGCCGATAAGGCCAGCATCAGCAACGCTCCACCTAGTGTGCCCAAATCAGTCCAGAGCCTCATTGTCCGTCTCCCTTGCTTTGGCAATATAGTATTATTAGCACTATACTGATTTCCAGGTCAAGGAGGAAATGGCTGCATGGCGACAAAGATGACAGAGCTGGAAGGATGCACCCTTGGATTGATCTGGGAAACAGGCACCTCCACGATCTATGCGGTTCGCAAGGTGTTCGAAAAGTCGCCCAACCCATACTGGAGTGGAAGCGCGGGGGCAATCTATCCTCTGGTGCGACGCCTGGAGGACAGAGACCTGGTGCGGGCGCGCGAAGACTACACGGGGCAGCGGCGCCGGGTTCTATACGAACTGACCGCAAAAGGCTTGCGCAGTTTTCGACGGTGGCTAGGGCCACGAGCACCTGATTGGTCCGTTACCATTCCCGTGGATCCGTTGCGTTCCCGCATTCGGTTCCTTGGAGCGCTCAAGCCATCGGACCGTGCCGAGTTCCTGGCCAATGCCGAGCGCCACCTCAAGGCACAGATCAAGGAAGCAAGAGCACGATTCAAATCATTTGACCCGGGTGAGGACCCGTATCGGTACCTTGTGCCGCGGGGAGTTGCCATCACCGCGCAGGCTCGATTGACCTGGATCAGAGAAGCGATGGAATTGCTTTGTCACAGCGGATAGGCATCAAGCCTGACCCCAATAGGGGACAGATCAAACGCTGGGGAGGCGGGGCGTCCGGCGCTAGCCTGGCAATTCCGCGAGCAGCTTGGTGATGGCGCCGTCCAGCTTCTCCTGCACTTCGTCGAGACCCACGAGCTTGTAGCGAATATGGCCTCGCCCGTCGAGTACGAACACCGACGGTAAGCCGCGGGCAGCCACGTCCCAGGCGGTGAAGGCCGGGCCGCTCTGTCCTTCCGATCCGTCCCAGAGGTTTCGCCAGGTCATCTGGAACCTCCGCGCCGTCCGCAGGGCTTGGCTGCGCTCCACGTCGCCGTTGACCCCGAGGTAGACCACCGGTTGGCCGTCGAGCTTGTCGAGCAACTCCTGGATATGAGGCACCATCACCAGGCAGGGCTGGCAGAACGAGGTCCAGAAGTCGAGCACGACGATCTTTTCTCGGTAGTCCTCGATATCGACCGGCTCGCCCATCAGATCCGTCCCCGATGCCGCAGGCGCCGGAGCGCCGAAGTACAGCTTCTCCAGCTCGTAGTCATGCTGGCGGGCACGATCGCGAATGAGTGTGGAGCCGTCGCCGGGACATGGAAGCTCGCCAAATGTGTTGGCCAAGGTGTCGAGAAGCGCGACCGTCTGCCGTCGGGCCTCTGGTGTCAGCCAGTCCCAACGACGCTCGATGTGAATTCGCACACGAGCTTTGGCGTAGAGAAGCTCGGCACGCACTCGGTCGTTCGTGGTGTTCCTGCTGAGCCGATCCAGAACTCGATCATACTCGTCCAGTTCACTGGCCCACTCGCTCCTGCTCACCTTCTCGAAACGGGGAATGAACCGGTTGGTGACCAGCGAGGACCAGCGCATGGCGTCGGAGAATCGGCCGGTAAGCGCCTCGAGCGCCTGAGCGCGCAGGGGGCGCGCCGCGGCCGCTGGAGCGAGTTCGCATAGCTCGGCAACGAAGCTCATGGCATTCCAGAACGATCCGCGGGAGGTGGCCTTGCCGGCGAGGGCGAGCGCCTGTGATCCCAGCGCCTCGGTCTGCTCCGCGCTGAGCGCCTCCCCGGATCGGCCGGCGAACTCGGAACGGAGATCGGCAAGCGTCGGGGGCGTGGCTTGCGCCGGCTGCATCCCGAATGCCAACAGCAAGAAACCCAGGCAGGGAGCCCTCATAGCTTGAAGTCTTCACCCAGCGTCTTGACAATCTTGTCGCATTGGGTGTCGGGGCCGTTGGGGCACAGATCGGGCTTCACGAACAGAGAGAAGTGATCGATCTTGCCGTCGGCGTCGAGCGCGATTCCAAAGTAGCCGGGATAACCGTTCTCGAGGTGAAACGTTACCGCCCGGATCGGGAACTTCGAGTCCGACACGATCAAAGGCGGACTCAGCTCATGGAAGGACCGGATGCCGCCACGCGTCGGCAAGACCTGAGCAGCCATGAACCGGAACATGCTCTCAGTGCTCTGATCGGGCTTGGCAAAGAGACCCAGAAACGCTTTCCAATCCTCATTGTTGATGGCATCGGCGAGGCTCTTCACCACCTGCCATGCGCGGGCCTCGTCCTGGGCGGACGGCGTGTCTCCCAGGGTAATCTTGGGTCCATCGGCCTCGTCCGTCTTCCAGTTCATGCCGGACGCAGCGCCTGCGCCCCTGGGCTTCTCCACCCGGAACTGAGGTGCTCCCGTCTTGCTCTGCTTCGCCACGGCGACAGGCTGCGCCCGGGGGCCGTAACGAGCCATCAGGGACCGTCCTACTTTGTTTGCCACCAACTCGCCGGTCGTCTGCCCGACGTTCATGAGCACGGCGACGGCAGTGCGTCTTTCCGGAAAGAGCTTGAGCTCCGCATAGAACGAACCCGTCGTTCCACCGTGGTAATGCACCGTCTCGCCATTCTGGTCCGTTCCGACCATCCAGCCCGCGGCATAGTTCATCTCACCGACCTGCCGAGGCAAGGTGTGGAGTCGTTGGATCGTCTCCGAACGAAGGTATGCATCGTCGCCGTTCAGACCCGCGAGGTGGGACATCGCGTAGCGCGCCAGATCGCGAATCGAACTGTGCACGTTGCCGGCCGGCGCGATGATGTCCATCGGAGGGTGCTGATCGTCGGAGAGAGGAACGAAACCCGTCTCTGCAGTGCCGTGACCGCGCGGCTGATCCGGAATGGATGCTGTCCCCGGATGCCCGAACCCGGCCGTTGTCATCTCCAGCGGAGCAAAGATGTGGCGCTCGATGAGGTCCTCCCAACTCTTGCCGGTGACGCGCTCCGCCATGTAGCCGGCCAGCGCATATCCGGCGTTGGAGTACAGCGTGACCTGCCCGGGGATACCTGTTGGTTCGAGCTCCAGAATCCTGGCGAGAAAAGCGCCCCGCTGTTCGGTCGGCGTTCCCGAGTAATGCTTCATCGAAATATCACGGTAGGACCGGGAGGTGGTGTACGACGCGATGCCGCCCTGGTGGTGGAGGAGCTGTTCGATGGTGACGTCGCGGTATTCCTTGCGCATCGCGATGTCCGGCAGGACGCTTGCTACCGTGGTGCCCCAGGTCAGGACACCTGTCTCGACCAGCTTTCCGATGACCGTCGCCGTCATGGATTTGGTGACCGAGCCGAGATGAAACCGATCGTCGGAGCCAACGGTTTCCGAGGTTCCGAACTCCCGGACACCAACGGTTGCGAAATCGATGATATTTCCGTCCCTTACAATGACCGCAGCGATGGCTGGAATCCCCGACACTTCACGGATGTCGTTCAGAAGATCTTCAACGCTTTCCCACTCATCCCAATCGACCCGCCCCCAGTCGGGGCGGCCGGCAGTGCCCATCGTCTGGCGCTCGGTGACAGCCGTTTTCGCGGAGCCTGACGAGCCCGCGTCCCCGGAGGGTCCACTCGCGGCGGTGCCGCTCCATGATTGGAGGAACAGCAAGGCAGTGCAAGCCGCCGACTTCCAAGGGTGGTGCGTGAAGGCGCGATTCATGGCTCAGTCCTCTGTGGTCCAGCGTAGTGGCTCTGAAGAAGTAACGGGGTCGGCCAGGCCGTACCCTTCCGGAGGACCCTCATCTGTTGCCCGGATGAAGAATGCGCCTCCGCCCAACTCGATGGGCGCGACACGAAGGCCGTCCGGGAACAGGTACTCGACGCCTTGCGCTCGCTGCACAGGGGCAAGAAGCGTCGAGGAGACGAGAACACTGGCACCGAGAAACGCAAAAAAACCACGGCCGATGGTCAGGCGCGAATCCTGACCGTCGAGAATCCTGCGAATGCGCAGACTCAACCCACCATATCGTGCTATGGCGAGCCCGAGCCGGGGTGGCCTAGCCACCGCCAGGCGAAGCAGTGCTTCCGCGTAGTCGGCGCTGGCCCGATCCGATGTGCTGGCGGCGGCATCACATGCTTGTTCGGCCAGCTGACCCAGTCTCCACCGCACGTACCACGCCAGCGGGTTCCAGGCGATGGCGGATAGGAAGACATTCGCCAACAGGGACTTGAGGTGATCGCGCCGGGTCAGGTGTGCCAGCTCATGGCTGAAGATGGATGCCAGGCACTCGACACTGAGACGGGACGATAACCGCGGCGGGACCAGGATGATGGCAGGATGGGACCAGCACCAGATCGAAGGCGACCCGATATCCTTGCGCTCGAGGAGTTCCACCTCGTACCCCGGCGAGCTTCTCTGCTTCGCCGCCGCCAGCGCGCGCATCGCCTCAGGATCCGTGACCCGAGAGCAATCGCGCAGCATTCTCCGTGCCGACGAGAGCGAACGCACGAAACCGAGCAGACAGACCCCCATCATCAGGCCGCTCACGACATAGAGGAAAGTGTCGATACGCTGCGCCGATGCTTGCAGTGCTCCACCCGGGGCCGCGGCCCAGTCACCGCTGACTTCCACGACGCGCCGCGGAAGCAGAGACCACCCCAGACGACCGGAAAGCAAGCTGATGGCCGGAGATACGATGGCCCCGGTCAGTGCTGCAAGCAGAACGGCGTGGGCGCGCGCAGGGTGCCTTCCGTTGCAATGCGATACGCCCAGACCCAGGAGTAGCCAGAGCGTGCTCTGCCAGATAAACGGATGCTCCAGCATGAGATCGAGTGCAGCCTGGAGGCTCATGACGCACCTCGGCTTCGTTTCCTGCGGATCAAGGACCGTATCTTCACAATCTCCTCATCGGAGACACGAGGATCCTCGAGGAGATGCTCGAACAGGCGCATCGGATCGCCCCCGAAGAGCCGATCGACGAACGCGCCCAGCGAGCGGGTCTGTTCCGTCGCGTGGGAGACTCTCGGCTTGTACACGTAGCTCCGACCGTCGGCCCGGTGGGTGAGCCAGCCGTTCTTCTCGAGCTTTTGAAGCAGCGAGAGGACCGTGGTGTAGGCGGGCACCTTGGTTCGATGCAGGCTGTCGCGTACCTCCTGAACGGTCGCTTCCTTGCGGGCCCAGAGAACCTCCAGGATGGCTTGCTGAAGCTCCCCGAGCTCGTCAAACCGTCGACTCGGCTGTTTCGGTGGTCTTGCCGCTCGCTGATTCTTGGTGTTCATGTTTGCTCTCTCGCTCCGGTGCATCGAACACTGCTACTGCGTGATGTAGTACTACACTACGCAGTA
>SMVA01188498.1_pt1 | contig 10907 bp, 9 predicted proteins | sample 2456451 | NCBI WGS metagenome assembly SMVA01 (sample SAMN11095933, study PRJNA526329) | marine sediment metagenome | biome: Marine sediment; feature: Surficial sediment; material: Deep marine sediment; isolation source: Hadal surficial sediment | place: Pacific Ocean | collected 2014-05 | depth 0-1...
CAAGTCCGGATACCTCGTCTTCGAATTCGAGAACGAGGCGAAGGCGGTCTACTTGAGCCGCGGTGAAGTGGTCTTTGCCGAGTCGAACCTACCCGCCGATCGCTTGGGAGATTGCCTGCTGCGAGCCGGATTGATCGACCAGGACCAACTCGAACTTGCCGAGAGTCGATATCAGCCGGGCATCCGATTCGGAAAAGTGCTCGTGGAACTGGACGTGATGACACCGCGGGATCTCTGGAACGGAGTCAAAGCCCAGGTCGAAGAAATCGTCCGCTCGCTCTTTTCCTATACCGCCGGGTGGATTCATTTCTGGGAAGGCGAGATCGAGCCGGACAACGTCGTACGCTTGTCGCTCCCAACGAATCGTCTGATCGGCGAAGGTCTCGATCGACGGGATGAACTCCTCCACTACCTGGCCCGACTCGAGGATGTGCGGACTCGAATCCGCATGGGATCGGAGACGCGGCCGCCGGCGTCGGAAAACGAGCGTGCCATCATCGAGGCGTTGGACGAGGAGGGTCTCTTCCAGGGTCTTTGCCATCGCTCGGGTCTCGATCCGCGTACGACCGCCCGGACTCTGCATTTCCTCGAAGGCACGGGTCGCATCCGAATCGAACAGGACACGGCCGAGGCGAACGAGGCCTTTTCGACCGCCGACGACGACGTCGTGCGTGAGTCGGTCGCGCTACACGGAAAGCTGATTCTCGAACTCTGCGCTCCGCTGGTCGCGTTGGATGGTGCGGAGGCGGTGGCGTTGCGGCTGAATCGTGTCCGCCAGGAGAGTGCGGCCTGCGGTCGATCCCTGCTCGACGGGGTGGAATTCAACGACTTTGCCGCGCTGGATCCCGCCGAACTCGAGCATCGAGCGCTTCGCCTGCCCGGGGATCGCGTGCGCGGTGTCGCTGACGCGCTCGGCGAGATCGTCGCCTACGTCGAGTTCGAGCTCAAGAATCACCCGAAGATCGACGACAGCGCGCCCTTTCTCGAGGCCGTGGATCCGTTGAGGGCTATGCTCGTACGCTGACTCTGTCCAGCGCGCGGGATGTTCGTTCCCCCGGTTACGCGGATCGCTGGCGAAATCGGACCGATCGTGACATGTCGAGACCCAGCCAAAAACCGCGCCGCACGAGCGCAAGCGCTTCCCGTCGATCCGAGTCGATCTGGCTCACCGGCTTCCATCCGGTTCGTGAAGCGCTGCGCGCTCGCCGCCGACGCCTCGACGGCATGCTCATTCGCGCCGGAAGAACCAGGCCGGATCAGGCCGAGCTGATCGACCTTGCCCGGGCTGCTGGCGTAGCCGTCGAGATCGTCGACGGGGCGAATCTCGAGCTGAGGGTCGAATCCGACGGCAACGACCAGGGTGTCGCGCTCCGGGTGGGGCCGTTGCCGGAACTTTCCCTGAGTGAGCTTCTGATCTATGCGAAAGGGGCCCCGGGCGTCGGGAGTCGGCTCGTCGCGTTGGATGGGGTCGAGGATCCGCAAAACGTTGGGGCCTTGGCGCGGGTCGCCGAGTCGGCCGGGGCCCATGGGTTGATCCTGACCGAACGGCGGGCTCCGCCGCTGACTGCGGCGGTCAGCCGGGCGTCGGCGGGCGCGATCGAATGGCTGCGAGTCGCGCGTGTCCCCAATCTGGGTCGCGCGCTCGCGACCCTTCAGGAGAACGCGTATTGGATCGTCGCGCGGCCCCCGGCTCGAATTCGACGCTCTTCGAGATGGACGATCGAATTCTCACGGGGAATCTCGCGGTGGTGCTGGGCGCGGAGGGGAAGGGGATCCGTCGAAGCGTCCTCGAGCTGGCCGATCATCGGGTCGAAATCCCGATGCGGGGTAAAATTGCCTCACTAAACGTTTCGGCGGCGGGTGCGATCATCCTCTACGATCTGCTTCGACGATCGGAATCCGACGCTCCACCGGCATCTGAATCGCCCGATCGAGTGGGGTGAGAAGCCGGACGCAAATTTCCTGAGGGGCATCAAGAAGAACGAGAGAAGTCCCTGAGGCGCTTGCCAGCGGGGACGAAGCCGGTCTATAGTCCGCTCGCGCTTACTCTTGGCTGGCGTAGCTCAACTGGTAGAGCATCGGATTTGTAATCCGAAGGTTAAGGGTTCGAGTCCCCTCGCCAGCTCCGGTGCGGCGGTTTCGATGTAGTCTGCTTTGCGATTTTTTGCATCCCGTGTTTGTTCGTCCGATCATTTCAGTTTCCGACCTTTCCGACCTTTCCGACCTTTCCGATCACACTCCAAATCGAATTGATTCTAGAACGACTGGCAATCGAGATGCGCATGTTCATTCATCAACAAGGACGCGCTGTGATCACACAGTGACCGAATTTGTGTAGGGCCTCCCTACGCACGAGTCAGACGCACCCCAATTCGTACGAGGAAATTACGACGCTGGAAAATCGGGTCCAAGGCGGGTCATTCGGAGAGATACCGAAGCGGTTAAACGGGGCAGACTGTAAATCTGCTGGCCTTTGGCCTACGGAGGTTCGAATCCTCCTCTCTCCACCAGCACGGCATCGCATCGCACGCATAAGGGTCAAGACAGGAATTTGGCCGGGATCGAGGATCGCGAACCAGACCGGGAATTTGCGGGAATAGCTCAGCTGGCTAGAGCACCAGCCTTCCAAGCTGGGGGTCGCGGGTTCGAATCCCGTTTCCCGCTCCAGATGATGATTGGACGAGGGTTAGACGAGGGTCCATGCGAACGACGGACGATGGACGACGAAGGGATTCGAGACGCCAGATCGAATCGAAGCGGGACGAAGCGGAGACACGAAGCGAAAGGCAAAGCGAATAGACGGGCCGAAGACCGGAAATAGGCTCACGTAGCTCAGGTGGTAGAGCACGTCCTTGGTAAGGACGAGGTCAGCGGTTCAAGTCCGCTCGTGAGCTCCAGTGGACCTCCCCAGCGGCACCGGGAGACGAGAGCCGGCAGACGCGACGAGAAGAGAAGAGTAGAGAAGAGTAGGACGAGAAGAGACGGGAATAGAGTAGGTGGCTGGGCGAGGGACGAGTGCCGGTCGGATGCGATTTCCGGCACGGATTCAGAGATACAGATTCAAGCGTAGGGAATACGAGTTCAACCGGCTGATCGAGAAGTCAGCTCAACAAGGTGTAAGCAAGAGATGGCCAAGGAAAAGTTCGAGCGGAACAAGCCCCATGTCAACGTGGGCACGATCGGTCACGTGGATCATGGTAAGACGACGTTGACGGCGGCGATCACGGCTCGTCAGGCGCATAAGGGTCTTGCGGAGAACATTGCTTTCGACCAGATCGACAAGGCTCCGGAAGAGCGCGAGCGGGGCATCACGATCGCGACGGCGCATGTGGAATACGAGACGACGGCGCGTCATTACGCGCATGTGGATTGTCCCGGGCATGCGGACTACGTGAAGAACATGATCACGGGTGCGGCCCAGATGGACGGTGCGGTGTTGGTGGTTTCGGCGGCCGACGGTCCGATGCCCCAGACCCGCGAGCACGTTCTCTTGGCGCGCCAGGTGAACGTTCCGCATATCGTGGTGTTCCTGAACAAGGTGGACCAGGTGGACGATGAGGAGTTGCTCGAGTTGGTGGAGATGGAGATCCGCGAGCTGCTTTCGTATTACGACTTCGATGGGGACAACATTCCGATCATCAAGGGCTCGGCCTTGAAGGCGGGTGAGGATCCCTCGAACGACGAAGCGAACAAATGCATCGACGAGCTGATGGACGCGCTGGACTCGACGATCCCCGTGCCGGAACGTCTTCTGGACCGGGACTTTTTGATGCCGATCGAGGACGTGTTCTCGATCACGGGCCGTGGCACAGTGGTGACGGGCCGGATCGATCAGGGCACTGTGCATCCCCAGGACGAGGTGGAGATCGTGGGGATCCGGGACACGACGAAGACGACGGTGACGGGCGTGGAGATGTTCCGCAAGTTGCTGGACGAGGGTCAGGCCGGCGACAACGTGGGTTGTTTGCTGCGGGGCACGGGCAAGGACGACGTGGAGCGTGGCCAGGTGTTGGCGAAGCCGGGATCGATCACGCCGCATACGAAGTTCAAGGCCCAGGCCTATATCCTGACGAAGGACGAGGGAGGTCGTCATACGCCGTTCTTCAATGGCTATCGGCCTCAGTTCTACTTCCGCACGACGGATGTGACGGGGATCGCGAATCTTCCGGACGGGACGGAGATGGTGATGCCTGGGGATAATGTGGAGATGACGGTGGAGTTGATCACGCCGGTGGCGATGGACAAGGAGCTTCGTTTCGCAATTCGTGAGGGAGGCCGAACCGTGGGTTCGGGCGTCGTCTCGGAAGTGATCGAATAACATCGTCTAGAACCGGCGAGCAGTCGGCGAGTCGGCGGCCGGGGATGTCGTGACGAGCGGATTCCTTGACGGCTGATCGGACCGAAGGTTCTCGAGTGTGTAGGGCCGTAGCATAATTGGTAGTGCACCGGACTCCAAATCCGGGGGTTGGGGGTTCAAGTCCCTCCGGCCCTGCCAACTCGAACCGAGTCGGCGCAATGGGCTCGCTGAGCAATGGGGTAGTTGGCAATGACGGAGAACTCGAAAAGCGGAATTGCTCGGCTGCGGCACTACATCATCGAGGTGCAGGCTGAGTTCAACAAGATTACGTGGCCGCCTCAGGCGGAGACGTTGAATGGGACGGTGTCGGTCCTGATGATCGTTACGCTCATCGCAACTTTTCTGGGTGTCGTCGACTTCGGACTGAGTCGAGTGATGCAAATGGTGCTTGGCTGATGGATACCGCAAGCGAAACGAGTTCGAATGAGACCGGATCGAGTGAGGTCGCTGAGGAAGCGACCGAGTCTTCCGTTCCGTCGACGAAGAAATGGTACATCGTTCACACCTATTCAGGGCAGGAGAACCGGGCGAAAACGGCATTGCTCGAACGAGCGAAGACGATGGGCTTTGAGGACCAATTCGATGAGGTCCTCGTACCCGAGGAAACCGTCGTCGAGATGGTCGGCGGGAAGAAACGAACGTCGAAGCGAAAGTTCTTTCCGGGCTACATCATGGTGCACATGGATTTGAGCGACGAGACCTGGCACGTCGTCAAGGGGACACCCAAGATCACCGGTTTCGTCGGCAATGCAACCGAGCCGCCGCCGATAACGGACGAAGAAGTCGCTCAAATGACACAGCGGATCAAGGAAGGTGCGGCCAAGCCGAAGCCCTTGATCCACTTCGACGAAGGGGAGAACGTGCGGGTCATCAGTGGACCCTTCGCAAATTTCCAAGGCTTCGTCGACGAAGTGATGGAAGAAAAGGAAAAACTTCGCGTGATGGTCCAGGTCTTCGGGCGCGCGACGCCTGTGGTGCTTGGTTATTCGAACGTGGAAAAGGCTTGATCGACTTTCATCAAGGCGATGCGATCGAGCGATCCGATGGAGCATGCGCTCTGTTGGAAAGAGCCAGAAGCGAGCGGGAGGTCGACGGTGTCGACCGCAGACCGCCAGTGGTAGGAGAGAAGTAGAGTGGCGAAGAAAATAATGGCAGTCGTGAAGCTGCAGTGTCCGGCAGGGGCGGCGAATCCAGCACCGCCCGTCGGTCCGGCGCTCGGCCAACACGGCGTGAATATCATGGAGTTCTGCAAGGCGTTCAATGCCAAGACCCAGGACAGGGGTGGCTTGATCATTCCGGCGGAGATCACGATCTATCAGGATCGAAGTTTTACTTTCATCCTGAAATCCCCTCCGGCGGCCGTGCTGTTGAAGAAGGCGGCCAAGATCAAGAGCGGATCGGGAGAACCCAACCGTACGAAAGTGGGCCAGGTGACCCAGTCCCAGCTGGCCGAGATCGTCGAAATCAAGAAGGACGATCTCAACGCCTTCGATCTCGAGCAGGCCAAGAAGATCATCGCGGGAACGGCCCGTTCGATGGGTCTCGAAATCGTGGAGGGCTGAGCGGATGCCGAAGCCGAGCAAGCGCTATCGACAGGCCCGCGAGGGGGTCGATTCCGACAAACTCTATACTCTCGAAGACGCTCTGAAGCGTGTGAAAGAGTCGCCCGCCGCGAAATTCGACGAGACGGTCGATATCGCGATCAACCTCGGTGTCGACCCGAAACACGCTGACCAGATGATTCGCGGGGCGATCGTGCTGCCCAACGGGGTCGGTCGTGAGACGCGTGTTCTCGTTTTCGCCAAGGGCGACAAGGAGAAGGAGGCGCTCGAAGCGGGCGCCGATCATGTCGGCGGCGATGAACTGGCCAAGAAGATCCAGGACGAGGGATGGTTCGATTTCGATCGCGTGATCGCGACGCCCGACATGATGGGTGTGGTGGGTCGACTCGGTCGCGTACTCGGACCGCGGGGCCTGATGCCCAATCCGAAGCTTGGCACGGTGACGCCGAATGTCGGGGATGCGGTTCGTGATCAGAAGGCGGGCAAGGTCGAGTACCGGGTGGACAAGGCCGGAATCGTTCATTGCGGAATCGGCAAGGTCTCCTTCGACACGGAGAAGCTATGGGAGAACGCATCGGCTTTGCTCGATGTCATCCTGAAGGCGAAGCCCGCTTCGACCAAGGGCATTTATCTCAAGAAGATTGCAGTGTCATCCACGATGGGGCCCGGATTCAGAGTCGATCCGAATTCTCCGTTGAAGGTGGACTGAGGGAATTGCGATGCTGACGCGACAACAAAAAGAAGATCAGGTAGCCGAGCTTCACGACAAGTTCGAACGCGCGACGAGCATATTCGTGGCGGACTACAGCGGGCTTTCCGTGACGCAACTCGAGGCGCTTCGTGGTGGACTGCGAAAGGCTGAGGGGAGTGACTGCGAATTTCGCATCACGAAGAACTCCGTACTCCGGCTGGCCTGTGAAGGCGGTCCGGCCGAGGGGCTCAAAGAACATTTTGTGGGCACGACGTCCATCGCGATTTCGTTCGGCGAACCCGTCGCTCTGGCGAAGACACTCGTCGATTACGCGAAGGAAAACGATGCGTTCGAGATTCGAAGTGGGATGCTCGACGGACAGATTCTGGAGCTCGAGGAAATTTTGAATCTTGCGACCTTGCCGTCGCTCGATGAATTGCGAGGCAAGATCGTGGGCTTGTTGCAGGCGCCGGCTGGAAAGCTTGCGCGGTTGCTCAACGAGCCCGCGACGCAAATCGCCCGAGTCGTTGCTGCTCGAAAGACAGCGCTCGACGCGGGTGGGGAGTAGCTCGAGGCGGTTGGACGGAAACGTCTGCGCATCTCGGATTTATCAATGACCGGGCGGGAGGGTGTGAAAAGCCCGCTAGCACCGCCCACATGAAGGAAGAAGACCAATGGCAGATCTCAACGAAATTGTGGACACCCTGTCCGGCTTGACCGTGATGGAAGCGGCGGACCTGGCGACTCTGCTGGAAGACAAATGGGGCGTATCGGCTGCGGCTCCCGTGGCGGTGGCCGTTGCGGCGGGTGCGGGCGGAGGCGACGCTGCCGCCGAAGTAAAGAATGAGTTCGATGTCATCTTGACTTCGTTCGGCGAGAAGAAGATCCAGGTCATCAAGGAGATTCGAGCCATCACCGCGCTGGGTCTCAAGGAGGCCAAGGATCTCGTGGAAGGCGTACCGAAGGCTGTCAAGGAAGGCGTGACGAAGGATGAGGCCACCGAGATACAGAAGAAGATCGAGGCGGCGGGCGGCCAGGTCGAACTCAAATAGTCGGCCATGACTCGACGAGACACGATGGCAAGGCGTCTCGCTTTCTGCTCCTGACCAGTCGAGAGCGGGACGGCCATTTGGATCGAGCCGGTTCCCGTCGAGTTCGTGCCCAGAATCGGTTTTGATCGACGGCCCATGGGGTCGATGGTTCATGGTTCATGGTTCGTTGTAGTTGATGATGTTCATAGTTGATGATGGATGGTCAATGGTCAGTTGACGATGTTATTTGATTCGGTTCATTCGACCTCGGTTCACGAGAACAGAGGCTCGGATCACCAAACGCTACACAGGAGGGTGTGAATACTCGTGCCTGAAATGACTATCTCCGAATTCGCCCCGAGAGTCCGAAAATCCTTCGCGAAGATCCCGAGGATCATCGACACCCCGAATCTGCTCGAAATCCAGAAGCTGTCCTTCGAACGCTTCCTCCAGACGAATATTCCGATGGAGAAGCGCGAGAGCGTCGGGTTGCAGGGCGTGTTCAATTCGGTCTTCCCGATCCGTGATTTCAATGACACCGCTTCGTTGGAATTCGTCGGGTATGCCCTCGAACAGCCGAAATACGACGTACAGGAATGTCTACAACGTGGCATGACCTATGCGGCGCCCTTCAAAGTGACGATTCGACTCATCGCATGGGACGACGCCGACGGATCGCAAATGATTCGCGACGTCAAGGAGCAGGAGGTCTACTTCGGAGAAATTCCGATCATGACCGAGAACGGCACCTTCATCATCAATGGCACCGAGCGGGTCATCGTCTCCCAGCTGCATCGGTCACCCGGCATCTTCTACGACACCTCGATTTCGACGACCGTCAGTGCGGCCGGCAAGAAGCTCTTCTCGTGTCGCGTGATTCCGTACCGTGGATCCTGGTTGGACATCGAATACGACCACAAGGATATCGTGCACGCCCGGATCGATCGCCGTCGCAAGATTCACGTCACCATCTTGTTGAAGGCGCTCGGATATCAGCCCGAGGAGTTGCTGCAGTATTTCTACCCGATCGAATCCATCAAATTGGATGGTCGCAAGATCTTCAAGAAATCCGAACCGGAGAACATGATCGGCCAGCGTTGTACGCGGGAGGTCAAGAGCGACGACGGCAAGGTCATCGTTCGCAAGGACAAGAAATTCACGAAGGCGGCTGCACGCAAGATGCGTGAAGCGGGAATCGAATGGATCCAGGTCGGTCTGGACGACCTGATTCGCACCGATGCCGTGAAGCGCGTTGCCCCCATCGACATCGTCGATGAGGAGACCGGTGAAGTCATCGTCGAATGCAACGAAGAGATCACGGAAGCCCATCTCGACGATCTGAAGAGCCGGGGAATCCTAGAGTTCTCATTGCTCTTCCTCGATCCGATCACGACGGGAACGGCGATCCGCGACACGCTCCTCGCGGACAAGACGATGTCCCAGGACGAGGCGGTCATCGAAATCTATCGGCGCCTCCGGCCGGGAGATCCGCCGACGCTCGATACGGCGACCAACCTGTTCAACAACCTCTTCTTCAACGCCGAACGCTACGACCTCTCCAAGGTCGGTCGGCTCAAGTTGAACCACAAGATGGAGTTCGATGGGGAGGAGCGCGTCGACTACTACCCGACCGGCGTCAACCATGACTCGGAAGAGATTGCCCTCGGCGACCTTCCGACTCTGCGTCGAGAGGACATTCTCGAGGCGGTCAAATATCTCGTCGATCTCAAGAACGGAACGGACCCGACGAAGAAGATCGATGATATCGACCATCTCGGAAATCGGCGGGTTCGAGTCGTCGGTGAACTCCTCGAGAACCAATATCGAATCGGTCTGGTCCGAATGGAGCGTGCGATCAAGGAGCGCATGAGCCTCCAGGAGATCGAGACGCTCATGCCGCACGATTTGATCAACTCCAAACCCGTTTCCGCGGTGATCAAGGAGTTCTTCGGGTCGAGTCAGCTCTCCCAGTTCATGGATCAAACGAATCCACTCTCTTCGGTGACGCACAAGCGGCGTCTGTCGGCGCTTGGGCCGGGCGGATTGACGCGGGAACGTGCGGGCTTCGAAGTTCGCGACGTGCATCCGACGCATTACGGTCGGATCTGCCCGATCGAGACGCCGGAAGGGCCGAATATCGGTCTGATCGCGTCGCTCTCGACCTTTGCTCGCGTCAATGACATGGGCTTCATCGAGACGCCGTACCGAGAGGTCAAAGACTCGCAGGTGACGAAGGGTGTGAGATTCCTCACGGCGCTCGAAGAGGAGCGTCTGATCATTGCCCAGGCGAATGCGGTCCTCGATGAGGACGGTGCCTTCGTGGACGATCGCGTGTCGGTTCGGAAGCAAGGCGAGTTCGAGATGGTCCCGCCGTCCGAAGTCGACATGATGGATGTTTCACCGAATCAGTTGGTGTCGGTCGCCGCTTCGCTGATCCCGTTCCTCGAGAACGATGATGCGAATCGCGCATTGATGGGCTCGAACATGATGCGCCAGGCTGTGCCGTTGCTTCGGACGAGTGCGCCGCTCATCGGGACCGGAATGGAGGCGGTCGTCGCTCGGGACTCGGGTGTGACCGTTGTCGCGAAGCGCGACGCGACCGTCGAATCCGTGGATGCCAGTCGGATCGTGTTGAAGCCGGTCGAAGACGACGGGATGGGCTCGAACGTCGACATCATCAGCCTGATCAAATACCAGCGCTCGAACCAGAACACCTGCATCAATCAGCGCCCGATCGTGAAACCGGGAGACCGCGTTCGAAAGGGCCAGGTCATCGCGGATGGTCCGGCGACGGATCGGGGTGAGATCGCATTGGGTACCAACGTCACAGTCGCGTTCATGTGCTGGGGCGGATACAACTTCGAGGATTCGATCCTCATTTCCGAACGGATCGTCAAGGACGACTACTTCACCTCGATTCATATCGAGGAGTTCGAATGTGTCGCACGAGACACGAAGCTCGGCAAAGAAGACATCTCTCGGGATATTCCGAACGTCGGCGAGGACGCGCTTCGCGACCTCGATGAGGCGGGCATCGTGCGAATTGGCGCCGAGGTCCATCAGGACGACATCCTGGTTGGCAAGATCACGCCGAAGGGCGAGACCCAGCTCTCACCGGAAGAGCGCCTGTTGCGTGCCATCTTCGGCGAGAAAGCCGGCGACGTTCGCGATACGTCCCTGCGCGTCCCACCGGGAGTACGGGGAACGGTCATCGGAGCCCAGGTCTTTTCTCGCCGAGGCGTCGAGAAGGACGAACGAGCCAAGGC
>SMVA01254330.1_pt1 | contig 10907 bp, 5 predicted proteins | sample 2456451 | NCBI WGS metagenome assembly SMVA01 (sample SAMN11095933, study PRJNA526329) | marine sediment metagenome | biome: Marine sediment; feature: Surficial sediment; material: Deep marine sediment; isolation source: Hadal surficial sediment | place: Pacific Ocean | collected 2014-05 | depth 0-1...
CATTTCGAAAGGTATTTGCCCATTGAAAGTCATACGTTGCAATCCGTACCAGTAGGCACCTGCTGTACTCCAATTACCTGGATTTCCTATACCTCCGATGTATAAAGCCCCATCGTCACCCCAGGCCAATCTGTTTACACCCCCTTCAAGACCCTGTGTAAATCTAAAAACTGCACCCTGGTATTCTCCATTTACTTTTTCAACAAAAACCCGCTTTAAACCACCGTGAGTTACCTCGCCATGGATCATTTGTCCTTTATATGGTCCCTTGTCCAGAAATATAGGCTGACTTGGTGAGTTCCCGATTTCATCCTGAGGCAACCACACCACGGGTAGTGTTTCAGTCAAATCTTCTGTGCCTTCAAAGTCAACCGATCTTGATCCATACCATGCCCCATCTTTTACATGTACGATCTTGCTGGACGGAAGCCAGTCGCCCTGGTTGTCTGCTACAAACAACTCTCCATCTACACCCACACCGATACCATTAGGAGTTCTTAACCCGGATGCAATAAATGTAGTTTCCCCTGTGAATCTGTTTATCTTAATTATTTTACCCCGGTCAGGAATTTGTGGATTTGCGCTTGCACCTCCCGGTAAGATTGCTGTGGCCAGTGTTGCATAAAAGAATCCATCTTTATATACCAGGCCAAAAGCAAATTCATGAAAATTTGCAGAGACTCTCCAATCATTACTTACTACTAAGTACTCATCAATAATACCATCTGCATCAAGATCTACAAGCTTGGTTAACTCTTGCTTCTGGAGGACGTAAATTGTATCCTCAACCACTTTGATACCAAGTGGTTCAGCAAGACCTTGAGCAATCATCGTAACTTTTATATCGCCCGGATTGATGCTGTTAGCACCTTCTACCAAGTAAACAGGACCTATTGAATCCCAGGTGCATACGACAAGCTTTCCGTCGCTCATATAGTCCAATCCACCAACTTTTGGTTTAAATTCATCAGGACGAGCCTGAAATACGTCAAAAGCGGGATGAACGGCCTTCAGGATTTGCTGATCGCCGGGGATACTCCTGACTAATTTTGAGGCAGAAACGAAAGGAATAACTTTCCTGAAATCAGATTTGGCGTGTGATAGAACACCCTCTGGAACAACTTCGTATGCCCCATCAGGTTTTGCCCATTGCAACGAAACCGATGCACCTCCGGATGCCTGGTAAAACTGAACTTTGATATCATTGCTTCCTGCTTGCAAGGTAACTTCTGCATACTTAACTTCATTCCCATGCAATCCTCCGTTATCAATAATTTCCTCTCCATTAATAAGCAATCTTGATCCATCATCACTGATTAGTCTGAAACTGTACGTTTTAGATACATCGACGCTTATTTTTCCATTGTATTCATGGAACACCCACTCTTTATATTTTCCAAAATCATCGCTGCTTGTCAGATGTACTCCTGATACCGGCCCTACCAATACCGGATCACCGGATGTATCTTTAATCAGATCGAAGGTGATGGATTCTGCAGCTGCCAGTGCAATCCTGTTTATAATATATACATTAAGTGCAAGCCCGGGAAAAGTTGCATTCGGATCTAAATTTTCATGGCTATTATCATCTGACAGATTTAGGGCGATTGAAGGACTCGTAAAAAAATCATCACTTGCTGATTCTTCCTGACCTGCATCAAGTGCAAGTATGTAATCCACCATGAGCCGGGCATTTTCTTCGGTCAGGTCAGGGTGGGCTGTCATTGGTACTTCTCCCCAAACCCCTGTACCACCTGAAATTATTTTTTCTGCCAGTTCATTTCTGATGTTATCCCCGTCACCATATTTTTCTGCAATGGATATGTACGCCGGGCCAACAGTCTTTATTGTTTCATTATGGCATGTTCTGCAGTCACCCTCTTCTATTAATTGAAATCCGGGATTTTGTCGGGTCTGGATAAAACTGATTTCACTTTTTACTACATCAGTTGGCCGAAGAAAATATGTTGTAAGGTTGGTAGCACCATTTGTAATCAAACTCAACCATCCCTCAAGGTTATATAGAGTAACCTCACCATACACATCCTCCGACGATGAGATTACATCAAATGAACCATTCGTCCTGTAATCATTCTTCCTGGACATGGAAGTAAGCGACTCCATTAGAAATACTTCCGTGTCATCAGGAACATCCCTTGTTACGAATATTCTCTCAAGCCCGGGATTCCCATTGTCAACATATTCAGGTGATTCTGAAATCAGGATCGGAGTTTCCAAATCCGGACTTGTAATAGCATAGAGAAGTTCTACATGTCCGTTCCAGATTCGATGACCTTTGTAAACGAGCGATGAGTTAATCTCTTTACCCTTCAAAACAACCTTCCACATCGATTTTTCAGAAGGATCCTCCATGTAAGCATAACCTCCACTTGTTGGCTGAGGCCCATGCGTTGATGTGTAAACTGCTCCATCGAATTTAACACCACCTTTCCATGCTTTATAAAGGTTACAAGAACGAATATCATACGATACCCATAAGTTCTCATTTAATGCTGCAGTAATCATTCGTGGTCGTCCATCTAACACTGACCTGAATACCCAGGATTCTCTTGGTCTTTCGTGGGTCGTTGGAGATGAGCATCCTGTTACTATTCCTAAATAAATAAAGGCAATGAAATTCTTCATGATGCAATTTACTGCACGTATTTTTTGCTTGCTAAATTACAAATGGAGTCCATTTCCCTCCATTTTTAGAGGATTCAATTACTTTTTCAATAAATGCCATTCCTCGAACTCCATCACCTGCACTTGGGAAATCTGAATAATCAGTATCAATGGATGTATTGTCAAGTTTTGCCCTGAGCGTCATGGCAAAATTTCTATAGATATTTGCAAAGGCTTCCAAAAAGCCTTCGGGATGACCTGAAGGTGTTCTGCAATGTTTAATAGCTATTGGTGCGAGGTATTCGATTTCAACACCAGCCCTTAGTTCTTGTTCGGGTTTTCCCGGAAGTCGTAAAATAACACTGTTAGGATCTCTGTGTTTCCACTCGATCCCTCCTTTTTCACCATAGACAACAATTTTTACTCCATTTTCTGAACCAGCAAGAACCTGACTCGCAGACAAAGTTCCTGAAGCACCATTGTTATACCTTATCAAAACATCAACATCATCATCCAGTTTTCTGCCGGGGACAACAATATTTACATTTGCCGCTATTTCAGAGATTTCAAGCCCGGTAACAAATTCGGATAAATTAGCAGCATGCGTCCCAATGTCGCCCAATGCGCCACCTAAACCACTTTTAGCAGGATCCGTCCTCCAGCCAGCTTGTTTATTACCTGTGTCTTCAAGTTTGGTGGACAACCAACCTTGAGGATATTCTACATATATTTTCCTGATATTCCCTATCGTACCCTCAGCAACCATAGCTCTCGCTTGCTTTACCATTGGATACCCGGTGTATGTATGGGTTAAAGCAAATAATTGTCCTGTTTCTTCAACGGTTCTGTTAAGTTCTTTTGCTTCAGCAAGATCCAACGTCATTGGTTTGTCCAATACAACGCCAAATCCTTTATCCAATGCTTTTTTTGCCGGGTCAAAGTGTAAAAAATTGGGTGTAACGATGGAAACAAAATCCATTCTTTCACCTAAAGGAAGTTTTGCTTCCTCTTCAAACATCTCATCATAAGAATCATAGACACGATCGGAAGCCAGGTATAAATCATCACCAGTTTGTTTTGACCGTTCAGCATTACTACTGAAAGCCCCACATACAAGTTCAATTTCTCCGTCAAGGGCTGCAGCCATACGGTGAACGGCGCCTATAAAAGCCCCCTTGCCACCACCAACCATTCCCATTCTCATTTTCCTTTTTGTCATCACTACTAATTATAAATCAAATTAAAATAATTCAGCTTCCAAATTGCGACTAAACTTGTAAAAATCCAATTAAAGATATTTAGTTAAAATAGAGGATTATTGACAATGTAGATTTATGATTTCCTTTATTCAAAAATCGTTTGTAGATGACGAAATATAATCCAATATTGGCCAAAATCTTAAATGTGATAAAAGAGTTATGAGCAAGAATATTATTATTCGACTAAGTTTTATGATGTTTCTCCAGTTTTTTATCTGGGGAGCATGGTTTGTAACTCTTGGAACTTATCTCGGAAACAACCTGAATGCTACAGATGGTCAAATTGGGGTGGCATTTTCAACACAGTCCTGGGGAGCAATTATTGCTCCTTTTATTATCGGATTGATTGCTGACCGGTACTTTAATGCGGAGAAAATATTGGCAGTCATACATATGGCCGGAGGTATCTTGATGTTCATGATGTATCAAAGTACAGGTTTTGACGGATTTTATCAGTATATACTCGTTTACATGATTTTATATATGCCCACTTTGGCTCTTGTAAATTCCGTAGCATTTCGACAAATGGATAATCCTGCAAATGATTTTACCAAAGTGAGGGTGTGGGGTACCATTGGTTGGATCACAGCCGGACTTGTCATAAGCTATGTATTTTCATGGGATTCTCAAGTACTGATTTCAGAAGGAGCATTAAAAAACACTTTTTTAATGAGTGCAATTGCTTCCGTATTACTGGGTATTTATAGTTTTACGCTACCATCAACACCTCCTGTAGGTTCAGATACGAAAGTATCAATAGGCACAATTATTGGTTTGGATGCGCTTAAATTATTTAAGGATAAGAATTATTCGTTGTTCTTTATTTCATCCATACTGATTTGCATACCCCTTGCTTTTTATTATCAATATGCAAATCCATTTTTAAGTGAAATCAACGTACAAAACCCGACAGGAATAATGACAATTGGCCAGGTTTCTGAAGTTCTTTTTATGCTTTTGCTACCTGTATTCTTAATAAAATTTGGATTCAAAAAAACATTGTTATTAGGAATGCTTGCCTGGACACTAAGGTATCTATTGTTCGCTTATGGAGATGCTGAAGGAGGTATGTTTATGCTGCTTATTGGGATTGCTTTACACGGTATTTGTTATGATTTTTTCTTCGTTTCGGGGCAAATATATACCGATGAGCGAGCTGGTGAAAAATACAAAAGTTCTGCTCAGGGATTGATTACCCTGGCAACTTATGGATTTGGTATGCTGATAGGTTTCTGGATCGCTGGAAAGGTTGGAGAGATGTACTCCACTGAACATGGTCATGATTGGCAAACCATTTGGCTTTACCCTGCAGCTTTTGCGTTTGCAGTATTTATCTTCTTTTTAATCTCATTCAAAGAGCAAAAGGAGTCACGAACAGAAGTATAATGAAAAAGGTTCTTCTTATCGGAGTCATTGGTTTTACTATTGGATACCAATCAGAAGTACCATTGATTTACGACTATGCAATTCGAAACATCAGGATAAAAAATGATGATAAATCGTGGAATGATAATTCATTTGCCGATATCGTCTTTGTTGAATAAATCGAACTAATTTTTAATGCTAATTATTACAATTTGAATTTTTCCACTATTGATATTGTCATCTTTGTGGCGTATTGCCTTCTGATTATTGGAGTTGGACTATACGTTTCAAGAGAAAAGAAAGGGCACAAAAAAGACTCTAAGGATTATTTTCTTGCAAGTAAATCTTTAACCTGGTGGGCAGTAGGGGCTTCATTAATTGCATCCAATATCTCAGCAGAACAGTTTATTGGGATGTCAGGATCCGGATATGCACTTGGACTGGCAATTGCGTCCTATGAATGGATGGGAGCCATCACTTTGTTACTTGTTGCCAAATATTTCTTGCCCATTTACATGAAAGAGGGGATTTATACAATGCCTCAATTTCTTGAACACAGGTATGACGGGCGTGTAAAAACGATCATGGCAATATTCTGGTTGTTTGTTTACATTTTCGTGAACCTGACATCCGTTATTTATTTAGGAGCCCTGGCAATGAAAACCATTATGGGCGTGGAAATGTCAACTGGAATTATCGGGTTGGTGCTATTTGCAGGTGTGTATTCAATTTATGGAGGTTTGAAAGCAGTTGCCTGGACCGATGTGATCCAGGTTGTTTTTCTTGTGGGAGGAGGACTAATTACAACGTACATGGCACTTGACGCCTTGAGTGGTGGTCAGGGGTTCTTTTCAGGATTCAAAATATTGTTGAACGAAGTACCTGAGAGATTTTCAATGATACTTCAGGAAAATGAAATTATTCTTCCTGACGGGCAAGATGCTTACTCCCTTCTACCCGGAATTAGCGTTTTGGTTGGAGGAATGTGGATTGCCAATTTATACTATTGGGGATTTAACCAATACATTATACAACGAACCCTGGCAGCAAAAAGCCTCAAGGAGGCTCAAAAAGGAATTGTATTTGCTGGATTTCTGAAACTTATCATTCCATTAATTGTAGTAATACCCGGAATTGTTGCTTACGCGCTACAGGCTGACCTGGGAAAATCCGATGAAGCTTACCCATGGTTACTTGATCAATTTGTCGGCCCTGGATTTAAGGGACTTGCGTTCGCAGCTTTAATCGCAGCAATTGTTTCATCGTTGGCATCAATGATCAATTCTACATCAACCATTTTCACAATGGATATCTACAAATATTATTTTAGGAAAAATGCATCAGAAGATGAATTGGTGAAAGTGGGAAGAATCGTATCAGGAGCTGCGCTATTAATTGCAGCTTTAATTGCCCCGCAACTGGCCACCCTTGATCAGGTATTCCAGTTCATTCAGGATTTTACAGGATTTGTAAGCCCCGGGATTGTAGCGATATTTATTTTTGGGTTTTTCTGGAAACGAACGACAGCAAATGCAGCTATAGCAACAGCAATTATCTCCGTGATCGCTTCATTTTTATTTAAAGCATTCTTTGTGGAATTACCCTTCATGGATAGAATGGGACTTGTTTTTCTAACATCATCAGCCCTATTGGTAATAATTTCATTACTTGATCCTAATCCGGTTGGTAAAGGATTTGATCTGGATAAATCAACCTTTAAATCACACACAACTTTCAATATAGCAAGTACCGTACTTATACTTCTGATAGCTGTGATATATGCACTTTACTGGTGAGGTTAAGACTGGGTCAGGAAAGCAGCTCCATAAACGCCTGCACTATCTCCTAAAGTTGGCTTCAAAATAGGTGTTGAAAATGAATTATTGAAAACATGTTTTTCAACTTCTTCAGGGCCGTTTGAGTACAAGAGTTCCAAATTGCCTACACCTCCACCAATAACAATTACATCGGGATCAATTATATTAATAATATTCGAAAGTCCTAATCCAAAGAAATAAAGGAGTCGTTGTATCGTTTTTGTTGAATAAGAATCGCTCCCGTTGAGATGATCCAGCGTAATTTCTTTAAGTTTTTTAGAATTACCTGATTCTTCGAAATAATATCTCTCCAGTGAGGATCCGGAAATAATCGTCTCTACGCATCCGGATTTTCCACAGTAACAGGATCCTCCGCTTTCATCCAAATAAATGTGCCCCCATTCACCTCCAATTCCGTGTTTCCCATTCCAAACCTGGCCATTTACTACCAACCCGCCGCCTACACCGGTACCCATAATTACTCCAAATACGACACGTGCATCGGGACATTGTTCAGGAACAACACCCATCAGTGTTTCAGCAAGGGCGAAACAATTGGCATCATTGGCAATTTCAACAGGAATACCCAACACGTTCTGAATGTCAATTTTAAATGGTTTCTCATTCAGAATCGTAGAATTGCTGTTCTTAAGGTAACCTGTTATGGGGTCGATAGATCCAGGTGTTCCCATACCAATTTCCCCCGGCTTCTCATTAATCTCTGAGGAAGAAAGCTCTACAAGTTTTTTTATTTGGGACAATACGTGTTCATATCCATTCGCGGATTCTGTTGGAACTCTATTTCGTGAAATCACTTCATGATTTTCACTATTCAATACGGCACATTCAATTTTTGTGCCTCCAAGATCGATACCCCATATATTTTTCATGGCATTCTAATTTATTCCTGAATGAACTTGAAAGGCGACTATACTCTTACCAGGTAAATATACATTACGCTCATAGATGATAAAGGATTCACCGATTTATTGCTCTTGATTTTCATTGTTCTGCTTGAGTTCCAGCCACTGGATAGGAGCATTATTCTTTGCAACTAGAATCAATTGCTTTCCCTGAAAAGTTATCAATTCAATTCTTCTGGAATCGCCAGGAATCGATATTCCCAATAAATTAATTGAAAGCAGTTGGCCTGATTCAGTAGATAATACTGACCCACGATCGGCAGAATATCGACCTTCCTGCATTGTAGCACTGAATAAATTAGCTAATGAAAGAATATCCTTGTATCCATCGGAGTCGAAATCATAAATCATGAAGTCTTGAATGAAACTTAACTGCATTTCAGCTGGGAACGGTAAAAAATCATAGCCATCTTCTTCATTGATAAATACCCCTGATCTTAACTCCTGCGTCTGGAGTTTTTTGGCCTGAGCAAATCCATCACCCAGGATCTCTTCCGGGGTCGCATTTGCATAATCCGTATTTAGAGAAAAACTATTTCTAATAAATGGAATTTGTTTCTCTAATTCATCCCTTGATGCAAAAATTGATTCATCTCCATCCTTGAAATACGTCATTACAGCATCCAACTTTCCGTTTTGATCGAAGTCATTGAGATAAAGATTAATGGGATTTAATTTTGAAGCTCTCAGTTTTGAATTCAGGCCAAGGTTACCTGCTAATATATCCTGGTCCCCATCCCCGTCATAATCCACGTGACCAATTGTCATCCACCAGCCTGCACTATTGGGGATTGTATATTCATAAAATCTGTCCTCCTTTGGTGATAAAATAGAAAGGTCCATCCACTCACCGGCCAGTACAAGTTGTTTATGGCCATCTCCTTCCAGGTCAATCCATTCAGCATCATTTATCATTCCTAATTTACCTTCTCTCGGAAGCATTTTAGATACATCTGAAACAGATAAACCACCTTCATTTTTGAGTAAAAAACTTTGTGGGGCAACCCCATAATTCCAAGGAACAGTCATGGATCCAAAAAATAAATCTTCCCAGCCATCGTTGTCAAAATCATACGTAGCTACACACGAGCCTGTTTGATAAATTCCATCAAATATTCCTACAAGCTTTGTAAATCCTCCAATTCCATCATTTAAATATAATCTCGGTTGTCGGTTAGGCGAATCATCAATAAATTCATTACCGCCGCTGACGACCACCAAATCCATGTCTCCATCGTTATCGAAATCCATAAAGACAGCGTCTACATCTTCTTGTAATTTGTCAGCCACCAGGTCTGGCTGAGATTGGAGTATAAAACCGTCATCTCCCTGGATGTAGATACTACCCTCCTGATATTTTGCACCCCCAATAAAAAAGTCATCGAGTCCGTCGCCATTCACATCCGCTACGGCCAATGCCGGGCCCTCCGTTGAGTGCATATGAGGAATCAGTTGTTCCCTGTTAAACTCAATGAACGTATTCTCCCGATGAATGTAGTCAACTCCTAAATCTTCATTTGAAATAGATTCAAAAAATACACTACTGGGTTTTTCAATTAATTTCGTCTCTGGTGTACCTGATTCAACAATCCGGATAAAATGATCCACTTCAGGATTAATAAGTGTCGTATCAACTCCTAATGGCCAGCGTACCCGAACCGAATCGACAGTAGTTGATGCACCCAGACCAATATGTATCCTGGTGTCAACTGAAGACTTGAAACCACGTACCGGGAATACTTCGAAATATTGATAATTTCCTTCGTAAAATATGTCAATTTTTGAACCAATGGCCGCTGTATTCTTCCCGGCTCCCACTAGTTTTATCGAAAGAAAATGACTGGATGAGTCGTCTGACATACTGTTCTCCATGATCCATGAGGGATTATTTAGATTATTTAATACCAAATCCAGGTCCCCGTCATTGTCAAGATCGCTGTATGCAATACCTTGCGTAATACCGTTCACTTTTACACTCCATTTATCAGAATAATCCTCAAAAGTCAGATCACGGTTATTACGATAGAAGTAATTGGCAACAGCACCAGTTGGCATTTTATTCAACAAAATTGAATCAGGGATTTCAGGATTATTAAGTACACCATCACTTCCAATGAAATCAAGGTAGTCAAGATCATTGGGTCGTCCGGGAATACCATTTGAGATAAACAAATCTTTCCATCCGTCATTATCAAAATCTGCAAACAAGGGTGACCAACTCCAATCAGTAGCATGTATCCCCGCCAACATTCCAATATCAGAAAATGTACCATCTCCTCTGTTAAGCTGGAGTGTATTTCGTTTGTATTGCGGCATGTATCCAAAATCAAGTTTCATTCTGAAAATCTTATTGGGATCTTCTCCAACAATGCTTTTTCTGATCACTTCATTTGCAGGCAGCATGTCCAGCGTAATTATATCAATAAGACCATCATTATTGATATCTGCCAAATCAGTTCCCATTGATGATAAACTGGTGTGGTCTGCCATTTCAGAAAAAACCTCCTGGAAAGTTCCGTCCTGATTATTCAGATATAAATAGTCATTCTCCATAAAGTCATTGGAAATGAAAATATCGGTAAACCCGTCCTTATTTATGTCGCACAGTCCTATCCCAAGGCCATAGCCCAATTTTGACCGGTAAATACCCGAACTTGATGATACATCAACAAAAAAATTATTATCATTTCGGTAGATTCGGTCGCCTGCCAGGGAATCTGTCTCTAATCGCAAACTTGATTTGCCAAAAGAATTCTCAGAGTGAACAGAATGGTTCAGAAGGTAAACATCCAAATCCCCATCATTATCCATGTCAAAAAACGCTGCCTGCGTTGAAAAACCAACAAAATCGAGATTGTAGGTAGCCGCTTCTTCACTGAACGTTAAGTCGCCATTGTTTATATAGAGTTCGTTTCTCC
>SMVA01041043.1_pt1 | contig 10906 bp, 8 predicted proteins | sample 2456451 | NCBI WGS metagenome assembly SMVA01 (sample SAMN11095933, study PRJNA526329) | marine sediment metagenome | biome: Marine sediment; feature: Surficial sediment; material: Deep marine sediment; isolation source: Hadal surficial sediment | place: Pacific Ocean | collected 2014-05 | depth 0-1...
AATTTTTCCGCCGCTTTGCCCACGGCGCGTTCTCCATCGTGGTGAAATAATCGTTGCAAGGCGGTTGGCGACAAAAACAGGGGCAGATCCAATTTCTGCCCCATGACCGTTGTCGACATATCGATATTCTCCACACCGGCGAGAACATTGGGAATTAAATCGCAGGTTTCAAACGCTTCCGTATTACGCCGATAAGTCACCTCATCGTCGGCTGCACCGTCGATATAATGAAAGATAGGACCAGGCAATCGCTGTTTGGCGAACTTACGAAAATGTTCGGTGTTATGGCAATCTGTTAAACGCATAGAGTTTCCGTCGAATTGACGTTTGCGCCCCATTTATCGATATTGAGATTCTCGTAGGTTTCAGGGGGGGCTTCTGGTAATCCACAAGCGTCGGGTTCTGGTGGCTACGGTCACCACTCCCAACTATTGTTCTATCGTTCGGGCGACCCGAAAGCCGAGATTATTCGATCGCATCGAAACATCGATTCTGCCCCTATGGCCGGAACGAAGCGAGCCACCCCTGGCATCTACCCATGAAGCGCTTCTAAGGACGCGTTGATTGCAGCTTCCCTCCGTCCAGGCCGAGCCGTCTGAGGGGGCCCCGGCGTATGTGTCGTTCCAGCAGTCCGCCACCCATTCCCAGACGTTGCCGTGCACATCATATATCCCGTAGGGATTGGGCTTGAAAGAACCAACGGGTGCCGTCTCGGTTCCAAATCCATCATTGCAGTCGAGGGGCAGGTAGCCTTCATCCTTACCGGCATTAAGGCTCGCGTCCGCTGAATTAGCAAAAAGGCAAAGGTCGCCTTCATCGTTACCGAACGAATAGGCCGTTGCGGTCCCGGCTCTTGCTGAAAACTCCCATTCAGCTTCACTCGGGAGCCGGTAATCCTCTCCGGTAACCTGGCTCAACCATTCCACATAGGCATCGGCGTCGTGCCAATTGACGTAAATGACGGGCCTTTTCCCCCGGCCCCACCGTTCATCATCCGGCAGGTAGTTATTGCACCCCTTCGCTTCGACACACGCATCCCATTCGTCGAATGTGATTTCAAAAATGCCCATTGCGAAGCGCCTACTAATCGTGACATCGTGTCGGGGCCGTTCTCGGTTTTCACTTTTTGGCTCGGAGACTGGCGTTCCCATCGTAAATTTTCCTTCGCTCACGACTACCATCACCGGGCACACGTCGCAGTCTCTAAATGTATCGCCCGGTACATAATTTGTGGTGCTCAGAGAATTCAACGGGCCCGCGCATCCCAAGCCGACCAAGAGTCCGAGTACCAGCATCAGCAACAGGCGTTTTGCAATGCGCCTGTTGTGGGGCATCCGGCCAGGCATGGATTCCGCCTTGTCCGGAACTGCGAGGTCACTGATGGCGTATCTGATACCCATTTATATAGTATAGCGTCAGGTCTCCGAATATCCGCTTCAGGTCGTTCGCGAGAGGTTGACTGCACTACCGTATACGCGTCATCTTTGCGTCCGGAGGATCTCCGGATTGAAAGCAGATATTGCAAGGCCACTTCACCGCCGCCGTGTCAATGTACCCCTTTACAAGCAGATCGAGCGAATTACATGAAGAGTTTTGACGGAACTGCGTTCTTTATCATAGGCGGGATGATCATGATCAGCTTCCTGAGCCCAATACTTGAAGCTCAGGAACCGCCGACTGTCTTCATCACGGGATCGAACAGGGGCCTGGGCCTTGAATTTTCCAGGCAATACGCGGCGCTGGATTGGAAAGTCATTGCCACAGTTCGGCGACCGGAGACTGCGGAAGACCTGAAATTACTGGCTGCGAATTATCCGAACGTACACATCGAGCGGTTAGACGTCACGGATGATAACGCCATCGAATCTCTCGCCGTAAAGCTTAAGGGCCAGCCGATCGACCTGCTATTGAACAATGCCGGCATTCTCGGGGATATTTCTGGTCAATATTTTGGCAAACTTGAACACGATGAGTTCATGAAAATAATGAGCACCAATGCCTTGGGCCCATTGATGATTGCTCAATTCTTCATCGACAACGTCAAAGCGAGCCAACAGAAAAAAATCGTGGAGATCTCCTCGCTTGCGGGTTCATTTGGCAGGGAACGTCGGGGCCTGCCGGGCACCTACTTTTATAAAGCGAGCAAGGCCGCATTGAATATGTTAATGCGCACCCTGGCTCAGGATCTCCGATCGGACGGGGTGACCGTGATTCTGATTTCGCCCGGTACTGTCGATACTGGAAAGATCGGCATTAAGTCTCCCAGACTGGTGGACATCGAGGTCAGCATCGCCGGCATTATCAAGGTCATCGATCAGGCGACAATCGAAGATTCAGGAACCTTCATAAGCTACGATGGTGAAGTTCAATCCTGGTGAAGCATTCGCATTATTCGGTTTCAGAAGACTCTAACTTCACGGTCAGGACAATGAGACACCAGGACACGGCCGAAGCAGGAATGAATGATGAACAATGACGACTGGTTGAGTCAGGTCCACGAAGAGGTTCTCGAGCCGGATCTTCCGATTGTCGATCCGCATCATCATTTGTGGACGCATGATCCACCCGGCGCTTACCGGGTGCCGGAACTCTGGGCCGACACGGGGAGCGGCCACCGCATCGAACAGACGGTTTTTATTCAGTGCGGTACCGACCAGCGCAAGGACGGTCCGCCGGAACTGCGTTCAGTCGGCGAGACGGAATTCGTCGTCGGGCAGGCGGCCGAGGCGGCCCGTGGACCGGCCGGTGTCGCGCGCATCCGCGGCATCGTCGCCTTTGCCGACCTGACTCTCGGTGCGCGCGTCGACGCGGTACTGGAGGCCCACTTAGAAGCCGGCGAGGGTCTCGTTTGCGGGATACGCAATGGCGCGACCTGGGACGAGACCGGCACGGTGCGCATGCCCTTCCCGGAAGGCCCGCCTCATATCTATGTCGATCCCGCTTTTCGTGAAGGCTTTGCACGGCTTTCCGCTTTCGGTCTGACCTATGATGCGTGGAATTACCATCCACAAATTCCGGAGTTATCGGATCTGGCGCGCGCTTTTCCGGAGACCACGATCGTGCTCGATCACCTTGGCGGCGTGCTCGGCATCGGTGCGTATGCGAATAAACGCGCCGAGGTCTTCGAGCGATGGAAGAAAGACCTGGCGTCGCTGGCCCGATGCCCGAATGTCGTGGTGAAGCTCGGCGGCATGGCGATGCCCCTGAGCGGGTTCGGCTGGGAGAAGCGCGAGCGGCCGGCTACGTCCGACGAGTTCGTCGAGGCGCAACAGCCGTACTACCTGTACGCCATCGAACAGTTTGGGCCCGAGCGCTGCATGTTCGAAAGCAACTTCCCCGTGGACAAGCAATCGCTGTCCTATCGTACCTTGTGGAACGCGTTCAAGAAGATCGCCGCCGGATTTTCAGCAGCGGATAAAGCGGCCATGTTCCGCGGCACGGCCATGCGGGTCTATGGGCTGACAAAGAAGTAACCATGGGCATCTAAATTATTTTCGAAGCCGGTTCAGGCAAAAGAGGCAGTAACAAACGGAGTATAGTCCGCCTGATGGGGAAGAATTGAATAAACGAAGCGACGCTTATATTCCCGCGCTCCGATACGCGTGGTTAACATCCTTTTATGACCCAGTCGTGCGCTGGACCACTCGTGAGTCAACGTTCAAGAGTGCGCTTTTAGCTCAAGCGGACATTCGACCTCACAATAAGATCCTCGATCTAGGCTGCGGCACTGCCACATTGACGATTGCATTAAAAGTTGCGTGCCGAGACGCGGACGTTGTGGGCCTCGATGGTGATTCGAGAATCCTGGAGATAGCCAGACGAAAGGCTACCGATGCGGGCGTGAAAATTTCGCTCGATCAAGGTTACTCGTACGCACTACCTTACGGCGACAGGTCATTTGATAAAGTAATTAGTAGTCTATTCTTTCATCATCTGACGACAGAGGATAAACGCCGCGCATTGATGGAAATCGACCGCGTTCTGAAGCAGGGTGGCGAACTGCATATTGCCGATTGGGGAAAAGCACAAAATATCGTCATGCGGAGCTTATTCTATATCGTGCAACTTTTAGACGGTTTCGAAACGACCGCCGACAACGTCCGGGGCCGATTGCCGACGTTGATAAAGGAGACCGGCTTTCAGGGCATGAGGAAAACAGCGGATTTCGCGACGCCGCTCGGCACAATATCGCTTTTATCTGCCGAAAAGCGCCTTTCGGGAGATCTGCGGGACTAGATCGTGAATGTCCACGTTCCGCCAGAAAGCAGTCATTCAGCCGGAGTCGCCCAGAATCGGAGTCCAGCGTCCGCTTCCAGTCAGAAGCAGACTTTCACAGTCTAAATCACTTCGCGTAGCCGTCCGGACTCCACCTCGTACACGAAGCCGCGAACCTGATCCTTGTGTGGAATATATGGGCTCGCGTTGACCCGCGCTACGGATTGGCGAACGTCTGCATCAACGTCCGCGAACGCCTCCATTGCGAATGGCGGCTTTAATCCCGTCTCATCCAGAATTTGCTGCTTTAGATCAGCATCCGTAAAGGTCAACATCCCACAGTCAGTATGGTGAATCAGCATTACCTCGCGCGTACCCAAGAGCCTCTGTGAGATGGTTAGCGAACGGATCACATCGTCGGTTACGACCCCGCCAGCGTTTCGGATCAAATGGGCATCGCCCTCTACAAGCCCGAGCAATACCCCAGTTTCCAGCCGCGCGTCCATACAGACGACGGCGGCAATCTGCTTCGCAGGCGGCATGGGAAGTGATCCCTTAGAGAATTTGCTGGCGTAGGATTCGTTGTTCGCAAGAAATTCGTCGATTGCGCTCATGATTATATTCCCCTGCTGTTTTCCTTGTCCCATCTGCATGCACTCCATCTTTTCCATCTGAGATAAAGTGTTGCGTCGACTGAAGTGCCCGCTTTAGCTGGTCCAGGTTTAGGGTTAGTTTACGCAGCTTTTAGCTGATGGTGTAATTCCTGCGGCCGCTACGCCCGAACCGCGAGTGTCATGGTGCCAAGATAGAGACTTTCATCGCCGAGATCGAACTTCATCGATACGCCACCCGATGATTCCGATTTAACTTCCAATTCATATTGACCGCTGTTCTTCTCGAGTTTGTCGATCTTGAATTCGCCAAAAGTATCTGTCGTCGCCCGCGCGACCTCGCTGTCATTCTGTTTCAGAATGACTATTGCGTCTTCGGCGCATTCTTCGATGCCCTCCAGTTTGGCAACCACCGATCCTGCAACAAAACACTGGGTCATTAAATGCAGATTTTTGTAATACACCCGGGGTTTTGTCTCGAGTTCCGGCTGTAAGACTTCCAGCCCCTCTTGCTCTTTTATCCGCTGCATTTCCTGATCTTCGACCTTGACCGATCTGAACACGCCAGTCGGACAACTTTGCTCTGCCCGGGTTTGCGTCCAGCCCGTATCCAGTAAATGCGCATCGAAAATCCACGCCTGCGGAATCTGTTCTTCCTCGTTCCAGAAAACCGCACCATACGGGCAGGCATCTACGATCGCTTTCTGCCCTTTGGATTTTTCCGGATCAATGATCACGATGCCGTCTGGACGCTTGCTGATGGCGCCATTTTTTGCGGCCTTCATGCAGGGCGCATCATCGCAGTGATTACACATGACGGGCATGAAACGCGCCTCGACAATCGGGTAGCTGCCGCGCTCCTGTCTCTGTATGTCGATCCAGCTATGCCCATGCTCCGGTTGCGACGCCGCATAGCCCGGGAAGTCGTTACCGATATGCTCATCCTTGGTCGCCAGAAAACAGTTACGACAGTTATCACAGCGGGAAACATCGACGATCATGTTCCATTTCGCGGTCATCACACTGCCTCCGCGCGTTGCCAGGTATCGACGCCGGTCCATTTTTCCATCTGAATCAGCGTTGTATTCGGTGCAATGCTGTGGGTTTTCTTCGTGATGGATTTGCTGGGATTCAGCATATTGGTGCACCCCCCCAGATCAGTCGAATTGCCGGGCTCACCGGTCGGCCGGTATTCGGCCGATCCGGTAGAGGCACTGACGACTCCCGGTCGCAGTCGATCCGTTACCTGCGCTGCACAGACAACCGAGCCCCGGTTATTCCACAGGCGAATGAGTTCATCGTCCTCAATCCCTCTCTCCTCTGCATCCTGCCGGTTCATTCTGGCGACCAGATAATAATGGCCATCGACCAGAACGCGATGCTCCCTGATGTCTCTGAGGATACTGCTGCCATCGTCACCCATGACATGAAACGGATACCGCGAGTGCGACGTCAGTAACTGCAACGGATAGTCCGACAGTTCCTTATCCTTTTTTGGATCCTCGTAGCTGGGCATATACTTGTTCAACGGCGGCCGCCCCGGGTCATCGATTCGAGTCAGTGTCTCGGGAATAAACTCGTATTTCCCCGAAGGTGTTTGCAGTCCGTCCCCATACTCGCCCACGTAATCCGACGGCAGCGGATACGGCTCAGGCACATCCTTGAGCCGACCTTCGTAGAACCACCGGTATGCAGTCGGTGCGCGCGCTGATTCCGGATCCGGGGGCACGACAAAGTAACCTTTTTTCAGGAATTTTCTCCAGGACATATGCTTGGACACATCAGACGAATCAAAAACGCGCTTGCACCAGTCGAGTTCCGTGTTGCCGCCTTCCGAATACATCGCGCCCATACCCAGGCGTTCCGCAATCGCAAGAAAAATATCGTAATCGGATTTCGATTCACCCAGCGGCTCGATGCATTTATGCTGCATCGATATCACGCGGTGATTGCACATCGAGAACATGTGATGCACGTAACCTGCACCGACGTTCAACCACTCGCTGATATCCCAGCGCTCAAAAACTGTACAGGCGGGCAGGATGATATCCGAGAATCGCGTCTCGCCTTCGTTCCAGACCGACTGGTTGACGACGAAAGGCAGATTTTCAGACTGATACATCTTCACCCAGCGATTCGAATTGACCATCGTGCCGAATGATGCACTGCCGTACTTGTACAGCATTTCGACCCGCACGTGCCCGGGTGACGGATAGCTGAACGGGAAAAATTGACCCTGCACTGAAGCCACATCGGTCAGGTAGCCCATCGCTTTCCCTTCCATGATCGCCTCGGGCAGATATATCCGGGGAATACTCTGTCTGACCGAACTCATGGTCACGATGTGCGGCATGCGCTGATAGTTATTGGCCGCGTTGGCGCTGTACTGGAGATCTCCGGACATGCTGCCTTCGGCGTATCCGGGGAAATAGAAGGAATAGTCCAGCGGCGTTCCGAGCTGCAGGTTACCGAAGTTAACGCCCGGCTGCCCGAACCCCTGCATCGCGCCGAGGATGGTCATCATTCGGGCCCATTGGATCCCCATCGGCCCGCGATTGGCTCCGCCCAAACCGTTGCCCCATCCGCCAGAGCCGAGATAGGTCTTCTTGCGCCCCCATTCCCTGGCCAGCGCCCTGACGTCACGCGCGGGCACGCCGGTTTCCGCCTCCTGCCACTCGGGGGTCTTCGCCGTGCCATCCGTCTGGCCGAGGATGTAGGCTTTCCATTCCTCGAATCCCGTGGTTCTTTTTGCCACGAACGCCTTGTCGTAGAGATCCTCGGTTATCCAGACATGGCAGAGTGCCTGGGCCAATGCCGAATCGGTGCCCGGTTTGGGCGCTATCCACTTGCCGCCCAAATGGGCCGCCGTGTGATTCAGGTATGGATCGATATGAATCATCTTGATGCCCAGTTCCTTGGCCCAGGCGCGTCGTTCGGTCCCGTCATAGGTATAGGTTGCGTCGGGATCGCTGGACCAGAAAACCATCAACTCCGCTTCTTTCAGGCAGTCTTCGACCGTGCCATAGGGCTCACCTGCCCCGAGACGCAAGCTATTACCCCAGTGGTGCATCGCGCCCCAGAACCACCCTTCCCAACTGTCGGGGTTATGCACCAGCTTGGTCACACCGATCAGGTTCCAGAACCGGTTAAACGCGCTCAGGTAGTGGCCGAGGTTACCCCACTGGTGGTGCGAACCATTGGCGACCGCTATCGCCCCGGGGCCAACAGCTTTGCAACGTTTGATTTCCTTGGTGACGATATCGAGCGCTTCGTCCCAACTGATCCGTTCGAATTCCGAAGTCCCGCGATTTTGAATGTTGCGGTCACCGTCAGGATCGAAATCGACCCGCTTCATGGGATACAAAATACGGTCTTTCGAATACAGCATGGACTTCTGGCACATACCGTGGGAGGACAAAGTCGTGCGGCGAGGCGGCGTAAATGTTTTACCCCTGGCTTTAATCGACCATGAAGGCGCATCGTCATCATCAAAGTCTATGGGGGTGGTTCTCAGGACCTTGCCATCCTTGACATAGACGAAGATCGGCCCGCCGTTGGTGCCGTTGGTGTAGCGCGTGACGCCATTACCCATGTCGGTCCCGCTCTTCCAGGTCATCGTTTCCATGCGGGCCAGTGTGCCCATAAACCACACGGCTAATTCATCCGAACCTTCCAAGCCTATTTTGAAATTTTTCGCGGCATCGATGCGCTCTAATTGGTCGAATGGAGGCGTCAGGAAACTTTCCGCAATTGGCGCGTTCTTGAAAATAATGGACACATCCGGGTTCTCGTGAATGCCCTTCTTCGAGCTTATTTTGCCGTTTTCAAACTTTATCCAGCGGCCTTCCGGTTTATCTTTTAATTTGAACTGCGCGGTGAGATTTTTCTCCTTCAGGCGGGCCGCGAACTCCGGGTATATGAGCGCAGTCACTCTCAGCGCTTGTACCATCCCCCAAAGTATGATCGAAAATTTCATATGACCCTCCTGATATAGGCGCGGTTGTGCCGCTTTTCGGCAGTCATCGATGTGCATCCGTTACCGGGCCCGCAATGTCTTGCTATTGGGCCGAGCCCACCGACGGCTATGATTCTATGATTTTAGGGCCTCAGGACTTTTAACAATTATCAAGGTTCCGGTCCGATCAGGCTGACCGAGCCCACCGGGGATCATGCCGCCGGGACCCCGGAAATAGACTAGGCGAGCTGGAACAATTCCTGCAGTGCACCGCTGCCCGGGTTGCGGACCACCATTGACGTGCACTTGCCACGGCCCGGCAAATCGATTTCCATCGGCGCCGAGAATTCTTCCGCGCCAACAGCGGCACAAGCACTGGCAGCCTCGTCAATGTCACCAATCTGAAAGGACTGGGCCAGATAACCGATGTTGGGCGGCACCGCATCCGGCACCAGGTTTGGGACCTCGTAATTGATCGGCACCGCCAAGGCAATCTTGCCGTACTGGTGATCGCCCTGAACGATCACGCTCCGGGTCCGAGCGTCCTCGGACAGGCCCAGGGCGCGATTCGTTTCCGCGCCCTCGAGTATGGATTCGATGAATAACGACATGTGCAGCGGGCCGTAATAGAAGGCAAGCGCCTTCTCCATGTCGAGTACGCTATGCGCCGTCGTGACAACCGACGTAAAGCCGGTCGGTGTCCGTCCGTATTCGGAGATAAAACTGAGGATATGCCCGATCACCGTTTTCGGATCTTCCGTCAGCAATTGAATCATGTTGATAACGACTCCATCCGGCCCATCGAAAGCCGCCTCCAGGGTTTCACCCACGGCCGGACCGAAATTATTGCGGGCCGGTTCGCTCCAGAAATTAAATCCCTGCGATTCAAGCTGCTCATAATCCCTGGCCATGTCACTTGTATACAGATTCAGATTGAACAGCCCCGTTGCGCGGTGAATTTCCAGCGGCCTGATGAGTTTTCTATTGTGATTCGGCGCATCGAATTCCATGAGTTGAATGCGACCGACCGGATCAGCGCCATGTTCGAGGAATGCGCATCGCGCCGTGGTGCCCGCAGACACCTGCCAGTAACGCTCGAACGCCGGCCCTTGCCAGGTCCGGGTCTCGGCCACCTCGAGACCCACGGTTTGCACATAAAATTCGAGCGACGCGTCGAGATTCTCGACGCCGATCACGACTGCACTGACCGGGGCACTGACCGGGGCGCCGGCGCCGTTTTCATTGCTGTTCATAAGAGAAGTTCCTGAAACACGGACTATCGTTCTATATTTTGACCCGATTCTACAGAAAAAATGGCGTATGGGACGTTCGTTGCAGAACCTGAAGGGTTTTGTCGAAACCGAACACAAGCACCGTCGCCGGGTAAATATTCCTACAGCGGGTTGACCTCGACGCAAGGATTGACGGTGTTCGGGTCGCCGTCGTCCGGGCAGACAATCCCTTCCAGCGCCACCCACAGCGGCACGCCCGCCACAATCATCGTGCGTATGGATTTATAACCGTCGATGTCAGCTATCGACAGGTCCGGCAGCGGGTTCGCAATCACGTCGGCCTTGCCGCTTTTGACGTCGCGAATGCAGGTGCCGAGGTCCTTGACGTAGCGGGTCGTGATCTGGTGCTCTGGCAGGAACGCGCGGATGGTCTGGGTGCTCAACGGCCCGGCGCAGATGCGCACGTCGGTGCGTGCAGCCAGGTCGTCCCAGGAATTGATCTCATCGGCGAGCTTGGAGTCTGCCGGGATGTGGATGAACTGGCCCGACGCACTCATCGTGCAGGTAAAACGCCTGGAGCTGCGCCGGCGGATTTTCTGCGTGACGCCGCCGGTCGCGTTCAGCAGCCCGACAAAATCCGCCTCGTCATCGAGCAGCATCGAGGTGCCCGGCAGCCGACCTGGCGGCATCGCGACGTCAATGACCTCGAGCTCGACGCCATAATGAGTGCCGATGTCGTTCACAATCGCGTCCAGGTACTTCCGGGTGATGCCGGCGAAATAAAACGTGGTGTCCTCGGGCGTATTGGTCGCGTTCTGCATGACCTTGCGAATCTTGCCGCTGTCGAGAATGTCCTTGAACATGCCCACCGGCTCTTCGGGATAACTCACCAG
>SMVA01266357.1_pt1 | contig 10905 bp, 12 predicted proteins | sample 2456451 | NCBI WGS metagenome assembly SMVA01 (sample SAMN11095933, study PRJNA526329) | marine sediment metagenome | biome: Marine sediment; feature: Surficial sediment; material: Deep marine sediment; isolation source: Hadal surficial sediment | place: Pacific Ocean | collected 2014-05 | depth...
ACAACGGCTCTTCTCGAGGATGTCCCGGAACGCTCTGCAGGCAACTGCCTACTTCGGAATTCCGCCCAACCGGGTGGTAGAACTCGGCATGCAGGTCGAACTGTAGGAGGGTGCATCACCCCGCCCCGGTTGACGGCACGCCTCTGAAGGGCCCCTCTTGTCCCGTGGAGTGAGCCTTTCCCGTGGGGTGAGCCTCTCCCGTGGAGTGAGCCTCCGAATCCGGTGATGCCGACTCCGAACGCGTTCCTTCGCCGCGAGACCGATATGAACCGCCATCCTTTCAAGCCAGGGCTCGCCATGAGGCTGTATTACGTACTCGCTATGGCGTGTTGGGCCTTCTTACCGAACCCAGCACCCGCGGCGCAGCAACCGGCGACGCTCCTGAAGCCTTCCCGTGTATTCGATGGCGAGGCGATGCACGAGGGGTGGGTTGTATTGGTGCGTGGGACTCGGATCGAGGCGGTTGGCGCCGAGGACGCTGTCTCGGTTCCCCGCGGAACCGTCGAGCTCGACCTTTCCGGAACCACGCTGCTGCCCGGGCTCATCGAGGGGCACTCCCACCTCCTGCTCCACCCGTACGACGAGACTCCGTGGACCGATCAGGTTCTGAACGAGTCCCTCGGCCTCCGAACGGCCAGGGCGACCGTACAGGCGCGGGCGAGTCTCATGGCCGGGATCACGACGATGAGAGACCTGGGCACCGAGGGTGCGGGGTACGCCGACGTCGGAATAAGGGAAGCAATCGAGCAGGGCGTGATCCCCGGTCCACGCCTGCTCGTCGCGACCCGAGCGATCGTCGTGACGGGACTCTACGGTCCAAAGGGTGCGCCCGAGCTACGAATTCCCAAGGGCGCCGAAGTAGCGGACGGCTACGACGACCTCATGCGCGTGACACGCGACCAGATCGGTCGGGGAGCGGATTGGATCAAGGTCTACGCCGACTACCGTTGGGGCCCGGGGGGCTCCGCGGAGCCCTCGTTCACGCAGGAGGAGCTCGAGACGATCGTTGAGGTGACGAACAGCTCCGGACGACAGGTCGTTGCGCACGCCTCGACTCCAGAGGGGATGACGAGAGCAATACTGGCCGGCGTCGCGACCATCGAGCACGGCAACGACGGGACAGAGGAAGTGTTTCGCCTCATGGCGGAGCGTGGCGTGGCGCTCTGCCCAACTCTCGCCGCGGGATATTCGACTCGTCGCTATGCGGGCTGGCGGCCAGGCATCGATCCCGAGCCGGAGTCGATCACGAGGAAACGAGAGAGCTTCCGCCGGGCACTCGACGCCGGGGTGACCATGTGCTTCGGTGGGGACGTAGGAGTCTACACCCATGGCACCAACGTCATCGAATTGGAGTTGATGGTCGAGTACGGGATGACGGCAGCCGCGGCCGTGGCTACGGCGACTTCCGGAAACGCGGACATCTTCAGGATCGACGACCGGGTGGGGCGCGTCGCCCCCGACCTTCTGGCCGACTTGATCGCAGTCCAAGGTGATCCTACTCAGGATATTTCTGCTCTACGGGACGTGCGCTTCGTGATGAAGGGGGGGGAGATCTTTCGCCGATGAAGAGGCTGAAGAAGGAGCTCGGCCTGTTCGATATCTACGCCATGGCCACGGGCGCCACCTTGAGCTCCGGGTTCTTCTTACTGCCCGGGTTGGCCGCGGTGGGGGCGGGACCCGGATTACCGTTGGCCTATCTCCTCGCTGGACTCTTCATCGTGCCGGGTCTCGTGAGCATGGCCGAACTCGCTACCGCGATGCCGCGCGCCGGCGGCGTCTATTACTTCCTGGACCGTAGCATGGGGCCGCTCATGGGGACCATCGGCGGCTTCGGAACCTGGGTCACGCTGACTCTGAAGTCGGCTTTCGCCCTCATCGGGGTCGGCGCCTACCTGCGGCTCTTCCTTCCGGACCTCAACATCGCTCCGATCTCCGCGGCCTTCGCAGTTGTCTTTGGCATCGTGAACGTGTTCGGGGCAAAGAAGTCCACGTCGTTCCAAGGGGTGATGGTCATCGGGCTCTTGGCGCTCCTAGCTTGGTTCACGGGGCTTGGGCTGATGCACGTCGACCTCGCCAATCTAGACGGAATGTTCAGTGGCACTTCCGCTGCATCACTTGTCCCCACCGCCGGCCTCGTGGTCGTCAGCTACGTGGGCATCACCCAGATCGCGAGCGTAGCGGAAGAGGTTCACAACCCCGAGCGTAACATCCCCCTCGCGATGTTCCTCGCCTTCGCCACCGCCATCCTCGTCTACTCCGTCGGAACCGCGGTCATGGTGGGTGTTCTCTCCGCCGACACACTGGCACAAAACGGGGGCGATCTGGCTCCCGTGGCGACCGTTGCCAACGTCCTGGTAGGGCGCTGGGGCATGATCTTGATGACGGCCGCGGCGGTGCTCGCCTTTTCGTCTGTGGCCAACGCCGGCATCCTGAGTGCGTCGAGATATCCGTTGGCGATGAGTCGTGACAACGTGCTGCCTCACTTCCTCTCCCGAATCCAATCCTTCGGGACGCCCGTCTACGCCATCTACGCAACGGTGGCGATGATCATCACCTTGGTCCTGGTGTTCGACGCCACCAAAATTGCCAAGCTGGCCGGCGCTTTCCAACTCATGATGTTTTCGTTGAGTTGCCTCGCGGTCATCGTCATGCGAGAGAGTCGCATCGAGTCATACGACCCGGGATACCGGTCTCCGTTCTACCCCTGGCTCCAGATTCTCGGCGTTCTCTTGCCCTTCTGGCTCATCGTGCAGATGGGAGTCCTGCCCAGCCTGTTCACAGCCGGACTCATCATGTTCGGAGCCGTCTGGTACAGCTACTACGCCCGTGATCGGGTGCAACGTGAGGGCGCGATCTTCCACGTCTTCGAACGGCTGGGCAGGCAGCGTGACGTCGGGCTGGATCGGGAGCTCCGCCAGATCATGAAGGAGAAGGGGCTCCGGGAGACCGATCCGTTCGAGCAGGTCGTGACCAAAGCCGAGATCATCGACACAAAAGGTGGAACGGGCTTGCGTAGCGTGATCCGGGAGGCTTCGGTCCATCTCGCGGAGGTCTGTGACAGTTCCGCGGAGGAGCTCAGTGAGGCGTTCCTCGAAGGAACTGTGGTTGGCATGACGCCGGTCTCGCACGGCGTCGCACTTCCCCACCTCCGGCTGTCTGCACTCGACTCCGCCCACATGGTGCTGGTTCGCTGCGCGGGCGGGATCGACATGGATGTGGACATCGAGGGCGATGACCGAGAGACCGAGCCCGTTCGGGCGCTCTTCTTTCTCGTGAGTCCGCTAGAAAACCCTAGCCAACACCTTAGAATTCTCGCGCAAATCGCCGGGCGCGTGGACGACGATGATTTCATGGACGCCTGGCTGGCCGCGTCCAATCAGCAGGAGCTCAAGGAGGCGGTGCTCCGAGATGACCGACTGCTCACGCTCACGCTAGAGCCCGGTAACGCCGGAGCCTCACTCATCGGTCTTTCCCTCAAAGAAGTGCACATGCCGGAGGGCACTTTGATCGCGCTCGTGCGCAGGGGACCTGAAGTGATCGTTCCACGGGGGCACACGGTTCTCAATCAAGGCGACCGATTGACCATCATCGGAGACCCCGCCAGCCTACGGACCCTCGACGAGCGCTTGAAGGATGATCTTTCTACCTGACCCCATTGAGGCGGGCGAGCGCGGTGGCGGCGGTCTGGTTCCCTGATTCCGCAGCCCGGGTGAACCACATCACGGCGAGCGAATCGTTTCGGGGCACGCCTCGTCCGGCTTCATAGGCCTCTCCGAGTCGTAGCTGGGTGATGGCATCGCCCCGTTCAGCGGCCTTTCGCCACCAGAAGACTGCGAGGGAGTCGTCGGCCTCGACTCCACGGCCCTGAGCATAGGCGTTGCCGAGGTTATGCTGGCCCAATGCGTGACCCCCTTCGGCTGCACGTCGGTGCCATTCGGTGGCCAGGACCGGATCCTCCTCCCGGCCCAGGCCCTCGTCGTTGGCAGTGCCCATCAGGAACACCGCTTCGAGTTGGCCGGCGTCGGCGGCTCGTGCCACCTCGTCGATCACCGATTCGGCCAACGACCGCGCCAAAGCCCGATCCTCCTCGAAGCCCATCCGCCCACGGGAGTGGACCCGAGCCAGCCACATCAGGGAGAGCGCTCCCCGATTGGCCGCGGCTTCGCCAAGGAGCGCGTGAGCCCGGGCGTCATCAACGCGCCCCGCCAGGCCGGTGTACCATGCGATCGCCTCGAGCAGCCGCGGATCGGGTTCCAGGGTGGGTGGAGCGCATGTCGTACCGACTATGGGCAAAGCCACGGTCCCGGCGACCGTGAGACAGATGCGTCGTTGCCGCTTCGTCAAAGTGAGACCCTTCACCGTGGTTCGTGCGAGAAACTGAAACCGGCTCTTTACATTCCCCGTAGGGTTCACAGCGTCAGGACAACTCCTGTCTTGGGCTGATCCCGAAGATAATTTCTGGAGGGTGTACGGATGAGGGCGCTTGCGCCACTGGCGATTACCGGGCTCGTGAGTCTGATCTTGTTGGAGATTCTCAAGATCATCATGGAGCCCGTGGTGGCGTGGCTCCTGGGAGTGCTCGCCCTCGGCCTCAAGATCTCGCTGGCTCTGATCGCCATAGGGGTCGCGATCTACCTTGTCAGGCGCTACTACCGGACCCGTAACGGTGCGGAAGCCTGACTCAGGGACGCTCTACTGCGCACCTAGCGCCGCACCGCTCCCGCCCAGGCCCAGGCCACATACTGGCCATCGTGTGACAATGACAGATCAACCCGCAGTCGGGCGTCGCGCATCCGGACCTCGGGAATCCGACCTCTTGCCTCCAGCTCCACGTCCTTGCGGGCGACGGCCATCCCCGAAGCGATGGAGTCCATCGCCAAGTCTCTCACCACCTCGCTGGGGTTACCTCTCGCGCGCTCGATAGACCTCACCCCGGCCGATCCCGGCCACGGTGAGCGCGTGATCACGGACCGTCGTCGGCCCAGCCGACTCCGGGGAGTCGCCACCGCGTGGACCCATTCGTCACAGTGCCTCAGGCGAACAATAAAGCGGCCGGCGCTATGGTGGACCTCGGCCCCCTCTTCGCCGAGCCCCTCGCCGAGCCCCTCGCCGAGCCCCTCGACTACGAACTCTCGCGGGAAGAATCGGACCGTCGGGTCGAGCTTCTTAGCCGCCTTGTACGCGCTCTCCTTGGCCGCCCATAGAGTCCACCTACGCCGGTGCGGTGAGGCGGACCCACGAAGCTCTCTCAGCTCGGTTGCTGTGAACGCACGCGCGTCGAAGCGGGGGTGGATGGCGTCCGGCTGATTCGAGGGGTCACGAAGGTCGACGACGTCGTTACCCACGTGCAAAATACTCTTCCTCCATGCTCATCAGCCGCCTGACGATCTGCTGAGAAAGGTCTCTAGAACGTCGAATCCCCGAATGTTCGGACTCCGGTCGGAATACTTCGAAGTCGATGTAGAACGAGTTTCCCCGAGCGGGCACGGTGGACCAGGTATGCTGCTGATCACCTCGGAGGTAAACACAAAGTGCTCGACAGCCCTGGACGGAGCTAAGGATTCGCCCCACCGAGTGGGCCACCGGATCGCTCCGTACTCTGCCCGTGCGACTGCGCCCGGCCTCTGCGAAAATGAGAGCGGTTTCACCACGCGAGAGAAGATGTTGCACACGTTTGATGACACGCGACACGTCCTCTCGCCGGCCCCCTCGACTCACCGGGATACACTTCGTGATCCACGCGCCGAAACGACTCGGCCAGAGAAAGGCGAAGTTGGAGTACTCGGGAAGATTCCAAGGCATCCGAGAGTAGTTGAAGAGGTACCACCAACTGCCGCCGAGAGCCCACGCGATCACCGCCGAATCCACCATCGTCAGGTGGTTGGGACAGATCAGTACTGGACTGTCATCCTCTTGCAGAAGCGTCCGGTAGCGCTCGCGGAGTGCTGCGACATCCTTGACGCGATAACGCATCAGGAAGCGCATGACAAAGGCGATCGGGATGATCCAAAATATGGCCCCTATCCGTCCTGCCTCACGCTGAATGGTGAGTGCCATCCGGGTCCGGAAGGGGAGGCCTGGCCCCTTGGAGGACGTCAGGAGAGCTTCCCCTCGATTAGTGATACGGCGTCGCCAACCGTATTGACAGCGTCCGCATCCTCGTCCTCCACCTCAATGTCGAATTCGTCTTCGAAGTTGAGGATGACGTCGACCAACCTCGCAGAGTTCACCTTCAAATCCTGCAAAATATCCGTGTCGTCACCGACGTTCGCGAGGGCTTCTTCATTCTTCACGAAGGGCCTCACGATTTCAACCACCTTCGCAAAAATCTCATCTCTCGTCATATAAGCTCCTGGTCTTTCACCATGCTATGCTACCCACTTCCGGAAGATCACACAGGCATTCACGTCGCCAAAGCCGAACCCGGCCTTGATAATCGTACTCAACGTCGGCATCTCACGCACGACGTGCGGAATGGCATCGCCGTATTCCTCAATCTCAGGATGGACGTCCTCACAGTTGAGGGAGGGGTGTATGAACCCCCCGTCGAGCATCAATATACACGCGACGCTCTCGAGGGCGCCCGCCGCGCCCAACGCATGGCCGATCATGGATTTCGTCGATGTAATGACGGGCAACGTCGAGGGGGACCGCTCCAGGCCCCTGGCCCAGGAATCCACCTCACGCGGGTCTGCAATGGTCGCGGTCAAATGACCACTGATGGCATCGACCTCCTCCGAATCGATCGCCGCATCGGTCACCGCATCCCGGATACACCGCCTCACCCCGTCGGGATTGGGCGCGGTCATACTTCCACCGCCACGGTGTCCACCGCAGTTGAGGGCTCCTCCGAGAACCTCGGCATAGATTCGAGCACCTCGTTCCTGAGCGCTCTCGAGGCTTTCCAGGTGCAAGATCCCCGCACCACTGCCGGGAACGAATCCGCCGGCTGACGCGCTCATCGGCCGAGACGCCTTCTCCGGCTCGTCATTGTGCTTCCTGCATAATACCCTCATGCCGTCGAAGCCTGCCCATGTATAGTGGCTCGACCCCTCCGTCCCGCCGCACAACATCCTCTCGGCTCTCCCCGCGACGATTAGCCGATACCCGTCGATTATCGCCTCGGTACCGGTGCTGCACGCGCTCGAGTTGGCCGTCACCTGATTTCCCAGCGACAGCATTCCGGCGACGCGGGCCGAGACGCCACTCCCCATCACTTGTTCGACGATCGTACTCCCAAGGCGACGCACCCTCCCCTCATCAACGAAGGGGATGAGTCGCTCACCAGCCGTGTCCATCCCTCCGATTCCGGTTCCGAGAACCGCTCCAGCCTCCCAATACACGCGATCATCGGAGTCATCCGGCCGCTCGAAACCCGCATCCGTCCACGCGTCGATCGCAGCGATACAGCCGTATCGATGGCTGGTGTTCATGGCCAGAAGATCGTCCTCCGCGAAGTACTCCTCCGCGATCGCGTCGACACCCTGTGGGACCCCGCCCACGGTGCAGCCGAACTTCAGTTCAGCCAGCAGCGGAACGTGCCGGATACCCGACAAGCCTCCGCGGAGCGCGTCCGAGTAGTTCTTCAACCCGCAAGCGTTCGGGGCCACAACGCCCATCCCAGTGACTACGACTCTTCCACTCACCGCTCCACCCCCAACCCGGAGATCGTCCCCGAACACACAACCGTACCATCGTCTAGAGCCATGGAGGCGTCAGTGCGGAGCTTGCCACGCCGGAAAAAGACCCTTTCGGCCGATATCGTCACCTGCTCACCCGGCTTGACGATACCGGAGAAATCGATACTCGCGTCGGTGAAAAGGGCCACCCTCTTGGTCACCCCTTCACGCCCGAACTCCAGGGCGTACAGATAGATCCCGAGGGCCACGACCCCCACCTGGGCCAGAGACTCGAGCAGGATCACACCGGGAGTGATCGGGTCACCCGGGAAGTGCCCGCGATAGAATTCCGCCTCCGGGCGAAATCGATATCGCGCAACGATGTGCTTCTCGTCGACTTCAAGGATCTCGTCGACGAACCGAAAAGGCTCCTGCTGAGGGAGCAGTTCGAGCACCTCGTCCGGACGGAGTATGGTACCCACCGCCTGAGCCTCACTCATCTCCCATCCTCCCGCCACGGGAATTGACCGACTGGTGAGGGTAGTCCGCATAGTCAATATCACGAAAGACGCCGACCTTGGCGCGTTTGATCTGGTAGATAGCTTCGTCGTCTACGAATATGGTGGCGTCACCGATCGCCACTGCCGAGCCCGACTTCGGCAGGTCCTGATAGCGTACGATATCGATCTCGTACCGGACCACCTTGTCATGGGGCCTGATCTGTCCTGAAAATTCGACCTCTGCGCACCCCAATGCTCGACCGCTCCCCAGGGCGCCGCGCCAGGAACAGTAGAGGCCGATCAACTGCCACACCCCGTCCACTCCGAGGCACCCCGGTTGAACCGGGTCTCCCAAGAAGTGACAGTGAAAAAACCAGTCGTCGAGACGGACGTCGCGCTCCGCGACGATGCGCCCGCGATTCCCCCTTCGCGAGATGTGACTGATACGATCCACCATGAGCATCGGAGGAAGCGGAAAGCGAGCCTTGTACTCCGCAGGGCCGTCCTCGACGAGCCGGCCGTATGCCAGGGCGAGGACCTCTTCCTCTGAAAAATGAGAGCGCTTCATGAACTCCTCGTACTTCACGAGCCCTCTCCGAAGCGCAGGACATAGCTGGACCAGGACAATCCGGAACCGACCCCAATAATCGCCACGTCGTCCTCGGCAGTCCAGCGATCCCAATTCATGGAGATGACCGAGGGAGCTCCTGCAGCACCCGCATTCCCGTACTCTACGACGTTGCGGTGATGTCGATCGTCCGGGATGTCGCATTGCTGACAGACCATCTCCAACATTCGGAGATTCGCCTGGTGCCCGATGAAGCGCAGTGTGCGCCCGGGCCCGGGGAATTTTTTCTGGATGGCCCGCAGGCAACGGATGGTCTTCTTGATGGCGAACATCTGGACCGTCCGACCCTCCTGATCGAAGTGTCCGAACAGCGGAACCGTCACCTTGTCCCATCCGGCCGGGCTGGAGTCGAGCGTGTTGTCGAGAATCTCGATCCGGGAGGGCACTCGGGTCGAGACGACCACCGCCGCCGTACAGTCTCCCCACAGCACCGAAGCCGATCGGTCCGAATAGTTCACGGTGGTGGTAAGGCTCTCGGGTGCGACGACGAGGACGTAATCCGGAACCTTCTCAGGCCGCATCATGGACAGCATATACAAAGCCACCCACATGCTCGTGCAAGCCGAATTGATGTCGAAGGCCGGAGCCTCCACACCCAATGCTGCGGCGATGTGACAAGCGTCGGCCGGCGAGGAAAGTCCCGGCCGGCTCGAGCCGGCGATGACCATGCCGATGTCGTCACCCGTGATACCTGCCCGCTCGAAAGCCATCTCCGCCGCAAACCGCCCCGTATCCGCATGCGTATAGGTCGCCGCCTCCAGAGCCTTGGTCGGATCGAGATTCCGAGTCTCCCGAATGTAGTCGAGAGGCAGAACGGTACGCCGGCTGCGTATGCCCACGCGGTCCAAGATCCACTGCTCGTCGGTACCGATGTCGAGTTCTTCCAGGAATTGATTGGTGATCTCTGTTTCGGGATGGAAGTGGCCGATGCCGTGAAGGTAAAAACTCATCGTGAAGCTCCCGAGATGCGCTCGCCCCCGTCGACCCGGATAATCTCGCCGTTGATCCAAGCCGCCTCTGGTAGGGAAAGAAGATAGATCACATTAGCGACATCGCGAGGCGTGGTCAGCCGTTTGAAAGGATTACGGACCCGCGCTTGCGCCTTCAGGTGGATGCTACCCGGAATCATGCGAAGCGCTGGTGTATCGGTTACTCCCGCCTGAATCACGTTCGACCGAATCCCGTGGGAAGCCATTTCCGTGGCGATCGAGCGGGATACTGACTCCAGGGCCACCTTGGCGGCGGCCACGGCTGCATAACCCTTCCACGCCACCGAATTCCCCTCACTCGTCAGACCGAGGACCCGCGCGTCGGCGGCGAACAACCCCCGCCCCAGTAGTTCTTGGGTCCAGCCCAGCATGCTGGTCCCCATCGAGTACACGGTCCTGGCCATGTCCTCTTCATCCAGCACTTCGGCGGAGTACTTCGGTGCGGTGGTCACGCCCTGAAGGCCGTCGCAGCCCTCCTCGAACAGGCGGTCCGCCACTTCTCCCAGACGGGCCTCTTCGACTCCGAGCTCCTCGGCGAGACGCTGGCGGGCGACGTCATTCGACGGAGCCTCGGGGCCGATCAATTTTAGATTGCCGAAAGCGATCGAATGGAGGAGGACACGTATTTTGCCGTCCACACCCAGAACTTCCGCCAGCTCGTCCAATATCTCGGAACGAATTTCCTTGTTCAGGGCGTCCTTGTTGTGCGTGACCAGAGATACGCCGCGATCTCGAATGCGGTCGAACTCGGGCTCGATGCGCTTCATGGCGCCGCGACGGTCGCGATGGACCACGCAGATGTTCAGTCCGTGCTCGGAGAGCTTGTGAGCCGTCGCGAGCCCGAATCCGCTCGAGCCGCCGAGAATCAGCGCCCACTCATCGGGGCCGAAGGGTTGGGTCGACATCGCAGTCTATCTCCCGAGCACGTTTAGCTGGCGGGTGTATTTCACGATCAGCGAACGTCCGAGCGGACCGTCCAGCTGGTCGATGCCTTGAATGTCGTTGTACACGACGAACAGCCCCGTGCCTGCCGTGTTGAGCCACCCAAAGCGTAGGTTCGCCGAGAGCCGATCGATCTGATCGCTGTACTGTACGAGGGACTGGGCATAGATCTTCGGCGTAAAGAAATATCCAAAGTTTACACCGACGAGCCGTGTCTCGAAGCTGCC